>Ga0181563_10000281_pt1 | contig 46914 bp, 44 predicted proteins | sample 011ome_25_FD_133759 | JGI IMG/M metagenome (GOLD analysis project Ga0181563, IMG submission 133759) | Coastal salt marsh microbial communities from the Groves Creek Marsh, Skidaway Island, Georgia - 011512CT metaG (megahit assembly) | ecosystem: Environmental > Aquatic > Marine > Intertidal...
CCATCTGGCTTGAGGGAATAATGAAATCTGCTTAATAAGCGGGCCTGGGTGCTGCGGTTGAAATAAATCAGTAAATTCCGGCAACAGATCAGATCCATTCTTGAAAAAGCGGTGTCCTGGGAGACGTCGTGTACGGCGAATACGACCAGATCACGCAATTCTCCGCTGATCTGATAATTTCCTTCTACCTTGTCAAAGTAATGTTGCAAAAGAGGTGTCGGGATATGTTCCACGGCCTTGGCGGAATAGATTCCCTTGCGGGCAAAATCTATATTATCGGGGTCAATATCCGTGGCGAATATCCTGACGTCCAGCGGCTGTGTTAGGTTTTTTTGTAGTTCTGCCAGCAACAGGGCGACAGAATAGGCCTCTTCCCCTGTAGCACAGCCAGCCGACCAGATTCTGATCGAATCTCCGGGTTTTTTTTCTTCAATGATTTTCTTTAAGAGTTGCCTGAGGCGTTGAAATACTTTTTCATCACGGAAAAAACCGGTGACAGTGATGAACATTTCCTTGGTGAGGTACTTGACTTCATCTGTCGATTTTTGAACCAGCAATATATATTCACCGAGTGTATTGAGCTTGTTTGCCACCATGCGGCGCCTGATGCGCCGCAGCAGCATGGCTTCCTTGTAACGGTGAAAATTGAAGCCGCTGTTATTTTCCAGTATTTCCAGCAGCATGTGCAGTTTGTCCTGGTCACCGATTGATACGGCTCCCTTGGCTTTCCACAGTTGAGTGATCTCAGCCAGTTCCGGCCCGATTTCTGCAGCAGGGCGCACGAAATCTGCCAGGTAAATATCGATTGCCTGCTTGGGCATACTGTCGTACTCGGCAGTCGCTGGATCCTGAATCAGAGTCCAGCCACCGGCAGTTTTGATGTCCTGTAATCCTTCGGTCCCGTCTCTGCCGGTCCCCGACAGAATGATGCCAGCGCAATGGTCCGGATATTGGCTGGCCAGAGAGCTGAATAGGACATCAACGGTGTGGCGCGGGCCCTCGTGTTCAATATTTTTAAGCTGAACACAGCCGTCCTTTACCTCGCACTGGATTCCGGGTGGACAGATATACAGCGTATCGCCCTCGATGGGCTGCTTGTCTTTGGCCATGGAAAGGGGAAAAGGGGATAAATCTTTCAGTACCTCCTCGAGAGTGCTCTCATGCTCCATGCTGTGTTGCAGAAAAAGGTAGGCGATGTTCTTCCCGACCGGTAGTCCGGGTAGCAGTTCCTGGAAAGCCTTCAGTCCTCCGGCCGAGGCGCCGATGCCGACAACGAAATCAGGTTTTTTGGCTTTGTTCTTCATAAAACAGTGTGTATACCCACAGTATTGTTGCTGGACAAAGTGCGGTTTAAGTCTTCTGGACCTGAGTCAAATGTATCGATAGCCTGAGGTTGTTAAAATTAAAGCCCGGGATTGCTAAATTTAAATATCAACCTGGTAAAGTGTTATTGCGTACATTTTTCCGTTACCGTGGTAATAGGGTCTTACTCTGATCTCTCCTAATCCCTAATCCCTAATCCCTAATCCCTTTTTCCTTTCCCTTTTCGTATTGATCCAGACTTTTTGCCATCTGTTGTAATTGCTCGTTGAGTTTGTAACAGCAGGAGATCTGTTCTGCCATTTTGTCAAACAAGTCCGCCTGTGTTTTTTCGTGGGTATAGCCCTGTTTAACGAGACTGCGCCCGACCTCCACGTAGTTATGGATTGCCATAAGAGGAAGTTTTAGCTGACTTTGTATATAGACGTTATCATGCTTCGGATAAAATTTTTCTGCTTTCTTCTTCCTGTTATCAGTCAAAATGACAATCCTCCATGAATTATCTGTCTATAGCACTAGTGTGCCGTATTTTTTTCAGTCAGTCCAAGTTAATTGTAAATCTCGCCCTGTTATGACCAAAGTCCAGCCCGGAAATTGAGGTGCAATCACAAGCAATGAAAATAAGGTCATGGTAATTCTGCACCTGATCGTCATTCTTCGTGTCCGCGCCCCACCATTATTTTGCTATTACGCAAAAATACCTAGGCGAAAGTACGGATAGACGAACAGGCTCGTCACTCCCTATAGTGTTCCTCCCCAATAGCGAAAAGCAAAGTCTGGAAAACAGGAGATTATTATGGAGCATCGCCAGGGAGTACGTTTCAGGATGAGTCTGCCAGTCGCTATAAAAGTGGGGCGCAATAGTCTGGGTTGGTTTACCAGCAGAGATATTGGCAGCGGTGGTATTGCCTTGAATTGCGATATCGATTTGCCCCGCAACTGCGTAGCGGAACTTTCCATTGAAGTGCCCAAATGTAACCGCATTGACATTGAGACAGTGCGAGCCGTGATGGTGCACCAGGAAAATGGCTGTATTGGATTCATGTGGATATCCCGCGAGATCTCCCTGCAAAAGCTGGTTGTGCAATCTGCAGGTCTTATTGCCGCTTGATATGAGCGACTGCAGTTAGCCTGGCCAGGTTGACAGAAAATTTAAACGTTTGTTGTTATCAAATATTTATAACGTTTCCGAATAAGTTGTTGCAGCCTACTATTTAAAGGTGCCAGGTGCAATTATTAATTGGTCAGGAAAAATAAAAATGATCGAGAATAAAAAGGTTAATAATATGACACTCCAAACACAAAATGTTGTCGTCTTGAATCGGGATGGCGGCAGAAGGAAACTTTCCTGCCATGACTGTACAAAGGCGTCGGTATGTCCGGCTTTTTCTGCCGGCTCCATGCTCAGGCCCGGAGATTCGGGTGCTCCCATTCATCGGAATGTCCGTCCTGGGCAGACGATATATAACGCAGGAGATGAGTTTAGGGGCTTTTACATGGTGAAGTCCGGGTTTTTCAAATCGTCCTTTATAGACAGCGATGGGGTATTACAGGTAACGGATTTCTTTTTCCCCGGTGAGATGTTTGGTTTTGATGGCATTGATGGTGGTCAGCACAACGCCATTGTAGAAGCCCTGGACATTGGCAGTGTTTGCAAAATTCCATTGGCCCTGACTGGGGGGAGGGTAGGTTCCTTGTGGAATATTGATACTCTGGTGATTTTGCTTCAGACCGCCAGCGAGTCTATTTCAAGGGATCGGGAAATGATGTATGCCCTGGGAAAACTGAGTGCCAGGAGACGTTTTGCGACCTTTATACTGGATATTTCACGTCGTATGGCCAGGAGTGGTTTTGGTTCTGATGCCTTCAAATTATGTATGAGCCGCAATGACATCGCAAACAATCTCTGCCTCGCTGTAGAAACTGTCAGCAGGCTTTTTACCCAGTTCCAGAATCAGGGTCTTATTGATGTGGTACGTCGGGACATGAGGATCATCGACCGCGAGAGGCTTGAGATGGTCGCGGAACGGGAATTTGATAGCGAACATCTGGTCTGCCTGGGAAGACAGGTTAATGCATCAGGCAGTTATCAACGGGGAGTCTATTAATATGCGCAGGAACAAGCAGCAGACAGTCAAAGTAGGGGTGAACAATCAAAAGCCGAAGAATTCACACACAACAGTTGATTACCGCAACTATGAACACTTGTATGAATATATTACTGCCGGGTTACAGAGCCTTGACGATGAGGATTCGAAATACCCGACAATAAAAAAATCAGCCAGACAAGAGTCAATTGATACCCATCTCACAAAAGATTTCCGCTACCAAAAACCGTCGCAGTGAGGAATGTTACCGGGTGAGCTTTTATGTATATTGACCGTTTTGTGAGCCGACTAACCAAAGACACCCTGGCATTGATACTTGCTGGCGGACGCGGTTCACGGCTTATGGATTTAACCAAGTGGCGGGCAAAGCCAGCAGTGCCATTCGGGGGTAATTTCCGCATTATTGATTTCCCCCTATCCAACTGTGTTAATTCCGGCATCCGCCGTGTGGGTATTCTTACCCAGTACAAGTCCCACTCATTGATCCGTCATATCCAGAAAGGCTGGGGTTATTTTCGTGGTGAATTTGGAGAATTTGTCGAATTGTTACCTGCCCAGCAGCGGGTGGAAGTGTCCTGGTACAGAGGAACGGCTGATGCCGTCTATCAGAACATCGATATTATCCGCAGTCATCATCCCGAGTATGTGCTGATTTTGGCGGGCGACCACGTCTACAAGATGGACTATGGCCCAATGCTCGCAGCTCACGTGGAAAATCAAAGTGACCTTACCGTAGGGTGTATTGAGATACCGATAGACCAGGCCAGTTCCTTCGGGGTCATGCAGGTTTCCGGAGACAATCGTATCGAGGCCTTCCTGGAAAAACCACGCCAGCCAGATTCTATTCCCGGCAAGCCGGGCATGGCGTTGGCATCCATGGGAATCTATGTGTTCAACTCGGAATTCCTGATAGATAAGCTGCTGGAAGATGCGGCGCTGGGTAAAAAGTCCAGTCATGATTTTGGCAAGGACATTATTCCCGGTGTCATCGACAAACACCGGGTTCATGCATACCCTTTTTCATCGGGGGCAAGAAAGACTCAGGTCTACTGGCGTGATGTGGGAACCATTGACACCTACTGGCGAGCCAATCTGGAACTGATTGGCGTTACCCCTGAACTGAATCTTTATGATAAACACTGGCCAATCTGGACCAGCCAGGAACAGGTGCCACCCAGTAAATTTGTCTTCGATGACGAGGATCGCCGCGGCATGGCCGTGGATTCCATGGTGTCGGGGGGTTCTATTATCGGCGGCGCCCTGGTCAGACATTCACTTCTGTTTAACAGTGTAGTGGTTTCCGATCACAGCCTGATCGAGGATTCAGTGATTCTGCCCGAGGTGAGTATTGGAAAATACTGCGTGATCAGGAAGGCGATCATAGACAAAGGGGCGGTTATCCCTGATGGCACCGAGATAGGCTGTGACAGTGTCGCCGACAAGGCACGCTTTTATGTCAGTCCTGAAGGTGTTGTGCTGGTAACGCCTGACATGCTTGGGCAGAAATTGCATTTTTCTGCCCAGCCGCCTGTGGAAGGAATTGATCAGCAAAGAAAAGTGTCGGGACTTCAATGATCTGGCCTGGAGCGAATGGTATGGCCAGTAATAGTTATCTGCAGCCAGGCAGGTAACTGAATCACTTCCCCAAGCAAACGAAACTGTCTGCGCATGAAAGAAAGAATATTATTGCCGAATCAGGCTGTTCTCGCCGAAGCGCTTGCTGATCCCGAAGTATACGGTGACCAGGAAGGGCAGGTGGAAATGCTGGAAACGCATATTTCGTATATTTTTCTTGCCGGTGCCTATGCCTACAAGGTGAAGAAGGCGCTGAAGCTTGGTTTTCTCGACTTTTCAACCCTGGAAAAACGGCGATATTACTGCGAGCAGGAATTGCGCCTGAACCGGCGCCTGGCTCCCACGTTATATCTCGAGGTAATTCCCATTACCGGAACCTGCGCTAACCCGCTACTGGGTGGTGAGGGAACAGCGATTGAATATGCCGTCAAGATGCGACGCTTTGCGCAGCATGATTTACTCAATGCCTTACTTGCCCGAGGACGCCTGACGCACAGCCATATCGACCGTCTGGCAGAAAAAATGGCTGGTTTTCACCAGACCACGGCTATAGCTCAGGCACACAGTGAGTTTGGCTCTGCGGATCTGGTGCGACAGCCAGTTGTGGAAAATTTCAGGCAGTTGCGAGACTTGCCGTTGACACTACCTTGTGCCAGACAACGTGATGTTCTGGAACAGTGGAGCCTGAAGCGCTGGCAAGTGCTTGAGCCGGTGTTAAGTGCCCGCAAGGCAGATGGTTTTATACGGGAATGTCATGGTGATTTTCATCTCGGTAATATCGCTGTCATTGGCAAGGATGTCGTGATATTCGATTGTCTCGAATTTAACGATGAATTGCGCTGGATTGATGTCATGAATGACATTGCATTCCTGGTTATGGATTGTCGTGAGCGGGGCTCTACGGATCTGGCGCAGCGCTTTCTCAATCTTTATCTCGAAATGACAGGCGATTACGCAGGATTAATGGTCCTGCAGTTTTATATTGTGTATCGAGCCATGGTGCGGGCGAAAGTCCATGCCATGCGCGCCAGCCAGGGTGATCTCAGTCCACAACAAAGAATCAGGGCACTGGAAGAGTTTCAAAACTACGTTGCTTTCGCCCTCAAGCAAAGTGAATCTGCAGATCCTGCTGTGCTTGTTACTCATGGTGTATCGGGGAGCGGCAAGACGGTGCAGACTCAGCACCTGCTTGAGACCATTAATGCTGTGCGCATTCGGTCAGATATTGAAAGAAAACGACAGTACGGTCTTAAACCTGCCGATCATTCCGGGTCGGGGGTTGGTTCAGGGTTATACCGTCCACAGATCACTGAACAGCTCTACAAAAAACTGCTGGGCCTGGCCATGACAATTGTCGAGGCTGGTTATGCCGTAATAGTGGATGCGACTTTTCTGGCAAAGTGGCAGAGGAGTATGTTTCAACAATTGGCAGTTTCTCAAGGCATACCGTTTTTGATTCTGGACTTCAATGTCCCGGAAGCTTTGCTGCGGGCGCGTATTCATGAACGCCTGAAGCGAGGGGGTGAGGCATCAGAGGCAAATATTGTGGTACTGGAATATCAGTTGAAAATGCAGGAAGCGCTGCAAGGGGACGAGCTGGTCAGCGTGGTATCTATTGATGCTGCGCACAAGCCCGCTAAAAATACCTGGGATGGCGTACTATGCCGGCTCGGCTATCAATCGCATAACCATGCCGCACTGGGTTGAAGGAATGGTTTTACGCGGGCATTGGTAAAACCGGACGTTATTGCAGGCTGGCAGGCCCGACAGGACGTTGCCTACTGCTGTCTTTTTTTCGAATACCCGTACCGGCAGAGCGTGGTTATTTCCATAACAGTTTCCAGTCACTGGAACTGGAGGTGCTTCAGGTAAAGAGTATCCTGATCAGCAGCATTATTGTTATGCCAGTGATAAAGAGACAAAAATTAACAGTGTTCACGGAGAGGTTTTCATGTTTTCTGACGATTGGAATAAGGCCCGATGCGCCGATGTAAATAAAATTACCGGCGGCAAATGGGACAAGAAAACTGATATCCATAGTACCGGATACTGCCAGGGCAATCATGCCGCCAACCAGGAAGGTCATGCCCGAGGCCAGGTTCAGTAGCAGGGCTTTGCGTTTTGTCCAGCCGCTGTGAATCAGCACGGCGAAGTCTCCCAGTTCCTGAGGCAATTCATGGGCCGCTGCTGCCAGCCAGGCCATGATGCCGAGCTGGATATCGGCAATAAATAAGGCGCCGATGGAAAGTCCCCCGATCAGATTGTGCAGACCATCCCCCAGCAGCACCAGGTAACCCAGTGGTTCTCGGCAAGGCAAGTCGGTTCGTCGACAATTATGGCTATGCAGCAGTTCCTCCAGAGCAAAAAAAACACTGAAGCCTGCCAACACCCAGATAAAAAAGCCATCACTGTTGCCATAAAGTATCAGGCCCTCGGGCAGCATATGAAAAAATGCACTGCCCAGCAGGGTGCCTGCGGCAAGTGACACCAGGGGCAGGAGAATCTTCTGCAGGGTGTCTTCGGTGAGAGTGAGGGTCAGAACACCGGTCAGGGCAATGACGCACATCAGTATGCCGCTTCCCAGAACCCAGAAAAATTCAGTCATGACAAAATGATGACCATGGTAATGCAATCGATATTGGCCATGTATTGCTCAATTTTCCATTACGGCAATCTACTCCCGATACCAGCGCTGGCTCATCAAAATTCACCTTGCTGCCCAGCATAATCCAGGGTCCTGCAGAATTCTTGATGGGCATCAATAAATTTTAAAGGGGCTATGCAAAAGTAAGCCATTCAGTATAAGGGGATACGAATAGCCGGAAAGGCGAGTTGTAAAGCAACAGGGAGGCGAATGTTTGTGAAACGAGTATACAGTGCACTGGCAGTGGTACTTTTTTGTTCGGCATGTACCACACAGTCAGGCCAGCAGGAACAGGCCGGTATGATTATCGGTGGTGTTTTGGGTGGGGTGTTGGGCGCACAGGTGGGTGAAGGGCGCGGACGTGATGTCGCTATTATTGCCGGTACCCTGGCGGGCGCGACAATCGGCAGTACGGTGGGCCGATCGATGGACGATACTGATCGGCTGCGTACTGCGCAGACGCTGGAAACAGTGCGAACCGGTGTGCGCTCGCAATGGCGTAATCCTGACACGGATATCAGTTATACCATGGTGCCCACACGTACCTATGAAACGGCTGCCGGCCCTTGCCGGGAATATTCAATAGATACAGTGATTGAAAATCGTAATGAGCAGGTGCATGGTACTGCCTGTCGCAGGGAGGATGGTGCCTGGGTAGTGCAGAATTAACGGGTAACATAAAAGCATATTCGAGAGCATAGACAAGAATGCAAACTGAGGAGGCAGTATGGATATCAAAATGCCTTGTGCTGATGCGGGACTTGAAAAAAGTACCCTGGCGCGCTGGCTGGTAAAGCCGGGAGATCAGGTTGAGCGGGGAGATACTATCGCCGTGGTTGTCATTCCAAACGGGGACAGCTATGAGCTCAAGATTTATGAGCGCGGATGGATTTCCCGGTTACTGATTCCAGGCGGAACCATGGTATCGGTGGGGTCGGTCATTGCCAGCCTGGCTCCAGAAGGAAATGGTATTTATACTCATCCCCAGGTTGCCCGAATCGAACGCTATATGAGTGAGCCGGTTGTAAAAAGCAGCTTGCAAAAAAGTCGAGTAGTTGAACAATCAGGTTATAATGGCAGCCTGCCTAAACAAAGCCGCTGAATATTTCCGGTTCAGGTATGGAGATGTTCTGCTTGTTGTTGATTGACATCTTTATCCTGGCCTGGTGTCCCATGTTGCAGGCTTGCTTCAAAGCCGGCTAACACTTCCATTAATTCACTGGTTATTTCCGCCTGCCTTACACGGCGAAATTCTGCAGTTATTTCTTCTATCCTGTTCTTGATATTTTCTTCCGCATTAAGCATGGTGCGAAGCCGTGTACTGTGTTCGCTGGTTTGGGAGTCCACGCAGGCGCTGAACAGGCTGATAAAAAAATACTGCTGTAAAAGTTCTCCAAACAAAATCGGCGCGGCGATACTGTGACCAGGCAGGTTGTGGGATGGCCAGGTATTTCCCAGCGGTTTTCGGAAACGTCCGGTATCAACTGGCAGCAGGGCCTGTCGGACAGTGTGGTAAGCGCCGTCCGGCAGATAATGGTTGAAAACAATATCTACCGGCATGAATTGTTGCTGATTTTGCCAGTGGTCAATCCCTAGCAAGAGCTGCTGGATAAGATCACTTGTTTTTCCCGGAGAGGCGGGTGCAGGAAACACTTTGTCACTCTCGATACCGGCCTCAGTCAGGACATTGGCAGTGCGTTCACCTACAGTCAACACACGTGGATTTTTTGTCTCCAGTGCCAGCTCCACCAGATGTTCATTGATATGCCCGCACAGGCCGTGATCAGTTCCGAATATAATGATTCCTGTAGGCATCAAGTTACTTCCGCTACCGGGATTAACTGGAACATTCTCCAGTTCACTGCCGACGACCCTGAGGCCGAGCTCAATGCTGCTGTAGTAATTTTCCAATGTCCGTGCAGCATGCTCATACTGACGAATATTGGCGCCAGCCAGGGTTTTCATCATTTTTACAATACCTTGCAGGTCGTGCATGGCGTCAAGCTGATGCTGAATCTTTTCCCTGGACTTCACCCTGGTCGCCTCCATTGTTATTACACTGCAGTATTTTCCGCAGGGCGCTATCCATTTTTTCCCAGACAGCCGGTTGTGCAAGGTCTTTATCCCCAGCCAGTACTTTACAAAGGCTTGCTTCAAGAACCGGCAGTTTTTCTCCTATTGTGGTTTCTGCCGCAGCTATCTCGTCAAGGGGAATAGCATCCAGAAATCCCCGGGTGGCAGCATAGAGCACGGCAATTTGTTCTGCGACACCCAGGATACTGTTTTCCCCCTGTTTCAGAATTTCCCGCACCCGACGCCCACGTTCAATAAGCATGCGTGTATTGTCATCGAGTCGGGTACCGAAACGGGAAAAGGTTTCCAGTTCCTGGAACTGGGCATAGGACAGTCGTAGATCGCCAGCTACCTTGCGGTAGGCAGGCAATTGCGTTTTTCCTCCCACTCTGGACACTGATTTACCCACATCCACCGCAGGCATGAATCCTCTGCGCGATAACGTGGAGGAGAGGTATATCTGGCCGTCCGTGATAGATATCAGGTTGGTGGGTATGTAGGCAGATATATCGCCAGCCTGGGTTTCAATAATGGGCAGCGCGGTGATCGAGCCGCCGCCCAATTCGGGGCGCAGGTGAGTTGCCCGTTCTAGCAAGCGCGAATGAGTATAAAAAATATCTCCTGGATAGGCTTCACGCCCGGGTGGCCTGCGCAGCAGCAGGGAAAGTTCCCGGTAGGCCCTGGCATGGCGAGTCAGGTCGTCGAACACTATCAGCACATCGCGACCCGCAGCCATGAAATATTCAGCGACAGTCATTGCGGCGTAGGGCGTAATGTATTGCAAGCCGGGCGGGTCTTCTCCCGAGGCAACCATCACCAGTGTGTATTTCATTGCCTTAAAAGCATGCAGGGTGTCAATGACACGCGCCACGGCCGTACTGCGCTGCCCGATTGCACAATAGATGCAGATCGTGTTGCTGTGACGCTGGTTGAGGATGGCACTAAGGGCGATGGCCGTTTTGCCAGTCTGGCGATCACCAATGATCAGTTCCCGTTGCCCACGCCCGATAGGAATGAGGGCATCCACGACTTTCAACCCGGTCAGCAGCGGAATTCTGACCGGGGCCCTGGCCATGATCGCAGGTGCATCCCTTTCAACCGGCAACCTTTCGAGATCCGCCGGGAGCAAGCTGTCATCCAGAGGCCTGCCGGTAGCAGTGATGACCCGTCCCAGCAGCGCATTTCCCACAGGAATATCCAGCATACGGCCGGTAGCAGATACCTCGTCTCCGGCTTTCAGTTGATTACTGTTACCCAGCAAAACTGCGCCAGTTTCTGACTCGTCAAGGTCGATAGCCATTGCGCTGAGCCCGCCCGGTAACCGGATCAGTTCCTCGGCACCGATGCGGGGTAGTCCACTGATCCTGACGATACTGCCACTGATGCTTTTGATGATACCGGCTTCACGTACCACCATGGTTGATGGCCTGTGCGCGAGAGCGGCAGCCACGGCCGCGGCACTTTGCCTGCCGAGGTCTTCAAGCATCGGCATTTTCCTCTGGCTGCTGAAGAGTCCGGCGCTGTTTCTGGTGCAGTAAATCTTTCATCTGTTCTTCCAGTTCAGCGAGGTAGCGGGCGATATTCCAGTCAACCTTTGCGCCTTCGCCGATAAGTTCAATGCCACATTGGGGGCTGGCTGATTGATGAAAGACCAGCTCTTTATCCCCGGCGATAGACTTCAGGCTTTGTTCAAGACGGGAACGTTGTTCTATCTGCAGGGGAAAGGTCGTGGTCACATCCAGCCTGGCACTGCCTTCCCCAAGTTGTTTTATCTGCTGTCCAGACAGGCCTTGCAGATTCTTGATGAAGCGGTCAATTATCCTGCTTTCCAGTGTCGTGTCCGCCAGGTCGGCCAATACTCTGCCGCTTGTCTGGATGATTGAGCGTGCGGCTTCCTCGCGCAGGCGCAATAGATAGTTACCCTGTTCCTCCCTGAGTTGCTTGCGCCACTTTTCCAGAAGTTCATCGATTTCGAACCGTGCCTTGTCCTGAAACTGCTGGCGATCATGCTCACTGCGAAGGCGTGCTTTCTCAAGGATGGCCTCTTGCTTGTGATCCAGTTCTGCCTGTTTTTTTTCAAATGCCAGTTGTTGTGCCTTGGCTGCCTGTTTCTGTTGATCAGCTTCATCCAGGCGGGAGGCAATCAGACGCTCCCGATTGTCCATGGCGTCAATCACCGGCTGATACAAAAAGTGTTTGAGTAACCATACCAATACCAAAAAGTTGACAACCTGGGCGAAGACAGTAAGCCAATCCAGTTCCACGCATCAAACTCCGGCTGTAGTAATCACATAATCCCAGAAGGGGTTGGCAAAGATCAGGATCATGGTTACGACAAAACAGTAAATAGCCGTTGATTCGATCATGGCCAGACCGACAAACAGGGTGCGGGTGATCGTGCCCGCCTCATCTGGCTGCTGGGCAATAGACTGCAAGGCCTGGGCCACGGCCCGTCCTTCCCCCAGTGCCGGCCCAAGAGAACCGATGGCAATGGTTAAGCCGGCGGTAAAGATAGACAGCATACCGATCAATGAAATGTTCTCCATAGTATTACCTCATTCTGGCCGCAGGACTCAATCTCCGCTCTGTTGGGTGAAATGTTGGTGTACGGTGTTGGCAGACGCAATATAGACCATGGCAAGTACAGCAAAGATATATGCCTGAATGACACCTGTTATCAGGCCGAGTAACTGCAGCAGTACTGGAAAAAAGAACGGGATCAGGCCGATCAGGATAGCCACAATCATGGTGCCACTCATGATATTTCCATACAGGCGAACAGCAAGAGCAATGATGCGTGAAAATTCCCCGATCAGGTTAAAGGGCAGCATCAGAACAGTTGGTTTGATGTAATGACTCAGGTAGGCAGCAATCCCTTCGTTGGCAATGCCGTAAAGTGGAACTGCGATGAACACGCACAAGGCCAGTGCCGATGTGGTTGACAGTGAAGAGGTCGGTGGACGGTAACCTGGCACTATTGCCAGCAGGTTGCTGGTGATGATGAAAATAAACAAGGTGCCGATAAAGGGCAGGTAGCGATCAACCCCCTGGTCCGAGATTTCCCGGATTTGTTGACGGATTGCAGAGACCAGTACTTCCAGCAGATTCTGCCAGTGGCTAATCCGCGTCTCTATTGTCAGGCGCCGGGTGATCAGTATGGATGCCGTCGTTAAAAGGCCCATCACCAGCCAGGTAAAACCAATAGTGGCATTGACTGGAACAGAACCGATGTTAAAGAGAAGCAGGGTGTCAGGGGTTATAGTCATGGAGTCATGCCCTGTTTTGTTTTTTTTCTGCACAGGCAATGTTTCTGAGCGCGATGATCCTGGTCAAGGTGAATCCGGACATAGCACCAAGTAAATGCGTTGTGCCAAGCAGGAACAGAATAAGTGCCAGCATGCTGCAGACGATGACCAGCCGTAACAACATACCGGTCAATAGAGAATATCCGGGCTGACTATCGCTGGTAAGTGTTTTCAGGGAGCGCTGCATCAGCCAGAGAAAGATACCCGCCAGCACTACACCGCAAGCAAATGTTGCCAGGTAGAGAGGGTATTGCTCAATCATGGTGTCGCTCCTCCTTGATCCAGTACCAGGCATTCAGGCAACCCAGCAGTATGCCGGCAAACAGCAGGGTCAGGGTCCAGGAGAAGGTCGCGGGCCAATGCGAGTCCAGCCATTTCCCCAGGGTAATCCCTGCCAGGGTGGGTATGGCAATGGACCAGCCCACCATGCCAAACATACCCATCCAGAACATAATGCCCCGATCCTCTTTAAGCATAAGCTTGCGCGCAGTTTTTCGGGCTATCTGGTGCTGGAATGATTGAGCAGGTTTTTTACCTGGAGAGCGTTCCTGATTAACCATGCAGCTGCTTCTCCAACTGGATGAAATGCCGCAGCGTATTGGCCTCCAGGCGTGCCAGGACACTATGGGCATTGCGTTCCTGTTCATCCAGTGTAAAAAACTGTTGTTCAAGTGTACTTTTGATAGAAACAAGGTCTTTTCCTTGGATGGCATTGAATGTTGAAATCCTGACCTCCCGCTTTATTTTCAGCAGACAGCCATGGTTGATGGCAAACAGGGACTCGGTGTTGGCCTGGTTCGTGAACACCAGGAGGCCGGGTACCAGCGTTGCAACGAAATCCATGTGCCGGGGCAGCAAGCAGAAAAAACCATTACTGGCCTCGGCTATGACCTTTACAGCATCGGTCTCGGCGATTATGCCCGTTGGCGTCATCAGTGTGAGTTGCATGGTGGCGCTCATCAGGCGGCCACAGTCGTTTGAGTTTGGGAAGGGGGGCGTACTCCAGACGCACCGAGGCCACCGATCATATAAAAATCCTGTTCTGGCAGACTGTCAAGGTCACCATTGAGGATACGCTCGCAACCCTCCAGCGTATCGCTGATGTCGACTTGCGCACCAGAATAGCCAGTGAACTGTTCAGTGGAAAAAAAAGGCTGGGTGAGAAATCGTTCCAGCCGTCGTGCCCGTGACACTACTTGACGATCGTGCAGCGTCAATTCCTCAAGTCCAAGCATGGCGATAATGTCTTTCAGTTCATCGTATTCCGCGAGTACTTCACGCACATCATTGGCAATACCATAGTGGCGGTTGCCTACCACGCTTGGCGAGAGCATTTTGGAATTGGAGTTCAGTAAATCGATCGCAGGATAGAAGCCTTCCGCAGCCCGCTCCCGCGACAGGACAATAGAGGCTGACAAGTGGGCGAAGGTGTGAGTGGCAGAAGGGTCGGTCAGGTCATCGGCAGGGACATAGATTGCCTGTACTGATGTGATCGCGCCCTGGGAGGAGGAACTGATACGCTCTTCCAGTTCGGCCAGCTCCGACGCCAGGGTTGGCTGGTACCCGACCTGGGATGGTGAACGCCCCATGAGTCCTGAGACCTCCATACCGGACTGGATAAAACGGAATATATTATCTACCAGAAACAGGACATCGCGTTTCTCGACATCACGGAAATATTCAGCCATGGTAAGTGCCACATGACTTATGCGAAAGCGTGCACCGGGTGGTTCATTCATTTGTCCACAAACCATTATGGTTTTTTCCAGTACCCCGGTATCTTTCATTTCCCGATATAATTCCTCTGCTTCCCGGTTGCGCTCACCGATACCACAGAACAAACCTATGCCCTGGTATTCATGCATCATGTTATGAATCATTTCCGTCAGTAACACAGTTTTACCTACCCCTGCACCGCCAAACAGGCCGGCTTTGCCACCACGCTCCAGCGGCGCCAGCAAGTCGATAGCCTTGATTCCGGTGATGAACACTTCCCGATCCGTTCGCCGGCGATTCAGCGCAATGGGGGGGCGGTGAACGCTCCATGCCTGCGGGCAGTGGAGTGGACTCCCATTGTCTATGGTTTCGCCGAAGACATTGAACATTCTGCCAAGCAAGGCTTTGCCTACTGGCGCAGTCAGCATTGAACCGGTATCGGTAACCACGCTATGGCGCTTTAATCCCCGGGTCGCATTGAGTGCCAGGCAGCGCACCCGGTTAAGACCCAGATGGGTTTGCACTTCCAGCTTGATTTTGTCGTTCTCGCCCGTAGTCAATATCTGAAAGCGGGGAGGAAGCATATCGGGACATTGCACATCAACGATGTTGCCATGGACAGCGGCCACAAAAGGCTTCATGGATTGTGCTTTTGCGGAACTGCACGGTACTGTTGTTTTGTTAATCATGGATATGCATCACTGGCCTACAACGTATTGGCTTTAACCATTGATTTTTCACGTAGTTTCAGTTTTCGGCTCCTGACTTTTTCCACATGCTCAATAAGGGTGTCTACAGTGGCTTTGAGTAATTCAAGTTCCTGTATGGATAAACTGTCGAGTTGCTCCAGGTGATATTCAATAGTGTCAATAATCTGTCTTGCGGGACGCTGTAAAGGACGCATGAAATAAGCAGTAATAGTGGCAATAATGGCGCCGAAGAACAGCATGGAGCCAATGACTATCCAGATTGCGCCAAAAAATTCGGCGCCACTACTGAGTGGCATGTCGGCGATACCTGCTGTGGAAAAAGCCGCTACCCCCCAGTACAGAGCTTTACCATAGGACGTAATGGTGGAGTCCGCCATCTCCCTTTCACCCCAATAAACAGCTGCAGAAAACAGCATCCAAAGGACGATGAACAATATAATCATTTTCACCATAGGGGTACGAACCAGTACATCCTTGATGAAACGTTTTGCTTTTACATCCACCATGAGATTGTCAATCCTTGCTAACAGCCTTTAATATCAACATGGCGCAACAACGCTGTGAAAAATTGGCCAGAGCCAGACTTATGCAGACACGACGGCACGATTTGCCTGTTCATGATGTGCACTTACCTGCTTTAACATGGCAAGTACATCACCGGCTCCCAGGCTATTTTTACTTTTACGATTGGCCGTTGCCGCGACAATGTCCCCCATTGACACTATGCCGCACAGTGTCCCGTCCTGATTGGTCACCATAATGCGACGCACGCCATTTTGTTCCATTTTGGTCAGACAGCCTTCAATATTGTCTTCCTGATGACAACAGCAAAGATGCTGCCCCTGGACTATCTGGTTGACCTGCATTTCCCATAGTGGTTTGTGCTTGTGCAGTGCCGCCATGGCGATATCCCTGTCGGTAATAATGCCAACTGGAATGTTTTTGTTATTCACCACTGGCACCGCACCGCAATCGTTATCCCACATAAGGCGGGCAACCTGGTCCAGGCTGGTATCCGGACTACAGCTCGTGACATCGCTGCTCATGACTTCATTTACGTTCATTGAAAACTCCTTGGCGTGAAAATTCTTTTAATTGGTGTGGAAAGAATCCCGGTTAATATTTTTACCGAGTTGATTTTCAGTGTAGGTGCGGGGTTTGGATAATTTTTGACGCAGGTCAATTCGGGAAAAGAGAAAAAAAAAGTAATAGATAAAGTTGATCACTAAAAAATTGATGTACATCAGTTCAGCATGACTTCGGGTATTTACCATTTTTGCTGGTAATTATTGATTACGGGAAACGCTGTTATATGCCAGGGCATACAAGTCTGGAATATCTGTTAAACCACATTCCTGAGGAAAAACTCGAGAAACTGCTCGAAGTCCATGGTGTGCTTCCATCGTTTATTGATTATTCCGGCCATAGTGTCATGACACCGCTGGCAGACAGGCTGCTTGTGCTGGAAGCAATGGGCTTGCAGGTCAACAGTGAGCAGGCTGTTGATCGATTGCTGGCGCAGACCAGAAGTGAAAACCTGCAGCACTGGGTCAAACCAGTCATGGTGGCTGTTGCCAACGCAATGGTGATTCTGCGTTTCACCTGCTCCCAGGATGAAACTATTACAGCGGTTTTTCACTGGCGTATTGATCTGGAAGCCGGCGCAAACCTGAGCGGTGAGTTCAGGCCTTGCGAGTATGAAGCCTTTGAATCCTGTGAAACTGACCATGGCAGTTTTGCCAGCATGGATATCCCCCTTGCGGTTGTTCCCGCCGGTTATCACCAGTTGTACCTGCACACTGAAAAGCGTACCCAGCAGGCGCTGATTATTGCGGCTCCCGAGCGCAGCCATGAACCCCGGTGGCTGTTGGCCGGAAGAAGACTATGGGGCCTTTCAGTCCAGTTGTATACGCTGCGATCTGCGCGCAACCTGGGCATAGGGGATTTTGCCGATCTTTACGAGCTGATCAGGCGGTCGGCGGCAGCAGGGGCTGACTTTGTTCTACTCAATCCCCTGCATGCACTGCATTTTGGTCCACCAGGTGTGGTAAGCCCCTATAGTCCGAGTGACCGGCGTTTTCTCAACCCCCTTTATATTGCCCCTGATCTGGATGAGGATTTCACTGACTCTGCAGATGTTGCCGTGTTTACGGCCAGAGCTGAATTCAGAGCGTTGGTGCGGGAACTCGAAGCAAAACCTGATGTGGATTACCCGGGAGTAACAGCGGTTAAATTCAGGCTATTTGAATTGATGTTCCGTTACTTTCAGGAATCCAGTAGCGCAGCGGATTCGGCGCGGGCTATTGCTTTCAGGGCATACGTGGAGGATCAAGGTAAAAACCTGTCAGCATTTGCAGCCTGCCAGGCTGAATTGCCCATGCCTGGTGTAGCGGCAAGTGAAGATCCGGATTTTCATTGTTACCTGCAATGGTTGGCTGAGCGTCAGCTTTTCGGAGCCAGACAGCTGGCACTGGCTCAGGGCATGCAGGTCGGTATTATCGGGGACCTTGCTGTAGGCAGCTATAGCAAGGGCTGTGAAGTGACAACCAATGCAGGCATGTTTTGCCTGGGAGCAAGGATTGGTGCACCGCCTGATGACTTCAACCCGATGGGGCAGAACTGGGGGCTGCCGCCACTGCGACCCGATGCGCTGGAAGCGTCAGGGTTTCGTCATTTCATTACTTTGTTGCGCGAAAATATGCGTATATGCAATGGGTTGCGTATCGATCATGTGATGTCATTGATGCGCCTGTGGTGGTGTCCCGGAGATGGGGACCAAAGCGCGACCCCCCCCGTGGGTGCCTATGTTCGTTACCCGGTAGATATTCTCTTTGCGATTCTCAGGCTCGAAAGTGAGCGTGGTCATTGCCTTGTAATAGGCGAGGATCTGGGTGTCGTGCCGCCTGAGATTCGCCGTTATCTTGATGATTCCGGGTTGTTGTCAAATAGCGTTTTTTATTTCGAAAAATATGACGGCGTGTATTTCAGAAAGCCGGAACACTATCCGCAGCGGACACTGGCCTTTATAGCCAACCATGATGTGCCGACCCTCAAAGCCTGGTGGAATTTGAAAGATCTGGCGCTGCGCGAACGAATTGCACTGCTGCCTGAAGGCAGCTCGCTGGAAGAGGCAAGCGCCTACCGCGAACATGAAAAGCGCCTGTTGCTGCAGTGGCTTGACGAATTATCAATGCTTCCCCAGGAGTGGCAGGATCGCGACAGCGGTCGTGCCTTCGACACGGCGTTGGCCAGTGCCATCTTTCGCGCCTGCGGTGCAACCAATGCCCAGTTGGTCTCCGTCCAGCTTGATGACCTTGCCGGTCTTGAGAGCCCTGTCAATATTCCCGGCACAGATAAGGAATACCCCAACTGGCGGCGCAAGTTGCCTGTGACCCTGGAGGAATTGTTTGAAAGTGCAGACACCAGGCAAATGCTGGCAGCAATAAACGAGACAAGGGACAAACCGGAAGGGAAGCCGCTATGGACTTGATGAACCTGGCAAAACCGATCCCAGCATGGAAGGGACGTTGTGGATGGCGTGATCGGGTTGTTAGTAAACGGAATTGGCATGTTGACTGCTGACGAATTAACACAAGACATTATTGAGGCCATTGTAAGCGGTCGCCACAGTGATGTTTTTTCAGTACTTGGGATGCACGTGGTGAAGGGCAATGCCGTGTGCATCAGGGTCTTTCTACCTGGTGCCAGACGTGTGCGCGTCAAGTCTTCACAGCTGGGAAGTCAGAAAGACTTTGGAGAGTTGGCTGTCATAGATACTGCCGGACTGTTTAGTGGCGTGGTCGCCATGGCACTGGGTAGCCCCTACTGGCTGGAGGTGGATTACCCTCTGGCAACAGTGGTGCGGGAAGATGCCTACCGTTTCCCGTCCCTGCTGGATGAGAAGGATTGTTATCTGTTCAATAATAGAACCCAGGAACGGGCCTGGCATTTTCTCGGTGCTAATCACCGGGAGTGCGACGGAGTGGCAGGTGTCCTGTTTGCGTTGTGGGCGCCAAACGCATGCCGGGTAGCGGTAGTAGGCGACTTCAATTCCTGGGATGGCAGAGTAAACCAGATGCGTTTCCATCCTGCCTGGGGGTTGTGGGATCTGTTCATACCAGGCGTTTCTCCCGGTGACTCATATAAATATGAGATTACCGGGGCTGATGGCAACCTGCTGCCACTCAAAGCCGATCCCTATGCCAGGCAAGTGCAATTGCGACCAGATACAGCCTCAGTGATACCCGCTCCAAGCAGCCATGTCTGGGGAGATGGCGACTGGATGAATTGTCGCGGTGACAACGGGCAACAGCACAAGGCAATTTCGGTTTACGAAGTGCATGCAGGTTCCTGGCGACGTGATGGCAACAACGGGTTTTTAAATTACCGGGAAATAGCCAAGCTACTGGTTCCCTATGCCAGGGATCTGGGGTTTACCCATATCCAGTTGCTGCCGATCAGCGAGCATCCCCTGGATGCTTCCTGGGGATACCAGCCTGTGGGTTTGTTTGCCCCAACCAGTCGTTTCGGCTCAGCCGATGATTTTCGATTTTTCGTCGACACTGCGCATCGGGCCGGGCTTGGCGTATTGCTGGACTGGGTTCCTGGGCATTTTCCAAATGATGAGCATGGCCTGGCGCGCTTTGACGGCACCCACCTTTATGAGCATGCCGACCCCCGTCAGGGACATCACCCGGATTGGGATACACTGATCTTCAATTACCAGAGGGCGGAGGTGATCAGTTATCTAATCAGTAATGCCTTTTACTGGTTTGAGGAGTTTCACATTGACGGGTTGCGCTTTGACGCTGTGGCGTCAATGCTCTACCTCGACTATAGCCGACAGGAAGGGCAGTGGCTGCCCAATTACCATGGCGGTAGAGAAAACCTGGAAGCCATAGATTTATTGCGTAATCTCAACCGCCGCCTGTATTTCAATTTTACCGGCATTATGACCATCGCCGAGGAGTCGACTGCCTGGCCAGGAGTGACCAATCTGACTGAACAGGGGGGGCTGGGGTTCGGCTTTAAATGGAATCTGGGCTGGATGCATGACACGCTTTCATATTTCAGCCGTGACCCGATCCACCGCAAGTATCACCATAATGAAATCACCTTCAGCCTGCTCTATGCCTATTCCGAACATTTCATGCTGCCGTTCAGTCATGACGAGGTTGTACACGGCAAACGTTCTTTACTGGAAAGAATGCCTGGTGATGATTATGCCAGGTTCGCGAATTTACGTGCCTGTTATTGTTTCATGTGGACCCATCCCGGCAAGAAGCTCCTGTTTATGGGAGGTGAATTCGCCCAACGTGCTGAATGGTCTCATGACAGCAGCCTGGACTGGCATTTACTGGAATATGACCCTCACAGGGGGATACAGGAACTGATACGGGACCTCAATGCGGTTTATCGGGAACACCCGGCGCTGCATGATTGCGAGCATTCCCATGAGGGCTTCGAATGGCTTGATGCCGATAATAATGCATTGTCGATTTTCAGTTATCTACGCAAAAATCGCCAGGGTAATTCATTGATCCTGACCGTGCTCAACCTGACGCCAATCGCACATCACAATTTTCGCCTGGGTGTATCTGTACCCGGTTATTACAGAGAGCTAATCAACTCGGACAGCACAGGCTATGGAGGCTCAGGGATGGGTAATCCGGTTGGTTGCAGCACCGAGAACAACCCTAGTCATGGCCGCCAGTGGTCTGTGAAATTGGATCTGCCCCCCCTGGCTGCGCTGATTTTTATTCTGGAACAGGAGGCATGACTTAAGCCCATGACTTTACTTTCTGAACTGGAAACCGGTATCAATGACCCACAGGGTGCCCATTGGGATGGTCATGGGGTTAACTTCGCACTTTTTTCTGCCCATGCAGAAAAGGTGGAGCTATGTCTTTTCAGCAAAGACGGGCGTCAGGAGTTGCGGCGCCTGGTTTTACCGGAACTGACTGATCAGGTCTGGCATGGCTATCTGCCAGGGGCAGGGCCAGGCACTGTCTATGGCTATCGTGTTTACGGTCCCTACCAACCGCATCTGGGACACCGTTTTAATCATCACAAGCTGCTGCTGGATCCTTATACCAGGCACCTTACCGGGGAATTCACCTGGAGTGACCTGCACTATGCCTATGGGCCAGATGCTGAAGACGAGGATCTCGGTTTTGATACCCGTGACAATGCTGCCGTCATGCCCAAATGCGTGGTGACAGAGGAGCGTGTAGAGAAAAGGATACGGGGCTTTCGGGTGCCAGCAGAGGAAACCGTTATTTACGAAGCCCATGTAAAAGGATTCACCTGGCTGCATCCGGATGTGCCCGAAGCATATCGTGGCACCTTTCGTGGCCTGTGCGATGAGAAGGTGGTTGATTATCTGAAGTCGCTTGGTATCACCAGTATTGAACTGTTGCCGATACAGTATTTTATTGATGAACAGTTTCTGGTGAATAAAGGCCTGACTAACTACTGGGGCTACAATCCACTGATGTTTTTCGCCCCGTACCAGGCCTATCTGGGTGGAGGTGGTATAGGTGAGTTTCGGAATATGGTTAAACGTTTTCACGGGGCTGGCATAGAGATAATTCTGGACGTGGTATTCAACCATACGGCGGAAGGTGACAGACTGGGGCCAACCCTGAGTTTTCGCGGTATTGATAATCTCACCTACTACCGCCTGCAGGCGGAAAAACCGCGCTATTACATCAATGATACGGGATGTGGCAATACGCTTAATTTGATGCACCCGCAGGTGATAAAGCTGGTCATGGACTGCCTGCGTTACTGGGTAACAGTGATGGGCGTCGATGGTTTCCGTTTTGATCTGGCCTCTGTACTTGGGCGGGAACACTATGGCTTTGATGCCGGTAGCGGATTTTTGGATGCCCTGCATCAGGATCCTGTACTGGCCCATGTGAAGCTCATTGCTGAACCCTGGGACATTGGCCCCGGTGGTTATCAACTGGGTAACTTTCCCCCGGGCTGGTATGAGTGGAATGACCGTTACCGTGACACGGTGAGGAAATTCTGGCGTGGCGATAACGCTGTGCTGCCGGACCTGGCCCGACGTATTCATGGCTCCAGTGATATTTTTGAACATTCCGGCAGGCGCCCTTCTGCCAGTATCAATTTTCTGACCAGCCATGACGGTTTTACCCTGAATGATCTGGTGAGTTACCGACAGCGGCACAACGAGTTGAACCTGGAAGATAACAGTGACGGGCACCGGGGTAACTACAGTGAAAATTTCGGTGTGGAAGGACCCACCCTGATAGCCGAAGTGAACGAGCTGCGCGCCAGGCAACGAAAAAATCTGCTCGCTACATTAATTGTGTCCCGGGGCACACCGATGCTTGTCGCCGGTGATGAATTTTGCCGCACCCAGCAGGGCAACAATAACGCCTATTGTCAGGACAACGAAATGAGCTGGATCGACTGGACGGCAATTGATGCACAAGGCAAAGAGATGCTGGCCTTTACCCGGCATCTGATTACGCTGAAAAAGAATAACCCCCTGCTTAACCTGGATCGCCATATCCATGCCAAACAACAGCCGCAGGACCCGGAAATTCTCTGGTTCAGTCCTGCCGGTAAAGAGATGCTTAGTGAGAACTGGGCCGAACATACCCTGAAAACCCTGGGCTACATGATTACCGTATTTTCCGAGCAACAGGGCTGCAGGGAGAGATTGCTGACGCTGTTTAATGCAGACCGCGAAGCGCTTGAATTTAAACTGCCTTCCTTTAGCGGGGGTAATGTCTGGACACTGTTACTGGATACCGACCGGCCGGAAGGTATACCGGAGGAAGTGATCTATCAATCAGAAGCCAGTATTCAGATGCCACCCTTTACCACCCTTATCCTGCAGGCAGAAAACCATATTGCGATTACCAATATTGAATCAACCGGACAGTTATTGTAACGATGAACAGGTACAAAAAAGGTCAAGAACATCATCACCCCTGGCTGGGTATGGATGAAGCCGCTGTCAGTCAAGACCTGCACCATCATTATCACCTTACCCTGGGCCGTGAAGATGCCGGTAATCCACTTCGTTACCTCTACCAGGCGGCCTCACTGACTGTGCGTGACAGGTTGGTTGAACGTTGGCGCCAGACCCGCAAATGCTATTCGCAGAAAGGCAGGAAGCAGGTGGCTTACTTGTCAATGGAATTTCTGATGGGGCGTGCGCTGACCAATGCAATTCTGAATCTTGACCTGGAACAGCCCATGCGTGAAGCACTCGATGAATTTGGTTATGCCCTTGAAGAAGTGGCCGACCATGAACGCGATGCGGGACTGGGCAACGGCGGCCTGGGCAGGCTGGCAGCCTGTTTTCTGGATAGCTGTGCGACTCTTCGCTACCCGGTGACCGGATACGGTATTCGTTACGATTACGGTATTTTTCACCAGCAAATCAAGGACGGTTACCAGATAGAAGTCCCGGATCACTGGCTGGAAGGGGGTAGTCCCTGGGAGTTTACGGTACTGGAAAACAGCAAGCGGGTGAAGTTTGGTGGCTATACAGAAACCTGGGAAGACCAAAACGGGCGTCCCCATGTACGCTGGATAAGTGACAATGATGTATTGGCAGTACCCCATGATATACCGATCGCTGGTTACAGGAACGATGTCGTTAATACATTGCGGCTTTGGAAAGCCGATTCGGTAGATAGTTTTGGTCTCGCCGATTTCAATGCCGGTGAGTTTGACGTGGCCGTCATGGCCCAAAACCAGGCTGCGCAGATTTCCATGGTGCTGTATCCGAATGATGTCAGTGTCAGTGGCAAGCTGCTGCGGCTACGGCAGCAATATTTCCTTGCCTCTGCCAGCCTGCAGGACATACTCGATAGCTGGTGCGCCAGCCATATCGATTTCAGCGGTTTTGCGGACCAGCATTGTTTTCAGCTCAATGACACCCATCCGGCAATAGCCGTGCCCGAAATGATGCGTCTGCTGATGGATGCACATGGTTTGCACTGGCGCGAGGCCTGGCAGATCACCACATCGACCATGGCTTATACCAACCATACCCTGCTGCCTGAAGCACTTGAACAGTGGCCGGTAAACCTTGTTGGCAGCCTGTTGCCGCGCATCCTGGAAATTATTCGTGAGATCAATCGCCGTTTTCTCAATGAGGTGGAAACCCGGTGGCCGGGGGATGAGGAAATAAAGCGGGCCATGGCGATTGTTAATGAAGCTGGTGAACCACAGGTGCGCATGGCCTATCTCGCTATTGTTGGCAGTTTTTCGGTCAATGGCGTAGCGGCGCTGCATACCCGACTGCTGGAGTGCGGCCTGTTCAGGGATTTTTATGCACTGTGGCCTGAACGGTTCAATAACAAAACTAACGGCGTGACACCACGGCGCTGGCTGGTTTTCTGCAATCCGGTCCTGGCAAAGTTGATCACAGACTATATTGGTGAAGGCTGGATTTGCCAGCTTGAGGAGTTGGCACAACTCAAGGAATTGGTCAGGGATGAGGATTTCCGGTCACGCTGGCGCGCGGTCAAACTGGACAACAAGAAGAAGGTATGTCGGCTGGTTATGAAGCGTTGTAATGTGGAATTTAATCCGGCAATGCTGTTTGACGTGCAGGTTAAACGAATCCATGAATACAAGCGCCAGTTGCTCAACACCCTGCATATTATTCATCTGTACAGAAAAATCCTGAAGGGTGAAACCAGAAACATGGTACCCAGGTGTGTATTGATTGGCGGCAAGGCTGCACCGGGCTACGCGATCGCCAAACTGATTATCAAGCTGGTAAACAATGTGGCCGATAAAATCAATAAGGATATTCGTGCGCGTCCCTGGTTGCGCGTGGGTTTTTTGCCGGATCACGGGGTCACAGCGATGGAAACCCTGTGTCCGGGTACTGATCTTTCGGAGCAGATTTCCACTGCCGGCAAGGAGGCATCCGGTACTGGCAACATGAAATTTATGATGAACGGCGCGCTCACGATCGGCACCCTGGACGGGGCCAACATTGAAATCCGCGACGCGGTGGGTGAAGAAAACTTTTTTCTCTTTGGCCTGGCCTCGGATGCAGCAGATGCGGTGCGACGTGATTACCATCCTGATGAGATAATTAACGCTGATCCGGAGTTCAGATCTGTGATGCAGATGCTGGAGTCAGATTTCTTTTGTCCCGAGATGCCCGGGCTTTTCCTTCCGCTGGCCCACTCCATTCGGGATCCCTATGATACCTGGTTGACCGCCGCCGATTTTCGCTCCTATCTGCAGGCCCAGCAGCAAGTGGCAAAGACCTGGCTGGACCAGGAACGCTGGACTACCATGAGCATACTGAATACCGCGTCCAGCGGACTTTTTTCCAGTGATCGCACCATTCATGAATATGCCAGGGACATCTGGCATCTGGAGGCCTGTTGATGCACGTGGCATTCGTTGCGGCAGAAAACGCTGCGCTGCGCGGCGGCAAAGTGGGTGGGCTCGGTGATGTAATCCGTGATGTACCCATTGAACTGGCCCGCAGCGGTTATACCGTATCTGTGCTAACTCCCGGCTATCAATCGCTGTCGCATCTCCCGGGCGCTGTTGCTGTCGGGCAATTCCAGGTGTCCTTTTCAGGAAAGCATGAAACGGTGATACTGTTTCGTATCAACTCCAGCATAGAGCCAGATATCACTTATTGGCTGCTGGAGCATCCGTTGTTTGCCCGGTGTGGAGAGGGGGCTATCTATTGCGTTAATGACAGTGAACCGTTCGCCATGGATGCTTCAAAGTTTGCTCTGTTTTGCAGTGCAGTGTGCCAGGCATTGGTTGCAGGAGTCTTGCCGATGCCAGATTTACTGCATTTGCATGACTGGCACAGTGCAGCCTTGCTGCTGCTCAGGCAAGGCGTGCCCGAATACCGGGTGCTGGCCGCCATTCCAGCGGTTTATACAATTCATAATCTGGCCATCCAGGGCGTTCGCCCGATCAGCAATCACGAATCCTCACTGGGCACCTGGTTTCCGGCGCTGGAATATGAAAAGCGTTTGATAGTCGACCCGCGCCATGCCAATTGTCTTAATTTCATGCGCATGGGCATCAATCTTGCCGACAGTGTACATACTGTTTCACCAACCTATGCCAGGGAAATTCTCAAGCCCAGTGATCCTGCCAGGGGGTTTATTGGCGGCGAGGGACTGGAAAAAGATTTATGCAGAATCAATGCGGCGAACAAACTCTTCGGTATTCTCAATGGTTGTGAGTACCCGAAGAAAAAGCCGCTAAGAGTGAACAAAAAGACCTTTATTGCCTGTGCAAATACGACACTACTAAACTGGATCAGTGCAAATCGCCAGGTCAGTGCAGCACATTATCTGGCCAGGGAAAGGTTACAGAGCTGGGCGGCGTTTCAGCAACAGCAAACCAGGCAAGGCAAGGGGGCAGTACTGGCTTCCATAGGGCGCCTGACCATGCAAAAGGTAGGTTTGCTAACTATGGAAAGTAAACCTGCAGTGACTGCACTGGATGAAATTCTGCAAAACTCTGCTACCACCATGTTCATTATGCTGGGCAGCGGTGAGGTAAAGTTTGAGGATCTAATGGTAAGGCACATGGCCCGTCACAGTAATTTTATTTTCCTGCGTGGTTATGACGATAGCCTGGCAGATCTGCTTTACCGGTTTTGTGACCTGTTCCTGATGCCGAGCACTTTCGAGCCTTGTGGCATCAGCCAGATGCAGGCATTACGTGCTGGTAAGCCGTGCCTGGTACATAGCGTGGGTGGTCTTGCAGACACTGTGATCGATGGCGCTAACGGTTTCTCCTTTACTGGCGACTCGCCCAGGGAGCAGATGCAGCAGATGCTGGATACCTGTGCTGATGCCTTGGACGTTTATACAAGTCGTCCGGAAAAATGGAAACGCCTGTGCCAGGCGGCAGCGGCTTCGCGCTTTTCCTGGCGTGAAAGTGTCAAATTGTATGAAGACAGGCTTTATTTGCCTCTATTGGCGCGGCACAGGAAAGAGCATGTTTGACGCCCAGCTATTGGCAGGCTGGGAGTGGCCGGGTGCGTGGCAGGCACAGGGCTGACAAGGCAAACTGCGAACACAAGGCAGTGAGCTGGTCAGAAGAGGCCATCTTGTCGTTGCGATAAACGCGCCTTTTTGACCTGTATCAACACGGGTGGCAAGCCTGTTCCCAGAATACAGACAAATTCCAAGGAGAATGGCATGACTGATATTATTACCCTGCTGAAAAATGAATCAGAAACACTGCTGGGTCATGTTTGTACAGGTATACCAAAAAATCAGTTGAGTCTGCCAGGGCCAGATTTTATAGACCGGGTGGTGGCTGACAGTGATCGTTCCCCCCGGGTTTTGTGCAATCTGCAAAAAATGTTTGACCATGGCAGGCTCGCTGGTACTGGTTATCTTTCCATCCTGCCGGTAGATCAGGGTGTTGAACATTCAGCTGGTGCTTCTTTTGCACCCAACCCGATCTATTTTGATCCGGTCAATATCGTTGAGCTGGCACTGGAAGGAAGCTGCAACGCGGTAGCCTCTACTCTTGGCGTACTTGGTTCAGTGTCGCGACGTTATGCGCACAGAATACCTTTTATCGTAAAGCTTAATCACAACGAACTGCTTACCTATCCAGCTCATTATGACCAGACCATTTTTGCCGATGTCGAACAGGCTTTTGATCTGGGTGCCACGGCTGTAGGTGCTACCGTGTACTTTGGATCAGCTGAAGCGCGGCGCCAGATTTCAGAGGTCAGTGAAGCCTTTTCCCGCGCTCATGAACTGGGGATGGTTACAGTGCTCTGGGCTTATTTACGCAACGCCGGGTTTAAAACCGGAGAGCATGACTATCATACCGCGGCTGATCTGACCGGTCAGGCTAACCACCTGGCAGCAACTATTGGCGCGGATATCGTGAAACAGAAACTGGCCGAATGTAATGGTGGTTATAGCGCTCTCAATTTTGGCAAGACAGACGACAAGGTCTATGCGGAACTTAGCAGCGATCATCCCATTGACCTGGTGCGTTATCAGGTAGCCAATTGCTATATGGGCAGGGTAGGCATGATCAATTCCGGCGGTGCCTCTGGTGAAGACGATCTTTATCAGGCGGTGCGGACGGCGGTAATCAACAAGCGCGCCGGTGGCATGGGGCTGATTTCCGGACGCAAGTCCTTTCAGAAACCGATGGGCGAGGGCGTCAAGTTACTCAATGCTATTCAGGATGTGTATCTGTCTGACCAGGTGACAGTGGCCTGAACGGGTGCCCTTTTTGTCTGCGGTGCGGGCAACATCACCTGCATGTCAGTCAGGTACTGCTGGTCTCACAAAGACAGTGGTACACAACCGGTAACTGCAGACTCTAACTAGTGCCTGGCAAGTAGTTGACGCAATTCCTCCAGTGGCCTGGTATTGAGCACATCCTGTTTCTCGAGCCAGCCACGCCGGGCCTGATCAAGGCCAAAACGCATGTATTCTAGATCGGCGATGCGGTGGCTATCGGTGGAGATGGCAACTTTTAGACGCAGGTCCCGGGCCAGTCGGCAACCTTCGCCATTCAGGTCGAGGCGCTCGGGATGAGCATTCACTTCGAGATAACACCCTCTTTCAAGTGCGCCGCGCATTACTACCTCCAGGTTGATCAGGTATGGTCTTCGCCGGTTGATCAAGCGACCATGAGGGTGGGCAAGAATATTAAAGCAGCGGTTGTCCATGGCACGCAGGATGCGTTCGGTCTGCTTCACTTCAGGCAGGTGAAATTTGGAGTGGATAGCGCAAACCGTGAAATCCAGTTCCCTGAGTACTGCATCTGGCAGATCCAGCGAACCATCCTCCAGGATATCCACCTCGGTGGACTTGAGCAGGGTAATGCCGTCGAGTTTTTCATTCAACTTGTCGATGCTTCTGATCTGGTCGAGCAATGTTTTTTTATCAAGGCCATGAGCAACGGTGACACGCTGTGAATGATCATTGATAGACAGGTATTCATAGCCTTTTTTGCGGGCAGCATTGGCCAGTTCTTGCACAGAGTCGTGCCCGTCGCTGGCGTTGGTGTGACAGTGCAGGTCGCCGCGGATATCTTTCAGGGCCACCAGATGCGGCAGTTTGTGCTGCTCGGCGGCCTCCAGTTCACCGGTGTTTTCCCGTAATTCCGGCTCGATATAAGGCAGTGACAGGGCGCCATAGAGATCTTTCTCGGTATCTCCTGCTATAGGCCTGTCACCCTTGAAGAGACCGTATTCATTCAGTTTTAAGCCCCTTGCAATGGCGCGCTTGCGCATAGCAATGGCATGGTTCCTGGAGCCAGTAAAGTAATTCAGGGCGGCGCCATAACTGGACGGTGGTACCACACGCAAATCTACAATTATCCGGGAACGCAAGCGCAACCTCGCACGGGTCTGCCCCAGCGCCAGAATCTCCTCGATATCTTCGTAAGCCGACAAATAGCCGGTAATATTTTTTTCGCTCTCTGCGGTTACCAGGATATCCAGGTCTCCCACAGTTTCCCGGCGCCGACGATAACTGCCGGCAATCGTGACCTGTTGCGTGGCCGGATTTGCGGCAAGATAGTCTAGCAAAGGTTTGGCCGCTGCCTCGGCACGGATAAGAGGGATGCGTTGTTGCATCCCGCCAATTTCTGCCAGTGCTTCACGAATGCGTTGTTCTGTTTTAACACCAAAGCCCCTGAGGGCACGAATACTGCCACGCCGCAGGGCGCGTTTCAGGTCATCGATATTGGAGATGCCCAGTTCGCAGTGCAGCGTCCTGACCCGTTTTGGACCCAGGCCTTCGATTTGTAACAGCTCGACCAGCGTCGCGGGAGTTTTTGCCCGGGTGGATTCGAGTTCTGGGAGGGTGCCGGTTTCCACAATGGTTCTGATCCTGGATGCCAGATCCTTGCCAATGGTTGGCAGCTCGTCAAGGTTTTCACCGGTACTGAGCAACGCGGCCATGCTTTTGGGATAGTCGCTGATGAAGCGCGCTGCATTACGGTAAGCGCGCACGCGAAATGGATTGGCATCCTCAATTTCGAGAAGGTCGGCATAGCGACTAAAAATATCGGCAATTTCATTATTGTTGACAGACATAATTCAAACCTGAGCTTACATGACCGTCACAAGCCGAAATTGATCCCAGTCAATAAAGTCGGCAGGGCGGTATGCAATGCTCAGGGAAAATCGGGGCATACAGGAAGTAGTGCCGCCAGACCAGGAGGAAGTTCATGAAAGCCGGTGAAATCTGCAATCGCGCCGTGGTGTTTGTTCGGGCGGAAGAATCGGCACTCGTGGCCGCACGCCTGATGCGTGAACATGACGTGGGTGATGTGGTTATCGTGAGCGGAAGGGAAGAAGGCAAGATACCCATTGGCATTGTCACAGACCGTGATATTACTACCGAGTTGCTGGCCGAAGAGGTGGATCTGGATGCCGTCAATGTCGGTGAGATGTTCATTGGACCTAATTTGGTCACGGTGGGGGCAGACGATGACATGCTCGAGGTCATTAAGGAAATGAAAAAGTCCGGAGTGCGGCGGATACCCGTGGTGGAGACAAATGGAACACTGGCGGGGATTATCACGGCCGACGATGTACTGTGCCTGATAGCGGAGGAATTCAACCTGATGGCGCAGTTACTGGTAAAACAAAATACACGCTGACCAATCACATTGTCTACTCTCTTTATCATTGATGGAGAAGCCCATGCATCATCTTTCATTTCTCAGACCTGTAATATTGCTATGCACTGTGGCATTGCTTGCTGCCTGTGGATCCATACTGCGGGGTGATGTTGTCACCTTTCATGAAGGGCCGCTGCCTGCAGGCGAAACCATCCGGGTAGAAGCCCTCGATCCAGCGAAGGGACGAACACTGGAGTTTCGCCGCTATGCCCGCCAGGTCAGTGACGAGCTTCGTAACGTGGGCTATTTTCCTGTTGCTGACGATGAAGCCGCGCAGTTGATCGCACAACTGGATTATGGGGTGGAAACCGGTCCGGTGAATGTGCGCCTTGAGAGAAATGGTCCTTATGCCTACTACCATTTTTCCTATGGCCGCTTCAGGAATCCATTCTATTTTGGTCTTATGAACCGGTGGGAACCGGAAGTCCGCTCTACACCTACCTATATCAGGACGCTTTCCATGGCAATCGTCAAAAACGACATGAATAATGAACGTTTATTTGAAGGGCGTGTGGAAAGTATTGGCGCCAGCAGGCAGATGCAGGAAGTCATGCAGTATCTTATCACTGTGTTGTTCTCGAATTTCCCGGGTGAAAGCGGAGTGACCAAGGTAGTGACTATTGAAATGGATTAGCTGAATCTTTATCTTGCTGGTTTTGGTAGCAGTGACGCTCTGGTCAATCAGAATCAATTTCCTGGTCACATTGGTACAATTGATGTAATGCAATAATCGTGTCTGACGATTAATGAGATTCCTTATTTATACAAAGCCTGTAAAAATTTTATCAAAGGACTGGCTAATCCCGTTGTATTTTCTCTGTGCTTCAATACCGGATGCGAAAATAGGAACCCCGAACTTCTACTTCATTATCAAGACGACCAGCCGGTTCGATGATGATTTCCTTTGCCTGCAAATGCCAGCAATCACCGGAGCCAATTTCATGACTGGTACCATCGCCAGTGACTACTAGCGCCAGGTCTTGCTGGTCTGCTTCTACGCATACGCGGTATTGACGTGGCAGAGTGCTGTGGTTGATTGTCAGTTTCTGGTCACTGGCCAAGCTGAACTCCTTTGCCACCATTCGCATTTTGACGGGTACAGACTCTGCTGCAAATGTCTGCGATAGCATTAGCAAGAAAGCTGCGGGTAGCAGTATTAGTTGCATGGTCATTCTAGAATTATTCACTTTTCTGCCCTCCATTGAGATTAGGTTCCTCTACTGGGAATTCCGTGTACCGGTTACTTCAACCACAACACGACGATCAGGTTGCAGGCAGGCTTTCAGAGTGTCCGAGACCGGCCCAGTGCATTGTCGCGGCGTAGTCACGGGTTCGTCACTGTTTACACCCCTGGCAGTAATGCGCTGATTGGGAACGCCGGCCTGGACCAGATAGCTACGCACGGTTTCCGCACGGCGTTGGGACAGGGCGAGGTTGTAAGTCCGTGTGCCTATCCGGTCGGTATGGCCGGTTACTATGACGACTTCATAATTCAGACCCGCCATATCGCGAACCAGTTCGTCCAGTACATTCTTCCCCTCGGTTCTCAATTCCGACTTGTCAAAATCAAACAGCGTACTGGCAGACAATGTGATTTCGGCAGGCAGGACGACAGGTGCAGGTGTTGGTGCGGAGGAAGTGGCAGGTGAGGGCGAGAGTGTTTGTATGGGTTCTCTATCCATTTGAGTATTTGTACTTGCAGTAGATGCCGACCTGCGTGAGCCGAAGCGGTAAAGCAGACTTACAGAAAAGGTATCCAGGTGGTCACCGATAATGCGGTTACTCTCAATTCGGAAACGCTCCAGCTCGGCCCGGAGCGTGAAAACATCATTAAATACATATTGTACACCTGCGCCAAAATTTTCATTTATGTCTCGGTCACTGCGATTGAAAAAACCCGTACCAATCTGGCTGTCGATAAATTTCTGTTCAACACGCGCATTATTAACGCCTGCCCGGGCGAAAGCTGATAATCCAAAATCAAGAGGTAATATACCGACAAGATCAACTGAGAAACCGTCGACGGAAGTTTCTCCACCCTGTATGTCTGCCTGTAACAGAATGCTCAGGAAATTGAAATTACCATGATCAAAATAGCTGGCCTCAATGGCAAGATGCGGGTTGAACTTATAACCGCCAAAAAGTTTGTAGGTATTGTCATCATCATTTCTGTTGAACTGACTAATGGAATAGCCATCACCCTGGAGTGAAGAGATGATGTTATTTTTCCTGATGTCAGCACTGGACCAGCCGGCACCAACGCCGGTATACCAGTCATATTCCTGGGCCATTAAATTTGTGCCGGATAACAGCAAGGGCATGCCCAATAATATTCGACAGTAAAATTTGCAGATGCAGCCAGCAATATGGGGTTTCATGTATTTCTCCTGAATGAAGTCTGATTGGCAGCGAATTTTCATAATGCTTTATTTGAACCTTTCGCATTGCTGCTAATCTGATACAGATCAATTTCCCGCGCAGTGTAGTCATACAGGTTGGTTTTCTATCAGCTTGCCTGGTGTGAAAAATATCTTCACATAAAAAAATGGCTCCGTACCAATTTTTGACACAGATCATGATTTTGATGACGTCATCAAGAAAAATGAATTATCAAAAATCTGAAAGATACAGCGAGGAAAAAATATGGAGTGGACAATTAACGAAACTGGTAATGAAACAAGAGCGGAATTTCCTGCTTTTCAGCATGGAGAGATCAAGTATCTGGAACGCGATGCTGATTATGGCGTAATCGAATCCAGTGACGGCAGATATGTTTATTTTGAGTGCGGTTGCGTCATTGGAGTTGATTTTTTCCGCCTGCAGGCAGGCGACAGAGTGGTGTACTGCCTTAATAGTGACAGGCGATTACCGCAGGCGACTAATGTATACCTGTCAGGAAGTCATGCCTTTCAGGAATGGTAAATGCTGTTGTGAAGTGTTTTTGTGATGATTATAAATGAGGCAAGTAATGCGAGTAGTTAGAGTGCGGCGAATATTTCTGGCATGTCTGTGTCTGCACTTGTCCAGTGCTCTATTGGCTGACGTCGAAATTATATGGGTAGAGCCGGAAAAGTTTCGAGATATCCGTGGCGGCGAGGTAAACCAGAGAAGCTTCCAGAATCAGGTGGTCGCAGTGTTGACAGCCTATTTTGAGGAGGCGGCAAAGGAGACATTGCCTGCTGGTCAGAATCTGCGGCTTTCCATTACTGATGTAGATCTGGCAGGTGACCTTGAGTATTTTTTCTTTCGATTTCCCTTCGGCGTAAGGGTGATGCGTGATGTTTACTTTCCAGCAATTCAATTCAATTATGTGCTCAGTGATGAAGACGGCAGGATTATTGCGACAGGGCAGGAGAATATCAAGGATATGGGTTATTTGTATTCGGGCAGACGGTCTATCAGCAATCCTCCTTTCGATTATGAAAAACGCATGATAGATGACTGGTTCAGGAAAAATTTTGGCTAAACCTGCCCTTGTTATGGATAAAAAAGTTATGGATAAAAAAAGTTATGGATATAACAAGTTATGGATATAACAAGGCGCTGGAAATTCATACTAACCAGTAATAGCGATGGCAGATGTAAAAATACTCCAAACGAGGTAGACAAAGATGAAAGTGATGATGGATATACCATTGATCAAGCAATGCAGTATGGAAGAATGTGTTTTCAATGATAAGAAAAAATGTCGTACCAGAGCGATTACGGTAGGCGATGGAGCTAGCCCCCAGTGCGACACATTTTTTGTTGCTCGCAAGCATACGAAGCAAAGTACTAAAGCCGGTGTTGGTGCCTGCAAGGTAATCAGTTGCCGTTTCAACCAGGATTATGGCTGCCTGGCCGAGAATATAATCGTTGGTCATGTCAGGAGCCTTGCCAAGTGTGAGACTTTTGACCCCCTGTAGAATTTCAATTTCACGATGAACAGACAGTTCTCCCAGGATCATCGTAAAGCTTCGGCAAAAACATTAATTGTTTCGCTGGATAAGGTTGATAACACCCGTCTTAATGAGGTTGGCGGCAAGAATGCCTCTCTTGGTGAGATGCTGCAGCATATGCGACAAAGTGGCGTTCGAGTACCCGATGGATTTGCCATTACTGCAGATGCTTACTGGTATTTCCTGGATAGCACCGGCCTGAGAAAGAGGATAGCCGAAAAGCTGGCCCAGCTGGAAGCGGGCGATGCGGATATTGTTACCATCGGGAAGCAGATACGCCGCATGATCCTGAGCAAGCCGTTTCCTGCTGATCTGGTAGCCGCAATACATGATGCCTACAAGGTACTGGGAAAAAATGAGAAAGGCAGTTTATCAGTGGCTGTGCGCAGCAGTGCTACTGCGGAGGATTTGCCTGATGCCAGCTTCGCAGGTCAACAGGAAAGTTTTCTTAACGTGCAGGGTGAGGAGGCACTGGTTAGCGCCTGTCGACGCTGTTATGCCTCGCTGTTTACTGAACGTTCTATAAATTACCGGAATATTCATAAATTTGAGCACATGAAAGTAGCATTGTCAGTCGGTGTGCAGCATATGGTGAGAGCAGATAAAGCGGGAGCCGGCGTGATGTTTTCCATTGATACTGAAACAGGCTTCGACAAACTTGTGTTAATCAATGCCAATTGGGGACTTGGAGAAACCGTGGTTCAGGGTAATGTGGAGCCGGATGAATATCTCGTATTCAAACCCCTGCTTTCTCAAAAGGGACTCAGGCCGCTTATTGATAAAAATATCGGGGCCAAGGAAAAGAAACTTGTCCTGGGCAAGGGCAAGCCTACGGCACTGATCAGGACCACAGCCCGGGAACGCCGGTCTGCTGTTCTGGACGACGACCTTATTTTGCAATTGGCGCGCTGGGCCGTATCGATTGAAAGTCATTATGGCAGGCCAATGGACATGGAGTGGGCTCTGGATGGTGTGAGTGGTGAATTGTTCATTATCCAGGCCCGCCCTGAAACAGTGCAATCCAGAAAAGCTGCGGTTACTTTAAAAACTTACACTCTGAAGAAAAAAGGCAGATGTCTGACCAGTGGAACCGGTATTGGTGATGCTGTTGCCCAGGGGAAAATATGCAAACTAGCTTCCGTTGTGGACAGCAATAAATTCCAGGACGGTTCAGTATTGGTGACGACGATGACCGATCCTGACTGGTTACCGGTAATGAAGCGCGCAGCGGCTATTGTAACAGATCATGGTGGACGTACTTCCCATGCTGCCATTGTCAGTCGTGAACTGGGCCTACCCGCGGTAGTTGGCACCGGTGATGCCATGCGTATTCTCGAAGCCGGGCGTGAGGTCACTGTTTCCTGCGCCGAGGGAGATAGGGGGTTTGTATATGAAGGCAATGCTGAAGTGAAGGTAAGAGACGTCAGTCTGGATGATATTCCTGTCACTCGCACCCATATTATGCTGAATATGGCAAATCCAGCCGCGGCACTGCGCTGGTGGCAACTACCGGCCGATGGTATAGGACTGGCACGGATGGAATTTATCATTAACAACAGTGTCCGTATTCATCCCATGGCCTTGCTGCAACCGCAGCGGGTTTCTGATCGGAAGGTTCGTCGGCAGATTGCTTCTTTAACCAGGGACCGGGAGGACAAACCGGGATATTTCGTTGATACCCTGGCCATGGGTATAGCGCGTCTTGCCGCTTCAGCTTATCCATCTCCTGTTATCGTGCGGATGAGTGATTTTAAAACCAATGAATATGCGAAGCTATTGGGGGGTGCCGATTTTGAACCGCAGGAAGCTAATCCCATGCTCGGCTGGCGCGGGTCGAGCCGTTATTACAGTGAAGGCTACAGGGAAGGTTTTGGCCTGGAATGCCTGGCAGTAAAAAAAGTGCGCGAGCAGATCGGGCTCGACAATGTCATCGTCATGATCCCTTTTTGCCGCACGCCGGAGGAGGCGGACCTTGTATTGGAGGTGATGGCAAATAACGGCTTGCGGCGCGCAGAGGCAGGCCTGCAGGTATATGTTATGGCGGAGATTCCGGCTAATGTAATACTGGCCGAGGAATTCGCGCAACGCTTTGATGGTTTTTCCATCGGTAGCAACGACCTGACACAACTGATACTGGGTGTGGACCGCGATTCTGCCCAACTTGCCGGAATCTTTAATGACCGGCATGAAGCGGTACGCCGCTCCATTACTGCATTAATCAAAAGCGCCCATAAAGCCGGACTCAAGGTAGGCTTGTGTGGGCAGGCGCCAAGTGACCATCCTGATTTTGCCCGTTTCCTGGTGGCTGCGGGAATCGATTCCATTTCTGTCAATCCCGACAGTTTTCTTGCTGTAAAACAACATGTGGCGGTAGCGGAATCAGAAATTTCCAGAGGTCGGAATTAAGCAAGCGCTGTGCTGGAATAGTCAGGCTTTGTGATTTTAATAATGCCGGGAACAACCCGAGTTTGTTTTCACGATCTTATATTTTTAATCTGACACTGGAAACCCTGTTATGAATGCCATAGCCCTGGATACCAATGCAGTAGCCGGGATTCTTCTATCGCGGCCCGGGCCTTCAGGAAAGATTCTGCTGCTCAAACGTAGTGGGGAAAACTACTGGTGTCATGTGACTGGCCGCATAGAAAAAGGTGAGAAGATATCGGCAGCAATGATCCGGGAGTTTCAAGAGGAAACCGGGGCAAAAGTCAGCAGGCTGTATTGTGCCGACTTCGTAGATGTCTTTTTTGATACCAGGCTTGGCAAGCTGAGAATGGTGCCGGTATTTGTCGCTTACTGGCCAGATGAAGAGTTGAAACCGGTGTTGAATTACGAGCATACCGAATACTGCTGGTGCGATCTGGAGAAAGCGGTGCAGTTGGCACCATATCCAAATCAGCACAGGGTTTTCAGGCATGTCTGGAAGTATTTTGTCGATCATAAACCCGTTGTACAGATGCTGGTGAAAGCGTCCTGAAAGCGCAGGGCTGGCTGCTGTGTCGAAACTGATCTATAGATTCATGTGCCTGTAAAAAGGTCTCGGGAGGATAATATGGCGCTTAAAGATATTTCCTATGTGGAAGCCAAGCTGCAGTGGATGGAAGCCAATAGCATCTGGCCCAACGGGCAGCGCTACCTGTGGACAGATGCTTTTGGCCTGGTGCTTTATCTGTCTCTCTATCAGGAAACCGCAGACACAAAATACCTTGAGCAGGCAAAAACACTGGTTGATGAGGTATATCGTGTGCTGGGTCGCCCACGGGGCCTGCGTATAGGGGAGGCGGCAGACCGTGATGGCCAGTATTATCACTATCTGGCGATGTGGATTTATGCCCTGACCTGTTACGCCAGGTTTGATGTCGGATATCATGATGAAGCGGTAAAACTGGTGAAAGACATCCATCCGGCTTTTGTTATTCCCGGTGCCGGCGTGATCTGGAAAATGCGCGAAGACCTGTCTGGTCCCTATCCGGGCTATGGTCTTGGTGCACTCGATGCCTATGACGGTTATGTGGTCTACCGTTTGCTGGATGCCGCCAAGCTTGGTCGTGAAATCAATGAGATGTATGCACTGATGGCGCCAAACTATCAAACATTGCATATCGATCAGGATCTCGGCCTGGGCATGATGATGTGGCTGTGTCACTTCTTTCCCGAAGAGGAATGGGCGCTAGTACAGAGGGCCGGGAGCCTTGACCAGCTTGATCGATTATGGATTCATCCGCCGGGGTATTTCTGTCGCCAGGAAGGTTGGCGAGATATGAAATTTGCCTTTACCAATTATGGAATTTCCCTGGGCTTGCAGGCCGTCAATGCATATGCGCAGCGGGTCAGCGCATTGAACCGGTTTTTTGATAATTATCAATCGGGGGATGAATATGACAGTAACGCCATTACTCATGTCATGGCCTGTACATCGCATTTTCCAGGATTTTTCCTGAAGCACGCGTTTGATTGATCCGGTTTATTTAAGCTTAACCTCATGAACACGTGCATCATATCCTGCATGCCGTGAAAGTATCCTGATGGCATTGGCTTCCTCTTCAGGATTGCGGACACGGACAAAGAGCAGAAGATGGCCCTCATCTACCTGTTCCTCCAGGTATTCAGCGTCGCTTTGGTGAATCAGCATCCCTATCAGCGCACCTATGGTAAGAACACCTGCAGCTCCTGTTGCCGAGGCAAGTACCGCGCCACCGAAGATTCCTGTCGAGGCCACTGCTATTCCCATGGCAGTAGTCGCGCCAGTAAAAACCAGTGCACCAGCCAGAGAACGGAAAGTGTCACCCAGGGACTCTTTTTTGACAAAGGCGGTTTCCGGTGCCAGCGAAGTATCTGTATGGGTATTGGTTTTCGTATAGAGCTCGCCGAGTGATTTTACAACCGAGATTTCCCCGGCCAGCAGACCCAGTTCGTCGTGCTTGAATCCCGATGCCCGCAGATCCCTGATCGCGGCCTCGAGGTGCTTGGCGTCAAAGAAAATACCAATTGCTTCTCGAATAATTGTTGCCATTTCAGCCTACTTTTTTTGCTAAATTTTAAAGAGTTTTTTTGTTTGCCGGGCTGTTTACTGCGCCACCCATCCACCATCAACAGCCAGACATTGACCGGTAATATAGCTGGCCTGATCGGTACATAGATAAAGAATGATGTTGGCTACATCAGCCGGGCTGCCGATGCGGTGTTCAGGGACACCAGCGATAACCTTCTCCCTGAAACCCGGTGTTGTTTCCATAATACGTTCCAGCATGGGTGTCATGATCGGGCCGGGACAAATAGCATTGACCCGGATATTGGATTCAGCATATTCAAGGGCAGCGGTTTTGGTAAGTCCGGCCACGGCATGCTTGCTGGCGACGTAGGCAGACAGCCCAGGAAAGCCGATAAGACCGGCGATGGAGGATAGATTGACAATTGCACCGCCACCGTTTTTTATCAGCTGCGGGATTTCATACTTCATGCAAAGCCATACGCCCTTGGTATTGGTGGCGGTTACCCGGTTGAAGTTATCTTCGCTACCCATTGCCGTTACGCCTTGTTCTCCTTCGATTCCTGCATTGTTGCAGGCGATGTCAAGGCGTCCGAATTTCGCAATTACCTGCGTTACCAGCGCCTCGACCTGTCCGTTATCGGAGACATCACAGGGGAAGAAAGCCGCTTCACCACCATAATCCTGTATGCGGGACAGCAAATCCTTGCAACTCTCGGTATTGATGTCTGAAATCATAATGCTGGCGCCGTTGGCGGCAAATTTCAATGCGGTCTCCTCACCAATGCCGGAACCGGCTCCGGTAATCAGGGCCACCTTGCCATCGAAGTCAAATGTAATACCTCCCATTGTTACCATCCTTATATCTGGTCAATTATCAGGCTGATTAATTTAACAGCGGCGGCAGTTTTACTTTTGACGCACGTCAATTTCGCCTGCCGCTCCTGGGCTACGCTTTCCTGCATTCAAAAAAGGAGAGTGTCATGGAAACACTGACTACATACGATAAGGATGCCTTCCTGGCGTTACTGAAAAACCGGGGTATTCAGGACGCTGCGGTATTGAGTGCGATGGCCACTGTGCCGCGTGAACGTTTCGTCGGTATGGATCTTGTGGAATTCGCCTATGACGATTCACCTCTACCCATTGAGGAGGGACAAACCATATCCCAACCTTATATCGTAGCCTTGATGCTTCAGGCTTTACACTTGATGCCAGGGGATACAGTGCTGGAAATTGGTACAGGATCGGGTTATGCCGCGGCTGTATTGTCACGCATTGTGAAGAAGGTTTACACCATTGAACGCCACCAGAGCCTGGCGAACATTGCACAGCATCGCCTGCAGGCCCTTGGTTATGACAATGTTGAAGTTCGATGCAGTGATGGCACGTTGGGTTGGCCTGAGCATGCGCCTTTCGATGCCATTGTCGTTACAGCGGGTGGGCCTGATATTCCCCATTCACTGTCGGGACAGTTATCACCCGGTGGCTGTCTGGTTATTCCCGCTGGCCCGACGCTGCATCAGCAGCAGTTGCTTCGCCTTACCCGAATGACAGACGGCACCCTGGAAGTGGAAGAGTTGGGTGGTGTGCGTTTCGTACCCCTGATTGGTGAGGAAGGCTGGCAGGACGTTGAGCGGGAACTTGCACCGGGATTACGCACCAGGTCGCCGACACCGGAGCCACTGGCAGAACAGATAGAAAAGGCCGCTATTCATATTCCTTCCATCGACACGGTGAACCTTGATTCCCTGCTGGAGCGAATCGGAAATGCCAGGCTGGTGCTGATGGGCGAAGCCACTCACGGGAGTGCAGAATTTTATGAGATGCGGGCCAGGATTTCGAAGGAACTGATTACCCGCAAAGGGTTTAATTTTATCGCTGTTGAAGCAGACTGGCCTGATGCTGCCCAGATTGATCACTTTATTCGTGAGACCCGGATTGAGCCAACGCAGGAGCTTACTTTTAGTCGTTTTCCTACCTGGATGTGGGCGAACCGCCAGGTACTGGAGTTTGTACAGTGGCTTCGCAGCCACAATCGGGGGAGTCAAAGTGAAAGTGAAAAGACGGGTTTTTATGGCCTGGATCTTTACAGCATGTATGCTTCAATCAATGCGGTGATTTCCTATCTTGAACAGGTCGATCCAGTGGCGGCGGAACAGGCAAGGGGGCGCTATGGCTGTCTTATGCCATGGGAAGGTGATCCGGCTACCTATGGCAGAATGGCATTGCTTGGCCGGAGTGAAAACTGTGAACCGGAAGTGGTTTCCATGTTGCGTGATCTGTTGCAAAAACGCCTTGATTATTCCTCTGATGACGGACGTAAATTTCTGGATGCCGTGTCCAATGCCCGTTTGGTGAGGAATGCAGAGCAGTATTACCGGGTAATGTACCAGGGTTCTGTGCATTCCTGGAATCTGCGCGATACCCATATGTTCGACACACTTAACCATCTGCTGGAATTTCACGGCCCTCACAGTAAAGCTATTGTGTGGGCGCACAATTCCCACCTTGGCGACGCCAGCGCTACTGAAATGAGTGCGCGTGGAGAATTTAATATTGGCTCGTTGTGCAGGAAAAAATATGGTGATGATGCTTACCTGATTGGTTTTGGTACCGATCATGGGACAGTAGCGGCTGCTGAAGACTGGGGAGCACCGATGGAAATCAAGACGGTACTGCCAGCACGCGCTGATTCCTATGAACGTCTGTGTCATGACAGCGGGCTTGATGCCTTCCTTTTGCCGCTGCGAGATGCGGACAAAACCCTGGCAGCAGCGTTGGAGGAAACCCGGCTGGAGCGGGCCATTGGAGTGATCTACCGGCCGGATTCAGAGATGGCCAGCCATTATTTTACTGCAAGTCTGTGCCGTCAATTTGATGAGTATATCTGGTTTGATGAAACACGGGCTGTGGATGCATTGGGGCCGGAAGCCGGGCCCGGGATGCCGGAAACATTTCCTTTTGGACTCTAGTGCTAAGAGGCGGGATTAGCGACGACTGGCTGGACAAAAGGGATGGCTGCAGTAATGAATTTCAATTTTTGCCCCGGAAAAACATTTCAGAATCTGGAAGAAACTCAGTTATAACCGGCGCTGATGATGATCAGATGGTGAAAAAATACAGTAAGGGATGGAGCATGTTTTATGATAAGCAAAAACTACCTGTATATCCTGATAGCAGATAACAGTCGCGCAAAAATATTTCGAACGCACATACCTCTTGAGAGTCTCGAGATGGTGTTTGAGGAGGTTAATATACAGGGACGCAAGAAACCTGGTGATATATACAGTGATAAAGCAGGAACCCAGCAAAGCGGCAGCGGAGGTTTCCACAGCTTTGCCGGAGAACGGCAAAGTCATGAAGAGATAAAATTTTCAAAAAAATTATGCAGTCTCTTGAATAAGGAATACCAGGCTGGTGAATTCAGCAAGCTTATGCTGATAGCCCCGCCGCATTTTCTGGGTGAGTTGCGCAAACATCTGGGCCATGAATGTAAAGATGTCCTTTTGAAGACAATAGACAAGGATCTGGTTAATCTGTCGGAGAAAGACATTATGGCAAACATTCTGGAATACCAGGCTGAGCTTAAGTTGCTTGTGAGGAAGGCCTCCTATCACTAACGGTGTTTTATTTCGCTGAATCAGCAGCAGGTATTTTCAAGATAGTTCTGGAGAGGTTTTGTGAAAGTCGGCGTAAAAAAATATTACACATCAGTATTATCATAAGTGCCGGGCGACCGGGTTGCGCGAACTGCCTGACTTGTGTGAGACGGGATTCTGATTTGTCTTTTGTGGTGACTTTGAACGAGTGGAACAACCAGGCTTTAATCTTTCCCTGTACGACAGCATTTTCTGCTCATTGAACGTTTCTTCCTGAAACAACTGTGTCGCTGACTCCTTCAGAAGAGGGAGGTTTGCCTGCAAAATAGCGCAGGCTTTATCATAGGAGTCGTCAAGAAACTTCATGATGGCTGTAGTCACCTGTTGTGCAATGTCAGGGCCGTAATCCTCACTCGTGACGAAATGCTTTTCCATGTCCAGTAAAAAATTTTTGCGTTTTTCCAGTGTCAGCAGTCCAATATTGTCGGACATACCGTATTCCATGACCATGGCACGGGCGATATCGGTTGCCTTGACCAGGTCGTCAGCAGCGCCGGTGGTGATATCCTGGAATATCAGTTGTTCGGCAGCACGCCCAGCCAGTAAAACTGCCAGTCGATTTTCGAGTTCACTCTTACTGATGAGATAGCGATCTTCGGCAGGCCGCTGGATAGTGTAGCCCAGTGAACCAATGCCCCGAGGGATAACAGATACCTTCTGGATAGTCTGATCAGGATGGAGGGTCATGGCGACCAGTGCATGCCCCATTTCATGGTGGGCGACTATATTTTTCTCTAACGGATCGATCAGCCTGCTACGTTTTTCCAGTCCGGCAACTATACGCTCAATAGCATTGACAAAATCATCCAGAGTCACTTTCTCTGCATTGCGACGGGTAGCAATAATAGCTGCTTCGTTGGCCAGGTTGGCAAGATCGGCACCACTGAATCCGGTGGTTAAAGCAGCGACATCGGCTAGTTTGAGAATTTGATCAAGACGGATGTTTTTGGTGTGAATTCGTAAAATTTGTTCTCTGCCATTTTTGTCAGGTCGCTCCATCATCACCTGGCGATCAAAACGACCTGCACGCAACAAGGCTGGGTCCAGAATTTCCGGTCGGTTGGTGGCTGCGAGGATAATGACACCGGTGGAACTATTGAAACCATCCATTTCACTTAATAGCTGGTTAAGGGTTTGTTCGCTTTCATTATGGCCGCCACTTATTGGCCCCAGTCCGCGGGCCCGGCCCAAAGCATCCATTTCGTCTATAAATATAATTGCTGGTGCATGTATTTTTGCCTGCTCGAATAGATCGCGTACACGTGCAGCCCCAACGCCGACAAACATTTCAATAAATTCCGAACCACTGATTGAGAAAAAAGGGACGCCGGCTTCGCCTGCGAGTGCTCTGGCAATTAAGGTTTTTCCCGTACCAGGAGGGCCCACCAGTAAAATGCCTTTTGGGACATGGGCCCCCAGCTTGGTGAAGTGCTGGGGTTCCTTAAGAAACTGCACTATTTCCTGTAATTCAGTCTTGGCTTCATCGACGCCGGCCACATCTCTGAAACTGACACCGGTATGTTTTTCTACCAGTACTTGTGCATTACTTTTACCGATGTTCATCATGCCGCCAAAGCCCTGGCGCTCAGCAAATCGTCTGAAGACAAACAACCACACCAGAACAAAAACCAATGCCGGTGCTATCCAGGAAATAATATTGCTGAGAAAATTACTGCTTATTATACCGGTATATTCGACATCGTATTCTGCCAGTTTTTCTGCCAATGCCGGATCGAGTCGTGGGGTGATAAAGGAGGTCTTGCCATTAATATCGCTGTTAAACTCACCGCGAATAAATTGCTCATCTACTTCAACGCGATTGATACGATCTTCATCAAGGTATTGTTCGAACTGACTGTAACTGAGTTCGGCCTGTCGTGAGAGGGGAGCGAACAGGGCATGAAATAATAGAAGTAGCCATATAACCACCAATATATAACCGACATTCAGTTTATGTTTTCTTTGCATGGGAAATTTTATCTGTTTGCTTTTGCTATAGAGGATTTAATGAAGATACTGCAGCGCATAGTATCTTTACCCGCTATTAAGCTGTCTGTAAGTCAGAAATAGTGATATAAAAAACCGGCACAGAGTGCGACAGATGGGAGAATGTCTGGGAAACAACCTATCTAACGTGAAAAGAAGGATGTTACCCTGTGCCGGAAAAGTCTTTGCCGCTATATTAAAATCAGGATTCAATGGTAATCTTGCGTGGTGTTGTTTCAGGGCTTTTTGCAATAGTTATTGTCAGTACACCATTTTTGCCCTTTGCCTTGATGTTGTCGCTGTCAGCCGATTCCGGCATACGAAATAATCGTTCGAATGTGCCGTATGAACATTCCTGCATGCGGTAATTCTTTTTCTTTTCCTCTTTTTCGATTTTTCGTTCACCATATATTCTCAATATACCGTTTTCCATGGTGACCTCGATGTCTTTTGGATCAACACCAGGAATATCAGCTGTAACGATAAACTGCCTGTCTTCTTCCTTGATATCGACTCTTGGAGACCACTCCATTCCGGTCCAGCTTTCCATTTCATCAAAGACTGCAGGAAAACCTCTGTTGCCGTTTTGATGAAAAAATTCGTTGATCTCATCCTGCATGCGGTTGATGAAGCGAGTGGGATCGTATTTGGTCAATTGCATAGCATAATCTCCGTATTAGAGTTGAGTAAAATAGGAAAACTGATAATAGATAACGCCATCTGGCATTAATTGATCAGGATCAAATGTGCAAGCAAAGTACCTGCTGATTAATGGGCGCAGCAAGGCCCATTCAGGTTTGGATTATCAGCATTTGTATTGGCGTTGTCAGATAGTGGTACTGTTAAATTCACTTATTGTTCTGACCAGTTGGGCAGTCGATCGGCATTGCATTTTTTGCATGATATTAGCCCGGTAGATTTCAATAGTGCGTTGACTTAATGTCATTTCGATAGCGATGACCTTGGTAGCCTTGGCGTCAACTATATGATCAAGCACTTCCTTTTCCCGTGGTGTAAGGGTTTGAAGACGATCCCTGATGTGCTTTTGCTTAACCAGGGCAGCACGGTTTTTTCGATCCTTTTCCAGCGCCTGTTTGATCAATGCCAATAATTCTGTATTGTCAAAGGGCTTCTGAAGAAAATCGAAAGCACCAGCCTTAAGTGCCTGGACAGCGGACTCCACATCGGCATGGCCGGTAATAAAAATAATAGGTAATGTGGTGCCTACTGCTAATAATTCATCCTGCAGATTAAGCCCGGACATCACAGGCATGTGAATGTCCAACACCAGGCAGCCGGATTTGGTGGGATCATAATGCTTGAGGAATGCTTGCGCATCGGGGTAGGTTAGCGGGTTTAGCCCGGACGTTTTCAGAAGAATAGACAGTGAATCCCGGATTGCCGCATCGTCATCGACTATATGAACTATCTGGGCTTTATCCATTATACGGGGGCTTACGCTTGTGTCTTTCTGAAACTATCGCAGTACTCACGCAGTTCCTTACTAATAATAGTACTGCGCGCAGCCTGATCTGATATTTTTTCAAATAAACCCAGAAGCAATTCCCTGTCAAAATCATAATTGTTCAGCATAGTGCGACCGGCATGAGCATAATTGCTGATAGCAGTAAGTGGCTGATTGAGTTGATGCAGGATTTTGTTCAATTGTTCATGTTCTTTCATTTTTCTGCTTTTCCATCATGGTAAAAATCCATATTAAAACTTGCCAAA
>Ga0181563_10000282_pt1 | contig 46849 bp, 45 predicted proteins | sample 011ome_25_FD_133759 | JGI IMG/M metagenome (GOLD analysis project Ga0181563, IMG submission 133759) | Coastal salt marsh microbial communities from the Groves Creek Marsh, Skidaway Island, Georgia - 011512CT metaG (megahit assembly) | ecosystem: Environmental > Aquatic > Marine > Intertidal...
GCAGGATTTGAGGGACATAAATTAGTAACTACCTATTTGTTTGTGGTTGTTAATTCATGCGATCGGAGTGAAATACTAGTTATTTCCTAGTGAGCTTAAATCACGGCATCGGATTTTAGGCGCGTTAAAAAAAACTATTCAATACCCACACTTTCCTTTCCACCGCTTCGAAAGAAAAGTTCGTAATTCTTGTTCTCGGGAGGGATCCTCTGATTGGTAGCCAGTAGTGCCTTGAATGAGGTCGGGCAGAAATTCTTGGTTGATAAAGTTGCCCGGACCATCGTGGGAGTACTGGTAGGCTAAGAGAAATAAAAAAATTACAATGCTGATAGATTTTCTAAGTCATTCAAATCTTTTGAGCGCCCACTTATTTTTTTGTTGGTGCGCAGATCATTTAAATGAATGATTTTCATAGGAATGCCTTCAAATACCGTTTGAATGGCGTTTTCGTGTATTTGCTGAAAGGAAAAGCCAGATATTTCTTTTAAGATTTCAATACATATCGGAGGTCTTCCAAAGGTGTATACGTTTATTTCTGATTGATTCAAAAAAGAATCTTCTGTCATATCAAAAGTGGGCATTTGAAACCGATTAAATGCCTGGACCAGTTTATCGTAATTGTCTTTTGATACCTCTACAAAGAGGTCTAAATCACCAGTTGTGCGTGGAAAACCATGGTAAATAACCGAATAACCACCTACTAAAACGTAGTTAACTTTTTTTTCATTCAACGCCAATAAAAACTCTTGAAAATCTTGATTGAAAATATTTCCCATACCTTAAAGTTTCCGGGAAGAGCCCGTGGTTTTATCCATTTTTGGGGGGGATCCAACGGGATAATTAAAAGAAACACTATTCAGATAAGCGAAGACTTTACCCAATTCTTCTGCTGACATTCCCTTGTAATGCACCACCTCTGGTTTCTGCTCAAATAAATTTCCTGAAGAACTGCTTGTTCGGTCTAATTTCGGCATATGTAAATCTACCTTTTTTGTGAATGAGTCCCTAATTGAAAATAGATGATGTAAGTTACCTAAAATTTGGGCTGCTTATAAATTGTTAAAAACTACTATTCCAATTTATTCGGTTTTTTGTAGGTCTATACTCCCTCAATACCCATACTTTCCCTTCCATCGTTTTGAAAGAAAGTTGCGGAGTTCTTTTTCCCGGGCGTTGTCCCCAGGATCATAAAGAAGCTTGCCTTTGATCTCCTCTGGGAGGAATTCCTGAGCAACAAAATTGTCAGGGTAATCATGTGAGTACTTGTAGCCCTTGCCATAGGCTAGGTCTTTCATCAGCTTCGTTGGTGCATTGCGTAAGGGGATGGGGACGGATAGGTTGCCTGTTTCTTTCACCAAAGCCTGGGCCTGGTTGATGGCTAGGTAAGACGCATTGCTCTTTGGGGAACTCGCCAAGTAAGTGACGCACTGGGAGAGGATAATCCGCGCTTCGGGGTAGCCAATCATTTTCACCGCTTCAAAGCAGTTGGTGGCCAATAGCAAAGCATTCGGGTTGGCATTCCCGATGTCTTCGGAAGCCAAAATCACGAGTCTGCGCGCAATGAATTTGACATCTTCCCCGCCCTCAATCATTCGTGCCAACCAGTATACCGCTGCATTGGGGTCTGATCCTCGGATGGATTTGATAAAGGCCGAAATGATGTCGTAGTGCTGCTCACCAGATTTGTCATACAGAGCCACTTGCTGCTGCGCAATCTGCATGACCTTCTCGTCGGTAAGCACACAGGGGTCTTCTTGGATCCCATCTATCACGATCTCCAGGAGGTTGAGCAGTTTACGCCCATCTCCACCAGAAATACGCAGCAGGGCATCGGTTTCTCGTAGCTCCACTTGGATTTTTCGCAAGTCTGTATCTTTTTCCAAAGCCTGCTGTATCATGGCAAGCATCTCGGTTTTGCCCAGAGGATTTAAGGTGAATACCTGGCAGCGGGAAAGGAGTGCTGAATTGACCTCAAAAGAGGGGTTTTCGGTTGTGGCGCCTATGAGTCGGATGATGCCCTTTTCCACCGCACCTAAAAGTGCATCCTGCTGTGATTTGTTGAAGCGGTGGATCTCGTCGATAAAAAGGACTACGCCGGTTTGGAATTTGGCTTTGTCAATAATCTCTCGGATATCTTTTACCCCAGCATTGATAGCAGACAGGGGGTAGAAGGGAGCCTTGATCTCGTTGGCAATGATATTAGCAATGGTGGTCTTTCCCACACCTGGAGGGCCCCAAAGGATTAGGGAGGGCACATTCCCAGACCTGATTGCTTTGTGTAGAAAGGAGGAGGGAGAAGAGAGGTGCTCCTGGCCAATCAATTCCTCCAATCGGCTTGGGCGCATGCGTTCGGCTAGGGGAGTGGAGTTCATTTTTTAGAGGCAAGAAGCAAGAGATTTGACATTCAATAGTACTAAGTATGAGTTACGAGATACGAAATACGGTCTTTTTTAATGCCGATCGAAGAATGCCGATCGAAGAATGATGAATTTAAAATTGTACAAAATACGAAATAGCAAGCAAATAGTAGCAAGACGCATCAGGAGCAGCATTCAAGTCCTACTACGAATCCCCACTTCATCACTTTTCAATCAAAGTTCGGCATTCGACATTGCCTAGGGTACCGTATTTCGTATCTCGTACTTCTTCTACTTTGTACCATTTGTAAATAAATATTGAAGTAGAATTCAATCTAAATCCTTCCTATTTGCCTTCCAAATTCCTCCAGGTGTGCGTCTCCGAAGTCTAGGTGGGTCACAAAGCGTACGAGGTCCTTACCGAACTTCACGCCTAGGATGCCTTTGGCGGCAAGCTGCTGCAAGTAGGTTTCGGGATTGCTTCCCTCTAAGCGTGCAATCACAATGTTGGTGGCCACAGGAAGCACTTCTGCCACATGGGGAGCCTGTACTAGTAACTCACCCAGTAAGCGAGCTCGATGATGATCTTCTTTTAGGCGCTCCACCTGATGATCCAAGGCATAAATGCCCGCTGCCGCCAAAAATCCTGCTTGGCGCATGCCTCCGCCAAAAACCTTCCGTACCTTTCTTGCTCGCTTAATGTCTGCTTTTGTACCTAAAAGTACAGATCCAATCGGGCACCCTAATCCTTTACTCAGGCAAATGGAAATGGTGTCAAACTTTGCCCCCCAATCGGCTGGACTTTCTCCTGTCTCGACCAAGGCATTGAATAGTCTCGCTCCGTCAAGGTGGATCTTGATGCCTTTTTCTTTGCATAGCGCATGAATAGGTTTGATCTCCTCTAGGGTGTAGATGCTTCCACCTCCTTTGTTCATTGTATTTTCTAGAGAAACCAGCGAAGTCTCCGGTGCGTGTACATCGTCTGGATTGATGGACTCAGCCACCTGGGAAGCATTGATTTTCCCCAAATCACCTGTTAATAGCTTTACCGAGGCCATGGAGTTGGCCATGATCCCGCCACCTTCATACAGGTAGATGTGAGAATATTGGTGGCAAATCACTTCCTTTTGAGGCCCTGTATGCAAGCGGATGGCGATTTGATTGGTCATCGTACCAGAAGGGCAAAATAGTGCTGCTTCCATCCCAAAGAGAGCGGCAATTTTTTCTTCCAAAGCATTGACTGTAGGGTCTTCACCAAATACATCGTCTCCCAGGGGAGCGGTATACATGGCTTCAATCATGCCAGGACTGGGTTTGGTGAGCGTATCGCTTCGTAAATCTAGAGTCAACATATTTATTTCTCGTCTTGTTCAAAGAATAGGTCTAGGCTATTTTTTTTCTTTTTTGGAATACTTCTTCCATGTCTGAAAGCTCTAGGTTGAGGGCTTTGGTGGAAATTTGAATTTCTACAAGAGAGATTCCTAAGGAGATTAGTAGCGATACCATACTAGTTACAAAAGTCCAATTGGCAGCTGAGGTAAATCCTTTGAATAGCAAAAACATGCAAATCACGCAGCCCAAAAAGCTAAATACCCCGAAAAGTTGCATATTCTTAATCAAAGTCAATCTTCTACGGAGGTTGTGAATCTGTTCTACAATAATCTCCTGATCCGGATCTTTCAGGTAGTTTTTGTGTAGCCCCCGAATGAGGGTTGCGATGGCCAAAAACCGATTGGTAAATGCCAGCATCAGCAAGGTAATGGCTGAAAAAAGTAAGGCGGGTGTAGCGAGTTCGAGTTCCATCGAGCTAGTGGATGTCTAAGTTGTAAGTTGAGAAAAAGAAACGAAAAAGCCCGCTCTAATTGCCTTATAATTCACCGAGGCAGTCTTAGAGCGGGCTAAGTTAAAAAGGTAAATTACAAGTGGATCACCTCGTCGTAAGCTGCTGCTGCTGCTTCCATGATTGCTTCGGACATGGTAGGGTGTGGGTGAACCGTCTTGATCAATTCCTGACCGGTAGTTTCTAGTTTCCTAATAGCCACGATCTCTGCAATCATCTCGGTGACATTGGCACCAATTAGGTGAGCTCCCAATAATTCGCCATATTTTTTATCAAATACCAGTTTCACAAAACCCTCTTTTGCGCCTGATGCTGAGGCCTTTCCGGATGCAGAAAAAGGAAACTTTCCAATGCGCACTTCATGTCCTGCTGCTTTGGCTTTGGCTTCAGTCATGCCCACAGAGGCAATTTCTGGGGAGCAATAGGTACATCCCGGGATGTTGCCATAATCCAATGCTTCTGGATGGTGTCCGGCAATTTTTTCTACACAAATGATGCCTTCAGCAGAAGCAACGTGCGCAAGTGCTGGTCCAGGAACCACGTCACCAATGGCATAATAGCCTGGCATGTTGGTTTGATAGTACTCATTCACTTGGATTTTTCCTTTGTCCACCAAGATTCCTACCTCTTCCAAGCCGATGTTTTCTAAGTTGGATACCACACCTGCCGCAGAAAGAACCACATCACATTCCAGGACTTCTTCTCCTTTGGCTGTTTTCACAGTGACCTTACATCCTGCACCTTTGGTATCCACTTTGGTCACTTCGGAGGAGGTCATGATAGTGATTCCAGATTTTTTATAGCTTTTTTCAAGGGCTTTGGAAACTTCCTCGTCTTCCACTGGAACGATACGGTCCATGAATTCAACGACGGTTACCTTGGTCCCGATGGCGTTGTAGAAGTAAGCAAACTCCACCCCGATGGCTCCAGACCCTACCACCACCATACTTTTGGGCTGATTTTCTAGAGTCATCGCCTTTCTGTAGCCAATTATTTTCTCGTTATCAATCTTTAAAGTAGGAAGTTCTCTAGCTCGAGCACCCGTAGCGATAAGGATGTGATCGCCAGTATAAACCGTCTTTTTCCCATCTTTGTCCGAAACCTCTACTTTCTTACCAGGCTGAATTTTGCCCCAACCAGAAATGATTTCGATTTTATTTTTCTTCATCAAAAATTGCACCCCCTTGCTCATGCCATCAGCTACACCGCGGCTTCGCTTAACCATGCTGCCAAAATCTGCTGTTGCGTCCTTTACGGTGATCCCGTAGTCGCTGGCATGGTTGATGTATTCGTAAACCTGTGCACTTTTCAACAACGCTTTGGTGGGGATGCAGCCCCAATTGAGGCAAATTCCGCCCAACTCTTCTGCCTCTACGATGGCTGTTTTTAGCCCAAGTTGTGAAGCACGAATGGCCGCTACGTATCCTCCCGGTCCGCTACCGAGCACAATCAAGTCAAATTTTGTCGAAGACATAGTTTAATGGATTTGATATCAAATTAACTTCGCAAAAATAGGTCTTTTGGCTTCAGAAAAAAATTTGATTTTTAAGGTATTTGCTCTCGGGAACAGATTCTTTCTGAAGGATTTAGTGATTGTAATCTTAATTTTGGGATTCTCTTTTTTTCCAAGCTTAATCTTTTGAATTTCTCAAAAAATAGAGCGAATCATTGTTTGTAGGGTTATATATCTGCATTTCAAAAAAACCTACAGCTAAATGCCGAGAGAAATTTCTATTTTTGGCAAAATCAAAAAACGAGTGTATTTATGGGATTACTAACTGGAAAAATTGCCCTAGTCACTGGAGCCTCCAAAGGAATTGGCAGAGCTATTGCCATCAAATTTGCCCAAGAGGGCGCGCAAGTTGCGTTTACCTACCTTTCGAGTGTAGAAAAAGGACTTGCTTTAGAAGCTGAACTTAAGGCTTTTGGCATTTCTGCCAAAGGATATCGCTCGGATGCTTCTGACTTTAAGGCGGCAGATGAATTGGTCAATGCGGTCGTTACTGACTTTGGAACGCTGGATATTTTGGTTAACAATGCAGGGATCACTCGGGACAACTTGCTCATGCGTATGACCGAAGAGTCCTGGGATGAGATCATGAACATCAACCTAAAATCTTGCTTCAATACGGTAAAAGCGGCAACGCGTGTGATGATGAAGGCCAAGGCTGGTTCCATTATCAATATGACTTCTGTGGTAGGGGTGAAGGGAAATGCTGGTCAAGCCAATTATGCGGCTTCCAAAGCAGGAATTATCGGATTCACCAAATCGATTGCATTGGAATTGGGATCGCGTAACATTCGATGCAATGCGGTGGCACCTGGATTTATTGAAACAGAGATGACCGAGGTATTGGATGAAAAAACAGTTCAGGGCTGGAGAGACGCCATCCCGATGAAACGTGGTGGGCAACCTGAAGAAATTGCCGATGTATGTGTATTTCTCGGTTCCGAAATGAGTACTTACATTTCCGGCCAAGTTCTCCATGTCAATGGAGCAATGTATACCTAACCTTTGAGGTCTTTTTTTTGACCTCGAAGGATTTCATTTCCTCAAAGAAGATAGATTGAAACCTTCGAGGTTTTGGTATACCTCAAAGGTCTTTTTCCAAGAACGGATAGCGGTAGTCAGTAGGGGAGACCAAAGTTTCTTTGATCGTACGTGGGGATACCCAACGGAGCAAGTTGATCATAGAACCTGCCTTGTCATTCGTGCCGGAGGCTCTTGCTCCACCGAATGGCTGCTGTCCTACCACCGCACCTGTTGGCTTGTCGTTGATGTAGAAGTTACCTGCCGCATTTTTTAATTTCTGGGTGGCCAGTTCGATTGCATACCGGTCTTTGGAGAAGACCGCCCCGGTAAGTGCATAAGGAGAGGTTTGATCTACCAATTCTAGCACCGTTTCAAAATGCTCTTCATGGTACACGTAGATGGTCAATACTGGGCCAAATATCTCCTCGCACATGGTTGAATACATTGGGTCTTGGGTAAGGAGTACGGTAGGCTCTATAAAGTATCCTTTAGACTTATCGTATTTTCCTCCTGCAATTACCTCTACCTCGGGGCTTGTTTTAGCTTGGTCGATGTATTTAGCAATTTTGTCAAATGACTTCTCATCAATTACTGCATTGATAAAGTTCGAGAAGTCTTCCGTCCCTCCCATACTTAGGGAAGCCAGATCTTCTAGCATGTATTTCTTCACCTCTTCCCATAAGTTGCTTGGGATATAGGCACGAGAAGCAGCCGAACATTTTTGTCCTTGGTATTCAAATGCTCCACGAACGAGTCCTACGGCTACCGCCTTTGGATCTGCAGACTTGTGCGCCAATACAAAGTCTTTGCCCCCGGTTTCGCCAACAATTCTTGGGTAAGATTTGTATCGAGTAATGTTTTCACCTATGGTTTTCCAAATATGTTGGAATACACCCGTTGATCCAGTGAAGTGGATGCCTGCAAAATCAGGATGTTTAAAAATCACACCACCTGCAGTAGGTCCGTCTACATAGACTAAGTTGATTACCCCATCCGGCACACCAGCCTCTTTGAAGACTTCCATCAGCACTTGTGCCGAATAAATTTGGGTATAGGCAGGTTTCCAGACGATAGTATTACCCATCAAGGCTGCGGATGTAGGCAAGTTGCCGGCAATAGCCGTAAAGTTGAATGGAGTCAAGGCAAATACGAAACCTTCCAAAGGTCGCTGTTCCAACCTATTCCATACCCCCGGGCCAGAAACGGGAGGTTGTTGGGCATAGATTTCACATAAGTACTTCACATTGAAGCGGAGGAAGTCAATGAATTCACAAGCAGCATCAATTTCTGCTTGAAAGGCATTTTTGGATTGGCCTAGCATGGTTGCTGCGTTGATTTTGGCACGATAAGGACCTGCTAATAAGTCTGCCGCTTTGAGAAAAATAGCGGCACGCTGTTCCCAGGCCATATTTTCCCAGGCTTCTTTAGCGCCCAAAGCCGCTTGAATGGCCTGCTCCACATGGGAACTGTCTCCTTCATGAAAATATCCTAAAATATGTTGATGGTCATGAGGAGGAGTAATTTTTCTTGTCTTATCCGTACGAATTTCTTCAGCTCCGATGTACATAGGAATGTCGAGTTGCTGGCTACGAAGTGTGGCCAACATGGCTTGCAATTCTTTTCGTTCGGCACTGCCTGCTGCGTATGATTTTACTGGCTCATTGACAGGAGACGGTACATTGAAAAATCCCTTTAACATAGTATTCTTATTTGCGTGTTTGGAAAATGCGAAGATAGCGTTTCTGTAGAAAAGACGCCTTGCTTTTGCTTACAAAAACTGTTCAAGTTCTTGGAGGTGACGAATTTCGTAGGTGGCAGTGATGGAAGTTTCTTTTCCTTCAGGATTGAAATATACCTGATCGATGGCCGCTCGCTGGGCACCAAGAATGTCCGAATTGGGGTTGTCGCCAATCATTAGACAAGCAGCAGCCTCAACTTGTAATTGGTCTAATGCGTAGTAGAAAATTCGTGGATCAGGCTTTTTGTGGCCGGTAGTTTCTGAGGTGACGACCAATTCAAAGTAGCCATTCAGTCCAGATGAATTCATCTTTTTTGCTTGGGATTCATTGAATCCATTGGTGATGAGGTGAATGCGGTATTTTTTTTTCAAGTAGTCCAAAATCTCTTTGGAGTAGGGGAATAAATGTGGTTTGGAGGAGGTTCGGTGCATAAAATCCTCTTCAAAAGGAGTAGGAATCGCAGCAGCATTCCCTCCAGCATGGGTGAATATCCGAGGAAAGCGTTCCCTTCTCAGTCCTTGCTTATCGATTCTACCCAGATTGTAATCGTCCCACAATTGGAAATTAACGGTGTGGAAGGAGGAAAAAAACTGCTCAAAGGTGGGTATTCCCAGGTCTTGTAAGGAATAGATTTGGTAGAGTTCCGAGAGGGATTCGTGTACGTTTCGATCGTAGTCCCATAGCGTATGGTCTAGGTCGAAAAATAAATGCTGGTAGGTTTTCAAGAAAAATTAGCGTCTGTACTGGTTATTTTGAATCTTATTTTCTGCCAGTTCTCGGTTAGATTTCAAGATTTCCACCGTTGCCTGATCTTTGGTCAGGTTGATGTCCTTTTGAATTAATTTAAAAATCTGTTGGAGGATTTCGACATATTCTTCTAGGATGTAATAAAACATCCATTGGTCTACTCTTCTGCTTCCTAGAAGTCCGGCATTCTTTAAGTATATCAAATGCCGGCTGGTTTTTGTTTGTGTAAAATCCAAAATAAGTTCTAAGTCTGAGATGCTCAATTCCTTATTTTGCATCAATAAATGCAGAATTCGCACCCGGGGCTCTTCCGAAAGTGCCTTAAAAATTCGCAAACCATAGTTTAAACTGATATTTTTGAGTCTCATTAGTAAGTTTTAACTTCGGGATTGAGGTGAATCGAAAATTATAACTGAAATTGGCTCTGAATCCTTGTAAATTTCAAGAACAGGACCTCTTTGAACCCAATATTCGTGAAAATAACCTATTTATACGCGCTTATTCTGTTGTCTGGATTATTTTTTACAAGCCAGGAACTTGCAGCTCAAGATAAGCAGGAAAAAAAAGTCATTCAACTTTCTGGGATTGTTCTCAATGCGGATAGCACGGATGCAGTGCCTGGAGTAAACATTTATGTCCCAAAAAAAGGAAGAGGGACAGTTTCAGGTCGATTTGGCTATTTTTCCATGCCCGTCTTGGAAGGGGATACCATTGTCTTCACGTTTATTGGATTGAAGAAGCAAAGCTTTACGGTTCCTGAAGAAATGGATCAGGATCGCATCTCCTTGATCCTGACTATGGAAGTGGATGAGATTGCCTTGGCTGAAATTGAAGTCATGCCCTATCCCACAGAGGATGAATTTAAGCAAGCAGTGCTAGCTATGTCTGTGGTGGACCCCATGGCTATCAGCCGAACCAACATGCGGCCTGAAATGCTGCTTCGATGGGCAGAATCCATGCCTGCTTCAGGAGGGGAGAATTTTAGAGCCTTTCAAGAGGCACAGCTACTCCAAAATCAAGACATCTATGGGCCTAGACCCTTGCGAATTTTGGACCCGTTTGCCTGGTCTCAATTTATCAGATCTATCAAACGAGGGGATTTTAAAAGTAAGTAACCTAGGCTAACCTACTTTTTAAGTGATTCTTCAATAAATCCTTGACAAACATTTGGTCAAATTTATTTAAAAGGATATCTTTGTGCCTCATTTCAGAAAAGCAACATTAAATCTAGCTATAGCATGAAAAGCGATATTCATCCAAACTACAGAGACGTGATATTTTACGACACCTCTAGTGAGTTTAAGTTTTTGACGAAGTCTACCATAGAAACCAACGAGACTATTGAGTGGACAGATGGCAACACATATCCTGTATACAAAATTGAAGTGAGCTCTGAATCGCATCCTTTTTACACGGGAAAGAAAATGTTGTTGGACACCGCAGGACGTGTGGAGAAATTCAACAAGCGTTACGCCAAGAAGTAATTTCGATTTTCGTTCTTCGAAAAAGTCTCCCGGAGCAAAGATTCCGGGAGACTTTTTTATTTTTGTTCTATGAAGCACCTTCTCCTATTTGATGATCCTGCTATTCGCGGTTCTCTACTCCCTTTTACTTTTACTCGGCCTATCGCCGACCTTCGGGTAGGGATTTTGAAAGTTTCAGAAAAATGGGAGAAATACTCCGGTGCATCCATCTCTTTCTGGACCCAGGATTACCTTCAAAAAGTATATCCAAGAACAGCGGACCAAGGCATTGCTATTAATGGTTCTTGGCTACCTGATCCAAATTCCTGGAAGCAAGTCTGTGACTTGAACGAAGATGAAGCATTATTTTTCGGCAAAACGTTATTGGCTACGACGTGTGGACCGCATGAAAAAAGTCTGGGGTTTGCCTCTGAAAAAAAAATTATTCAACTAGAGCAGGATCCTGTTCTACTTCAGAAAACCTGGCATATATTTCAATTCAATGCAGCAGAAATCCGTAAGGATTATTCGTTATTGACTGCAGGAAGAACTTCTCAGCCCATTATTGATCCCTACACGCAATGCTATGGAGGGCATCAAATTTTTATTGAAGAAGGAGCACAGGTTCGTGCCAGTGTGCTCAATGCTGAAGCAGGTCCCATCTATTTGGGTAAAAACTCAGAGGTCCAAGAAGGAGCATTGATTCGAGGACCCTTTGCCCTTTGTGAAGGGGCTACGGTCAACATGGGGGCAAAACTTCGAGGCGATACCACCATTGGGCCTTATTCCAAGGTGGGTGGAGAAGTTTCGAATTCTGTTATTTTGGGCTATTCCAACAAAGGGCACGATGGGTTTTTGGGTAATTCTGTGATTGGGGAATGGTGTAACTTAGGTGCGGATACCAATACCTCCAACCTCAAAAATAACTACGCTTCGGTCAAACTTTGGGATTATACCAAAGGTGGATTTGCCAACACGGGACTACAATTCTGTGGGTTGATGATGGGGGATCACAGCAAGTGTGGCATCAATACGATGTTCAATACGGGTACAGTTATCGGTGTCGGAGCCAATGTATTCGGGGATGGTTTTCCACGTAATTTCATTCCTTCCTTTGCTTGGGGTGGAGCAGCAGGGTTTTCTACTTTTACGCCACCCAAATTTCATGAAACTGCCGATGCGGTGTACGCTCGAAGAGGGAAAGTATGGGGGGAAATTGAAAAAGAAATTTTGGATAAGGTTTTTGAATTGACAAAAAGCTATAGAATTTGGGATAAAACTTCCTGACCCACCGCGCCATGCAGTTTGCAGACATACCTGGACTTCCTGAAACCAAAGAAAAGCTACTCAACGCCGTGAAGTTGAATCACCTTGCCCATGCTTTGTTGTTTCATGGGCCTGAAGGATCGGCCAACTTGACTTTAGCTTTGGCCTTGGCAAGTTACCTCTATTGCGAGGCAAAAACTGCTACTGATTCCTGTGGTATCTGCGGCTCTTGTCAGCGGATGAATAAATTGATTCTTCCAGATTTAAGTTTTGCCTTTCCAGTGGTTGCATCAAGCAAGGAGGAAGAGGGAGAAGAGGAAGCGAAATCAGATGTGCTTGGTAATTGGAGAAAGTTTGTCCTGAGTCAACCTTATGGTAATGTGCACGACTTCATTTACTTCAATGGCTTCGAAAAAAAGCAGTTGAACATCACCAAAGCAGCTGCTCGCAAGATGATTCAGACACTATCGCTGATGTCTTTTGAGGGAGGATACAAGATCATGCTGATTTGGGCACCTGAATATTTACACCCTTCGGCAGCGAATTCTTTGCTCAAGATAATTGAGGAGCCACCTGCAAAAACCCTGTTTCTTTTGGTTACCTCTCAAGCCGATCAGTTGCTCACGACTATTTTGTCTCGAACCCAGAAAGTCCTGGTTCGAGCATTTACCGATGAAGAGGTCAGCACTCATTTGGTGGAATCTGGCCAATGTGATTCCAAAGGAGCAGCTCAGATTGCCATGTTGGCAGATGGAAACCTACGCAATGCTTATCGCTTGATTGATCAGATTGAAGACCAGACGGTTCGTCAGCTTCGAGATTGGTTTCGCCTCTGTGCGACTAAGAATTTAAAGGAATTATTTATGCTTTCTGAGGATTTTCATAAAGCCGATAAGGAATCCCAAAAGTCATTGATGCTTGCGGGTTTGAATGTGACTCGAGAGATTTTATTGAAAAACTTGGATTTGGATCAGCTCCTACGGACTACCGAAGAGGATCGTGCATTTATCACCAATATCAGCAAAAAAGTATTGACGGAAGACCATGCGCTTCAACTCTATCAAACGTTCAATACGGCACATTACCATTTGGAGCGAAATGGAAATGCAAAAATGATTTTTACCGACTTGTCCATGGAGCTTCTACTCATGCTATCCAAAAACTAGAGCAATGGAGATGAAGGTTCTTGGCCGAAAAGAAAAAATTACACTTCCTGAATTGGGCTTGAATCTCGTAGGGGCAAAGATTGATTCAGGAGCTTATACGAGCAGTTTGCACGCAGAAGAAATTCGGGTTGAGGAGGTAGCAGGAAAAAAACTCCTTTATTTTAAAATTTTGATGCCCGATCACCAAAAGTATACGGGTAATACGTTGGCTTTTGATTCCTTCCGGGAGAAAAAAGTAAAAAATTCTTTTGGACAGGTAGAAGTTCGTTACCTCATTGAAACCAAACTGCAGGTGGCGGGAGAAACTTTTCGTGCTGAGTTTACACTTACCGATCGATCCAGCATGAAAAATTCTATTTTGCTAGGACGAAAAATTCTGCGGGGGAGATTTCTCGTAGATGTATCCAAGACTAATCTAGGTAAACACTACCGTAAGAAGAAATGAAAATTGCCGTCCTTTCGAGGAACCCCAAGTTATTTTCTACCCAGCGCTTGCTTGAAGAAATCGAAAAGGCTGGCCACGAGTCACTCCTGGTAGACCATAGCCTTTGTGACCTCATTATTGAGCAAGAAGGGCCATCCATTATCTACAAAGGGCATCGGCTAGAGGGAGTGGATGCCATTATCCCTCGAATTGGAGCCTCGGTTACCTTTTATGGTACTGCAGTGGTACGACAATTTGAACTTATGGGCGCCTTTTCAGCAGTTACCTCCCAGGCAATTGTACGAAGCAGAGATAAATTGAGAAGCTTACAAATCCTCTCCAAAAATGGTTTGGGCATGCCAAAAACGGCTTTTACTAATTTTTCTAAAGGCGGAGAAAAGCAATTGATTGAACAGGTAAGCGGAGCTCCAGTAATCATCAAATTATTGGAAGGTACCCAAGGCCTAGGAGTAGTGTTGGCAGAAACCAAGAAAGCTGCTCAGTCTGTGGTGGAGGCATTCCATGGCTTAAAGGCTAGAATCATAGTTCAGGAATACATCAAGGAGGCAAAGGGGGCAGATATAAGAGCTTTTGTGGTCCATGGGAAGGTAGTTGGAGCCATGAAACGCCAAGGAGCAGAAGGCGAGTTTCGATCGAATCTTCATCGTGGAGGAGTGGCTACCGTTATAAAATTGAGTCGATTGGAGCGACAGGCAGCATTAAATGCGGCCAAGGCACTAGGATTGGATGTGGCTGGAGTAGACATGCTTCAGTCTGATCGGGGGCCATTGATTCTGGAGGTGAATAGTTCCCCAGGTTTGGAAGGCATTGAAGGTGCAACCGGTATCAATATTGCCGCGGAAATTGTCAACTTTGTGGTCGAAAGTGTCTTAAAGAAATCTTCAAAACGAGAGAATCAGTGAGTAAGCAGCTTGTAAAAATCGGAACACGTGCCAGCAAACTTGCACTTTGGCAAGCATACCATGTGGCAGATTTGCTTCAAAAAGCAGGGCTATCCACAGAGATTGTTCCCATCGACACCAAAGGAGATCAGGTATTGGATGTTTCTATTTCAAAAATTGGTTCCAAAGGGGTATTTACCCAAGAATTGGAGGATCAACTCTTGGATGGAAGGATTTCGATAGCAGTTCATTCTGCTAAGGATATGCCGTCGAAGTTGGGGGAGGGCTTGGAATTGATTGCGTTTTCTGCGCGTGAACAAGCACAAGATGTGTTACTTTCTTTCAAAAAAGGAGTTTCTTTAAGTGATGCTAATTTGGTAGTGGGTACGTCTTCGACACGAAGAATAGCCACGCTGAGGCATTTTTTTCCTCAAGTAAAAACCGTGGAAGTCCGGGGTAATTTACAAACCCGAATTCGAAAGATGGAAGAAGGACATTGTGATGCCTTACTATTGGCCTATGCGGGAGTACATCGAATGGGTTACCAAGCCCTTTTGGTGGAGCATCTTGATTTGAACCAATTTATCCCTGCTGTTGGTCAAGGTTCTATCGCTCTTGAAGCTTCTACAAACTTAGATCCGAGTCTTCGAGAAGCTATAGTGAGTGCCTGTAATGACTGGCAAACAGAAAAGTGCTTGCTTGCGGAAAGGGCTTTCCTTCGGGTTTTGGAAGGGGGCTGCAGCATTCCTGTTTTTGCTTTGGCCACACTTGCCGACAACCAAGTGCACCTTAAGGGAGGGATTGTGAGTTTGGATGGCCAGCAGCGCATCGTCATCGATGTGAGTGGCCCGTTCACTGAGGGGGAACAATTAGGTGAGGCATTGGCCAAGCAGGTGCTGGATGCTGGCGGTAAAACAATTTTAGATCAAATTAAATCCTCTTTGCATTGATATGAGCAAGAAAACACGAATAATTCTCTTTAGCCTTGCTTTGATTAGTTTTTGGGCTTGTGGAAAAGATAAGGATTATGTGGTGACCATTGCTACGCGGCATGGTGAAATCAGGGCTATACTTTTTGACGATACGCCTGAGCACAAATCCAACTTTTTGGCCTTGGCTGAGGCAGGACGTTTTGATTCTACGCAGTTTCACCGGGTTATTGACGGCTTTATGATCCAAGGCGGTGATGTGTTTGGAAAGGAAGGGCTTCCTGCCCAAGAATGGCCTACCCTGCCCGCAGAGATTCGGAGCAATCGTGTCCATGTTAAAGGAATGCTTGCTGCGGCAAGGCAGGGCGACACGATCAATCCTCAAAAACGAAGTAATGGATCTCAGTTTTACATTGTGCAAGGGAGAACCTATGAAGCTTTGGAATTGACGACAGATTTTACCGCTTTACAGAAAGCCGTATTTCAGTTTATGCAGTTGGAAAGCCAGAAGCAGATGAAGGACGATTACAATCGTTTATTTGCCGAAGGAAAGATGGATAGTTTGACCCAGTTATTGCTTTCAAAAAGGGATGATATTGCTAAAACTTTAGCGTTGAAGTTGACCAAAGATTACAGCCCTGCTCAACAAAAAGCATATGCCGAATTAGGGGGCACTCCTCATCTGGATTTTGAATATACTGTTTTTGGGCAAGTGATTGATGGTCTTGAGGTGGTTGATCAGATTGCTGCGGAAAAAACTGCCGGAGAAATTCCTTTGGAGCCGGTTTACCTACAGGTTACCGTTGAAAAAATGTCCAGAAAGAAAATTGAAAAAGAGTTTGGCTATGTCTACCCTGTCGTCCAATAAACCGAAAATCCTAATTACAGGAGCCAATGGCTTGCTGGGTCAGAAGCTAGTAGAGCAGCTGGTTGTAGCCGGAAATTTTACCGTGATTGCTACGGGTAGGGGAGCATGCAGACTCTCGGGTGTAGGTTTTACCTACCAGAGTTTAAATATTGAAAATGAGCAGGAGGTAGAAGCGACTTTGTCCCGATTAAAACCAGATGTTCTGATTCATGGGGCGGCAATGACCCATGTGGATGAATGCGAAAAGAATCAGGAGGGTTGTTACCGTGCCAATGTACTTGCGACCACCTACTTGGTGCGAGCGGCAGAGAAGGTGGGTAGTCACTTTATTTTTGTGTCGACAGATTTTATTTTTTCAGGCGAAGATGGGCACAATCCTTACACTGAAGAAGCAGTACCGGATCCAGTCAACTATTATGGACAAACCAAGTTGGAAGGGGAAGAACTGCTGAAGCGCTCTAGTTTGAAGTGGGCAATAGCCCGGACAGTCTTGGTGTATGGGCTTGCCAATGATTTGAGCAGGTCAAATATCATCCTATGGGTAAAGTCTTCGTTGGAGGCAGGCAAGCAAATTCAGGTAGTAGATGATCAAGAGCGTACGCCTACCCTTGCAGAAGATTTGGCTGCAGGCTGTATATTAATTGCCAAACAGAGAGCTACAGGGGTATATAACATTTCGGGGGAAGAAGTATTAACTCCGTATCAAATGGCGATAGAAACTGCAGATTATTTTGGATTGAATAAGGAATTGATTGTTCGTACTGATTCAACCAAGTTTACCCAGCCAGCTCGGCGCCCTATGCGTACGGGATTCATTATTCAGAAAGCAAAAAACCAGTTGGGGTATCGTCCCAAAACTTTCCGAATGGGTATCGGTATTTTAGCAAAACAAATTATATTAGCCCACTCATAAATTTATCCCCTTTATAAAACTTTAATAACTAGTTATGGCAGTAAGTTCGAATACCGAGGAAAGAGGACAGTTTGGCTCTAGTCTTGGCTTCATCATGGCCGCAGCAGGTTCCGCTGTAGGACTTGGCAATATCTGGAGATTTCCCTACCTCGTTGGAGAAAATGGAGGAGGCGCCTTTGTATTTGTATACATTTTGTGTGTGCTTTTCATTGGATTACCCTTGCTTTTGAATGAGATTGCTCTAGGTAGAAAATCAGGAAAAAATCCCATTGGGGCAATTCGTGATACAGGCGGAAATAAATTTTGGCAGATAGCAGGAGTACTTTGTGTGCTTGTTTGCTTTTTTGTTTTCAGTTATTACTCTGTAATCGCAGGATGGACGGTGGGCTATATTTTCACCGAAATTATCAATATACCGGTTGATTTTGAGGTCTTTGTACAGACCCCAATGTATGTGATTCCATTGACTTTCACTTTTATCCTGATGACGATTCTAATTGTTTTGGGGGGTATATCGGGAGGCATTGAGAAAGCAGCAAAATTTTTAATGCCAATTTTATTCTTGATTATTTTATTCATAGCAGGTAGGTCGGTGACACTGGAAGGAGCTGAAGCTGGAATCAACTACTACTTAAATCCTGATTTTTCTAAAATCAATGGTACAGTGGTGCTTCAGGCACTTGGCCAAGCCTTCTTTTCCATGTCTGTGGGATGGGGGCTGATGATTACTTTCGGCTCCTATTTGGATAAAAAGTCCAATATTGTACAATCTGGTGGATGGATTGCGGGAATGGATACTGCAGTGGCCTTGTTGGGTGGTTTGATGGTTTTCCCTGCCTTGTTTGCACTGCTTCCAGGTAAAGATCCTGCAGCAGGACCGGCTTTGGTTTTTGATGTGCTTCCAAAGGTTTTTGATGCTATGCCAGGTGGAAATATCATCGGAGGTTTGTTTTTCATTCTTTTGATGGTAGCTGCCTTAACCTCCACCATTTCCATGTTGGAGGTTCCAGTTGCTTATTTAATCGATGATCGAAAGTGGGGACGTAAAAAAGCGACCTGGCTAGTGGGTATTGCAGCTATGATTTTGTCTGTACCTTCTGCTTTGTCTTCCATTGAAGGAAATATTTTTGCAGAGATTCGTTTCACATTCTTAAGTAATGACATAGTTGGCTTCTTTGGGGCGATGGATTTCATCTTTGGTACTTTTGCAGTCATTGTAATTTGCTTGATGTTGGCATTGTATACAGGGTGGGCACAAAAAATCAATGACTTTGCAGATGAACTTGCGCAAGGAGCTCCTGGATTTACCGGAACTTTTAGAACAGGATGGATTTTCTTTATCAAGTGGATTTGTCCTATCGTGATCATCCTTTTGATTTTGAATATGATTGGATTATTTGGGGCTCCACAGGCAGCTTAAAATTAATCTAAAGGATAAATAGCTCCTTTGAGTTCTGAGTTAGTGGTTTAAACTAACTTGGAATTCAAAGGAGTTTTTTTGTTTTTATATCAAAAGGCAGACAAAATTCGTTTTGGCAGTAGAATTGCTCTAGGTGTTGTTACCTATTTTGCCACACTAAACTCTACTGCCATGAAAAAGTTAGTTTTATTCTTAATCGTAGCATTATGCTCACTTTCCTTACATGCCCAGAAAAATGGCTTCGGATTGAAAGGAGGATTAAGTAGTACTCAAGTAAATTTTGAAGGGGAACAATTAGTGCCTAGCGATGCACAAATGGGATACCATTTGGGTGTATTTGCCCGATTAGGCGGTGTAGGGTTTTTTGTACAACCCGAGGTGCTCTTTACACAAACGAGCGGACAATTTAAACTGGAATTGCCTCCGGTGAGTAGTATAGCACCGGAAACCTTTGAAGCCAAGTTTAATCGATTGGATGTGCCAATACTAGCTGGTTTTCGAATCCTAAAAATCATCCGTGTGATGGCGGGACCGATCGCTAGTTTTAATATTGACTCTTCGCTCAAGGAAGCGGGTACTACAGTTCAAAATATTGACTTCAAACAGGCAACCCTCGGTTATCAAACTGGGGTAGGAGTGGATTTAGGCAACTTAACTTTTGAAGGAAAATACGAGGGTGGCCTCAGTAGGTTTACCGAAAATATTGGTTCATATACTGCTGATAACCGACTGAACCAGTGGGTGCTTTCTGTAGGGTTTAAATTATTCTAATCGCCTACTTCTCCACAAAGTCAGTTGGAGATTTAACCCCATAAAAAAGCCCTTCCAAATTTGATTTTGGAAGGGCTTTTTTATGGCTGAATAAAGTAATTTTAATTATTCTCCATGACTAGAGGAGCGGGAGTGGCCCACTGGTGTATTGGCTTAAGATCTATGACATAGACGCTTCGACCGTGGCTTCCTACGACGAGGTGGTTTTCACGCTCTTGGATCACCATGTCGTAAATGGCTACGTTCGGGATTTGACCTTGAAACAGGTTCCAGTTGTTTCCTTCATCCAAACTTACATACAATCCGTGGTCAGTACCCAGATACAATAGATTGGACATTTTAGGGTCTTCAATAAGGATATTTGCCGACTCATGGGGTAGGTTGGAAGCAATGGAAACCCAAGTCTTGCCATAGTCCTCGCTTTTGTAGACATACGTAGTAAATTCATCGTAGCGGTAGCCATTTAGGGTGATGTATACACGACCTTCTTTGGCAGACGAAGGAGATATGCTACTCACCCAACGATCCTGAGGAAGGCCAGCATTTAAGCTGGTCCAACTACCTCCATTGTTGCGGGTTATCCAGACGTTTCCGTCATCCGAACCTGCGTAGATTGTTCCAAATTCAAGTGGTGACTCTTCCACCACGGATAACGTAGCAAAAGGGACATTGCCACTTTTCTGATTTTTGGTCAAATCTGGGGAGATGGTTGTCCACGTATTCCCTTGGTCAAGTGACTGATACACGTATTGTGAACCCATGTAGACGATATCTTGGTTGTGGTAGCTTAGCTCTGCCGGGGTTCTCCAGTTCCAGCGGTTGGGTGCGTTTCCGATATCGTGTCCTGGAGTGATTCGCTTGCGCTCATTCGTCTTTTTATTGATGCGTACATAGTTTCCAAATTGGGATCCTGTGTAGACAATGTCGTTGGTTCGGGTATCCACAGCGACTACCATTCCATCTCCCCCATAGAGAGATTCCCAAGGCATTGCTGGCGTATTGGTAGACTTGCCATACCACACCCCATTGTCTTGCATACCCCCATAGATGTTGTAGGGAGTAGCATTGTCCACCATAATGGAATAAAACTGAGAGATTGGCATTTGGGTATTGAGGTGTTCCCAACGGGCTCCGCCTCCATAACTTCTATACAAACCGCCATCGTTACCTAAAAGGATATGCTTACTATTTTGAGGATTGATCCACATGGCCTGGTGATCTGAATGTGGTCTTCCAATGGAGTCTGTTCGGGCAAAATTCTTTCCTCCGTCCCGAGAAACCAATAAGGGCACTCCAAGAACAAATAGTTCATTTTCGTCGCTAGTGCTAACACGAATTTCACCAAACCAATACCCATAAGTATTGTATAATTGGCTAATATCCGATTCAGATACCTTCTGCCAGTTTTTGCCGCTATCTACAGATCGATAGACCTCAGCTCCTTTAATTGGTGCGCCAAACATGGCTGCATTTGCATCAACTGCTCCCCCTAGGTAGTTCGCAATTTGGGTGGTGGTAACTTTACCAGTTTTTAAAAGTCGCTTAAGCTCAGTAGGGGTATATTTGCTCGCAAATTGATTTCTTCGTAAGAAGGGCTCCAATCGCTTGTCTTCTAAGGCCAAAGCTTGTTCTAGAGTCATGCTTGAAAAGTCTTCTAACTTCAAGGGATTTTCTTCCCTAGGGGCATTTCCACGAGTTCTAGGTGTAGGTGCTGGCTTGTCTGATTTGCCTTGATTGTCCAAAAGGGCGTAGACTACATCCGGGCTAGAAAGGCTAAAGTCAAACCCGATTCTTCCTACAAACTCATCTTGCGGAAAGCCAGTCACCGATTTTTTCCAGGTATCTCCTCCATCTTCTGATCTCCAGATAGTGGAACCTTTGCCATTGCCAATAAAGTCATGCGCCTGGCGGTATCGCTCCCAGCTTGCCGCTAAGAGTAGGTTTGGGTTGGTCGGATGTACCTTGATGTCAATCACTCCCGTGTTGTCATCTATGTACAGGACTTTTTTCCAAGTTTTACCACCATCTACAGTTTTGTATAGGCCTCGTTCCTTATTTTCGGAATACAATGCTCCCATGGAACCAACCCACACGATATCGGGATTTGTTGGATGAATTTGAATCTGTCCGATGTGTTGTGAGTGAAGTAAACCCATCATCTGCCAACTTTTCCCTCCATCAGTGGATTTGTATACGCCTGCACCAGCATAGGTAGACCTACTGGAGTTGTTTTCTCCTGTTCCTACCCAGAGAACGTCATTATTGGATTTGGATAGGGCCATTGCGCCGATGCCTAATGCAGCCTGGCGATCAAAAATAGGTGTAAATGACTGCCCATTATCGGTGGTTTTCCAAACCCCACCAGAAGCTGCTGCCACATAAAAGGTGTTTGGATTGGAAGCTACCTCAATATCGATGATCCTTCCAGACATATTGGTTGGACCCACATTTTTTGCTTTGAATTCAGCAAGTGGGGAGGAAGCTAGCAAGGAACGATGCTTGTTGATTGACTCTTGAAGAGCTTTCTCTGAGGTAGGAGCAATTTTTTGCGCGCCTACTTTGGTGGATAGTAGCCCACCAAGTAGTAGGAGAGCAAGGGTATATTTTTTCATATTGGGTTGATATAAGTACGGCAAGTTAGGGATTCAGGAGGTAGTCAAATCGAAAATTAGATAAACTGAATAATTGACAGGGTAAAAGGTAATGGCTTGGCCTGGTTTGTTATAAAACGATAGGTATAGTAGGTTTTACCTTAACCAATCAGATTGCCTTCCTCATCCCAAACTGCTACTTTACTTCTCTCCTCTGGTTTGAGGTATATTCCAGCATATTTTTCAGGATTTGTGAGGCTGTGCTTGGAGAGCACTTCAGCAGGAACTCCGTCCCAGACGTTAGGCACATTGCCTTGATAGCCCATGTAATTCCATCCTTCTTGGGTGGAAAAATATCCGGAACAAGTAAGGTTTCGTAGCATGTTGAACCAGCGAACTCCACCTTGGTAATCCTCGCTGGCTTGATCTGGCCAAGCGACTAGGTCGATTATTGCTTGTACTTGAACAGCCTCCAAGTCATTGAAAACTTTGCCAAAAACTTCTTGGGCTTCAAAGTCCAACCACATCAGGCCACCGCGCATGGGTGTTTGTAGGTTTGGCTGATCCTTCATCATAAATTCGATAAAAGCAGGTACCCCTAAAGCAGTGGCAGCAGGAGATTGGTCATCGGCAGGTAGAATAAGATCTACTAGCGTACTTAGTTTTTTCAATTCTTCCTCCGTAAAAAACTGCTCAGCAAGTAATTTGGCATCTCGTGCTTTCTCCTCCTCTGTACGGCCCCCAGGTGTACCAATCACTTTCCCTTCCAATTTAACTTGCTCAGGCTCGCAGCCCAGCAACAAGCTTGCTCCTAAGGAACCTGCAAAGAGCAGTTTTAAATTTTCTCTTCTATTCATGACCTAGATGTTTTTTTGTTTCAGTTGTTCGATGATGTAATCGGAGGTTCTCCAAGACAAGGCCAGAATGGTCCAGGTTGGATTTTTATCTGCTTGAGATACAAAAGGTCCTGCATCCACTACAAAAAGGTTTGAGCAGCTGTGCAACTGGCAGTTGGAATTGACTACGGATGATTTGGGATCGTTGCCCATCCGTGTTGTACCTACTTCGTGAATGATGCGGCCTGGAGCAGCAAGTCCATACATGCTTTCAGGGCCAGGTTTGTTGCCCAAAAGTAATGCTCCTGCATTGGTTAAGATTTCTTCAAAGGTATCCTGCATGTGTTTGGCTTGCTTGATTTCTTGGTCTGTCCAATTGTAATGGAACCGAAGTACGGGGATTCCATAGGTATCTACCACGTTGGGATCGATTTCGCAGTAATTGCTGTATTGGGGGATACTTTCTCCCCGACCAGACATCCCAAGGGTAGATCCATAAATTCGGCGGATATCTTTTTTAAGTCCTACTCCATAGCCCCCATTTGGACTAGGATTGCCAAATTCATCTTTGAGGTACTTCCGCATACTATCCATGCTGCCACCAGCTCCGTAGGCGGGCTGTCCCAACCCTCCCCAATATTCAATGTGGTAGCCGCGCGCAAAATCTAGCTGCTTGTTGTCTTTCCACCAAGGGGTGTACATGTGCATGCCCCCTACACCATCCTCGTTGTAGCGATCTCGGTCGATTAGGTCAGGGAGAATACCCATACGGCTAGCGCCAGTGGAATCATGGAGGTATCTACCCAATACCCCAGAGTCTGCACCTATACCATCGGGATGTGCCTTGGATTTGGAGTTCATTAAGATTCGTGCAGACTCGCAAGCAGAGGCGCCTAGGATCACTACTCTTGACTTTAATTTGTATTCTTTCCGATCTATTTTGGATACAAAGGATACGCCATTGGCTTTGCCCGTATCATCCGTCGTGACCTTACGAACCATGGAATAGGTGAATAAATCCACCTTCCCTTTTTTCATAGCAGGATGTATTAAGCAGGTACCTGAGGAAAAATCAGCGTAAGCTTGGCAGGCACGGTTGCATTGATTGCAGAAAAAACACACTCCCCGTTCCGCATTGATGGGACGGGTAAGCATGGAAAGTCTTCCTGGAATCATTGGAATTCCCGCTTTATCGGCTCCTCTTTTGAGAAAAAGCTCGTGTAATCTGGGCTTCGGAGGTGGAAGGAAAAAGCCATCTGGCTCGTTATAAATTCCTTCTTTGGAACCAAAAACGCCAATCAATTTATCCACCTTGTCGTAATAGGGCTTTAAGTCATCGTAGCCGATAGGCCAATCGTGCCCCAAGCCATCGATACTGGCGCGCTTGAAATCATTGGGACCAAAGCGAAGGGAAATTCTACCCCAGTGATTGGTTCGGCCACCCACCATGCGGGAGCGAAACCAGTCAAATTGAGTTCCATCCTTCCGCGTGTAGGGTTCACCTTCAATCTCCCATCCTCCTATGGCTTGATCAAAATCTCCAAAAGGGCGTATTTTGGTTCCAGCACCTCTTCTAGGGGATTCCCAAGGTGGACGAAGCTGCGTCCGGTCCTCTTCCTTGGCGGGGTCAAAATCTCCCCCTGCCTCCACTACAGCTACAGAAAGTCCTGCTTCAGAAAGGATTTTGGAGGCCATGCCTCCACCAGCTCCGGAGCCAACAATAATGACGTCGTAGCTATCTTGGTTTTCTTTGATTTGAAAAGACATAAAAGATTGGAATTTATATAAGCTAATCTAAACAAAACAATGCATCTGTGAAAGTCAATATATTTTAAGCGGTTAGATGATCTGGGTGATCAAAGTGCCGTTGAAATGTAGGGCCACAAGGTTTCCATAACCAGTCGATGTCCTTCTGCGGTTGGATGGATTCCATCCGGAAGGTTTAAGTCCGGATTGCCAGCCACACCCTCTAGAAGAAAAGGAATCAGCTCGATGTTTTTTTCACTTGCTACCGCTGGATATATGGCTTTAAATTCCTCTGTATACTCTTGACCCATGTTGGGAGGGATCTGCATACCTGCCAGGATGACCTTCGTGTTGGGGTATTTTGCTTGTACCTTTGTAACGATGGCGAGGAGGTTTTTCTTGGTTTCGGTGAGTGGGATACCCCGCAAGCCGTCATTACCTCCCAATTCAAGTATAAATAAGTAGGGCTCTTCTTCCAAAAACCAGTCTAGACGACTCAAGCCACCAGCGGTAGTCTCCCCGCTCAATCCTCCATTGATCACTCTAAACTCTTTTTCTAAGCTATCCAATCGACTTTGGATTCGCCCTGCAAAGGATTCTTCCGGATCAATACCGTAGCCTGCAGTGAGGCTATTTCCAAAAAATAGAATTGTTTTTTTCGGTTCAACCTCTAGTACTTGCATTCCAGTTTCTGTCTTTTTTTTCTCTGGGTTTGGGTTGCAGGAACTTAAAAAAGGGATGATTCCACTAAGGAAAATTAAGGCAATTCCATTCATTATTATTTTCATAGCGACTAAGTTTATTTTTTCTACTCCATGGGAGGCAGTGTTTTTTAGCGATCTAGCGTCTGTTGGTCGATCAAATGCTATTGTCTGTCGACCACTCGACCCAAGGATGGTGTAATTTTGTTTTCTTTGCTTGAATTCCAAAGTTATTTGTTGAAAAGCCAACAAATTAGTTAAAAATAGCGTTTTCTTACTTCAACTTCTTTAACTCCTAGATGTCAATTTTATCACTTCAACACGTCAGTAAAACCTACCAAAGTGGCAGTCGAAAGCTTACTGTTTTGGATCAGGTTACCTTTTCTATTCAGGCCGGAGAAGCCATTGCTATTGTTGGTCCTTCCGGAAGTGGAAAGACCACTCTTTTGGGTTTGTGTGCTGGCCTAGATTCCAGCTCTACTGGATCTGTAGTTCTGAATGGGGAAGCGTTGGAAGGGCTGAATGAAGACCAGCGCGCTGCGATTCGTAGTCGAGATGTAGGATTTATATTTCAAAATTTCCAGTTACTTCCGACTCTTACCGCATTGGAGAATGTGATGGTTCCTTTGGAGTTGAAGAAAAGAACGAATGCAAAGGAAAAAGCAATGGAATTACTAGCAAAGGTAGGTTTGAAGGATCGAGCAACGCATTACCCTACCCAACTTTCAGGTGGGGAACAGCAGCGGGTGTCCATTGCTAGAGCCTTTGCCAATGCGCCTAAAATACTTTTTGCCGATGAGCCTACTGGAAATTTGGATACCGAAACGGGTGAGATGATTGAAAACTTGATTTTTGATTTGAATAAAGAGCAAGGAACAACACTGGTGCTTGTGACCCATGACTTGGAATTGGCAGCCAAAACCCAGCGAATCATTCATATCAAGGGTGGAAAAATACAGGAGGAAACACATGCCTGATTTTGCCTGGATTTTAAAAATGGCAGGGCGAGATTTTAGAAAAAATCTTTCCCGATTGCTTCTTTTCGTTTCTTCCATTGTCGTGGGAATTGCTGCCTTGGTGGCAATCAGCAGTTTTGGAGAAAACCTAGTCAAAGATATTGACAACCAGGCCAAGGAGCTTCTCGGAGCAGATTTGGTTTTGGAAAACAACAAGCCACTTGGGGAGTTGGGCCTCGACTCTCTTGCTTTAGAAACTGCCTCAGAAGTCAATTTTGCTTCCATGGTTGCCTTCCCCAAGCGGGATGCTAGCAGGTTGACGCAAGTACGTGCCCTAGAAGGGAACTTTCCTTTTTATGGTAAACTAGAAACACTTCCGGATGCGGGTGAGGCAAATTTTAGAAGTGGCGGAAAAAAGGCGTTGGTAGAGAAAGCGCTTATGGCCCAGTTTGATGCGCAAGTAGGGGATTCCATCAAGGTGGGAAATCTTTATTTTGAGATCGTGGGAGAACTCCAAAAGGTGCCTGGACAGACGGGAATAACAGCTAGTGTAGCTCCGGCAGTGTACATTCCTTTGGAATACTTGCAAGAAACTGGGCTGGTGCAATACGGGAGCCGGGTGGAATACAATCGGTATTTGCAATTTTCCCCAGGAACAGATGTTGCTCAATTAATCAAGCCATACGAAGGGCAGTGGGAGCTAGACCGCATTGATGCAGATACGGTAGAGGACCGAAAGCAAAGTACAGGCCGCTCCTTTGGTAACCTTTCTAATTTTTTGAGTTTAGTAGCCTTTATCGCACTACTTCTGGGTTGTGTGGGAGTGGCTTCTGCGGTGAATGTATTTGTGAAAGAAAAATTAGCATCGGTGGCAGTGCTTCGCTGTTTGGGAGTAGCTTCCTTGGATGTGCTGCTGATTTATCTTGTTGAAATTGTGGGTATGGGATTCATTGGTGCATTGTTTGGTTCTGGTCTTGGAACACTATTGCAGTTTGTTCTTCCGGTGGTATTTGCTGATTTCCTCCCGGTGGAGGTGACAGTTGGAGTTTCATGGAAATCAATAGCCTTTGGTATGGTGACTGGCCTCTTGGTATCTGTGTTATTTGCCTTGTTACCCTTACTCAAGGTACGAAAGGTGTCTCCTATGGCCACTTTGCGTCCCGAAACTACCGATAGCACCTTACTTAAGGATCCTGCTCGTTGGGTGGTGCTTTTGGGGATCTTGCTATTTATTTTTGGTTTTAGCTTTTACCTCCTCACCAAAGTCACTTGGGCTTTAGGTTTTACCGCATTTGTTTTGATTGCCTTTGGGCTACTCTGGGGAGTAGGTACGGCGGTGATGTGGGGGGTGCGTAGATTTTTACCCCTTTCCTTGAGTTACCCTTGGCGTCAGTCACTTTCAAATTTGTATCGACCCAATAACCAGACCATTTCTCTAATTGCAACTATAGGTCTAGGTACAGCAATGATCAGCACGTTGTTTTTCTTACAAAATCAATTGCTCCAGGAAGCCAAGTTTGCTGATAAAAAGGATCAACCCAATATGCTGCTTTTTGATATTCAAACTGCCCAACTCGAGAAAGTAAAGGAAGAAGTTACTGGTCGAAAGATGCCTATTTTGCAGGAGGTTCCCATCGTCACCATGCAGTTGAATGCCATCAATGGGATCACCAAAAAAGCGAACGAGGAGTTGCCAGAAGAAGAGAACTACAGTCGCTGGCTTTATAATCGCGAATTCCGTGTGACCTATCGAGACACTTTAATTGCTTCTGAGCAGTTGACAGATGGAACCCTAATTCCTAGGGGGGTTAGAGGGGATAGCATTTTTGTTTCCTTTGAAAAAGGATTTGCAGCGGGCAATGGATTTAAGCTCGGTGATCAGGTGGAATTTAACGTGCAAGGGCGCCCGATTAAAACCTATATTGGAAGTTTTCGGGAAGTGAAATTCAACCAAGTTTCTACTAATTTTATCGTACTTTTTCCAAAAGGAATTTTAGAAGAAGCACCCAAATTTCACGTAATCATCACCAAGACCAGCACTGACAAGCAGGCTGCAGAGATGCAATCAGACATGGTGCGAGAGTTTCCGAATATCTCCATCATCAATCTAGGTACGATTGTAGAGACACTTGAGGAGATTTTGGGCAAGATTAGTTTTGTAATTCAGTTCATGGCCTTTTTCTCCATTGCCACTGGAATTTTAGTTTTGATCAGTTCTTTGATTATAAGTAAATACCAACGTATGCGTGAGAGCATTTTGCTACGCACCTTGGGGGCTAGTTCAGCCCTAGTACGGCAAATAAATACCTTAGAATATTTCTTTTTGGGAAGTTTGGCTTCCTTATCTGGGATTTTACTTTCCTTTTTTGCGACGTTCTTGTTAGGAGAATTTGTGTTTCAGTTGAACTTTAGTTTGGCCTGGAAGGAGGGATTGGTGATTTACTTGGCCATTACGATACTGACAATTGTCTTGGGTTGGCTGAATGGACGAAAGATTATCAACCAGCCCCCGATGGAAATTTTGAGGGGGAATGGGTAATTATTCTAGACCAAAGTCTGCAGGCAGGCAACAGTTCACCTGATGGAACGGTAAAACTTTATTGAGTTAGTTGCAGATAACCCTAAAAAACAAAAAAGGCTTGCATTACTGCAAGCCTGTTTGCCTCTAGGCAGTGCCTATGTACCCAGAGCCGGAGTCGAACCGGCACGAGTGTAACCTCATTGGTGTTTGAGACCAACGCGTCTACCAATTCCGCCATCTGGGCAAATACACTTTCCCATTCCTTACTGAATGGGGATGCAAATATCAATACAAAAATGATTTCCTACAAACTCAAACTCCTACTTCCTGTATTTTTTTTGAACTCCAAGCTTGGGGCTTTTCAGAGAAGAGGGTTTTGGTATGGCTCCAAACCGATTTAAATAGCTGTGAATCACGATACTGATTCAAGGCTTCTTCGCTTTCCCAATGGCTGTAGGTGACAAAAATATTTTTTTGATTCTCGTCCTGCCAGAGTTCCAAATGCAGACAACCAGGGTAATTTCGGATTAATAGTTTGTTTTTTTCAAAATTCTCCAGAAAAGCAGAAGCTTTTTCTGGACGAAAAGTCATACGGACCACTCGAATTAAACTCATGGTTCAAAATTGATGTAGACCACACTGTCGCGCTTCAATCCCAAGAGATTGCCTCCATGCCCATGATTGATACCTATTTCTAGAACGTCCAAACTATTAAAAAATAAATAGGGTTCTCCTGCTTCCACTTGATCGTATCCGGTTTGCAATTGACTTATTTTTTCTCTGCCAAATTGGATTGTAAATTTCCCTGGATTTAATTTTTCAAAAACCTCTCGCCGGATGTTCGTTACCAAATTGCCATAGCGATCTACCCGTACTACATGCCCAATTAGTTGTTCTCGAGTTGCCTTTACTTGTCTTGGCATTAATTTTTTGAATTGGGTGGATGGGCCACCAAAATCATGTATGGCTGCACCTGAAGCCACCTTTGCGGCTATAGGGGCTAAAATATCTCTTGTAGGAAAGGTAGAGTCCTTCAAATGGATATCTGCAAACTGGACAATGATTCCAGGGTCATGGTCCGCTAAAAGGCTGAAAAGCCCATTGTTTGGCCCTATAAAAATATGATCTTCCAACTTGATGCCTAGGTACCCTGCAGTTGCCGATCCTGTAGTATTGATACCCACCAAATGAACGGTTCCTTTTGGGAATTCTCGGAAGGTAGCCCGCAAAAGAAAAGCGGCATGCTCCAAATCAAATGAGGCTATTCCATGAGAAATATCCACAATTTGTAATTGGGGATTGATGGATAGCATCTTGGCTTTGACTGCTGGTACGTAGTAGTCAGTGTCCCCGAAATCAGATAGGAATGTCACCAAGGCCATAGAAGCAAGTAAAGTAAAATTTTGTAGTTTTGTTTGTAGGGGATTGAACAAAAATAGGCATTTTATTCTTTCGCCTTCATGGTGTACCTAATCAATACAAAACTTTGGTCGAAAAAGTAATTACCCTAGAGCATGTTCCCTTAGCAGAATTTTTTGGCACTGCCAATGAAAATATCCGCCAAATTGCACAAGCGTTTCCTCAGTGTAAAGTAATTTCTAGAGGAAATGAAATTCGCATTCAAGGAAGCCCGCCTGAAATTTTGCGGATCAACGATTTAATTAACATGCTTTTGGAACATTTTGAGCGATTTGGGCACCTTAGTCCAGAGCATGTGAAAGATTTTTTGGCGATTGAAGGGGGACCATTTGAAGAAGCTAACAAGGATCAAGTTATTGTTTTTGGAAATAAAGGACTGGTGATTAAGCCCAAGTCAGCCAACCAGCGAAAGCTCGTTGAGGCAGCCCTAAAAAACGACTTGGTATTTGCTTTGGGACCCGCTGGAACAGGAAAAACCTACATAGCGGTAGCTCTTGCGGTACGTGCCCTTAAAAATCGTGAAGTAAAGCGCATCATCATCACCCGTCCAGCAGTAGAAGCAGGAGAAAATTTAGGATTTCTTCCAGGGGATTTACAAGAAAAACTCGATCCTTACTTAAGGCCCATTTACGATGCACTTCAGGACATGATTCCCCCGGAAAAATTAAAGTACTACCAGGAGACTCGGGCAATTGAAATTGCTCCGCTTGCTTATATGAGAGGCAGAACCTTGCACGATGCCTTTGTACTCTTGGATGAAGCACAGAATACCACCGCCGAACAAATAAAGATGTTTTTAACTCGTATGGGTCCCAATTCTAAGGTGATTATTACTGGTGATCAAACACAAGTAGATTTGCCGATCCGTCAAAAGTCAGGACTATCCGAATCCCTACGCGTTCTGAATGGTGTCAAGGGAATTGGCGTTGTTCGCTTGAGTGGAAGTGATGTGATTCGTCACAAGTTAGTCAAGGCGATTATAGCTGCCTATGAAAAAAGCGAGGAAGAAAAAGAAAAATTAAGACAAGATGCCAACGGTAGAAAAAATAACGACTAAGGAAGGACTTAAAGCCGCTTTTGGCATTCGCGAATTGGTGTTTGTGGTGGAGCAGGAAGTGGATGCAGCTGAAGAATACGACGAATTTGAAGATAGTTCGGTTCATTTTTTAGCAAAAGTTGATGGGGTATCGGTAGGTACTGCCCGTTGGAGATTTACAGCAAATGGAGTAAAAATGGAGCGTTTTGCTGTACTCAAAGCGGCTCGAGGAAAAGGGGTAGGTCAAGCATTGGTGGCAGCAGTACTTGAGGATATTTCTAAACACCCGGAGGCGCAAGGGAAAAAGAAATACCTTCATGCCCAAATTCATGCCATGCCATTGTATGCCAAGTTTGGGTTTCAACCTGTAGGGGATCAATTTGAAGAATGTGCGATCTTGCACTATAAGATGGAATTGAGCTAGAAATCGTACTTTTTTTAAGTTCAGGTAAAGCAAATTTTGTAAGGAGGTAGATTTTTTAGTACCCTTTTTTCTTTTGGTTTAGATTTAACCTGGTACTTAGTTTCATTTTTTATTGCGTTATCACCAGCAAATAGACGAGATAAAGTTCGAAATTCAGGAAGATGAGCTGTTGACTCCCGTTTATGAGGGATGATTCAGATTCGTTGACGCTCAATTGAGTCGCTGGTACAATTACGGATTACCCAAGTCATTTTTTTAGTCATTTATTTTTTACTCATGGCCTTTTCTGATTTTCCTTTTTTAAGGTACCTCTTCTTTTTTGCGCTTGGGATATTGCTTTCTAACGCTATGCCTGAAGCCCAGCCTAAAATATTTCTTGGGTTACTTTCTATTCTTTGGATTTTATACGCAATTCTCCTACTTAGACCTTCCTTTTCCACTTCGTATTCAACTTCCTTATTAGCCTATTTATTGATGATGTGTTTTGGAGTTTTTGTGGCGCTAAGGTCCAATTCAAATGCGATTAAGGAAGAAATTCCATGGGGAGCAGGAGCGGGTTATCTCGCAGAAGTACAGCGCTACGATATCCCTAAGGCCAATTCTTCGGAAAATTTGCTCGCAGTGGTTGCGGTAAAAGAAGGGGAAAGCTGGCGATCCCAACGAGCATTGGTCTTGATTTATCACCAGCTGGATACTTCCCTTGTGCCTGGACAGTTGATTTGGATACCCGAGAATCCGGAAGAACTAGCCCCAGCCATCTTTCCGAATGAATTTGCCTACAAAGAATACCTCGCTAGTAAAGGGATTCATTTTCGACAGTTTCTAGGCAAAAAGCTCCGTTTAATTTCTGGCCCCCAGACCTTCCAGTTCAAATTTGTGCTAGCGGATCTTCGCCATTACTTTGCCAAAGCCATCGAGCGCTATGTGGCTAGGCCTGAGTCCATACAAATAGCTTTGGCACTACTTTTAGGACAAAAAGAATCACTGGGAAAAGACGTAAAGCAAGCCTTTGCTGTTGCTGGAACCCAGCATATTCTGGCAGTTTCAGGACTTCATGTGGGAATTATTTACTCCATCCTTCTACTCCCTTTGACCTATTTCAAGAAAGTGGGGACTACTTTTCGGAGAAGTTATCTACTTCTTGTCCTAAGCTTGCTATGGATTTATGCCCTGATGTCTGGATTTTCCCCTTCCGTGGTTCGCGCTGTGGTTATGTTTTCTCTAGTGACCCTTGGGCAAATACGAAAAAGGAAACCGTCCATTTGGAATACTTTATCTTTTTCGGCTTTGCTGCTTTTGGTCTTGGATCCGGGTGTAGGCAAGAATCTTGGGTTTCAGCTTTCATATCTGGCAGTAGCAGGGATAGTAAGTCTACAGCCCCTTATTCTCCAATTCTGGTCTCCATCCAGTCGAATTTTGGACTACTTCTGGCAAATGACTTCTGTTACCTTAGCAGCCCAACTAATCACGAGTCCACTGACAATTTATTATTTTCATACCTTCCCCACGTATTTTTTACTTGCCAACTTGCTGATTGTCCCGCTTTCTTACCTCATCCTTTGCGTGGGTGTACCCTTTCTTATGCTGGCTTGGATTCCATTTTTAGGGGGGTTGCTAGGGGCTGTCGTCGACTTTTTGTTGCTCTTCCAAATCGAAATTACCTATCGGATTTACTACTTACCTACTGCCTTGTTGCAGGGAATTCACCTGTCTTTTGCTGGGATGTTGGCGATTTGGGTTTTTTTATGGATCTGGGGTAATTGGGAGTTGGGTAACCGAAAATGGCATTTAAAACTTGGAATGCTGGTTGTCTTTTTATGGGCTACCTCAAATTTTTGGGAGGAAACCCAGCGTCCATCCCAAGAATTGTATCTGTTTAGCAAAGAAGGTCAGTGGATTTTAGACCTCAAACTTGGAGCACACCACCTCTCTTGGAATCAGAATTTTCCTGTGGACCAAATCTCGTTCTCTATACAGCCTAATCGTCTTGCCAGTCGACGAAATTCAATCCCAATTCCATTGAAGGCAATTGTAGAAAAGGATTCTATCTGGTTTCCAGGAATTGACCTAGTAGTGGTCCCTTCCCAAAATCAATTGGTTTGGGGAGCGCTAGCTCCAAAACTTCAAGAACTACTTGGAGAGGCTTCTACCTCAAATTCCCACAAAAAAGATCGCGCTCTCCGTCCTTTTGCTGGGTTTAGGGTGGTTTTTTAATTCCGGTCATTTTTTTTGTTGATTGTTCTTTGAATTCATTTAAGATTCGACTGTCGTGGGGAAACTTGGATTTTTAGTAATTTCAACCATTCATGGCAGAAGTAACAGATCGGTTGTTGTCCCTCCTTAAGGAGGTTTTTGGATGGAAGGAATTTCGTCCTGTGCAGAAGCAGGTCGTAGAAGCGGTCAGTTTAGGGATAGATACGCTTGCGATTTTGCCCACTGGTGGAGGGAAAAGTTTGTGTTACCAGGTACCGGGTTTGGCTAAAGAAGGTATTTGCTTAGTCATTTCCCCACTCGTGGCACTGATGAAGGATCAGGTAGATTACCTAAAAGTCCGTGGGGTAAAAGCTGTGGCTCTGCATGCCGGAATGAGTGCTCGAGAAATAGATACGGTTTTGGATAACTGTATCCGAGGAGGAGTCAAGTTTTTGTACCTCTCCCCAGAACGCTTGAAAACAGAACTTTTTGTGGAGCGCTTCAAGCAAATGAACCTCAACTTGATTGCCGTGGATGAAGCGCATTGCATCTCTCAGTGGGGGTATGATTTTAGACCTGCTTATTTGGAGATTGCAACCATTCGCTCCTACCATCCGAAAGTAAATGTGCTGGCCTTGACCGCCTCTGCCACGCCTGAAGTGGAGCAAGATATTTGCGAGAAACTTCAGCTAAAACAGCCAGCAAAATTCCACCAAAGCTTTGCCAGAAAGAACCTCAGCTACAGTATTCGATTGGTAGAAAACAAATTGGAAAAAGGGCTTGAAATCTTAAGGCGTATACCAGGTTCTGCTATCTGGTATGTACGAACCCGACAAGCTACTCAGCAGGTTGCAAAGCAATTGCAGCAATTTGGATTTTCTGCTACAGCCTACCATGCAGGCTTATCTGCTTTGGATCGATCTACTAGGCAAGAGTCCTGGAAAACCAATCAAGTACGAATTATAGTCAGTACCAATGCATTTGGAATGGGAATAGACAAGCCAGATGTGCGGGTGGTCCTTCACTCGGATTTACCCGAAAACCTAGAAAATTATTACCAGGAAGCGGGAAGGGCAGGTAGGGATGGGAATAAAGCCTATGCTGTACTTCTGACCAATGAGCAGGATTTTGAACAGCTGCTGGATCGAGCAGCTTTGGTTTATCCCCCTGTAGAATTTCTTCGACGCGTCTACCAATGCCTAGCCAACTATTTCCAATTGGCTATTGGAACGCAGTCCTTTAGGAGTCATGATTTTGAACTCTCTGATTTTTGTACAACCTACCAACTTCCGGTTTTGGACACCTTTTATGCGCTCAAGGTGCTAGAAGAGGAGGGACTAATCGCACTCAACGAAAGTTTTTTTGCACCCTCACGTGCACGATTTTTGGTCAATCCCCAACTTTTGTACGAGGTTCAAATTCAATATGCCAAATTAGACCCTTTCATAAAAATTCTTCTGAGAACCTATGGGGGGAATCTTTTTTCAGAATACTTTACTATTCAAGAAGCAAAACTTGCAAAGTCAGCGGGTTTTTCGGAGGTAGAATTAACTAAGGCACTGACTCAACTTGCCAAGATGGAGGTCTTGGACTACGAGCCGCGAAAGGATAGGCCCCAACTCACTTTTTTGACTGAAAGACACGATGCAGCAACACTGCCTCTCAATTTCAAGCGGATTGCATTGAGGAGAGACCTTACCCTCCACAAGGCTACTCAAATGGTAGCTTATGCCCATCAAACACGAATTTGCAGAACTCAATTTATTCAGATGTATTTTGGAGAGTCGGCTAATGAAAATTGTGGGGCCTGTGATTTTTGTTTGGAACAAAAAAAAGCCAACCTACCTCTGGTAGCTGAATCCAAATTTAAGGAGCTAGTTTTACAAACTTTAGCACAAAATGGATTGTTAAGTGAAGAGGAGCTTTTTGAGACTCTTCAAAAACCGGCTTCTGCTCCACATTTGAAATGCCTCCGTCAGCTAGTGGAAGAAGGAAAGGTGGAAACCAACGAAGCGGGGAAGTATAAACTAAATTTGGATGCCTGATTTCTTTGACGATTTATTGAAAAAAATCTTTCCAGCTCGTGGGAGTCATCAACCCGTGTCTGTTAAGGAGAACTTTTTATTGAAGGACCAAGATCTTCAAGACTTGGAAGTATGGGATCATTCCGAAGCCTCAAAGTTGCTCTACGACTTGGTTTATAGAAACTATCATTACAAACGAGCAGCAATTAACGAAAGCCCAGAAGTTCATATTTTTTCCTCCATCTATGCCAATGGTTTTGCACTTAGCTATGGTCCCCCTCTCGATGAAAATTCTTTTTCCTCACTTTTCTTGGGATTAAGTAGACGGATTATAGCTTTGGGGTACGAACAAGTAAGTTTGGATAGGAAGCTGGAAGAGGTCAACGAGCAAGTGAAGGAGACAGAGAAATTTTATTTCAAGCCTCCGCTTCAACTCCCACAAGAAGGAGCATTGATAAGTCAATTGTATGGTAACATTTCCTTAGAAAAAATCCGAATTAATCAACAGCCTAGTTACTTCAAATTGCTTGCTGCTGTATATTCTGACCGATTGTATCACGATGCCAAACCCTTTGATGAACTGATGGATCGGTTATTTGAAAAACAACATCATGAATAGAATTACACTACAAAATCAATTGAAGACTTACCGTAGCCCTTACGAAGAGGAAAATCAATTTGTGCCCGATTTTCTGGCCCTAACAGAAGACCCTTTGGCCTATTCAAGGGAACGGATTGCGGGTCATTTTACCGCATCAGCTTGGATTGTCAATAAAAAGCGAACGCATACACTACTTACCCTCCACCGCAAATTGGGTCGTTGGCTGCAGTTGGGTGGTCATGCGGATGGCAATGAAAATCTCCTAGAAGTAGCCATGCAAGAAGCCCGAGAAGAAAGTGGACTCACCACCCTGCAATTTGTGGATACCCATATTTTTGATTTGGACAAGCATATCATTCCGGAACGGCCTCATGTGGCAGAGCATTTTCACTTTGATGTCCGTTACCTCATTGAAGCAGATCTCCAAGAGCCCTTGGTGCGAAGCGACGAGAGCATTTCTTTAGCTTGGGTTACCTTTGACGCAGTGATCGATTTGATCGGCTACAATCCTTCCATCTTACGAATGCTAGAAAAAACAAGTACTTCTGAAATTTTAAGTTAATGCGCAGTTATGCAATCCCCCAGCTTCGTGCTGAATTTTCATTTACTACCCCGATCCAGCTTCGATTTTCCGATATTGATGGCTACCTCCATGTCAACAATGGAGTTTACTTTAGTTATTTTGAGCATGCTAGGGCTGTTTTTCTATACCAAGTAGCTGGCTGGGATGTACTTGACGTAGGTACCGTAGTCGGTAGAATCGAGATCGACTATATTCGTCCCATACACTTGACAGATCAAGTAGAAGCCTTGGTGAAGTGCTCGCGACTCGGCAACTCTTCCTTTGATCTGGAGCAAGTGCTTGTAGGAAAGGACAGCGCAGGTAAGGAGCAAGTATATGCAACCTGTAAAAGTATACTTGTTTCAGTAGACAAGGCAAGCATGAAGCCTGTGCCAGTCCCAGATCCATTCCGGCAAAAACTAGCCTCCTCCTAAGCTCAAATTCGTAACTTTGCATAAAATTTATTCCTGTGAAACAGTTTTGCATCATTTACCTTCTCGTGTTCAGTAGTTTTGCATGCGCTCCAACTGAGGAGGAACTCATGAAAGTGGGTTTGAAGAAAATGGATGCTCAAGCTTGGGCAGAGGCGGTTACCCAGTTTGATCAGGTATTAGAAAAAAATCCAAACCAGGTCACCGCTTTGAATGCCAAAGGAGTGGCACTTTTTCAGCAAGGAAGAATTAAAGAAGCAATTCCGCTTTTTGATCAAGCCATTTTCGCAGATTCCACCAACTACAAACCTTGGTTTAACCGTGGCAATGCCAACATGGAGCTGACCAACTACAAAGCAGCATTGGCGGACTTTAACTTGGCAGCCGCTCTCGATCCAAGTCAATTGGATATTCTTTTTAATCGAGGTACGACTTTACTGACGATGGAGTCCTACGAGGATGCACTGCTTGATTTTGAAGCTGTAGTTCAGAAGGAACCCAACCATGCAGAGGCACATTTTCGACTCGCCAAAGCGAAATTAGGAATGAATGATCCCCTTCATGGAATAGAATCTCTTGCGGCTACAGTGAATTTAGATCCTAAAAATGGGGAAGCCTATTACTTACTCGGTGTCACGCGCATGAGTGCTTTGGGCCAAAAAAATGAAGGCTGTGCTGATTTAAATATGGCGCTATCCTTGGGTTACCAAGAAGCAGAAACTTGGATCAAGGACTTTTGTGAAGCAAGATAATGGCTGAGGTAGGTGTCAACATTGAACGAGCAGCAGCATACCTAAACCAAGGACAGCTGGTAGCTATCCCCACCGAAACGGTTTATGGATTGGCTGGCAATGCGCTGGATATAAAGGCTGTTAGTTCTATTTTTGAAACAAAAAATCGACCCACTTTTGATCCTTTGATCTTACATGCGGACTCTTTGGAACGCATATATCCATTGGTTTCTTCTTTTCCAGAAAAACTCAAGAGGTTGGCCCAAGCCTTTTGGCCAGGACCCCTAACGCTCTTGTTGCCTCGAAAGGAAATTATTTCCGATCTGGTTACCTCTGGATTGGATCGAGTGGCAGTGAGGGTACCCAATCATCCGCTGACCTTGGCGCTCTTGGCGCAGCTTGAATTTCCACTTGCAGCACCCAGTGCCAATCCTTTTGGCTACATCAGCCCTACACAGGTGGGGCATGTGGATGCGCAATTGGGAACACAAATCCCCTACATTCTCGACGGCGGCGCTTGTGCCGTAGGACTAGAAAGTACCATCGTGGGGATGGAGGGAGAGCAAGTGGTTATTTACCGTTTGGGGGGATTAGATATTTCTAAGATTGAGGCGGTGGTGGGTCAGGTGACAGTTCAGGCACATAGTTCGAGTAACCCCAGTGCACCAGGTCAATTGGCAAGTCATTATGCTCCAAGGAAGCCATTTTTGTTGGGGAATTTAGTAGAACTTGTCCCTAAAATGATCCAACAAGGAAAAGAAGTGGGTGTACTTAGTTTTAATTCTCATTTTTCCACTATTCCTTCAGATCGACAAGTGGCCCTTAGTGCGACTCAAGATTTGCAAGAGGCTGCTCAACGCCTCTTTATGGGAATGCGACTCTTGGATGAAAGTACTGCTTCCGTGATACTCGCCGAGTTGGTGCCTGAAATCGGATTGGGTCGTGCCATCAATGATCGCCTCAAGCGCGCAGCTGCACAGCCCATTCATTGAGGGAGTTTTTCCAATGTATCTTTCCGTATTGGTTGGATTTGGTTTAAATTTGAATCGATTTTTAATTTAAATCCTAGTATTCACCTATTATTCCTTATCCTATGTCCTTGAATGTAAAAAATGTAGATAGCCTCAGTTTCGCAGGCAAAAAAGCACTAGTTCGTGTTGATTTTAATGTTCCTCTAGACGAGCATTTCCAAGTTTCTGACGGCACACGTATTCAGGCTGCGGTACCTACCATAAAAAAGATTTTAAAAGATGGAGGATCTGCCATCTTGATGTCTCACCTGGGTCGCCCAAAGGGTGGACCGGAAGAAAAATATTCCTTGAAACACATTGTTTCAGCGGTGGAGAGTGCACTTGGTCAAAGGATCAGCTTTGCAAATGATTGCATTGGGGAAGAGGCCATTCAAAAGGCAGCTCAACTTGGTGCAGGAGAAGTGCTGTTGCTCGAAAATCTCCGCTTTTATAAGGAAGAAGAAAAAGGAGAGGAAGTCTTTGCTGCCAAGCTAGCGCAACTCGGAGATGTGTATGTCAACGATGCTTTTGGAACGGCCCACCGTGCCCATGCTTCTACAGCGGTGATTGCCGCTAATTTTTCACAAAAAGTTGCCGGCTATCTGATGGAGTCCGAGTTAACCAATGCGGACAAGGTATTAGGCAATCCAGAGCGTCCCTACACCGCAATTATGGGGGGTGCCAAAATCGCCGACAAGATTTTAATTATTGAGCGTTTGCTCGAAAAGGTTGATAACCTCATCATCGGTGGAGGTATGTCCTACACCTTTGCCAAGGCACAAGGGGGCTCGATTGGTACCTCGCTTCTAGAGGTAGACAAACTCGATTTCGTACTGGAGTTGATGGAGAAGGCAAAGTCAAAGGGAGTCAATTTGATATTGCCAATAGATACGGTGATTGCAGATGATTTTTCCAATACCGCTAACCAGGGATTAGTCAATAAAGGAGAGATTCCTGACAACTGGATGGGCCTGGATATCGGGCCAAAGACTAGAGAATTGTTTGGAAAAGTGATTTTGGAGTCCAAAACCATTCTTTGGAATGGTCCGATGGGCGTATTTGAGATGGAGTCTTTTGACAAAGGGACTAAGGCGATCGCGGAGTATGTAGCAGAAGCCACACGCAATGGAGCCTTCTCACTGATTGGTGGAGGAGATTCTGCTGCTGCAGTCAACAAGTTTGGCTATACAGATCAAGTATCCTATGTATCTACTGGAGGAGGAGCCTTGCTCGAGCATATGGAAGGGAAAGTACTTCCAGGAGTGGCTGCTTTGGCAGAATAAGCTACCCATTGATTTACAAAAAACGATGATTCAATATTGAATCATCGTTTTTTGTTTGATCGGTGACTAAAACTTCAATTCAACTAGCACTGGAAAATGATCTGATGGGTATTTTTTGCCGTAGTTGTCTGTGAGGATGCCATGGCGCAATACCTCAATCTCGCCCTGCACAAAAATATGATCGATGATGCCAGCGGGCATTCGATCCCAGTCAAAACCTGTAAAGGTACCTCTCGGGCCATAGGAGGGAAGTTTGGAGATCAACCGTGCATCTTTCCAACTTTCGTGGTTAAAAATAACTTGGTAAGCAGGATTTTCGGGTTCCACATTGAAATCTCCCATCCAGATCACCGGAAGCTCTTCTCGGTTGATTTCTTTGATTTTAGAAAGGACCAATTTGCTGCTTTCGGCTCGCGCTTGCTGTCCAATATGGTCATAATGCACATTGAATACGTAGAATCGTTCCCCTTCTGCTGAGATAAATTTACCCCAGCTGCAAATGCGATTCAATGCAGCGTCCCATCCCTTGCTTGGTACTTCTGGACTTGGTGACAACCAAAATGTGCCAGAATCTTCCAACTTGTAGCGAACAGAATCGTAATGGATCGGTGAAAACTCTCCCTTCGTCGCACCATCATCCCTTCCAACGCCAATAGAAGCAAATCCAAGTCCTTTGCTGAGTTCAGTCAGCTGATGTGCCAATACCTCTTGGGTACCTACAATTCCAATTTGATGAAATTGAATCAATTGGATGACTTGCGTCGCACGATCTTTCCAGAGGTTGCCCACATCGTTTGGGTTGTCCCATCGAATATTAAAGGTGGCAATTCGATGCGTTTGTGCTGCTAATGAGGTAGCAAAAAGCAGGAAAAGCAAAAGGAAAGAAAATAGCGCTGTGGTTCGTGAACGAGACATAAGTTGGAAACTAATTCGTGAATTGTTGGGTATCTCTTAAAATTGCCAATTAATTTCATGAAATGAAAACAATCAATCCCAAAGACCTATCCACGGCTGAACTTCAAAACCTCTTGCAAGGAGCGATTTGCCCAAGGCCGATTGCTTTTGCAAGTACGATTAATGCTGCTGGAGATGTCAATTTGAGCCCTTTTTCTTTTTTTAATCTCTTTAGTGCCAATCCTCCTATCCTTGTTTTTTCCCCTTCTCGAAAAGTGCGTGATAACACCACCAAGCATACCTTAGATAACATACTTGAGGTACCTGAAGTGGTAATCCATGTGGTAGGCTATGATTTGGTTGAACAGATGTCTCTTGCAAGTACGGAATACCCGAAGGGTGTTAACGAATTCGTGAAAGCAGGATTAACAGCTTTACCTTCCCATTTGGTGGCTCCGCCACGCGTTAAGGAGTCTCCGGTAGCGTTTGAATGCAAGGTGCAGCAGGTGATCCCTTTAGGCGATCAAGGAGGGGCTGGGAATTTGGTGATTGGTGAAATACTTCAAATTCACCTGAATGAAAATATCCTCGATACATCGGGAGCTATAGCCCCACTCAAGCTAGATCCAGTAGCCCGATTGGGAGGCAATTGGTATACCAAAATCAACGAAGACTCCTTATTTCAAATCCCCAAACCATTGACTACCCTAGGAATTGGGGTAGATCAAATTCCAGAAGAAATTCGGAGCAGTCCAGTACTCAGTGCGAATAATCTCGGGAGATTAGGTAATGTGAAGCAGCTTCCAAGTCCGGAAGAAATTGCTCTTTTTTCTGCCAGAGAAGACTTGGAGGATAGTAGGCGCCGCTTCCGCTTGGATGAAGAATCCTGGATCGAGCACCTGCACCGTTGGGCCAAGGAAGAACTAGAAGCCGGTAATGTTGATTTGGCATGGAAAATTCTTTTGCAAAAAATTTAAAAACAAAATAGGATTGGCTGCAATCTTACCGGTTGTTTAAGATTTTGAAATCCTTCGGAAAATCGATCACAGACGACTGCCCCGCGACCAGAGCCCATTAAAATGAATGTTAAACCTTATTTTTCTTTGGTTGCCGGATAATCCGAAAACAAAAAACTCAGCATTTCTGCTGAGTTTTTTGTTTAGAATATTATTTGATTACTAGTTCTTGGGGCATACGTACTTGCACGCCTTGGTAGTTTTTCAGTTTTTGAATTTTTTGGTAGAGCGGGTACTGCTCTCCAAGTTGTGATTGAAGGATGCGAACTTGTACTTGATCGGAGAAGTTCATTAGTAGTTCTTCAAACCAAGGCTTCTTTTCCGGATAATACACTACTCTAAAATCTTCCCCTGCTTTAATCTTCGCTGCTGCAATACCCACGGCCGTATCTAAGCCCCCCAATACATCGACTAATCCTCTGGCCTTGGCTTGTGTGCCAGTCCAAACTCTTCCAGAAGCTACTTTTCGAACTGAATCGGGGTGCATGCCCCTACCTTCTGCAACTCGAGAAATGAAAGTCTCGTAGCCATCCTCTACACTCGATTGGATGATGGTACGCTCCACCTCGGTCAAAGGTCTAGCCATATTTCCTAAATCTGAGAATTCTCCGGTAGCGACCACATCCGTAGTCACTCCTAACTTATCATTGATGAGCTCTTGCACATTGAATAGGATTCCAAAAATCCCAATAGAGCCCGTAATGGTAGTGGGCTGTGCTACAATAGTATCTGCCGGTGTAGCAATGTAATAGCCTCCAGAGGCAGCAACTTCTCCCATGGATACAATGAGTGGCTTGGCCTTCTTGGCCTCCCCCATTTCTCTCCAAATGACTTCTGAAGCAAGGATAGATCCTCCTGGTGAATTCACACGCAAGACAATGGCTTTGATATTTTCATCCTTCCGAGCCTTACGAATTTCCTTGGCAAACTTTTCTGAGCTAATTGCACCTTCTACATTCCCATCTACAATATCCCCCTCAGCAAGTATAACGGCAATTCGATTTTTAGAGGTGATATTTTTGCTTTTTGCGAGACCTCCAAGTTCAGTTGCATTGATGGTAGAAATCTGATCCTCCTCCTGTAGACCTAATTTTCCCTTAAGAATACTGTGTACTTCATCCTCGTATTTAAGAGCGGTGGCAAGTTTGTAGGTAACGGCATCTATTGGCTTCCGGACCAACATCTGATTGTTAATTACCCGTATGCTATCGCTAGGAATTCCACGAGCTTCTGCAATCAAGGCTAGGGCATGTTGGTTAATGTCGTCTAAGAAATACTGAGTTTGCAGGCGGTTTTCTGGGCTCATTTTGTCCAAAATGAAAGGCTCTACTGCACTTTTAAATTCACCAACACGAAAAACTTCTGGTTTGATCCCTGCCTTTTCAAAAAATCCTTTCAGAAAGATTCCTTCAGATGAGAAGCCGTTGAAGTCAATGCCCCCCAAAGGGTTCAAGTATATTTCATCAGCAATAGAAGCTAAAAAATAGCCCCCTTCTGAATAGGCTTCATCGTAGGCTACAATGAATTTATCGGATTCTTTAAATTCTTGTAAGGCTTCGCGTAGCTCTAGCAATCCAGCCTGTCCTGCACCGAAAAGTCCCGCATTCAAATAGATTCCTTTGATGTTCTCATTGGTCTTGGCTTCGGCAATTGCTTTTTTAAGATTGACCAAACCAGCAGTATTTTCTCCGCCAAAAGGATTTAAAAAAGAACCAAATGCCAAATCTTCCTCTGAGGTACGCTCCACTAAAGTCCGACCATTCAGATCTAGGTGTAGGATGGTGTTTTCAGCTAGGCTAACTTCTTTTTCAGAAGAGGAAGCAGCGATTCCAATGAGACCAAAAAATAGCAAGAAAGCAACTATGCTAAACACGAAAAGGCCCACAATGACTGCCAATACATTTCCTAGAAACTTCATAATAGATTAATTTTGACTGTAAAATTAACCTAATTTGAGACAGCTTTACAAAAAATATCCAAGCGAGTCATGCAAACAGAAGTTGTCCTGGGAATCGGAGGGAATAAAGGAGATCGCTTTAGCTATCTGGCTAGAGCGAGGGCGGCTTTATCTCGTGAGGTGATTCTTATTTCTAGCTCCCAAGTTTATGAAACAGAAGCCTGGGGTGGAGTAGCTGAAAATGGGAGTTTTTTGAACCAGGTGCTCCTTATCACTACCAGTTTAGAGCCTTTAGCATTGTTACAACTGACTCAGGCTATTGAGCTTTCGCTGGGACGAACACGGGAGCAGCATTGGGGAGACCGCACCATTGATATTGATATTCTTTATTTTGGAGACCAAATTTGTAACAGTTCATCCCTAACCATCCCACATCCTTTCCTTTCGCAGCGGAGTTTTGTGCTGCAGCCATTGGCTGAAATTCTTCCAAAAAAAATCCATCCAATTTTGGGAAAAACTACCCTTGAGCTACTTGCTGAATGCACCGATCAAGGTCAGATTTCAATTTGGAAGCAAGCCAAATAAAAAATGCTCACCCGATTAGGTGAGCATTGACGGCTATAAACCAGATACGATTGCTTCGGGGTGAATTTTTTTTACGAGCCCTTGTAGAACTTTTCCCGGTCCACATTCTATAAATTCTGTAGCTCCATCGGCGACCATCTGTTGCACAGATTGGGTCCATTTTACAGGGGCAGTTAGTTGGGCAATCAAGTTTGCTTTAATACTAGCTACCTCAACAACAGCTGTTGTACTTACATTTTGATAGATTGGACAGGTTGGAGGATGGAACTCAGTTTCTTCAATTGCTTTTTGAAGTTTCTCCCGGGCAGGCTCCATCAAGGGAGAATGGAAAGCACCACCTACTGGGAGTGGCAAGGCTCTTTTGGCTCCAGCTATTTTGAGTAATTCACAGGCAATTTCTATCCCCTTGGTGGATCCGGAGATCACCAATTGTCCGGGACAGTTGTAATTGGCGGCGACTACGATTTCTCCCGATATTCCGGCACAGATTTCTTCGACCACGTGGTCATCCAATCCAAGGATTGCTGCCATGGAGGAGGGGTTGATCTCACAGGCTTCTTGCATGGCGAGTGCGCGCTGAAATACAAGTGCTAGCCCATCTTCAAAACTCAAAACACCATTTGCTACCAGGGCAGAAAATTCTCCTAAGGAATGTCCTGCTACCATTTCAGGAGCGAAGTTGGGAGTAGTTTTTGCGAGAATGACCGAGTGCAAAAAGATAGCAGGTTGCGTGACCTTGGTTTGCTTGAGTTCCTCTTCTGTACCCTCAAAGAGGATATCGGTTATTCGGAACCCTAAGATTTCGTTTGCTTTTTCAAACAAGGCTTTGGCCTCTGGACTTTCTTCGTAAAGGGATTTTCCCATTCCTGGGAATTGGGCTCCTTGGCCCGGAAATACAATCGCTTTCATTGCTATAGATGAGAATTTTCAAGTCCCAAATATAGGATTTTTTGGAAGCCAATGGGTAGGACCTTAAAAGCTCTCTAAAGTAGGGAAATGAGTTGAAAGGACTTTTTTTCGATTTTCGGAAAGCCATCGGATAAAAGCCTTGACTGCAGGAGAATGCTTTTTTTGCTTCAGCCAGATAAGTTTCCAATCTGCTTTTAGCGGAAGACCCGGTAATTCCAAAAGAGAAATTCGTCCTTCCTTGATTTCTTGTGCCATAGAAAAATTGGAAAGTAAAGAGGCACCCAAGCCAGCCATGACTGCCTGCTTGACCGCTTCGTTTGTGGCAAGTTCTAAATTGCTTTCTACATGAATATTGCGTTCTTGAAAAAACCTTTCCATCATCGTACGGGTTCCAGAACCTTTTTCTCGAAGTAAAAAGGGTATTTTTCCCCATTTCCCTTCTTGAATGGCTGAAGCATAGGTCTCTTTTTTTTCGGGAGAGCAAGCCAAATACCATTTATTTTCTGCGAGCTGAATACTTTCCAAATCCAATTCCTCGGGCCATAAAGACACTAAAGCCAAATCAGTACTGTTTTCTTGTAAATGAGCCAAGACATTATATCGATTGGAAACTTCCAGGCTGATTTCTACATGGGGGTGGAGTTTCATGAAATCTGCCATCAAGTAGGGAATGATGTATTTTCCTGTTGAAACTGCAGAAATTCGGATTTTTCCTCCAAGGAGCCCTTTCAGCTCTAGCATTTTCTCTTCGATTTGTCCAAGTTCTCCAAAAATCCGATCTGCTGTATCCACCAATTCTTGTCCAAATTCAGTGATGTGAATTTGCTTTCCAATGATTTCAGTAAGGGGGACCTCAAATTGTTCCTGTAAATTTTTCAGCTGAATGGAAACTGCTGGCTGTGTCATACTCATGGCTTCAGCAGCTTTTGTAATGCTTTGAAACTTAGAAACAGCTTGAAAAGCTTTGAGTTGGTGAAGGGTTATATTCATAAGGTAATTTAATCTAAAAAGCATAACGAATAAAAAAATATTATGTTTTACTTTTTTTCAAAACTAGGAAGGGGGATATTTGCGCCATGGATTTTCAGATTCTAATCAACAACCTCACCAATCCAAGTCTGCTTTTTTTCGTTTTGGGGGTTTTA
>Ga0181563_10000283_pt1 | contig 46741 bp, 44 predicted proteins | sample 011ome_25_FD_133759 | JGI IMG/M metagenome (GOLD analysis project Ga0181563, IMG submission 133759) | Coastal salt marsh microbial communities from the Groves Creek Marsh, Skidaway Island, Georgia - 011512CT metaG (megahit assembly) | ecosystem: Environmental > Aquatic > Marine > Intertidal...
AAACTCTTCTTCAAAGATATCCTCTTCTAAAACAACATCTATTATATCTTCAGCCAGGTCTTCGAATGTTTCTATAAATTCTTCTTCCATTCCGGGTCCAGCCATCGGAAAGTCTTCGAAATCTCCCGGTAGGTCATCAAAGGATTCCATTTGGAAGTTTTCTTCAAAGAATTCTTCTGTGTCTCCGATGAAGTCGATTGGTTCTTCGTATCCTCCTGTTGGTTCGACATATCCCTGCTCCTCAAATTGTTGATTAAATTCATCTTGTTGTGCGTCAAAGTCTGGTAAGCTATCATAATATTCGTCTATACCAAAGTCATCTGCCATTTGTGTCATTGCAGCATAATCATTATTAAACTGATCTTGATCTGTATATGTGTCCGGGGTATAGAATACAGTATCTGGCACAAAATCAAATATATCGTCTCCGTATATGCCGTCATCGAACCCGAAATCATCTGCGGGATCATACCATCCACAAGACTTTGGATCTTCTTCGCAAGGATCTTCGAACACAGGAGAAACATACGCACCATATTCAGTTAAGTCGCCATACTGATCTTCAAATACACCAGTAAGAGTATTGAATGTCCATACCTTTGGTACATCTGATTGCCATCCATCAGCTTGTGATTTAAACTTGAATTGGGCATAATCACCTAATTGTAGATTACCAGTAACGCCTACTGTTACAGCGTGATTTTGAATGTTGACTTCATCGTATCTAAACTTAATATCACCACTATCAAATAATTTTATCTCAAAACTGTTGAGATTAGTTGTACCGCCAAATTCAGGTATGTCGTACCATCCGAAAGTAGCATTAGTTGAATTAGTCTTGTACCATGGATTAGCATTGTATTGAACATTTAGATCTGTCCACATAGCTAGAATTGAATAGTTGAGATGTTGGTATTGCCCATTTGCAGCCTGTTGCTGAAATTGTGGGTCATCCATGTCTATACCATTACAGCAGAAATTACCACCACTCGCAGTTTCTTGAAAGTTCAGCACGCCAGTATAGGTAACCCATACATCCTTAAAGGTCTGGTCATACAACGGAAAATCAAATCCAAGATTGACCTGAGATTGACTTAGATCGCCTATCTGAAGCTCTATTGCATCAGGATCATCTCTCAAATCTACAAGCACAGACGGGTATTGCCCGTAAGCAATTCCGCTGAATAACAATAAGCTGAGTAGTAGCTTCTTCATCATCTTGGCATGTTAGGCGATGTGGTTACTCTTTCTTTTTTAACATCTCTTTCTGATACTCCTGGAACATCAGTGAGATTCTCTTCCCACGCAAGTCCAGCTTCGTCACCTATCATACCTTGATAAGGACAAGGAGTGCCTGCCATCTTCATAGCAGTCCATACACGCTCGTCTTGACACATTAGCGATACAGCAGCTACACGCATTCCCATATCGTAAATAGTTTTTGCTAGTTTGATGCGCTCACAGTTTGTATCAGTAATTGATTTGCCTGCTGCTAACCCGAATATCTGAGTTTGTACAGCACCGCTTACACCTGTAGTACACAAGTCTTGTGAGAACGAAGCACCTATAGAAGGCGCAATAGCAGACGGAGGAGGAGACTCAATCTTTTGATTTATTGTCTGCTCTGATTGCGTCTGGTTAATGTTCTGATTCACATTCTCGTTTTTATTTGTGTTATCAGTTGTTACTGTACTTGTGCTATTAGATACACTTTCCGATGTCGATGTTGACTCGTTGATATTTTTATTTGTGTTATCAGAAGTTGATTCTGATATATTAGTGTTTACATTGTCACTGGTACTAGTGTTTACATTAGTGTTGCTGTTTACATTATTACTAGTCGATGTATTTGTGTTTGTATTGTTGCTAGTAGAAGTATTGTTATTAGTATTAGTGTTGACATTGGTATTATTGTTCGTATTTGTACTAGTACTAGTGTTCACATTTGTGTTCGTGTTAGTATTATTATTGGTATTAGTGCTTGTACTAGTGTTGACATTGTTGTTGTTATTTGTATTGGTGCTTGTACTAGTGTTTACATTGGTATTCGTATTCGTGTTTGTATTCGTGTTGTTAGTTCCGCCTGATAATATATTGTTGTTAGTATTCACGTTAGTACTTGATGAAGTGCTGTTATTCACGTTGTTATTGTTATTTGTACTAGTAGATGTGTTAGTATTCACATTATTATTGTTGTTAGTATTCGTACTAGTTGAGGTATTGACATTGTTGTTATTGTTAGTATTCGTACTAGTTGAAGTATTGACATTGTTGTTATTGTTAGTGTTGACATTGGTCGTGCCGCCACTCATTACATTATTGTTTGTGTTTATATTGGTATTAGTAGATGTGTTGGTATTCACATTATTATTGTTGTTAGTATTCGTACTTGTATTAGTATTAACATTCGTGTTATTATTAGTATTCGTATTCGTGCTGGTATTCGTGTTTATATTATTGTTATTGTTCGTGTTAGTACTTGTATTAGTATTAACATTGTTGTTATTATTAGTGTTTGTTGCGGTAGCAGTCGACGTCGAGGTTGAAGTCGATGTTATATTGGTATCCGCAGTAGATCCCTCGCAATACTGAGTTCCAGTAGTACAAGTTCCTGTTGCTTGAGCGAATGCTGGGGTACTTAATATAGGGATCATCAGAAGCATAATAAAGGTTGCAATTTGTTTCATTGTCGGACCTTTATGGTATGGGATATGTCTATGCTATTTATGTTAAGTTACGATCTATTACGATCTTTTTGTATACAAGGGGGCCATTTTTTGGTATAATACTCACATAAATTAAACAAAGGACCAAAAAAATGAAATACGAAAACATTGCTCAGATCGGCCAGGTTATACGCTCAATGGATTTTGCAAGCACAGATGAGCACTACATCCAAGGTACAGTTATTGATAAAGGTTGGATCCTTCACCCCGAAACTGGTCATAAGATCTTTAAGGGTTACACAATCCAGATCGAAGACGAAGGGCCACACGGCGGAGCGCGTGTAGGCGACACTGGTTACGTCCCCTTTGAAACAACCTTTGACTTTGAGAACCGTGTTCAGCTGGCTTCTTAAAGTTACGATCTGTGACGAAATAGGGGGTTCTCAAAGGCCCCTATTTACGGTATAATACCCACATAAATTAAAAAACACAGAGAGATAAGAACATGCTTAAAAACTTAATTAAAGACGTAATCATCTGCATCGCCGTTGGCTCATCAATGGCTTTGTTTTTTGGCTTAACTTTTATCGCTCAATACTCTTAATAGGGGATTATATTATGACACACTCTGACGATCGTAGTTACTACATTCAATACCTTTCAGATGCTCACAAAGACATCCATGGCTTTAGACCTCGCGGATCTTGGTGGGATGCTTACTGGGACTTAGACCTTGAAGGTTTAAAAGCTGCTGCTAAGAAGTTCTCAGATCAGATAGAAGAGATTCTCGAAGAAGAGAAAGCTCAAGCTGAGTACGAACGCCAGTGCGAAATTGGTCATTCAATTTATTCTTTATTAAAAGAGGAGACACAATATGTCTAAGATGAACGATTATATTCTTGGAATCCAAGAGGACGTAATTGATCTAACAGAAGACGCTTTTGTAGAAAAGTACAGCGTCAATGGTAAAGTTAGTTCTTCTATCATGAAAATTTACTTTGAAACAGAACTCGAATCCCGTGGCTTAATACCTTACGTAGGAAATACTTAATAGGAAAAATATGAATATAGATTTTGCAAAAATTAGTGAAGTGGTTTTAGAAGACATCAAATATTATGATGCACCGGATTTTGTTGATGCTTATATTAGTGAAGCAAATATTAACGATCGTCCAGCTACTGATAAAGAGCTAGATGATATTAACCAAAACCGAGACTTTGTTTATAATTCAATTATTAATTATTTGTACTAGGAGAACTAAATGAACAGACTCGATATGATTAAAAACGCAGTGCACAAGATCCAGGGTAACCCAGAGTTTCGTGCTGCTCAAGCTAAAATTAATGCTCGATTTATTAAAGATTGCGAAGCTAAGATTGCTAAGATTAAGCGCCGTCAAGATCGCCAGCTCGAAAGAGAGCTAGAAGCTATGGACGAAAACTACAATCATGTAGAACCTAAAGTTGCTCGTGCATTTGCTGAGTCTTTAGTTGGCGATGTATATCGTGAGACTACTAGATTTGATAACGAGTGGAACTAATGTCTACCCCTAAGCGAATTAAGGAGATGAGAATGGAAGCTCATCGTCAACAGAAGAAAGATCGAGAACGAATGGAATTGTTTTCTGTCTCTAAAGTAAAGAAGGAATTTATCCCTTATGTCCCGCAACCGGTTTATCGCAAGGATAAACAGATCTATGCAAGCGCAACAAGCGAATTCCAACATCAGGCGTCGGCAACAGCAAAGCCAAGTCGAACAGAATACTCTGGAGACTACATCGTCGGAATCGCAACCATGCACAAATCAAACCTCGTCCCTGTTGGAAGAGGAGACAACCCCGAAGACTACTCAACAATGAGAAGGAATTAATATGAACCGTTCTGAAATGATTGAAATGCTCCGTGACCGCGTATGTGTGGTTAAGTTTACTAAGGTAGATGGAGAGGTACGCGAGATGGCATGCACGCTTAACGAGAATGCTATACCAGATACTATGAAGCCTAAGAATGCTACAACCTCTTACTCAGAGGAAGTAATTAAGGTTTTTGACGTAAACAAAGCTGGCTGGCGATCGTTTAAGGTTGATTCGGTGCAGATGTTTGAATCTCTGATCCCATAAATATGTTTACTCTGCGGAGAAAGTGTGGTATAATAGTTATATTATTAATTGGAGAGGCACAAAATGGCAATCGGTAAAAAGTTCTTAAAGAAAACAGTTAGGGTAAGACCTAAGACTGGAATAGCTGCAGCGCCTCTCATTGACGATTTCTATAAGCTTAAGTTTTACTTCCACTACGAACTAGAGGTTAAAGAAATATCCTCAGTCGTTAAGCCTTGGATTAAGGCTACTTTCTCCAAAGAAGAAGCTAAATCTATTTTAGCTAATCCCGAATATCACTTTACTATGCATCCTCACTTTGCTACCTGCATCTATTGGTCTCAAAGACCTGATTCAGAATTCCCTGAACCTTATAAGAAATGGTTCGGTGTATGCAAAGCTTACTATGCAGATCTTATTGAGATTGGTAATGCTATTCTTATAGAGAAAGCTGGCAACACAGAAGAAACAACAAGTAACGTTGTTAAGCTTAATCCTTATCAGAGAACAATTAACAAGATCAATGATACTGTTATGCAGGATCTTTTGGATCTAGAGGATAAGTGGATAGACGGGGATAACAAAGCTACTATTGATCTATACCAACAGTTTAAATTACACGGTCTTACAGGCTCCTCAGCGGACCATGTACGCAAAGTAATAGACCAATGGATAGAAGAATATACTGATGCCTATAGCGGCTCGTGTGAGCAAGCTACGGAGGCATACAAGCACATTACAAAGCCTGCTCTCAAAGCTAGGATTAAGACGTGTGAAGCAATGCTCGTTGATTTAGATAAAATTAAGAATGCTGCTAAGGCAACACGTAAGGCTCGTATTAAGAAACCTCAGGCTGCTGATAAGCAAGTGTCTAAGCTTTCATATTGCAAGGAAGATAACGAATTTAAGATTGTTTCGGTAATTCCTGCTATAATCGTTGGCGCTATGAGACTATATGTCTTTAACGTTAAAACAAGAGAGTTAACTGAATATATTTCCGAATCAGTTAATGGATTTGAAGTGAAAGGTACTTCATTGCAAAATTTCGGGGGTGGATCACGTAAGGTAAGGTTACGCAAGCCTGACGAGTTCCTGTCAATTGTACAGTCTAAAACACCGAGGCAAATTGATAACGAATGGCAAAAATTAACTACAAAGACAAGCGAACCAAATGGGCGGATCAACAAGGACTGTGTCTTGTTACGTGTATCGGCCTCATAAGTATAGCACTCGGATGGGATTATTCTCAGCCTCAGGCTGCTGTACAAGAAGTTGAGCTACCATATAACTACTTGGACTTCTCCTATATAATAGAAGAACCAATTAAAGCTTCAGATTTATTAGCAGAGCAGGATCTTCGTTGCTTGGTATTGAATAGCTATTATGAAGCTAGGAACCAAGACGAAGAAGCTATAATGGGAGTAGTTATGGTTACTCTTAATCGATTAAAAGATCGACGCTATCCTAATAACGTCTGTGATGTTATTAAACAAAGCAAAACCGATTATAGGGGTAGGATCATACTGAATCAGTGTCAGTTCTCTTGGTACTGTGACGGGAAGTCCGATAACCCTAAAGATAGTATAGCTTATATGCGTGTACAAGATATAACAGAAAGAGCTTTGCTCCTCTGGAATTCTAATAAAGATATTACGTATGGTGCAACTCATTACCATGCTAACTATGTAAATCCTGATTGGTCTTACAGCCTAAATAAGGTTACCTCCATCGGTGACCATGTATTTTATAAATGGAACTAATATGATTGAAGATAAGATATTAACTAAGAAAAGATTCTCTGAAGAAGTAGAGAATCGTATGGCTAAAGGCCTAGAAATAAGCTACATAGACGCTTGTATCAAGGTGTGTGAAGACCACCAGTTTCCACCAGAAGATGCTGGAAGATTAATATCTCCTTCTCTGTATTCTAAAATCGAAGCAGAGGCTTCAAGAAACAATATGGTTAAGTCTCCTACTACCAATACAACTATGTTGCCTATATGAAAATTATGGAACCATTTGAAGCATTTAGTCTATATCAATCCATTAAGCTACACTTTGAAAGTGATAGTTACGATGCAATAAAGTACAATTATAAAACATCAGCTAAACCGCAGTCTTTTTGGAAAAGAAAAGATAAATACTTTTTTGCTAAGATTGGTAAAAGATTTGAAACAGCACCACAGTTAATATCATATTACGTATCTCATTTTATTAGTGATAATAAGTGGATTGGTGATATGATATCAAACGACGATCCATATGATAAATGGGTTAAAGTAAATCAGAGCCTTAGCTATATCTTTGAGCAAGATTTGTATAAGCTTGCAGAAGAGGTACAATCATTCGATGACTTGTTTAAGATCGAAGGTCATCCTAAGATTGTAGAAAAATATATGCAAGATGAGATCTCACTAGAGACAGTTGTTATATTAAATAAATTAGTCGGCTTTATGAATAGAGCTGATAAAGAAATTACGGAAACTATCGTGTGGCCTGACGTCTCACGAAAGATTCGTAAGTATACTCCTTTTGTTACTTGTGACCCAGACAGGATGAAAAAAATTATCCTCAAGGTGTTTACATCCTAATAAAAGTGTGGTATAATGTAGTCTATATTATGAGAAAGTGGATAATTCAGAAATACAAATAATACGGAGTAATACTATGTCATTCGCAGACCTCAAGCGTAATCGTTCATCAGCCATTTCAACACTTACTGCAGCAGCAGAACAGTCAGGCAGTGGACAGCAACAACAAAACAAAAGCTATGTAGACGATCGATTCTGGAAGCCAACATCTGATAAAGCAGGTAATGGTTATGCAGTAATTCGATTCTTACCAGCTCCAGCCGGTGAAGAACTTCCATGGGTTCGTTATTGGGATCACGGTTTCCAAGGTCCTGGCGGTCTTTGGTACATCGAAAGTTCTCTCACTTCTATCGGTCAACAAGATCCAGTATCTGAAATGAATACTGTACTTTGGAATACCGGTCGTGATGAAGATAAAGCACTCGCTCGAGAGCGTAAGCGTCGTCTACATTATGTAGCGAATATCCAAGTTATCTCTGATCCTGCTAAGCCAGAAAACGAAGGTAAAGTATTCCTTTATAAGTTTGGCAAGAAGATCTTTGATAAAGTTATGGATGTTATGCAGCCACAGTTTGCAGACGAACAACCAGTTAATCCATTCGATTTCTGGGAAGGTGCAAACTTTAAGATTAAGATTCGTAAGGTAGATGGTTGGGTTAACTATGATAAGTCAGAATTCGATGGCGTATCGGCAATCTCTCAAGATGATACTGAAATCGAAGCTATCTACAATAAGCTTTATAGCCTGCAGGATTTTATGGATCCTAAGAACTATAAGACTTACGAAGAACTTAAGCAGCGTCTAAACAAGGTATTAGGTGAAGCTCAAGTTATGACTACAGCAGAGTCTATCTCGCTAGATGAAACTGACAATACACCACCGTGGAATGAGCCAGCTCCTGAAGCTCAGCAATCCCCTGGTGTATCGGTATCTTCAGTAGATGATGATGCAGATGATACTCTAAGCTACTTTCAAAAGCTAGCTACTCAGAGTTAATAGAAGAAGTAGAGAAAGGAGCCAAAAGGCTCCTTTTTTTATGTGCGCTTAGAAACCGTTTACAAAGTCTCGACGAACAAAGTCATCTGCAGATATACCCTGAGATATATTATTGGTTATAGCTGTAGCTGAGTTAACGTTCCCGCCTGATTTGCCACCACCACCGCCAGTAGCTTGAATGATAGTCATATTAGTCTGTGAAGCTGCCTCCGCTTTCTTATCCATCATGTCGTTAGTAGATGAGAGTACTGCTCCAGGTGTCGTAGTGGGCTCTATACGAGGTTCTAGAGGGGTAGATTCGGTGCTTTGTGAGATACGAGAAACCGATTCATCGTCATTACCTCGAATCATTCTTTGAGATCTTTCTGTAGCTGGTCTTGTTTCTAATACTGTTTCAGGTGTCTCTGTCTCGATACTTTCTCTTGTTTGCAATGAAGTTTCAGAATCAATGCTTTCTCTATCTTCTTTTGCTTCTTCGCGGCGGGCTCGAGATCTTTTTAAACCTTCAGGCTCTGGTATATCTGCTTCTTCTGGCTCATCGTCAGATATGAATTTCTTCATCCAGGAAGGCATCATACCAAGTAAGCCTTCTTTAATATCGGAGAAAGATGGTATAAAGTCCAGCATTGAAGTAAAAAGATTCTTAACCTTTTCGATACCATCCGCTATCATTGACTTAAGGGAGAAGCCTTCTTCGGGTGTCTCGAAGCCAAACATACCCATAATCCAATTGATAGCCATGTCAACTGGTTTAAAGATAATATCCGTTATACTTCCGAATGCACTAGCATAGGCTTCCCACATGGAAGTAAGCCCGCCAACAATATCAATTCCTGCAAAGGCTCCTCTTATCCAGTCAAATGCACCTGAAATCATATTGCCGATACCATCTATAAACTTAGTAAAGTATTCGGTAATATCGAATGCAGCTAATGCTTCAGCAGCTTTATCAAAACCAAGCTTATCCAGTATCCACGCAACCGCACCAGTGAGCATATTTACTGCTCCACCAATAATACCATCAAACAATCCTATGAGTGCACCACGTATGCCACCGATGATTCCACCTTCTTCGAATCCAGCGAGTGCACCTTTGACTGCATCGAATATTCCCATTATCACTGTAATTGGGAAGAAGATTCGTTTGAACACATTCTTAAGGATAGAGCCAAACTTAGAGAACTTAGAAGATTCATCGCCTACGGTTACAAAGGTTTTGCCAAATTTTCTTAAAATATCGCCGACTTTAGTAAACGTTGATTTAATTTTATCAGTTACTGGTGCAAAGGTTTTAGACATTATTTTGCCGACTGAAGCGAAAGCTTTACCAATCTTTGAAATGCCACTTCCTATTGTCCTAACTGTTTTTAATATTGCAGAAATTCCTCTAAAGATTGAACCGCCGAAGAAAATTGCTATAGCACCGAGAGCTAAACCTATTCCACCTAGATTCTCCATAACTAGATTCTTAGCAGTTTCCCAATCACCATCAACAATAGCTTTGATGGTCTTGTACATAGCATCAAAGAAGTTAATAACAGAATCAATTATCTTATACAGGGTCTCTGGGGAAAATAGAAGCATTCCAATAGCACCTAGGGCACCAATTAAACCTGCTCCTTTCTTAAAGTTATCAGAGAACTTATCAAATTTGTTTCCCATTCCTTCAATGCCTTCAGCCATTTGGAATAGACGAGAGTTGTTCTCTTCAGCAAGCTTTGCTGCTTCGCGACGATTCTCTTCACTCTGCGCACCTTTCTTAATTTCATCTATTTGTTTATTAAGAAGTTCTTTTTCTTCATCTGATAGTGATGGATCTTCAAGTTTAGCTAATGTTTCTTTAAATAAGTTATTAAGCTCTTGGGAGTTAGATGTAGAGCTCATGAGAGAGTTAAGCTTTTCTAACTTTTTACCAACAGCATCTGTTTCATTTGATCTTTTAAGCTCTTTTGTTTCGGCTGCCATAGTTTCCATAATTTTAGGAAGGCCCGTAAGACTGGTTAGCCTACTTTGAAGAGCACCAATTTCTGACGTAAGACCTGAAGATTTAGAGACTAGCTCCATAATCTCTTTGGTCATTACACCTTTTTTACCAGATGAGGTCTCTTTGGAACGAGCTTCTTGCAGCTCTTGCTGGGCCTTAGTATTTTCTGCTAAGGCTTTCTTAAGCTCTTCTAGTTGATCACCTATTAAATCAGCCATTTACGTCTCTCTCATCAGCTACGATTTTGATTCTTAATTCTTTGGTTTTCATCTTCAATGTACTGCTGTAACATCATAATATAGATCTCCCTTTCCCAAGGAAGCATATTATCTAATTCTGTTAATGAGTACTTGTGGTGCTGCATTAATGCAAAATTAGTTTTATAATGATTTTCCAATGATTCATGAGAAAGACTTACTAGAAAAAATTCTGTAGGCCTTCAATATCCATATCATTGGGTATCTTACAACTTTGACAGTTAAAAGATACTTTATGTTTAAGCTTAGGCATATCGTCAAAGAATGACGTAAGCTTTTTAAATTGATCCGATGTAAGGGAATCAACAAACTCGAGTAAAGATTCTTCTGTTTCGTTCTCTGCTGGATATACGTTCTCAGCATCGTAGATAGATTCAATAGAAGAGATAACAGCTGACATTGCTGAGTCTGTTTCATCATTCTTTTGAAGCTGTCTATACAAACCTTTGACAGTTGGATACTTAACTACTATACCTACTGTATCTGTAAGCTCAATCTTAGCTGAAGGTTTAATCTCTCCTAGTACTTCAACTTCGTTTAAATTTACTTCTACCTGGCTTGTCTTAGAGCACTCCGAGCATTTAATTCCTAGTGTAGATGTTTCACCTACTGACTTAGAACGAAGCTTAAGGAAGATGTACTCCAGATCGAAGATAGTAAGATTATCAACCTTTACTTTACCTTCTGTACATCCTGCAATTGTATCTCTTAATGCTGATATCATTTGAGCCTGATCTTTCGTCTCAAATGCCATCATTAGAATCTTTTCTTCTTTAACCAAGTATGGTCGATATTCTATCAACTCTTTGGTACTCGGTATTTCTAAACTATACTTAGCTGATACCAGCTTAGGTAATGCCATAATATTCTCCAATAATTATATAACTTACACGTTAACCAGATAAACCTTTAATAGTCGAGGATGCTCTAGAAAGAACAGTTTGTGAAGCTTGAGTAGCTGCTTCATTTACAGTTCCTCCTAGACCAGTCCCGAATATATTTGTAACTTTCCCCGATATCTGTGAAATAACAGATCCTAGGGATCCTTCATAAGGCGTTGTTATAGATGCAGCGTTACCGAGTATCTTATCTCGGATTTGGCTAGTTAATGAATTAAGTACTGCCGACATTTCGCCAGCTAATTCTGATTTTAAACCTGCTAAGAGCGTCTCAGCTTGATCGCCTAGATCTCCAAAGGGAGAGAAGGGAAGCGAAGGCATAAGAGGATTAGGGAAAGACAATGCGTTTTTAAGCTCAGCGAGAGATGATGCGAGTGTAAAGTACGTAGTATTACTCTTAAAATTATCATATGTCATAGTAACAGTAAAACGCATAACTTGACTTTCTGATGTGTTAGACAATTCCATAGCAGAAAAGGAGATAGGGAATGCTTTCTCTAGTTGTACTTTATGAACCATTTTACCGTCAAGTGATAATATCGTTATAGTCATATCAGATGCATACTGAGACTTATAATAGATCTTACCATCTTCATCGTTTATAACGTGCTTCATCCACCTTTCAAATAGATTCTTAATATAAAAATCATTTGTTACTAGGAATGTAAGCGTTATATCATCATTAATAAACGTATATGGGGTTTTAGTAGAATGCTTAGTAGTTACATGCTCATTAGTAGATATAGCACGACCCGGTAATGATGCAGACTCGCATATAGCGTTAACAAGGAACATATCAGGATTAATAGATGCTGGTCCATTAAATGTCACAGCAAACAAATTAGGACGAGCTAGACCACCTCTTTCTGATATCCTTGAAGCTAAATCTTGTACTGGGGAATCAAAAATCATTGTTATACCTTCTGCCTTGAGTCTTTCCAGACTGTTCTTTTGCCTGATTTTCTAAATTGCTCTGTTGGTAAAAACACTGCTATTTCCCATTCAGTGGCTTGTACCATAGCTGCTGATCCTTCTACATGCTTATATAAATATCTTTTAAAGCAAGGAGCATACCATTTTAATTTAGATACGCTTTTAAGAAGATTATAGTTTAATTTAAACTTGGTCGATTCGTCGTATCTTTTATTGTTTGTTATATCCATTAGACCATCAAGCATCTTAGCACGAAGAGGTGGTGGAAGATAATGGAGGTTTAGTCCATAGAATCCACCAGGTGCTGCTTCTACCATAACAACTAAAGGGAAAGCATCATAGTAAGGTAATGTCTCTCGATTCTTAGGATCGTAGAAGTACATATACATAGAGCCAGAACGCAATCGATTACGCTCAACCAGATTAGGATCTTTTAATAGTCCACGTCTGCTTAAGCTAGATATTGTTTTAAGCTTATCCTGAAACCATGCTCGCGATGAATCCGTGCGAGGTGTGATCCCAGCCTTAAATGCTTGTGCTTGGTACTTGTCGAATAGAGAATCTGCCATAATACTATTTATGCTATTTTGTTTACATTCCTATGAATATATGATATAATAAGAGAGTCTTCTCTGGAGGGATATGATACTATCCAGTCAGTAGTTTAATCCCTAAGGACTTTAAGGTTTCTTCAGTCCATATCTCAAAATGATATCCACGGTCACTGGCATACTTAGTGGCAGCCTTCCATTTAGATTCATTCTTAATATATGTCATGACCTCAGAGATATACTTTTTAGTTTGTCGTGAAGGCTTCTTAGGTGGGGAGCATTGAGATTTAGGTTTAATTTCTACAAGGACTGTACGACCATCTGCAAATTTTACTTTTAAATCAATAAAGTATCTGTGAGGTCTATTATCGGTCTTACAGACATATGGTACTACTACTTCTTCTGAGGACCAACCAATAACTGCATCTTGGTCTTCACACCAGCGAAAAGCTTGCCGCTCCCACAAAGAACGGTATGTAACTTTCGAAGGATCCCCCAAATACTTTTGGGGTTTCTTTATTTTGTATTTGCCCTTATAAGTCTTTGACATAAACACCATAAATAGATTAAGTACATTCCATTTATTTATAAGGTCACGATATGGCTCGAGAATACATATACCCATCTCATTTGGCTGGATCTAATGCGCCTTTCATGAGAATAACAGCTAATCGTTATAAGTACGGCGGAAGTGGTGCACCACAAGGTCACGTGACTCTATATCATCCTCCAGGCGTTTCCTTCTCCGATGGTGCTGGTTACGGCACTATGGATATGGGTCCAATCGGATCTCAGCTTATGGCTGGTATTCAAAGTGGTAAGTCTGCTATAGATATTGCAAAAGAAGCTAACACCAAAATAAACGGTAAAGATTCAAACGCTGATCTTCGATCGATGATGAGTTTAAAAATAGCAAAGGATTCTGGTATAGGTAATATAGTTCCAGGAGTTGAGAACCTTTCAGATATGTATGGTATGTCTAAAGGCGTTGCTACTAATCCAAATACTGTTGTAGCATTTCAGAATATGACCCTTCGCTCATTTAACTTTATCTTCTCGCTTGTAGCAGAAGATCCAAGCGAGTCACAAGAGATTCGTAAGATTCAAGAATTCTTTCGTTCTGAGATGTACCCAGAACAAGGAGCGGGTTCGTATCTACTTACATATCCGTCTACATTTTCTATTAAATTCTATACACAAGATGGTAGAGAGAATCCATACTATCCTAAGATATATGAATGTAATTTAACTAACCTACAAACTAACTTCAATGAAGGTGCCAACATGCATTTTGAAGGTGGTGCACCTATATCAGTAAACGTATCACTCACCTTCCAAGAAACTAAAGTTCTTACTAAATCAGATATTGGTAAGGAGGTATAATGTTAAACTTTTTTAAAAGCTTTCCTTTAGTCCAATACCGGTTTAATGAAGACTCAGAAGAAAAGAATATTATTATTGATATCAATCGTAATATTCGTGCTTATATATCCGAAATGGATAACGCAAATGCTTATTTGTATTATGAAGTAAATGATGGTTCAAGACCTGATCAGGTATCAATGGAACTATATGGTACTCCTGCATACTATTGGACATTTTTTGTAGTTAATGATAGGCTTTCTAATGGTTTACACGAATGGCCTAAATCATCACAAGAATTAACTAACTTTGTTGATGAGACATATTCGCGTACTGCTATTACTCTAGAGAGTAAGGCTGGCGTATCAACAACCTCACATCACCTATATAAATATCCACTAATAATAGGTGAGACTATTAGAGGTATTACTTCTGGCGCAACTGGTACTTTAGCCGAGGTGAATTACACCACAAATAGTCTTGTTCTTGATGACGTTGTTGGTACATTTGTTAATGAGAATTTTGTTACTACTCAATCTTTCTTAGCCTTTAGTGTAGGAACTTCTTTTAAACATATAGTTGCTAAAGAAAAAGATTCGGCTCATCATTATATAGATTCACAGGGAAGGACTGTGGATCGTTTAAACTTTAATGCCTCTGATTCTATGCTTCCTGTAACTAACTTCGAGCACGAAGTAAACATTAATGATGAAAAAACCTATATAAGGGTTATAAATCCATCAGCAATAGATAGCTTTGCCACACGCTATCGTAAGCTTATTAATTCGTAAGAGTAGAATATGCCACTCGAAAAAGGTTTACATCCTACTGATCAGACTGCTGTATCTCCTGATTCTTTTAGGTTAACAGTAACGATTGAAGGAGCTAACGGTAAAGAAAGAGACATATCTCAGCTCGTTACTTCAATGACAGTATATGAATCTATCTTTCAGCAAGCTCTTATTGCTGAGTTTAATATAGCAGACGGCGTATCATTATTTGAGGATTTAAACATATCAGGTAATGAAAAAATAATATCTGTTGTACGTAAGCAAAACGACAAGAGCTCACCACCAATTGACATTCAGAATGATTGGCATATTCTTGATATACCTATATACGGTAAGCCTAAGCCAGATATTGCTACATATCGTATACGCTGTGTAACTTCATTTGGATTAGTATCTAAGTTTAGACGCATATCCTCCTCCTTATCAGGTACATCAATCGATATTATTGAAGAGCTATATAGACAAACTGGAATAACAATCGATAAGAAGGAAACCCAAAGCCTAGGAACAATGAAGTTTATCCCGCCTAAGCTAACATACTCCGATGCTATAGAGAATATACTGCAGAAGAGCATGACACCCAATGGTTCACCACTCTTTGCATATCAGGTATTCCACGACTCGGCATTTGTTTTAAACTCCTATAACAAAATGATCACCTCTGATATATTAGATAACTACGTGCAGGGATACTTCTATACGCAGGAGTCACAGTCTGATGGATCGTTTGAAGAAAAGAGATTACGCATACTTGAATCATCTTCTAATATAGGATTCTCCCCATATAAGTCTATGAAGAACGGATCATATGTTACGCGTACGCACAAGCTCGATGTCTCCAATAAGACATATGAAGTAATTGACTTTAATGCCTATGACGATAAAGTACCTCTTATAGATGGAGAAGAGTCTGATCTTGTATGGAATAGAAATTTTGATATATCAGGCGTAGGTCCAAATACTTTAAAAGAAACATCTACGATCTTTATAAATCAAAACTCTTTGTCTATGGCAGAAACTGGTGATTTAAACTATCATCAGTTTGGTGCATATAAAGAAGCAACCAAAAGATCAGTTTATTCTAATCTAGAACAGCTAGAACATTCTATTAGGTTGTATGGTGATTCTAGACTAAGCCCTGGTTCAATAGTTAATTTAAACTTTCCTAAGACCGGTCAGGTAGAAGGAGCAGGTCGCGAGAACGACGAATTCCTATCAGGTAGGTATCTTATTGTATCAAGTACGCATTCCTTTGATGCTTCTGGCTACTTTACACAAATAAAAGTAAGACGTGATTCGGTGCACAAGCGATGAATAATTTTATGGATACAAAGTTTGTTTGGTTCCACGGTGTTGTGGAAGACCGAGCAGATCCTCTCTATTTAAATAGAGTACGCATACGTGCTTTTGGTTATCATACAGCAAATAAAGAGTTACTGCCAACTGCTGATCTTCCCTGGGCAACTATAATGATGCCAACAACAGACTCTGGTACATCTGGGGTAGGTCGTTCACCCCATGGATTAGTTGAAGGATCATGGGTAGTTGGATTCTTTAGGGATGGTACCGATGCACAAGATCCTATTGTCTTAGGTTCTATTGCTTCTTTAAATACGGTCGAGGCGAATACGTCTACTGGCTTCTTTGATCCTGCTGGACTATATCCTAAGAAAACTGATAAGACCGAGACAAACTATTTAAACGAGTCTGATGTTAATAAAGCAGCTCGTGGATTAGCTACACAGGCGAATTTAAATCAAGAGACTATTCGTGTAGGTAAAGTAGCTAACTCAGATGCAAATACAACATTAGGTTATGTTGAAGCCAAATCAAAGGCAGAACCTTTTGCTCTTGAAGCAAGTGAAGACACCGATCCTGTTAATATATTTCAGTTTGATGAACCTCCTTCACCAGCTAAACCACAATATCCATTTAACAAAGTTACAGAATCAGAGTCGGGTCACGTCTTTGAAGTAGACGATACTGCTGACTATCAACGTATTAAAGAGCATCATCGATCAGGCACGTTCTATGAGATACATCCTGATGGATCACGTGTGCTTAAAGTTGTTAAGGATAACTATGAAGTAACGCTTGGCGATGAGTACGTGAATATCAAAGGTACATCACGTGTAACTGTAGAAGGTGACTGTAATCTCTTTGTTGTAGGTAACTGCAATACTGAGATACAGGGTAACAAAGAAGAACACATCTATGGTAACTCAACGCAGGTTATTCATGGCTCTGAGTTTAAAACGGTTAAGCAAAATGCTATACATCAGATTGATGGTTACATGACGCACAGCGTCGGCCAATACTTTGAACAAACGATTGGTTCTTATATGAATTTAAATGTTGGATCGAATCTTACCGAAACAATTAGCGGTGCGCAATCTACAACAGCATCGAACCATACTACAATTAATAACAACGTTAACATTACTGGTAACCTTAATATTCAGGGTACAACGCACTCTGTCGGTGACGTGTCTACTTCTGCTGGAGCAAATCCAACATTAGCGACTCACTTCCACTTTGGACATGATACAACAGGAAGATCAACAGCTCCAGGCGGAAATAGATAAAATAGGTATAAATAGATACTATGAGCACACAAATTCTATCAGATAAAAGTTTAGAGAACGAACGCGCATCCGTCGTCGCACGTACGCGGGACTTTTCAGATCTAGACCTTCGGTTTAAGGCCCATCCTAATTTAGGTGATTTGGTGCCATTAAGAGATATAGCTGCTATTAAGAACTCTGTAAGAAACCTTATTCTTACTGGATATGGTGAAAGACTTTTTCAACCAACTATAGGCTGTGGAATCACCGATCAGTTATTTGAAAACTTTAATCCTGTTACAGTTGCAGCTATGAACGAATCGATTGCTCGGACTATCCGTTATCACGAACCTAGGGTAGCACTTGCAAACATATCCATAACAGACAAATCAGATGAAAATGCTGTATTTGTTTCGGTAACAGTTAAGATATTAAACGTACCTGATCTAGTGGATATAGATATTTACTTAGAGAGAATCCGATAATGGCGAACATTAAGAACGTAACTGAATTAGATTTTGACCAAATTAAGGTCAATCTAAAGGCTTATCTTTCAGGACAAGATAAGTTTGCTGACTATGATTTCGATGGATCAGGTATGGCAGTACTACTTGATATTCTTGCATATAATACTCAATATAATGCATTGCTCGCCCACGCGAATGCAAATGAGGCTTTCCTAGATACAGCACAGATGCGCGCTAACGTGGTATCCCATGCTAAGTCATTAGGATATGTGCCAAGTTCTGCAAAGTCCTCTGAAGCAAAAATTGACGTTACTGTTATTGGTAGTTCTACTTCTTCTACAACTGCTACTATGCCACGTGGAACTGTATTTTCTGGCTTAATCGGATCTAAGCAGTATACCTTTGTAACTAACGAGTCTTATACTGCATCTAAGAATGTTACTAATCGTTATGTATTCGAGAACGTATCAATCTTTGAGGGTGAAATCGAAACCTTTACATATCGAGTAAATGGACAGATCCCAAATCAAAAATTTAAAATACCTACAAATAAGGTTGACACCTCTACCCTCGTAGTTGCTGTTCGAGAGTCAGCAACATCAGAAGTTTCCGAGGTCTATACTCATTTTAATAATATATTGGATGTTAAATCTGATTCTCGTGTATATTTCTTACAGGAAGGATATTCTGGGGAATATGAAGTATACTTTGGAGATGATGTTATAGGTCGTAAACCAGATACAGGTAACGTAGTAGATATAGCTTATATTAAAACTAATGGTGAAGAGGCAAACGGTGCATCATCGTTTACTACTGACGCTACTATTAACGGATTCTCCGGAGCAACAGCTACTCTATCTGAAGGATTTACTAAAACATTCTCTGGGGCAGATCGGGAGGACATAGATTCAATTAGATTTAATGCTCCTAAAGCTTTCCAGAGTCAAAATCGTGCAGTAACATCTATTGACTACGATGCTATACTTAAACTGGAATATGATTTCATTGAGGATATAGCTGTATGGGGTGGAGAAGTAAATGAGCCTCCAACATACGGTAAAGTGTTTATATCAATTAAACCAAAAACCGGGGACTATTTATCGACTACTACTAAAGGTATAGTAAATAGATTTCTTTCTACTAAAAATGTAGGATCAATTACAACAGAAATTGTTAACCCAGACTTTACATATATTACAATGGATGTGTTCTTTAAGTACAATCCAAATAATACTTCTCGAAGTAAATCCCAACTAGAAATAGCAGTTAAAGATGCAATTATAAATTATAACGATGTTAATCTAGAAAAATTTGATGGTGTGCTTAGATTTTCTAAGTTGCTTAAAGCAATTGATAATGCTGATAAAGGTATATTAAACTCTACTGTTCGTTTAAAGATGCACAAGCATGTTGCACCTATAACAGGGGATACTAGAGATTATGCTATTAAGTTCTCTTCCCCGATATACAAGACATCTACAACACAGCAGACTATATCCTCTTCCCAGTTTACTTATTCTGGTCAAGAGTGTGAGTTAACTGATATACCATCTGATGTATATCCAAATCGAATCGTGCAGATACGTAATGCTTCAACAAAAGCTATTATAAATCCTTCAGCAGGAACAATCACGCCTACTACTGGTATGGTTGACCTAACACAGATTAAAATAGATTCTATAGGAGTTATCCTTATCTTCGTAGATCCGGATTCAAATGATATAGCACCTAAGTTTAACCAATTAGTATCTATTGAGAAAGATGAAACTCCTGGCATTACTGTGGTGGGGGAAGAAGATACTATTGCTACACTCGGTTCGGTCGGAGCATCCTCTTACACCACCTTTAGCAGACACGACTAATGACTAAAAGATCTAATATAGAATCGAGTAAAATCGAATCGCTAATCCCGCGCCAGCTTGTAGCTGATGCAGGAGGAATGATCGAGTTTATAAAAGAATATTATAGATTTATGCATGAGGAGCAAGGTCCTTCTTATGTAATAGATAATATCCTTTCTAATAGAGACGTTGATACAGTTGTTGATGCTTTTATATCTTTGGTAGAAAAAGAAATTGGCGCTGGCTTTACTACTCAATTAACAGCTGATAAGGCTAACCTATATAAAAATATAGTTCAGTTTTATCAAGCGAAAGGCTCAGTCGAATCATTTAAGCTTCTTTTTAGACTCTTATATGATACCGATATCGATATATCCTTTCCTAAGGAAAAAATTCTTGTAGCATCAGATGGTAGATGGATCCAACAAAATTCAATCTTTATTGAGGTTACTGAAGGTAATCCTTTTGATCTTTTTGCTAACATTGTTGATGTAACTACCCCAGATAGAGTTGTTAAGGTCGAAGTAGAAAGAATACGCCGAGTTGAAGAAACGGCTTTTTATGAGATCTTTATAACAAAAGATAATAACACCCTTCGAGTTACTGAATTAGCAACAATAGATCAGTATGGTGTTAAGGCTACAGTTGTTAACTCCCTTAACAAGTATGAGATATATCATCCAGGTTCAGGTTTTGAGACTGCTCAGTTCGTCGATATTTTAGAATCAGCTGGGCAAGGCGTTAAGATTAAAGTAACTGAGGTAAATGATTTAACAGGCGAGCTCGCTGATATTAAATTTATTAACTTTGGAGTAGGATACTCTGCTGAGTTCTATGCAATGATTGTTCCCCGATCAGAAATTGTGGGTGGGGTTGATCTTGTTATCTCAACAGATCCTGATGCTGATAAGGTTACCTATCCAACACGAGCTATTATAAAATTCTCTGAGTCGGTGCTGGCAGAGTATCGTGGGGAATATTCTACAAATAATGGTTTCTTATCGGACGATATATATCTTCAGGATAACTTCTTTTATCAGCAGTTCTCTTATCTTATCCGATCATCTCAACAGTTTGACAACTATAAAGATATCGTTAATAAGACAGTTCATCCGTCTGGCATGGCTATGTTCGGTGAGTTTGAGATTAATAATTCTTTCGATATGTCTCGTGCGTTCGAGCTCTTACGTCGTTACTTTACCAATCGCGAAGAAGATGTTATCGATACAATTGATCTAAACATTTGGACATTATATAAGCCTCGCGAGGATGTAGCTTACGCTTCAACTACTGATTGGTTCTACGATTTCTATAAGAACGTTTCAGAAATCGTAAATCAACCAGATTCAGAATATAAAGATTTTTATAAAGTTCTGGGTGATACAGCACTTACAGCTGACGAACTAACATATACAATCACTAAGTTTAAGGCTTTAATAGAGAATTTAGCTATATCAGAACTTGCTATAGTTAGTTACGCAAAACCGCTTACAGAAGTCATAAATAGTAATGATTCCGGCGTAATAGAGATATTAGGTGATATCTACGCTGAAGATTATTTTGCTGAAGATTATTCCGAAGGATTAACTTCATTTACCTAGGAGAAGAAAATGCCATTAATGAACGAGCAAGTTAGCCCTAAGGGTCAGGTCGCTATTGAGATCTTTAGCCCAGACGGTAAACTTAAGGATAAGGTAAACATTCCAAACCTGGTCGTACAGACCGGACGGAACTATATTGCCTCACGTATGAACGATGATGCACAGATCCAAGTTATGAGCCATATGGCTGTAGGTTCTGGTTCAGTTGCAGCTACTCTTTCTGATACTGTTCTAGGAACTGAGCTTACTCGTGTTGCTCTTGATTCAGACGATATCGTAGATAACGTAATTACATATGTTGCTACATATCCGCCTGGTACAGGTACTGGTGCAATTACTGAAGCTGGTATCTTTAATGATGCTGGTGCAAACCTTGGTGATCTGCTTTGCCGAACAACTTTCCTTGTTGTAAATAAGGCTGTGGATGACTCAATGGTTATTACCTGGACAATTACAATATCTTAATAGAATAGAGACTAAGCTATGTCTGCTGTAATTAGACCCAACTTCCATCATACGATGGCTGAATCGATCTACGAAAAGATTCAGAATAGATCGGCAAACTACCATTACTATCTTGGTAAGGTTTTGCCATGGGATTTTGAAGGATCTATTGCGGATGCACCTAATCCATTAAATAATATGGATGAAGAAAATGAATCCCGTAACAACATGATCGGGATTAAGCAGATAAACATTAATGACGTTTCTTTTATTACTCGTCGTATCGATTGGACTTCAAGAGTATTTGATGCCTATGACGATACTGATGTTATTATGGAAGAAGAAGATTTCTACGTATTAACAGAAGATTTTAATGTTTACAAGTGCATAGAAAATAATAGCGGTGGTATATCAACAGTTAAGCCAAGCGGATATGACGTTGATTATATAACAACAGCAGATGGGTATATCTGGAAGTTTATGTATTATCTTCCTTTGGCTCTTCGCAATAAGTTCTTAACAACGAACTATATGCCAGTTATTAAAAAAGTAAAGAACCAGTATTATTCTGCTGGAACTATTGCTGGCTATATCCTAAATGACTCTGGCCAAGATTATGATCCTGATGAAACGTATGCTGTTATTCAGGGTGATGGCGAAGACGGTGCAGCTTCACTTGTTATAGAAGATGGTCAAATTACTGCTTTAATAATTGATAATGCTGGTACAGGTTATACTACTGCAACACTATCTGTAACAAAGGGCCCTCTCGATCCAGGTACTGGTGCTGATATTGATCTAGTCCTTTCTTCTCCGGGAGATCTAGATTCTCAGCAAGCAGACGTCGAGACCCTTACTGTAGATGGTGATATATCACAGATTGTTGTTACCAGATCGAGTACCCAGTTTACTTCTGTTCCTGTTGTTACTATTACAGGTGATGGAACTGGAGCGACTGCAACTGCAACATTAAACGTTAATGGAGCAGTTTCTAAAATTACCCTTAATAATAGGGGATCTGGATATACCTATGCAGATGTATCAATAGCTTCAGAAGGTCTAAAAACCGCAGCAGCTCGCGCGGTTATTTCTCCTCAGTATGGCCACGGATTTAATGCTCCTAGAGAGTTAATTGCAGATACTCTTTGTTTCTATACTTCATTTGAAAATGAATTAAACCAGGGTATGCTAGTTAATAACCAATATAGACAGTTTGGTATTATAAAAGACATTGAGCAATTTGATGCTAAACGTTATTATATTACTGCATCTGGTTCAGCCTGTTACCTTATAGAAGGTACATTAGTTGGTGATTCTTTCCCAGAAGATGATATTATTTCAAACGATTCAGGGACTAAATCTCTTAGAACTGTATCAAGCGAAGATAACAAATTGCTTGTACAATCGTTAGATGGAACAATACCAGTAATTGGTGATATCTTTAATAACAAAGCAGATACTGCTAACTTTACAATTACTGCTGTAACAGATCCTCAAGTAAATAAAAGAACCGGTGAAATACTATTCGTTGATAATAGATTAGCATTTACATCTTCTGAGGAACAAACTGTAACATTCAGATCATTCATCAAATTTTAATTATAAATATTTGGTATAAGACTTAATTTTAGGAATAAGTTAATGGCAATAAATCTAAACACTGATCCGTATTATGATGACTTTGATAAGACCAAAGGGTTTCATCAGATCTTATTTAAGCCAGGTGTTGCTGTACAAGCTAGAGAATTGACGCAGATTCAATCTATTCTTCAGGATCAGATTAAATCTTTTGGTGACAATATCTTTAAAGAAGGTGCTCTTATTCAGGGAGGTCATCAGACCTTGGATAATCAGTATCACTCAGTTAAGCTAGCCGCTGATGCAGATTCTAGTGTATTGTCATTAATCGGTCAAGATGTATATGGGGTAAAGTCGGGCTTAAAAGCAAAGGTTATAAATGCAACCCAGGCTACAGAATCTGGCGATCCACCTACAATCTATATTAAATATTTGAACTCTGGTAAAAGCAAAGAGAAATCTGGCTTTGCCCAATCTGAGCTAATATGGAGCGAAGATAAAACAGTTTCTGTTACAACAGCAGCAACATCTGTTAACGCTGTGGGAACAGCATATATTGTAACAAGCGGAATAGTTTACGTTGGCGGATTCTTTGTATACTTTGCTGATCAAACAGCAATCCTAAACAAGTATGGCCCAATCACATCTCTTATTGTTGGCTTTGATGTTAAGCAATCTATTAAACAATTTACAGATGATGCTAGCCTAAATGATCCAGCTAATGGATCTTATAACTATGCAGCTCCAGGTGCTGATCGTCTTAATGTAACCCTTACTATTACAAGCAGGCCTTTCCAAGCAGATGACATAGTTGATCCGGATTTTGTAGAGATCGCTCGTATACAGAATAAAAAAGTTATATCTGCTATAACGAGTACTGCTTACAATATTCTAGGCGACACACTCGCTCGTCGCACATACGATGAGTCAGGAGACTATGTAGTTCGCCCATATGATCTTACTCTACTAGAACATAAAAGAACTTCTCTTTCTAAAAACGATGGATATTATACCGCTGCAGAAGGTGGTGATGCAAATAAGTTTATTAATAAGATCTCTCCTGGTAAGGCTTATGTTAAAGGATATGAGATTGATAATCTTAAGACCGCAGCTATACCGGCAGATAAAGCAAGAGATTTTACAACAGTAGAATCAGGATCAGTCTATGTCCCATTTGGTAATTACGTTCGTGTTACCAATCTTAATGGCGTATCAGAAGAAATAGACAATCTTCCTGAAGTACAAATATACAGCCAATTTACTTCTACCCCGGGTGTACCTGAGGGAGTAGCAATCGGTACTGCTCGTATTCGTCATACAGAATTCTTCTCTGGTACACCAGGGACATCTACTGCTCAGTATAACATTTATCTCTTTGATATTAAGATGAAAACTGGATTTTCGTTTACAAACGATGCCAAGCAAATAGTCTATATTAATTCAGTATACTCTTCTGACTTTACCGCTGATGTAGTTGAGGAGCTAGCTAATTTAACAGGTACTATTTCAACTACTAATGCTTCTAATACAATTCAGGGTATTGGTACGCGATTCCTTACAGAACTAGCTATAGGTAACTATATAAACGTTGGTGGTTCCACACACAGGGTTACCGCTGTTACAAATGATACAACAATTAGCGTATCTCCTGCAGCTAATGCAGATCGGATTGGCTCGATATTCTCATCTGTAAAATCTAAGTTGTGGGATACTGATAAGAATTCTTACATATTCCCGTTACCAGTTAATATTGTTAAGTCAATTGACCCTACTGGCGTAGATACCATATATCAGACACGAAGAATATTCGAGAGAACACTTACAAACGGCGTAGTTCAGGTAGATGCTGGTGTTAACGAATCATTCTCATCATTCTCTTTTGATAATATGCAAATGTATGTTGCCAATGGCGATGTAGTTGATATTTCGGGTGATGTAACTATTTCAGGAGCATCTAACTCTGTACTTACAGTTGATGTGTCAGCTAAAGGATATACTACTGAAACAGTTATGCTAGTTACTACTGTCTCAAAGAATGGATCAGCTGCTGATAAGAAGATTAAGACCTTAGTGTCTAACCACCAGCTTGACATTACATCTGAGGCAACATCTACAGCTCAGAGTATCTCTCTAGGTAAAGCAGACATCTATAGATTAGTATCTGTTAAGATGACTACAACTGGCGTATTTGGAGATCCAACATATAATAGCACAACAGAAGTAGATATCACTAATCGATATACTCTTGACAATGGTCAAAAGGCAACATACTATGGATTAGGTTCTCTTAGATTGAAGAGAGGATCAAATGCTCCTACTGGGCCAATCCGTATTACCTTCGATTACTTTACACATGGAACAGGAGACTACTTCTCTGTTGATTCATATTCTATTGATTATAAGGATATTCCTACCCTTATTTTAGGTGGTAATGAGTACGTACTTCGAGATTGTTTGGATTTCCGTCCTAAGATTAACGATGCAGGTACTGGATTTTCTGGCACTGGAGCAAGTGTAGGGGAATTCCCAGACTTTGAAAATGATATTACTACATCATATGATTATTACCTACCTCGAACAGATAAGATTGTTATTAATCGCGATGGACGTATTAAAGTAATTAAGGGTGAAAGCGGATTTGAAGCTAAAGAGCCTCTTACCCCTGAAGATTCAATGGCTCTCTATATTCTTAAGCAAAAGCCATACGTATTTAACTTATCAACTGATATTGATATTATTAAGATCGATAACCGTAGATTTACAATGCGTCAGATTGGTAAACTTGAGAATAGAATCAAGAACATCGAATATTATACCTCTCTTAACCAGCTTGAGGTTGATACACAAAACTATCAGATTAAAGATATTAATGGATTTGATAAGTTTAAGAATGGCTTTGTTGTAGATTCATTCCAAGGTCATGGTATTGGCGATGTGTATAATCCTGACTACGGTGTTGCAATCGATTATGATAAGAAAGAGCTTAGACCTTTATGTAAGACCGAAGCATTTACTTTAAAAGAGGTTGCAACCACAGACGCTGAAAGAACAGCTGCTGGATATGCTAAAACTGGAGATCTTTACACCCTTCCATATACGGAAGAAAGGATGATCTCTAATAACAGATCCTCTAAAGTAGAAAATCTAAATCCATACGATGTAGTGTCGTTCCGCGGTAAGATGAAAGGTAAGCAATCTGATATATGGATTGATACTATTCGCCTTCCTGACCTCCCGGTATCCGTTGATAACTATTCGTCGCTTACTGCTGATGCAAAAGCAAAAGGTACATATGGAACAGTTTGGGGAGCATGGGAAACTGTTCACTTTGGTACATATCAAGGTACACAAGAAATCGGGACTCGAGTCGGTACCGAAACAACTTATACAGAAGAGATTACAACTGAAACAAGACATGATATTGTTAGATCTTCCTCTGTTATAGCTAAGATGCGCGATGTTGCTATTAACTTCGAGGCTGAGGGGTTAATGCCTGATACTCGCATGTATATCTTCTTTAATAATATTGATGTTACAGCAGATTGTAAATCAACTATGCTATATGAGCATGATCTTGTAAATGGGGATACCAGGACTACTATTAATGCTATAGGTCAACAAGGAAGAATGATTGCTACCGATGATAATGGAAAGCTCAAGGGTACATTCCATTACTCTGCAGAAAAGTATAACTTTAATACCGGATCATATATTATCAGAATGACAGATGATTTTGAAAACAATCCTACTTACGAGTTTACCTCTGCAGAAATGACGTTTACCTCTTCTGGCGAACTCCAGAATATACAAAACGAGATCGTATCAACAAGAAACGCCATTGTTACAAGTAAGCCTGTTATTGAAAGTTCTTCAAGAACAAACTACTTCGAAGGTGGTAAGCTTAAGGGTAAATCTTGCAAAGGATTTGATCTATATGGCGAATACTATGATGGATCTGGCGGTACATATGAAACTCTAATAGAAGCAAAAAATATTGGGGTATGCGGATACAAGACTCCTGTGCCTACAACTGGGACCGGGACTACCACTGTAACAAGAACCCCGCAAGAACCACCAGTTCCACCAGTTACGCAAACTTGTCCACCAGGTGGAACCATACTTGATACTTACTGTGATGATGTTAGCTTTAATCTAATGGCAACAGTTGCTGCGGGTCCTGATGGTAATGGTGATTGTACAACAACAACTGTTATTACCGAAACAGGTTCTAGTCAGTGTGTTCCTACTAACCCATGCGACGTTGCTGGAACATTAGCACAAACTTTCTGTAAGAATGGAACAGATTTATATGGACAATATTTCGATGGTACATATAACTATATTACAGGAGACTGTAATACTTACCAATCCTTAATCGAAGCAAATAACGTTGAAGATTGTAAGTATGTAGATGATGTACCAGCTGCTGGTACTCCTACTGGTAATACCGAATGCTTCCAGCCAGGATTTATTAAGTATGTAGAATATCACGATGGGGTCGGGGGAACATATAAGAACGTTGAAGAATACGGTTCAGAAGAATGCGGATATGTAACCCCGGTAGTACTTGCTGAGCGTGAAAGTGAGGGTGAAGTCGTTACACAGGAAGAAAAAGATCTTGCTGAAACATACGATCCTACCGATCCTATTGCAGCTGGTACTCATAACCGTTATGAGTGTCGTGGTTATGATTACTATGAAATGATAGCTGATGGCAACTGGGGAGAATCTGCAGTTCTAATAGAATCCGATTCAGAGTACTACTGTAACTACACAGTTCCTAAGGATACAATCTACATCGAAACTTACGTAGATCTTGATCCTGATGATGACGATGATGGAGATCTAGATCCTCCAAGATCTCAAGTAGTAGATACACTTGGATATATTAACGGTATATTTAACTATGCATTTGGTTCTAATATGACAGAATCGGATCGAATAGAAGCAGAAGCATATCTTGCTGCACAAGGTATTACAGCAGAAACCCTAGCAAATGCTACAACATCTGGATCTAACATTATCGATGGATATGCTGATGCAACCCAAGTTCCTGACGCATATAACGAAGATGCTGAAAAGCTAGGACTTGCAGTTAAGACTATGATCGAGGTTGGAGTTGCTAGAGGATATGGTGCAGACTCTGATGCATCTGTAACAAACTATCTAAATACTGTCGAAGGCTCTAATGTAGAAGACATCTCTAATCAAATTGCAATTCAAGCGGTAACATATGCTACACAGATCGACAACCCTGGCATTGATGAAAGCTGGGCAAAAGAGGCTGTTAGGCTTCTTATAAATAATACAGTCGAAGGCGGAAGCTTAATATAAACGAGGCTAGTTAATAAATGTCGTATAATGTCGTAGATCCTTTAGCTCAATCATTTCTTGTTGAGAAGACCTGTGTAATTACTAAGGTAGAATTATTCTTTAAGAATATAGACAGAAAGACCCCAATGAGGATCCAGATTAGAGAAATGAAGGATGGATTCCCTGGGGATTATATTATTCCTTTATCGGATAAATTTGTATATCCTAAAAATATATCAACTTCAGCCGATGGCTCTCTTGGTACTATTGTAAGATTTGATAGCCCAGTTTTCTTAAAAAAGGGTGAATATGCTCTTTGTCTCGGATCCGATTCAAAGAAGTACACCGTGTTTATATCTGAGCTAGATACTACAGATCTAATTACTGGTAAAAGAATTATTAAGCAGCCTTATCTTGGATCCCTATTCAAGTCACAGAATACTTCAACCTGGACACCAGAGCAAAAGCAGGATCTTAAGTTTTCTATTTTCCGCGCTAAGTTTGATACAACCGCAGCTGGTAATATTAACTTTAATGTTAATACTGCAGCTATGGAAACACAAGTTCTAGAAGAAGATCCATGCCAGACCTTTTCCGGATCTACTAACATGAGGGTATATCACTTTAACCATGGTATGACTAATGGTTCATTTGTTAAGCTATCTGGAATAGCAGAAGTAGATAAAGTGTTTGGTACAACTGGTACTATACACGGGGTGGACTTTACAAACGTATTGAATACTCCTCTAGCTATATCGAATGCTAGTCTTAATGGTTATACTGTTACTCTTCCGACAGCAGCTAATGCTGATGCTAGATTTGGTGGAACTCGTGTAACCGCTACTGAAAATATTGTAGTTAATGCACTGTATCCTATTACAGCTAAAATTGAAGAAACAACTACTCAGGTACAGCATTTGTTTAAAGGTACCTACTCCGATTATTCTCAGGATTTAGACTATACAGTTCTTGATCCTGGAACAACAGAACTAGCTAAATCCCGAATTATTGCTAACGCTGTTACTAAAGCAGAGAACCTATCTGGAGCAGATTCGTTTAGTTATAGGATTGGTCTATCATCTCAAAATACTAGGTTATCTCCTGTAATTGATCAACAGCAGCTTGGTGTACTAACAGCGCAGAATCTAATAAACAATCCTGACGAATCAAGTGAGAATGCTCTAGCAGAAGATTATACGAATTTTATGACTGCTGTTTCTTCTGTAACTTTTACATCTACTACGTCAACCTCTGGTATACTTACAGTCCCATTGGCACAACAGGATGCTGCACTCAAATTAGTACCTGGAACAATAGCAACTATTACAGATTCCAATACTACTAATAGCGGAACTTATCGTATATCCTCTATATCTTCTAATGCTGATGAAATATCTTTTACTAGAATTTCGGGTGGTACATGTGCTACAAATACTGGTACATATACTATTGTAATCGGTAGAAACTTTGTTGCTGAAGAAGCTCCTTCGGGTGGTTCGGTATACTCTAAGTATATTACTCGTAAAATTGACTTTGTTAATCCCTCTACCTCTATTAACCTCAGGTTGGACGTTAATCGACCAGCGGGATCAAATATTAAAGTATTCTATAAAACAAGTCTAGTTGGTGAATCCGATAATATCGAGGAAAACGAATTCCAGCAGATTGATGAATTAGTATCTCTTATGCCTGTATCTCTAGATAAGAAATTCCAAGAGGTAGAAGTAGAGCTACTCGATCTTCCCCCTTTTGAAAGCATCGTATTTAAGATTGCATTTACATCAACAGATTCTGCAATTGTACCTAAGTGTAAGAATCTAAGGATTATAGCGTTAGCATAATGTCACTAGTTAAAGTAAAACCGTTTGACGGGCACGAACATCTTTTAAAAGACACAAGAAATAAAGCCGTGATTAACGAAGACAATAAGGCTTTTTCTGATTATATTCAAAAAAGAAATAAAATAGAAGAAGAAGAAGCTTTTAAATATAATATGGAAACCAAGATGGTAGATGTAGAATCGGATATAAATAATATAAAGACCGATTTATCTGACATCAAGAATTTACTTACTGCTTTAGTAAATAAAGAATAGGAATCACAATGTCTGTAGCACTCACACTTCGTAGTGTAAAAGGTACCCGGCTATTAAATAGCGAGGTAGATACCAACTTTACTAATATTAGTACTGAGCTTGATCTTAAAGCCCCTATTAATAACCCTGTGTTTACTGGCTCAGGTCAGTTTACTGGTGCTTTGACTGTTGATGGTGACCTAGAAGTATCAGGTACAACTACCTTTGTAAACGTACAGAATCTTGGTGTTGCTGATACCATGATTTACGTGAATCAAAGAACTGCAGGTACTCTAACTGCAGCATCTGGTGACGGAACTAACGTAACATACACTGTTGATAATAACTATGTAGTTGGGGATTTCCTTGTTGTTCAAGGTGTAACACCATCATCTTTTAATATAGATGGTGCTGAAATTATTGCAACAACAGAAACATCAGTTACAGTTGCTTCTACTAACACAGACACCTACGTCTCCGGTGGTACTACCTATGCAAAGACTTACGTTAATCTAGACTTAGGATTAGCTGGAGGTTATAATACTGATGGCACTGCCTCTGGATATGCACATACGGGTGTATTCCGTGATGCTACAGACGGGGGTACATGGAAATTCTATCAAGGATATACCCCAGAGCCTTCTGCCGGTATCGATATTGATACGAGCCACGTTAGCTTTGCATTAGCCCCAATTGCTGGATCAACAATATCAGCAACAGATTTTAATTCAACATCAGATATTAGTTTAAAGAAAAACGTGAGCGTTATAGAAAATGCTTTAGATCTGGTAAACAGATTAGAAGGCGTAAACTTTGAATGGAAAGATTCTTCTAAGCCTGCTATAGGTGTAATTGCTCAACAGGTAGAAGATGTGGTTCCAGTTGTTGTTAACACAGGTTCAGATGGGATCAAGAGAGTATCCTATGATTCTCTTATTCCTATACTCATCGAGGCAATTAAAGAGTTATCAGCTAAAGTCAAGTAAAAGACCTATAGCCGAGTTTCTCTAGGAGATACGAAGATGGCAATAAAGGTATCAGGCAATACGATTATCGATGATGATCGTAATATCGTCGACGCCAATGTCAGGGGTAGAAAACAAGATCTAGGTAGCATCTCTGGTGTTAGATCCCTAGACTTAAATGCTGGTGAGACTATTACAGCAACTATTACCGGCAATACTACATTCACTGCTACAAATCTTGTAAGCGGATCCGTAAATACTATTTACTTTTACCTAACTAATCCTGGTCAAGGAACTATTACCTGGCCACCAACAACTACTTGGGACAAAGGTAATTATCCTATTCTTAATGCTTCTGGCAAGACTTTAATCATTTTAGAAACATACGATAATGGATCGAATTGGTTGGGTGTTCAGGCTTGGCGTCAAAACGCATAAGGAAATATAATGTCACGTAGACTCTGGTTAGGTACTCCAAAAGGACAGTACACGTCAGCTATTACTAGCTTTCTTACATCTAGGCTAACTAATACTAGTTTTACTACTTCAGCTCCTACGCTGTCTCCTACCACTTATATAACCCAGTGGTATACACCTACACCTACGTCGAATATAACTACTACTACCTTCGATACCCTATTTACTGATCCTGGTGTAGATACTGAGTATTCAAGCAGTTTTGTTACCAATTTTCCTACATCTTGGGTTTATGCTGTATCAACCGCATATGATGTAACTACATTATATACTCCGACTAGTAATGATACGTTTAAAGGTAATTATAATACGTCGATTGATACAGTACTTACTCCTACACCAACGGCGTATACTAGTTATACCCCTACACCAACGGCGTATACTAGTTATACTCCTACACCAACGGCGTATACTGTATTTACTCCAACAAATACTGATGTCACTTATTACTATACGTATCCTACTTTATATAGTGTACCAGTTACACGTCCAACTACGTATACTAGTTATACTGTTGTACCTCTTACCAGACCAACAGACTATGACCAAAATACAACTGTTACTGGGTATTTCTTTACTACATATAGTACATCAACTACATCGTACAACTATCCGTCTTCTGCATCAGGATGTTACTACTACGATGTAAATGGTAGTCTTATTGGGCAGGACTCTATACCGGGTAACTGCTCAATTGTATCATGCTCTCCTGCTGTAAATTATTATAGTCCCGGACAGAGACTAACTGCTTATTCATATAGTCAACCAACCTTTTATGTTTCTCAGTATGTTTCTACAGTAACTTCATTTTCTACCACAACTGAATTTGCTGGTTATGGGTCCGGTCAAACTGATCCAGATAATGGGGTCTTTGACTGTTATCCATCTTCGGACCCAGGCGTAGTTGCATATTGTCAAGATGTCGAATCTCGGTGTGAACCATGCCAAGTGCCTCTTTATACTACTGTAATTAATGAATCTTACCAGAATTTCCCAGTATCTTCTACTGTGTTTTATAATTCAGGATATACCCTTGACCAATATACAGACGTTTCTTATTTGTCATCGGCATGTCAGGATTGCTCTTTGATCTGTAATACTACAGAAACCGTAGTAGAGGCTAATCCATCTGGCGGGTATGTACCCCCAAGCTCAAGATCTACGATCTACTCTAGGGATACTATATACGATAACACAACTGTTACTGAGTATACCCCTGGGACTACTACCTATGATAGTGAGTATTATGTTCCTACACAGGGTGAGGGATATAATAACAGGGTAACACAATATACTGGATCTACAACTTACCCGACACAGTATACTGTTCTTACTCCAGGTACAACACAGTATACTGGATCTACTCCAGGTACAACACAGTATACTAGTTTTTCAACTACTTTCAGTTCTAAATTAGAACCTACTACATATCCAACCGAGTCAGGTATATCGACATTATATAGGGATACTGATTACACAACTACACAGAGTACCTCTCGTACAACTACGACTACGTACTTACAGAATACTGGTGCTACTTCATATGAAGTTCCGACTACTCGTGAAACTACGACTACATATGATACAGATTATCTAACTCAAAGGGAGACGTCGCGAGATACAGAGGTTATTACATCTTGGCTCACAGACGATAACGTAACAACATCATTTACGACTTCTAGGTCTACGACCTGGTTCACGCAATAAGGAGCATCCTATGCTATACGCAAGAGTAAACAAAGAAACTGATGAGGTTTTAGAGTTTCCGTTGACAGAGAAGGAGCTTCGCGACTCTCTTGTTAATACAACACTACCAGCTAGAATTACTGAAATGACTCTAGCTGGTACAGACTATGTTATGGTTCCACCATTGGGTCCTGATGAAATCGATGTTCAAGCAACTGCAGAAATGGCTATTAAAGCAGTTTCTTGTTCAAAAGATCCTGAAACAGGTAAATGGGTAAGAACTTATGGACTAGAAGAAGTGCCCGAAGCAGCTAAATTGCCACGCCTTTCAGCTCGGTGGAACTACCTTCGCACTCGTCGCGACCGTGTTCTTAGACAAATAGATTGGATGGTACTTAGAAATCAAAGAGAGGCTGCTCTAGGACTCACTCCTACAGACAATATAGATACTCTATATGCTAAGGCTCAAGAATTAGCTGATATTACAGATTCTAATGAAGATCCATTCTTAATTGATGCTAGTACCATAACTATAGAATAAAATGTTTTTGTTGTTTTGATAAGGTAATACTATGGAAGTAAAAACAAATCTAGACCAGTATGCAAACTATTCCCCAGCAAGCGGAGAAAAAGAGCCAAAGGTCGAACCTAAGATTGCTCCTCGTCTATCTGACCAGCTTATGTCTGATGAAAAGACATTTGGTTCTGGTAAGATAGGTCCTTATATCTCAAGGTCTAAAAGAAATAACTGGGCTACTGATCAGGAGGCTACTCTCCGTAGTAAGTGCCCGGATTTCTATTACATCTCCTACGACGTTTCAGCAAATCAACCTAATAACTTTTCAGAATACACCTATACTGAATTCCCAGGAGGTGGTCTTTATTCTGCTACTCAATCAAGAGAGATTAACTCTAGAATAATTGATTTTGCATCTAAAGAAGATTCTGGGGAAGAAGGAGAGAAAGCTCTTTCTCACTTTGTTGATGCCTTATGCGACAAGTATGATCTACTTGATCTAGAAGAAAAATACCAGGGGATAAATCATGTTGTTTTTATGCCGGGCCATAATCTTTTAGACCTAGCTGATGTTGATTATGTATTAAGACTTATAAATGAAACAGATGATGTTTATCTTAAGCCACATCCTTTAACAGTAGGAGATGCAGTACACGGATTAGCTGGTAGGGTTGGATGGAATAAAATCTTACCAAAGGATGCTTCCGGTGTAAAACTACTTGAGAATTGCACACACGTTTATACTACAACTGCATCAGAATTCTCTATTACTGGAGCTGCTCTCGGTAAAGTTGTTACAAATATTTCCAAATATCAGTCAGAGGGCGCTGGGGTATACCAGCCATTTTCCCGTGTATTAACTATAGCTCAAAGACGCCACGGAATCGACGAAGCAAAAAGACTTCTAGGTAACATACTAGCATGTAAATGGTCAGGTTTATACTTCAATTGGCAAGATGACGTCGAAGAAAGAATGGATGCTTACTTTAAGAAAACCCAGGAGCTTCGTGAGTTATATCGGCCGCTGTCACAAGGAAGGGGAGATATTGATAAGGGTGCTAAAAAATTACCAGTTAAAGCTGTGCCTGGAAATAAATAAATTATAAATACAAGTAAGGACTTTCTTTATGTCGATAGTAGAAGGTAAAGGACATCCCGAAGTAGCAAGAAGAATTGCTCTTTGTGGAAGATGCGTCCATCTTATACCTAATATAAACGTATGTAAAAAGTGTGGCTGCTTTATGCCAGCCAAAACGAGATTATCTGGAGCTCGATGCCCGATAGGTAAATGGGAGAAGATCGAGGTTAAAGATATAACCGAAGAATAAAGGATACCCATGGCAGCAAAAATTATACTTAAAAAATCTTCGACTCCAACGAGTCAGCCAGAAGTTTCAGATCTTGAGTATGGTGAGCTTGCTATTAACTATGATGACGGTATACTGTATTATAAAAATAATGCAGGTGCCATTGATATTATTGCCCGTAAAGCCGTTGGTGGTGCATCTGGTATAACAATTACCAGAATATCAAGTAACTTTGTAGCATCCGCCGGAGACTTTCTTCTCGCAGATACCTCAGCTGGGGCATTTACTTTAACCCTCCCATCATCTCCTACTACTGGTGCATTTGTTACATTATTTGACGGTGGCTCCTGGACAACAGATCCTCTTATTATTGACCCTGGTACGTCTTCTATAGATGGGGATTTAGCAGGTAGTACTATTGATCTGGATGTTGGTAATGTAAGGGTAGATCTTGTTTACAATGGATCTACGTGGAAATCACATATACCTGTTGATAGACAATGGGTAGAGACACGATTGGCAGCTTTTGAGGACGATGTTATCACTTATGCCATAGCTTTAGGTTAGAATTCGTATAAATAGTATCTATATACTAAGATCTTAAAGTAGGATTTATGTCAGCATTCTCGAACGTTTCAGCAGTAGGTATTGGAACTACACCAAGTACCATTTTTACAGCTACAGAAAAAACTGTAGTAATCGGCTGTAACATGTCAAATGTCATCAATCAGATCGTTCCAGTTAGCCTTATATTTAATGACGGATCTAACGACGTATACATTAAAAAGAATTTCAGAATAGAGAATGGTTTTAGTGATGAAATTATGAAGGGCAATAAGATAGTATTAGAAGTAGGAGATTCAATTAAAGCTTCTGCTTCTATTGATTCATCGGTTGACGTAGTTCTATCACTATTAACAGGAGTTAATTAATGGCTGGTATCGAAGGCGCAGATGGTTATCCGGAAGGATTAGACCTTGCAGATAAGACATTCTATGGTTTTAGATTGAATCCTGATAATGGTAACTTAGAAGTTAACATGATCGACGATGATTCAGAAGCTGTTCAACTACCAAACTTACAAGATGAAATCATTGATAAATACGCATATAAGCATTGGGTGTGGTCTCAAAATGCACTTCAATTCCAATGGAGCACTAACGGACATTTACAGGTTAAAATCGTATGACACAACTAATAGATTTAGGTAAATTAAGATTTCACTTTGCAGGTGACTGGGCTTCCGGAACAACCTACGAGTCGAATGACATTGTTAAGTACGGTGGTAATGTATATGTCTATACCTATGCATTAAAATCTGCTGGTACACTCCCTACTGACTCTTCTCGCTGGGCATTAATGATTGAAGGCTTCAAGTTCCAGGGTGAATTTGATGTAGCAGTTAACTATAAGGTTGGTGATACGGTGGCACACGGTGGTGTGGTCTACGTAGCTATCCTAGATTCAGTTAATACTACGCCTCCTAATGCAACATACTGGAGCAAATTCCTTGATGGTATTCAGTATGAAGGCATTTATGACGATGCAGGCATCTATCAAAAGAGCGACGTAGTTAACTACGGTGGCTCAATCTATATTGCTAAGCAAGATACCTCTGGTAACTTACCAACTAATGCTACATTCTGGGATAAGTTCGTAGAAGGTGTAAGTCCTAAAGGTGTTTATAACGATGCTACAGCTTATGTACCTAACGACTTGGTGGCATATGGCGCTAACATCTATCGTGCTAAATTAGAAACAACCGGTAATGTACCGTCAAATGAAACATACTGGGAATTGTATGTTGGTGGTATTAAGTTCCAAGGCACATTCTCTGCAGTTACAGAATACTACGTTAATGACTTGGTTGTTTACGGTAACTCAATCTACCGATCACGTGAAACACAATCAAATGTACTTCCTACAGTCGAAGCTGGCTGGGAATTGCTTACTGGCGGTGTTAACTATGCTGGGAACTGGGACGTTGCTACACAGTATTACATTGGCGATATAGTCGTATATGGTAATAACTCTTACCGTGCTATAGTAACTACACTTGGTACTAATCCAACAGATTTAGTTGATTGGGTACTACAAGCTGGTGCAACAGATTATAAAGGCATATATTCTAACGCTACTACTTATTACATTGGCGACTTAGTCAATTATGGTGGTAACGTATACCTTAATACTGCAGAGTCTACAGGCGAAGTACCCACAAACGAAAGTTTCTGGTCAATTTACTCTGCTGGCTTCTCTTACTTAGGAGTTTGGTCTAGCGGTACAGAATATTTTATTGGTCAAGTTATTAGCTACGGTGGTTCATTATACCAAGCTAAGTCAACTAATACTGCGGTTAATCCTACAACTACTGCTACATGGGATAAGATCGTACCAGGCATTAAGAGCACTGGTCCATGGGCAACATTAACAGAATATGCTACAGACGAAGTAGTTACATATGGTGGTAACACTTATATCGTACTACTTCCCCACGCTGCAGGCGCAGACTTTAACGTCGATTTAGCTGCAGGTAAGTGGCAAAAGTTTAACTCTGGCATACGCTGGAGAGGAGTCTGGGATTCAGGCACACAATACTTTAAAGATGACGTAGTTAAAGCTGGTTCATCTTCTTATATTGCAAACCAAGATATTATTGGTGGTGATAGTCCTGCATCTGCGGTTCTTCCAGAATGGGATAACTTTGCAACAGGCGCTGAAGGCTTCCTGTCGAAAGACGGCGACTCAATGCTTGGTATGCTCACTCTTTATGCCGATCCTACAGATCCTTTGCATGCTGCTACTAAGCAATATGTTGATGGTTTTGTTAATGCAGCATCAGGCGGTACAATCTTAGGTCCATTGGTTGCATCAGGTTCTGCTGCTTCATACTCAGCAACTGGCGGATCAACAATTAATATTGATGCTGGTGAGCTAAATCTTACAGGAGGTACTACACTCTCAATTGATGGTACTTCCTCAATTGGCGAAGTTACTGTTGCTGGAGATATTAATCTAAATGGCGGTAACCTAGATACTACACAGACCTCTATTAGCCTAGTTAATGATAACGCTACAACAGTTAATATTGCAGGTGCAGGTACAGCAATTAGCATTGGTTCGGCAACTGGTACTACAACAATTAATAACAACTTAGTAGTTGTTGGTACTACGGCGTTTAACGGTGGTACAATTGAACTTGGTGACGGAGATGCAGATAATGTTGTCTTTGGTGCTGATGTTAACTCAAGTATCATTCCAAATATTGATGACACTTATGACTTAGGTACAGTTACAAAGCAGTGGAAAGACATCTATATTGATGGTACTGCTTCAATTGATACTTTAACAGTTGATGAAAATGCTGGTATTACCGGTACTTTAACAGTTACAGATAATACTTACTTAGTCGGGGAATTAGACACCGGAATCGGTGGTACAACATATACTAATACTTCACTTGATCCAACAGGTTTTGATAATAGCCACGCAACAACTCGTGGTATTATTGAATTCTCTGATAACGGTACAAGAGTATATTCAATTGGTACCGACGGCGTAGTAACAGAGCGTGAAGATTCTACCTTTGCAACAGGTACTGCGTATTCTGTAGCTGCTACTTCAAATACTTTGGTTATGTATCCTGCGGCGGGTCAAGCTAACTTTACCTACTACGTTAACGGAGTAAGATACGAAAAGACTGCTCTGGAGTCAGTTACATTAGCTGGTACACCTACACTATATCATTACTTCCACTTTGCAGACGGAGTATTAAGTTCTTCTACTACTCGAGATGATGCATCGTTAATTAGTAATGCTCAAGTTGCTTCAATCTACATTAGCCCATCTAATAATCGTATTACATATATTTCTGATGAAAGACACGGCATATCAATTGATGGTGATAGCCTAGTTTATGCTAATAAAGATGGTCTTAAGGTAATTAGTGGATTTGGACTAACAGGAACTGCTGGATCAGAAAATTATGTATCTACTTCTCTAGGCGAACTTAGAAACGCAGACCTTAGAATCGATGTCCCGGTTAAAACATCAAATAAGTTTGCTTCACGTCTTGCTACAGATTGGAAGATTTCAGACTTTGGCAACACCCTAGTATCCAACAAGCTAAGTATTCTTGGCTCTGTTACAGTTACTAATGGTGGTTCTGGTTATCGAGGCGCTACAACCACAGCAGTTGTTCAGGGGGATGGATCAGACGCTACTGTTGAGCTTGGGTTTACCTCAGCACCGATTGCATCGGTTACTCTGTTAACCGGCGGATACGATTATGATCCTGGTACTACAATTGGTATTACTGGAGACGGTACAGGTGCAACAGCAAGTATCGATATTCCTGCTGGATTTAACCTTGCTAAGCAATCCGATTTTGGATTAACATTAACTAACCCAGGTAGTGGTTATACTAATCCTGTAATTACAGTTGTTAATGATGCTGGTGACCCAACAGGTGAAGGTGCAGCAATATCTTATCAATTAGATCTAGGAACACCAATTGCTCATATTCACGTGGATTCTTTGGGTTCTGGATATGTTGATGGAGCAACAACTGCAACAATTGATGGTGATGGTACGGGTGCGACGGCTACTGTTACGGTTACCGCTGGTGCAGTAACAGACATTGATATTGTAAGTCCTGGTGCAGGTTATACTACAGCTAGTGTTACAATTAACGGTGCTGGTACTGGTGCATCAGCAACAGTATACACATTAAAGAACGAAATTGTTGATTACCTAATCACTAACGTTGGTTCAGGTTATACTACAGCTAATGTTACGATTGATGGTGATGGCTTCGAGGCTACTGCTACTGCAACAATTACAGCTGGCGGTGTAACAGATATTACTATTACAAATGCTGGTCATAGCTATACATACGCTACGATGACTATTACCGGTGACGGTACTGGTGCTACTGCAGAGCCAAGATTAAGTGGTTATCCAATTGGATCAATTAGCTTTGCTGATAATGATGCACGTGGTAAGAACTACCAAGTTAATCCTACAGTAACAATTGTTGAAGATGGCTTTGGTATTGTAAAAGATGGTGGATCACCAAATTCACCAGCAGCACCTACACCAGCACAAATTGACGTTGCTCTTTCTAGCGGAAATACAATTAATGGTATTGCATTAACAAATCCGGGAACAGACTATACAACTGCTACTCTTATCCTTAGTAATATCGGTGATGGTACTGGTGCAACTACCAATATTTCTACAGAGCCAAGCAGTATTCTATCTTGTACAGTAACAAACGGCGGTAAGCAATATACCTATGCAGATATTATCCTTACTTCCCCAACTGGTTCAGGAGCTACTTTTACCTCGAACCTAACTCCTGTACCCCAGTTTAACGAAAAAACTGCTGGACAATACGATTTTGCTAATATTCCAGAAAATAAGTTTACAACGACCTACTTTGTAGCAATATCTGGCGTTGATAATGTAATTAAAATACCAAGCGAATATATCTTTGATAGTATCGTAGAAGCTTACATGAAAGCTACTGTGGAGATCGAAGAGCTAAAAACATATGGACTACCTTTTGAAAAGTACGAGTTTATTGGCTTCTCTATTCTTAATCACCTTGGTGAAATACAGACAATGTCTGATACCAATCAGGGCGACGTAGTCTACTATGATTTAACTGCTAGAATCGCAACAAATTTAGTAGAAGGTCAAGTTGGTGACGCTGGTGTAGCTGGCAGATCACTAACAGTTACAAACTCTGGAACATCTGCACAGTTTATTGGTGCTACTGAATCAGATAAGGTTTACTACGTTGCTCCACATGGCGTAGATGCTCCTCATTCTGGTAGAAACCAATCAACACCATTTGCTTCAATCAAGTATGCTTGTGAGCAAGCTGGCGATAATGCTACAATCTTTGTTAAGACAGGTTCCTATACTGAAGAACTTCCAATTGTAGTAGGAAGTAATACAGCGGTAGTGGGTGATAACCAACGTACAGTATCAGTACATGCAGCTGCAGGCTTTGAAACAGGTACGATGTGGAAGCTATCAAACGGTGCTATCCTGAACAAAATGACGTTCAAGGGTATGACTGGTTGGGTTCCTGGTTCGGTAGCTGATGATATTACAACATCAACACCAGCTGGTATCGCGGTAGCATTTAACGAGCTATCCCCTATCTCTACCAAGTCACCATATGTACTTGAATGCTCCTTTATTGGAAATGGCGGCATTGGCGCATATGTAGATGGTACTCTTCACGGTAGCGGTAATAAGAGTATGATCTTCCACGGTTATACTATTATATCTGACAACGGTGTAGGCTATTGGGTTGATAACGGTGGTTTAGCAGAACTTGTATCTAACTTTACGTACTTCTGTTACTTTGGTTACACATGTACAAATGGTTCAGAGATTCGTTCACTTAACGGTAACTGCTCATACGGTACATACGGTGCATCATCAAGCGGTTTTGATGCTGCAGAAGTACCTCTAATTGGTACTCTTGTAGGACAAGAGCTTAACGCAGTATACATCTCCGGCACAGTAAACGTCGGGGATACTATTACAGAAGACATAACAGGTGCTACCGCTACAGTATTAAATGTACAATACTCAGCTGATAAGGTTTATGTTGAAAATGTTGTAGGAACATTTACTCCTGGTAATAACTGCACAACAACAAGTGGTGCAGTCTTTACAGTAGATGTTGGCGGTGCACAAGACGTACGAGGATTTATTCTAATCGTTACAGGTCTTGATGCTGAACCTAGACCGGGTGGAAGTATATCACTTGCTGATGATAGTATATCATATGTAATTCAGAGTGTATCTGGAACATATGTAGATAATACATCAAATATGGTAATTGTATTGTCCCAGGAGAAACCCACTGGATCAGCAGAAGGTGTTGCTGCTACAGTTCGTTATAACTACTCCCAAGTGCGTTTAACAGGTCACGATTTCCTACAAATTGGTACTGGTGGTACAGTTACAACAAATCACCCTGGCGAACCTACTCAGCCACCTGCACAAGGTAATGAAATTCAGGAGACATTCCCAGGACGTGTATACTACGTGTCTACTGACCAAAATGGTAACTTCCGTGTTGGTGAATTCTTTAAGATTGATCAGGCAACAGGTACTGCAACGCTAAATGCTAACGCCTTTAACCTCGCTGGTTTGACTAGCTTACGACTTGGTTCGATTGGTGCTCAACTTGGCGAATCAATTAACGAATTCTCGTCCGATGTTACACTGGCTGGTAATTCAAACATTGCAGTACCAACAGAAGCAGCTGTTAAGACCTACGTTGATACCCAAATTATTGAAAACTCATTTGATGCTGATACAATCTTTAAGACTAACTCCTTTGATTATTCTAACGTTACCTTTGATGCTAACGGCAATGTTAGTGCAGCTATTGCTGATAATATTACTTACTCTAATATTACATGGTATCAAGCTGGTAACGATTATACATCTTTCGGGGGTACAGACGCTAGATATTGGAGATTGTCATCTTTTACAGAGACATACGGATCTACAACTAAAAATGTTACATTGAATTATAACTCGACAACAAACCTAATTGATACTATAACTGTTGTTTAAATTATTATAAATACTTTTATAGTATTAAGGAGATAAAATAGTGTCAGATGCTATAATATATAATCAAATCTTATCAAAACTTGTTGAAGCAGATCAAGAGCAAAGTGTTGAAAATGGATTTACTGAAGAAACTCTCAAGTATGCTCTTTCCTTAAATCCAGATAATTGGGAAACTCTTATACCCAAATTGGATGATACAGGATTACCTTCTAACTGTCCTGACGGGACTAGCGGGGTATTCTGTGTATGGGATAACTCATATAATAGGTGTCAATCAACATGTACATGGACAGTACCAGCTGGCGTAACTAAAGCTGGATTTCAGCTTTGGGGTGGGGGAGGTGGCTCATCTTCTGGATGTTGTTGTGGTGGTCACCCAGGTGGATCTACTGGGGAATTCGTATCTGTTGTAATGGACGTAACCCCTGGCGATACCTATATTTTGTGTAATAGCTGCAACCAGTGTTGTTTAGGATATAGGGGAGGTATACAATTAGGCGCGGCTAACTCTTGTGTAAGCGGTCCGGGAATTACAACACTGTGTGCTCAAGGAGGATGCGGTACTCTCTGCTCTATGACCTGTAGTCATACTACTAATGGTTTAATAAAATTTGGATATAGCCCTACTGAGGGTAAATATACTAACTTTTCAAAGGGTGATCCGTATACCTCAGGTTCACCTGTATGTAGACTTAGAACCCCAAATGAACTTTTTACTACTAGTACTTGTGGACACTGCTTCTGCAATGGTGGTTATGACTATTGCGCTCAAGGATATCCCACTGGTTTAATCCCATGGACTCTTTCACATTGTACTCCATCAACAACCGATATTGATGTTTCTAGAAATCCTATATGTGGATGGATAGGAAGAAGATGGAATGAGTTTTGTACTGATAATAGTCACTATGGCTACGTATATTATGCTCCTACGGTATGCTTTGGCAATAGCGGACCGACAACAAAGAAACATCCCGGATCAGATCTTTGTCATTCATTTACATCGGGTACTTGCTGCGGATCACAGTGTTCTACAGCAAGTGCAGGTGGTCTTTCTGCTCCATTTGGATGCATGCCTGGACACGGCGCAGTATTCTCTCATGCAATGGGCGGCAACAACTCAATCTGCGGAGATACCGGTAGAGGCGCAGCTATTCGAGTAACATATTGCTAATCGCATAAATATAAATTTAAAGAGGAATTCCTTAAATGCAAAAAGAATTTACAGTTAACGTTCCTGATCAGCTTTGGGTAGACAGTTGGGAAGATGGGTTAACAGCAACGTACACATACGAAGGGCCTCAATATTTCTATATTGGACTAGATCAAGATCTTCGAGCTAGAGAATTAAGACATGGGGATTTGGAAGCAGAAGCAGAAGCTTTTAGTGAAGAAGAAGCTGAAGCTTTTAATTATGTAATTACTGTTGATGCTAACACTAATCCAGATCTTGCTACATTACTTTATCCTCATAATCATGAAGATCATATTTTCGAGGATGAAACCAATCATGATGGTTCTATCTACAAAAAAATTACAAATCCCTGTCTAAGGGACTACTTTATAGCAGATTATAGACTTAATCCTGAAGATCTGGAGGAAGCCCAATGTTTTGCAGATCCCATTTATAAGGATACTAGTAGTATATTAGAAAAAACTGCTAAAGAAAGATTGTCTATAGTAAAAAAATATGATATAGCATATGATTTTGAAGCTGATGATCAAGCTAAGATCGATACCTTTATTAGTAATATAAATACTTATTTAGATTCAATAGCTACTGCATATCCGTGGAAATATATTACGATGGATGTGTCAGAGATCCCGAAAATACCAGCTTCTTTACAGCTATTGTTTAATCAACTTCCTGAAATAGATTAAGGGTGTAATAATGGCTGATTTATTACTATATGCAGCAATAAAAGCTAGAAACGAATATGTGGATAAAAAACTAGCTGGTGCCGGCGCGTTAGATTTTACCAAAGATCTTGGTCCAGGTGATTCCGGATATGAAGGCCTCGGAGGAGGAGGAATTGGATCCCTCTGGAAAACCCAACTTGATAATTTTGTGGGGAGCTCACAAAATTATGCATGTATTTGGAACACTCAAGGCTACTTTAGATGTGGGACAAGTTGTACCTTTTGCGTACCTACAGGCGTCACAAGTTTAACTATGGAAATGTGGGGGCCAGGCGGCTCTACAAGTTCAAATTGCTGTTGTGGCGGGGCTCCATTCGGTCCAAATGGTGCCTTTATGGCATTAAAATTTGATGTAACTCCGGGGGAATGCCTATGTATATGCGCAGGATGTGCATATTGTTGTTATGCTACTCAAACAACTCCTGGATTGGTAGGGAGTCCAACGTGGTTTAAAACTGATAGCAACTTAGGTCTGACTTTAGGGTGTTTAACTGCATGCGCCGAGAGTGCTATTTCTTGTTATGAATTTTGGAATATCGATAGTGATATAGCTGGTTTAAGTAAAGGATCACATACTTGTATGATACCTCCTGGCCTGAATTCAGGAGATTCGTGTGGTCCAAACTCTTGTAATGGATGGAATTATTGTTGGGATAATGGTGATGATGATGTTGAGATGCCACCTATATTTTCTTCATATTGGAAATCCTCAGTCGTATGTGATGTATCTGCAGAAAATAGGAATTTAGAGATATTTAAAGTTCCTGGATTATGGCCATGTATGTACATTGCACCTGGAACTAATAATAGTTCTTTTACCTCTAATGCTCCTGTTCCAAGATATGAATCATGTATATGCGGCATAATCGGATGTGGAAGTACGTGCGTCGGATGCCAATATGGATATGTCGGCTTGGGAGGTCAAGCTTATCTTTGTGGAGTACCTGGTGCTGGTGGAGCAGGCGGATTCGTATATGGTGGATGTGGCGCGTGCGGAGGAGACTCAGGACGACTCGGTTTTGTTCGAATAGGATATAACTGTAATTAGAGATATACAAAATCCACATTTTGTGGTATAATATATAGTATTATATTATTTTGAAAGTTAAACTATGGTAGGTATCAGATGAAGAAAGCTTTTTTTATTAATGGTGGTGCAGGGCGTGTGCTCTGTGCCATCCCAGCTTTAGAATGGCACAAGCAGAATGTTGACGAAGATGTTATAATCGTAGCAGAGGCTTGGCACGAG
>Ga0181563_10000285_pt1 | contig 46633 bp, 33 predicted proteins | sample 011ome_25_FD_133759 | JGI IMG/M metagenome (GOLD analysis project Ga0181563, IMG submission 133759) | Coastal salt marsh microbial communities from the Groves Creek Marsh, Skidaway Island, Georgia - 011512CT metaG (megahit assembly) | ecosystem: Environmental > Aquatic > Marine > Intertidal...
AATACATTCAATTTGGATATTATTAATGACATTCCCAAATTGTCTGTCAACGAGGGAATGCAAGCACAATTTGCCAATAACGAATTTAGTTGGGGCCTTGCAAATACCGCTGTTGATCCAGATGTCTATGGACGTGAGGGATTCATTCCTCAGCTTACTGTTGACGCTCAGGGACGAATTACCACAGCCCTAGATATTCCTATTGCGTTCTCTGCAAATACAGTTGTGGATTTGACTGAGACGGTACAAGATATTGCCGGCCAGATGTGGGAGTTCACTACCAAGGAAGGCGTCGAGGTCATCTACAACGATTCACCGACTGGAAATCCACCCGAAGATGGTAAAATGGAGATCTATGTCAGGAATTTTGTCGTTGATCTTCAGGGTGATGTGGTTGGTGCCAATACGGTAGTTCGTAATTCTAATACAGTAATTAATACTGCGATCACTGTTGATTACCTTGCTGGTGTTACGGCAAATAGTGGTATTGAGGTTGATCTAACTCCAGGCGTCGCAGCCTTTGCAGATATTCGGCACGCGAATACATCTAACATTGCAGATGTGCTCAATGGCCCTGGTGTCGTTATTAATGATATCACATTTGACGAGTTTGGCCACGTTCAATCTGTAGTATCAGAAGACCTCAATGTCAATTTTGTAAACATCGAAGGGGATTCGATGACTGGACCTCTTACGGTTCCAAGTATCATCGATGCCAATAACTCTAGTTTCTTTGTCGACCCAGATTCACTCACCGTCCTACAGGATTTAGAATTACGTGGTGATTTGGATATCGATGGTGTATTATTCTCAAACGGGTCTATTTCAACATCAGGAAGCATAACGGCCAATAGTGGTATCACAATCACTGGAGGCGACATAGATATCACGGGAGATATCTTTGCATCTCGATATTATGATAAGGATAATATTACATATTATGTAGATCCTGCATCGGTATCGGTAATGAATACGATCAACGCGTCGGGTTCGGTGACTGGTACACAATTTATCGATGCAAATAATAATTCTTTTTATCTGGACCCGAACGGCTCATCTAATCTTAACAACGTAACGGTACAAGGTAATTTTTCTGCTGGTCGATTTGTAGATGCACAAGATCCAAATTATTATGGTGATTTTGCAAGTATCTCTCGATTCAATGAGGCCATATTTGGATATGGTCTGACCTATTCGGGTGTACAGTTTACTGATAATAATGCCTCGACAGTATATCTTTATGGTGCTGGTGGTAAATTAGGATTCGTTAATAATTTCTTCCAGTACATGATGTATGTAGAAAAGGCTACTTCTAGTTTTCATGCTCCATTCTCTACCACGACTCCAATTGTTTATGATGCCGATGACACAGCATATTTCATAAACCCAAATGGTAACTCTGTTATCGCGTCTGTCGATGTAGATACTCTTATCACAGCAGATCAACTGGAATTAGATACCGATCTGACCATCGCGAATGATATGCAGATTACCTCTACGACAATCAGTAGATCATTAGGTATCACATTAGACCCTGGCTTTAGTCATGTATTCGTCAGTAATAAGCAGATCAGAAATCTGCAAGATCCTACTCTAGCCCAGGATGCTGCTACTAAATTCTATGTTGATGATCAGATATCAGGTGGTATCTCTAGTCTTGTAGGTGGTGAAGGTTTAACATATGATGCCAATACCTTCACATTCGATGTTAACGTTGATGATTCGACCATAGAGATTGTTTCAGACACCCTACGTGTTAAAGATTCAGGAATCACAAACGCAAAGATAGCAAATCCATTCATCACCATCGCCGGTGAATTTGGTACGGCCGATAATGTAGCCCTCGGTGAGACCCTCACATTTACTGCCGGTGACGGTATCGATACTACCGTATCAAATAATGTCATCACGATAGCAGCCGAACAGGCAAATACATCAAATAAGGGTGTTGCATATTTCCACTCTAATAATTTTAGTGTAGGAATCGGTGGTGGTGTATCGATCATCAAGGTCGATGGTCAGGACACGATAATACAATTAGAGAGAAATCTGGTCTCCAATACGACCCCTGGGTGGACACCAGTACTTGAAGATCTCGAATTAGGTGAGGTTGTTGTTAATACGTATGAAGGCAAACTCTTCATAAAACAGCATGACCCAGATACGAATGCAAATACTCTCATCACATTTACTGCTGATCCTCAAGAATTACTTGATTTAATTTTGACGGTAGATGGTGCTGGATCTCAGCTAGATTCAGACCTTCTTGATGGACAAGAGGGTGCGTATTATCTCGATTATAATAATTTCGTCAACGTACCTCCAGCAAGTTTAGATCTCACACTCACCGGTAAAGTAACTGGCCAGGCATTTACCAATACTGGTATTATGACCGTCATCACAGAATTGGCCAATACCGGTGTTACTGCTAACACATACGGTTCATCTTCTCAGGTTCCTGTCCTTACCGTAGATGAGGATGGTCGAATCACTCTGGCAAATACTGCTCCGGTTGCTGGTGTATCAGATATAGAATGGTATTCTGCCAACAATACGCTAGTGACCCAGACGCAGGATGGATCTGTATTCTCTGTCCTTATTGATTCATTCGGTGCCGATGTAGGATTCGCTGATAGTGCAAAATTAACTTTTGGTGCTGATGGTGATTTGGCAATTTTCCACACTGGAACGACCTCTATCATCGAAGATACGGGTACGGGTAATCTTGTCCTCAAGGGCAGTGATTTACAAATCAGAAGTTACTTTAATAATGAACCTTATCTTACTGCTACTGAAAATGGAAAGGTTACATTATACCACGATAACGTCGCAAGGATGGATACGACCAGTACTGGTATCCATGTTTATGATGATATCATCGTCGATGGTTTGGTCGATGGCCGTGATATTGCTGCAGATGGTGCTCGTCTCGATCAATTAGAAGATGACATCACTGTCGAATTAACAGGAAAGGTCACTGGATCGACCACTTCTAATACTGGCACGATTTCAATTGCCACTGAATTAGAAGACACTGGTGTCGTTGCCAATACATATGGATCTTCATCCCAGGTTCCTGTTCTTACCATTGACGTAGATGGCAGAATCACAGTCGCGAATACATCACCCGTAGCTGGTATCGATGATATCACTTGGTCTTCTGCAAACAATACTCTGGTCACCCAAACACAAGATGGATCAGTCTATACAACGTTGATCGATCAATTTGGAGCTGACGTAGGATTTGCTGACAACGCGAAATTAAACTTTGGTGATGGTTCTGATCTGCAATTATTCCACAATGGCAACGATAGTGTAATTAATGACGCCGGTACAGGTGATCTCTTTATCAATTCCAATAAAGTGAGAATCACAGATGGTACTGGCAATAATATGGTTGTTGCCACTCAATCGGCAGATGTTCAAATATATTATGATGGATCTGAAAGGCTAAGAACAACCGCTAATGGTGTCTTCATCACAAATGATGTTGACCTTGGTGGTCTTGTTGATGGCCGAGATATTGCAGTTGATGGTGCCAAATTAGATGGTATCGAACCAGGAGCTACCGCAGACCAGACTGCTGCCGACATCAGGGCATTAGGTTTCTTTGATGTCACAAATGATGGTGCTGGGTCATTACTCGATGCCGATCTTCTTGATGGACTTGAAGCCCAAGATATTATCAATCAGGCAGCCACACAAGCTAATACTAATGTGGGTACCGCTGACATTACCCTCGTGGCTGGTGATGCTCTCGATGGTGGTGGTACATTCAACGCCAACCAATTTGCAAATGTCTCAATTACATTCGATCACGCAGATACATCTAGTGTGGCTAATACTTCGGTTGCTAATAATACAGCAATCACTAGCCTTGAATTCGATACATTCGGTCACGTTGTTGGTGTATCTACCGGTGTCATTGAAGCTGGTCTGACTGAAGCACAGGCCAATGCATTATTCGTTAATGTTACTGGTGATACGATTACGGGTGATCTTGTCATCGAAGGTGATCTCACGGTCAATACCTCTATCGTTGTTTCTGAAGATGTAACAGCGAACAATTTCATTAGCAGTGGATATATCGCACAACAATTCACTCGATTCGATAGTGCAGAAATAACCACGACGAACGTACTACCGGCAAATCTGTATATATGGAACGGGAATGATTATGGTGGGGCAGAGGTTTCCTGTGTAATTACAACAGGAATAAATAGACATGTGGTTAAAATGTTAATCACACATGATGGATCTACGGCAGTCGCCACACAGTATGGTTCTGTGTTCACGAATTCTGAATTAGGTACATTCGATGTGTTATATACAGGCGGATTTATCTTATTGAGGGTATCATCGGCAGGAGCTACGTCTACGACATATAGAGCATCGATCACTCTTATAGAATAACAATTTAACGCCTGACTGGGGAGAATGGAACCGAATGGCAAACAATAAATTCTTTCTTGCGAAGAACGGAATCGCTACAGCTGGTAGGGGCCTTTTTGGTACCCTCACCGATAATGGTACCGATTCGCTTCAAGTATCCGGTCCTAGTTTATTCTCTGGTCAAGCAGAAATCACCAACTCGATTGCGAACACATATTCGCTTTTAGTACGAAATACATCAAATTCCCATCCTGCCAATCTTGCTCAGTTCATTGGAGATTCAAACTCTCTCGATATCACCAACCCTTCTGCCGGTATCTATGATATTGGTAGTGGAAATAATGTAATACGATTCGGAATTACACAGGGATTAGATCTATTATATAATGGAAGTTCTCGTTTGTCAATCACTTCTACAGGAAATGATTTCACAGGCCTATCGAATACCACCATCGAAGGATTTAGGATTCTTACCACGGCAGATGAAGGATCTGGCAATGGTCTTGACGCGGACACAATCGATGGATTAGACTCCACACAGTTCCTACGATCGGATGAAGATGATACGATGGTGGGTAATCTTACCATCCAAGGCGATTTAACCGTCTCTGGTAATACCACATACGTCGATACAGAGACCATTCTCTTATCTGACAATATCATCACACTCAATGCCAATCACGTTGGTGTTCCAACACAAGACGCCGGTATAGAAATCAACCGTGGTACTAGTGCAAATACCTATTTCTTATGGAATGAGACGAATGATGAGTGGACATTAGATAGTAATACCACGATTGATTCTCTCAATCCAACATTTCAATTCAAGGGTGATGATGGCAATACCTATATCATCACTTATAACGAATCCGCAACTCGAATGGAATTGGGTGACGATACCAATACCAATCTATACCTGAATGCTGATGGTTCGGCCGTATTCAATTATGCTTTGAGTGCAAATTCATTCACATCTGTAACGACCATCTCGGCCGGATCTTCGATTACCGCCAATACCACTATCACTGCTGGTACTGATGTCATTGGTCAAAGATTTATTGATGCAGATAATGCTTCTTATTATGTAGACCCTGCAGCTACTTCTGTCGTCGGTAACGTAGGAATTGACTCCGATTTATTCCATAATGGGGATACGGATACACTGATTCGCTTCACCGATAATGATATCAGTCTGCAGACTGGTGGGGCAGAGAGGATTGGAGTTGCAGATACAAGAGTCGATGTCGCCGTCGATATGTATGTACCCAGAATAATCGATTCAAATAATAACAATTATATTGTCGATCCAGCTGGTGATTCTCAAATGAATACCATTGGTCTTGATGATTATATCATACATAATGGCGATGTCAATACCTATTTTGGATTTCAGAATCCAGACGATATTACATTTTATGCTGGTGGCGCAGAGAAGGTTCGTATACGACCATCTAGGGTAGATATTTCTGTTGACTTATATGCTCCAAGATTACTTGATTCAGATAACTCAACATATCTCGTAGATCCGGCTGGAACCTCTCAGTTCAATTCTGCAGATTTCGATGGTACAATTACTGGTGTTGATATCGACCTAACAGGAGATATCTCAGGTGTTAACGGCACATTCTCTGGTGATCTGGTAGGATTTAATTTAATTGCAAATAATGACATAACTGCTGGTAATGATATTACTGCAGATGGTGATTTGCTTGTCAAGGGCCAGATTAATTCTTGGGGTGACATTACTTCTAATACTGACATCTATGCTGTCAATAGAATGTATGCACCTCAATATCGTGATTTAGATAACTCTACATTCTACGGAGATTTTGCCTCTACATCACGAATGAATAATATATCTCTATTGGGTATTATTCAATTTGATTCTAATTCAAGCACTTACCTAGATTTTACTGGGCTGAATCAGTTTAGTATCTTTACAAACGGAACAGAAAATTTTCGAATTAATGATACCTATGCCCAGATCTTCCATCAAGTCAGGGCTCCTATTTACTACGATTCAAATGATTTAAACTATTATGGAGACTTTGCTTCTGTCTCTAATATGTCAGCTATCAATTTGAATCTTCGAATTCAGGCTTGGAATAATAGTGGCACGAATATCGATTTCGACGGCACTAATCAATTCCGAGTTATCACCGGCGGTACTCCGAGATTCCTTGTTAATGATAATAACGTTGATGCGATATTTAATATTCGATCACCAATATTTTATGACCTGGATAATACGGCGTATTATACCGATCCGGCTGGCGATTCTCAATTAAATACAGTCGACATCGATGACTATATCCGGCACCGTGGAGACCTTAACACCTATCTTGGTTTCAATGGATCTGCCCAGATTGTATTAAGAACAGATGGCGTCGATAGGGTATTAGTTACAAATACGATCGTCACATCAAACGTACCTATAGAAGCCTCGATATTCTATGATGAGAATGATAATAGCTACTATGGGGATTTTGCTGGGATATCTCGTGTCAATGATATCGCCTTGGTAGGTGAAATCATTCACGATGGTGATGCTGATACATACATTCATTTTCCTAATACAAATGAATATCAGGTCGTCGTAGGTGGCGCGAATGCAATCTCTGCAAACACCACCGTATTATCAACCGATCTTGATTTCTTAGGTAATAATATTACTCTGACCGGGGATATTAATGCTGTCAATGGTAATTTCTCTGGTGATGTTACAGCTGATGGGGCCATGTATGCGCCTCGTTATTATGATTCAGACGATAATAACTATTATGGTGATTTTGCGTCTACCTCAGTTCTGAATAAATTACATATCGGATCAACAGCCAATCTTACAGATGGCACCGACCCAGATATCTCTACGACCACGATATTTGCTACGACCAAGGTTGTCACACCAAGACTTGTATTTTTAAATGATGCGTCCGGTGATGATAACTATCTTACAGTTGATGATAATAATAATGCATATACTGTAGCTGGTCAAGCAATGGGAGCATGGTGGCAATTCTATGGCGATAAAATTGGTGCTGATACTACCAACTCTTCTGGATTAGTTGCATCTGGTGTTAGAACCTCATATCTTGAAGCCAAGAATGAGATCTGGGCTCCTATCTACTACGATCAGGCCAATCAAGATTATTATTGGAATCCCAATAGTGCAAATAGTCATGTCTTTGGCACGACCAACGGCACAGTAAATATTGGTGCCGAAGATCCCGACTACGCCCATTTCAGAACTGATAGGCCAGCATTTTATTTTGAAAATACTGTATATTTTGATGGAAATATTAGAGGCTTTGGTGGCACAGAGGCTGCATATTTCGATTTCTATTATGATTTAGGAGATACATCATTCTTCGTTGATCCTCAATCATCATCACGGATGAATCGAATTAATCTTGTTGATAAGATTCGATCTGCCAGTGATACTACCAACTGGATCAAGTTCCCTGGCACAGATGATTTTGAAATCGTCACAAATAGTGTCCGACGATTCTATGTTACCAATACCTATATTGAATCCTCTGTTGATTTCCGAGCTCCTCGATTTATCGATTACGATGACAATAATTATTATATTGATCTCACAGATACAACGACCTCGATGTTCGCTGGTGGTTCAATTCGACAAGGTATTATCACGAATGGTACCCGATGGTCGGATAACTCAGGCAATGGTGGTATTGCCCTTAATACACATGCATGGGATGGTGGAACCGGTAACTCAAATATAGCCGTCAGTGGTACTGCTGGTGGTCAGGCAATGGTGTCTCTAAATCGACTGAATAACACAGAGACAAACCCATGGGCATTCGGCGGTAAATATCTTGACTTCTTGCAAGATGGTTCCTCAATTGGTTCTATAGCAATCGAATCAGCAGGAGATAATTTATTCTTCTTATTGAATGGTTCGCCTTCAAATCCAACAGCAGAGAATGGCTTCCAGATTTGGACTGGTGATACGTTTATTCCTATTGCGAACTTTGCTCATGATGGCCAGATTTTCTTTGGTAATTATATTCCCGTTTATACCCAGAATGATAATACCCCTCTGGTCGGCTCTGTAAGTGCTAACAAATTCCATTTCGAAGGTGGAAGTCTTCAGCTGAATGGAGCCAATGACGCAATTGTATTTGGTGCCGGTACTGCAACATTCTTGAAGGATGAAGAATTGGCATTCGGTTGGGGTGGTGGTATTTACATGACCGAAGGTACCACTCTCAGAATAAGAAATGGCAAAGACCTTTCTGGCATGGGTGGTGCAGCATACTTTACTCAATTCATTGATTATAATGATAATAATTACTACGTCAATCCAGCCGGTGATTCTGAATTAAACCAGATCTGGATTGATGATTATATTCGTCACCGCGGTGATCTCAATACTTATTTTGGTTTCTCTTCGGCAGACGTAATTACATTCCAGACAAATGGTGTTCAAAGAGCACTTATAGATGCAAACCGAGTAAGAGCAAGACGTAAGCTTGAAGTTTACGGTTCAGGAATAGAATTACAAAAAGATAGTAATGGTGGTGGTGTTGGTATCACATTTACTGACCAAAGCTCTGCTGAAACACCAGGGTTAAGTGGATTACAACAAGTTTCTATTAAAGCTTGGCATGCCGATAACTCATATACGGCAGGTGCTAATATGGCAATGGCGTTTGAATCGTCAGAGCCTACTACTCATTACGTATTTGGCACAAACGCAAATGCTGCCGGTGGTAATGTTATTCCAAGAGTTACCAATTCTGGTTCTTTAGGTTTATCTACCTATCGTTGGGGAACGGTATACGCTCAGACAGCTAATTTCTCAGGTGATGTTACAGGGGCGAACGCATATTTCAGTAGATATTATGACGCAGACAATAATAACTATTATGGTGACTTTGCCTCTAAATCGATAATGAACCAGATTGGTCTTGATGACTATATCGAGCACAATGGTGACACGAATACCTATATTCAATTTAATGCCGAGGATTCATGGCGAGTAGTAACCGGAGGTTCCGCAAGGCTTCTGGTCAATAATTCCTATGTTCGTGCAACGCCGGAATTCCGAACCCCCATCATGTACGACAATGATGATACGGCGTGGTATGTTGATCCGGCTGGAGATTCAAAATTAAATGAAATTTTATTGGATACTGGTGAGGTCAGGTTACGAAGACCTACCGGTAACTTTGGCTCATTCGAGGTTAATGGTGGTGCTGTAGGCTCCTACGAAGGCTTTTCAATTGGCGGCCGATCCGTCTTCATGCACAATAACGGCACGACTTCAGGTATCTACAATGATGTTAATAATCATTGGATGATATTAATGAGACACGGCGCAGTCGCCGATGCAGGTGTTGAATTAAGATGGAATAACGTCATTCAGGCTGAGGTCAATGATGGGTATTTCTTGGCTCCTGTTGAGGCCAGAGCTCCACAGTTCACAGACAGTGATAATACAAACTTCTACGTTAATCCAGCTAATGAATCTCGGCTCAACGAACTCAGAACCACCATAATTTATCCTGTATATAATGACGACACAACCATTAATATTTCTTATCCAACCGGTGATTATGGTTCGATACAAATTAACGGTGATGGTAAAGGTGATTGGCGCGGCTACTCTATTAATGGTGAATGGGTGTTCATGGCAAGGAGTTCGAGCAATCAGGCCGGTATATACAACGACGTTAATAATGAATGGGCGATTAGAGCTACGCGAAATAGCTACACAGAAATTTATTATAATGGTACGGTACAAGGTCGAGCTGATAACGGATATTTCCGTGCAAATAATCAGATGCGCGCTCCAGTTTATTATGATACATCTACGACTTCATATTACCTAAATCTGGGCCAGAGCAATACTCAGACGGGGTTAAATCTCGGTAGTCGAATCAATCGACAAGGTTTCGCTACATCTGGTGATGGTGATGATAATAGACTACTTGTTGCTCAAGATTATTCACATTGGATTTGGAATACAGCTACCGACTGGGGTATTTTCTGGGCTGGAAACGATAATCCATATCTTTCATATTTTAGTACAACAAATCCAAATGAAATTGTCTTTATTGGTAATGGAAATCTAAGAGCTTCTATTGATCTCGACAACGGTAACGCATTCTTTGGTGGAGAAGTCTACGCCGATAATTTCAATATCACTGGGCCTGGTGGTAATATTTCGCTCAACCCTGCCTATGGCTCTGGTGGTGCTGATCTTGTATTATTTGATTTCACTCCATACTCTGAAGCAGAATTAGATAGTCCGATTCAAGGCAATGAAATTCTTACCGTTGCACAAAGTGAATATATCGAGGTAGCAGATGCACCGTTTGCAGGAAAGACCATACAAACTTCTGCATATCGAAGAATTTACTCTGATTACATTCCGGTTGTGCCAGGCGAGGATATCTATGGTGAGATTTCTGTTCGATATATTTCGGGCTCTGGTGGTCTACTTTACTATGGTGTCGAAAGATTCGATAAAGATAAGAATCCAATTGCCGGAAATACAGGTACAACATATTTCGTAGTATCAGCAAATAATTATACGAACACGTCTTGGACAACTTATCGTAATCATACGACACTCCCAACATCCCATACGCCATATAATGGTTCAGACGGTGGTGGCGTTCATTACGTACGTATTCGTATTCTACTCAACTATAACTCTGGTGGTGCCCTCCGACAATTCGGTGGCATTATGCTCAAGCGCCGAAACGTCGAATCTAATTTATTGGTTGATGATATCCTAGCAGATGATATCACTGCAGATCAAATTAATGCAAATATCTACTACGACCGTGGTGATAATGATTACTATGGAGATTTTGCTTCTACATCACGAATGAATGTTGTTGATCTCAATACAATAAGAGCCAAGGATGATACGGCCTATTTCATCGACCCGAATGCTGATCATTCGATAAGAGTTTATGGTGAGATTTCTAATTCGAGTTATGCCAATGGAAATCTGCAGCCGGGTGCTTTAAATATAGGTCGCACCGATAGAAACTACGATTTCACAGCTGGTTCTTGGGCCAGTGATATTCGATCTGGTATTCATGCCAATTTCTCCGAAACTTGGGAGATGACACTTCATGATTCTGGCGATGAAGTTAATTCTGCGTTATTCTATGATGGTACCGATGATTTGATTCTCGGCCGTGATATTGGTTGGGGCAACATGCGTATTAGTGCTCCAGGCAATTTCTATGCAGATAGATTTACCGATATCAATAACAATAATTTCTATGCTGCTCCTGCCGATGAATCACTCTTCAGAAGACTTAGTGTAACAGATACCAGTGCCGCATTATTATCAATTCGTCGAGAAGGTTCTGCCCCGGGTAACAGTCGCGCTGCTTACTTTGCAAACGAATTTGCGAACCATTCATGGGGTCAGGTTGCAGAATTCCGTGTGGAAAATACCACAGGTGGAGATCGGGCAAATATTACCTTCAGTGCCGGAAACGCTAATAATAACTGGGGTATAGGCTCTTTTGACAACAATGATTTCGGAATTCGCGAATACCATGGCTTCAGATACAATCAATGGGGCCTCAATGCAATGCGCATTGCCCAGAATACAAGAACGGCCACCTTCTATGGTACTCAATTAATTGCCCGAAATTTATATGATTATGACGATACCAACTACTATGTAGATCCGGCATCTGGCTCCAATCTTGTAAATGTCACCATTGATGGCTCAAATATTAATAATGCTCAAGAATTATTTTGGAGAACAGTAGGTACCTATGTCTACGATCCAACGAATGGCACAAGGTGGTATTGGATAAAATTATTCACAATGGGTGGTTCGAGTAATGAGGTAATTCTCGAGTACTATGCAAAAGATGATGTGAATTATTCTGGTAATGCAGTAGGCCGAATTGTTGCAAGCTCTTGGAATAATAGTTCTGTATCTGTTGATCACCATTCAATGGGTGGGCCAGAAAATAGTGTTACACCACAGGTCAGAATAGACAATAACAGAGCAGTTTGGATACGTTTATATAGCAATACATGGGATTCATTCTTCAGATGGAGATATGTTTATGCTGCTGGAAGTGGTCTGACATTAGAAGGTCCTTCATATACTAGAATCGACGGAGGCACTGGATATACTACAAGTAATCCGCCACCCAATAGTTCAAATGATATTCTGCAAGGACAGGAAATAAGAACCAACCAAGGCGCATCGGCGGGCCAGAATCCTTCTAATACCAGAAATTATGTTGGTAATTTGAGTACTCGGTCTGGGGGTGATGTCAGAGCTTCTATCTTTTACGATCTTGATGATACATTTTATCGACTCGATGCCAACGGGTTATCAAGATTCTCTCGACCACAGGTCTACAGTAGACAAGATATGATTGGTGGTGCACCACTCTATTTTTATACAAGCGCAGGCGCCTTACGTGGATATATTCGTGCAACTGAAACTAATGATAGCCACTTTGAATTTGCTACATCAGGTGGAGAGGACTTCATCTTCCGTGATGGTGGATTCGGGGGAACTTGGAATCTAATCATTCGTGGTAATGGTGATGTTCTAACAAACAGATATCATGACGCGCAAAGATTCCGCGATAGAAATAATACTGGTTATTATGTAGATCCAGCATCATTCTCTAACCTTAATACAGGCCTTCGTGCTACTGACATTTATGCTCGTGATTGGTTCCGCAATGATGATTCCGGCCAGGGTTTATATAACCAGGGTACAGGGCAGCATTGGTATTCTGATAATGATGATGGTTGGAACGTTGCTGGTGGATCGAGTGCAAACTGGATTCGTTTCCGTGATGAATATGCCGGCGTAATTCGTGGTTATGTATATGCAGATAACGGCAATAATATTGGCTTCTTGAATCAAAGCGGTGGATGGGCTCTTCGAACCAATAATAGTACCACTGAGATCTATGGTGAAATAAGTGCTAACCGCTTTAATGATAGAGACCATCCTGGTTATTATGTAAATCCCGGTAGTGTATCTCAGCTTAACTATGTTCTGGCTAATAACTGGTTCCGAGCTCAAGGTGGCACCGGTTTTTATTTTCAAAGCTATGGTGTGGGATTAAGGTCGCCTCACTCAGAAGGCAACCCATATGGAAACGTGGCCACATATTCTACTACCGGCCGGGGTGCGTGGAATGGATACGGACATCGTAATTCGTATACGATAATGAGCAATAATTATGGCTCATCATCTTGGTCTTACGGTCGTTATTGGGGTGTCTATAGATTAAATCCAAGTAGATGGCTTATGCTCTATGATAGGGCATCTGATCGTTTAAATCTATACGGTGGAATCAATCTTACCACTCCCTATGCATCTCGTTATTATGATGCAGATGATCCAGCATACTATGGAGATTTTGCTTCTACATCTGTTACGCGGACCATTGATAACCGTGGTGAAATCTATAACGATGGTTGGTTCCGTAATGATGTAAATGGTCGTGGTTTATATAATACTGCAAATGCAATGCATTGGTATGCTGATAATTCATCTCGTTGGAGATTATATTCTACATCATCTACTGCACAGATCTTATTCACCACTTCAGGTAATACTGCTCGCGGTTATGTTTATGCTGATACTGCTCCAAGTATTGGTTTCTTATCAAGCAGTGGAAACTGGACAATCCGATGCGTTGCTGATTCTTACATTTATATGTATCGATCATTATATGTTCCTATTATATACGATACCAGTGGTTCGACTTTCTGGAGGGTCGACGTTTCTAGTTTAATACGAACACCTCAGATTCGAACTGACACCATGTATTTTGCCAGAGATACCAGTCACGGTTATGCTGCAGCATCTGGTAGTGTTGCATCTTCCCTGCACAAAATTCGGTACATATCATTTAATAATGGATCATCCGCTTGGAATAGCTATAACTATCAAGGAATTTCATCTACTGATAGAAACGCAAACTGGGCAGATGCGATGTCTGTTAATTCATATAATGATGTCAGTATTAGGTGTGATTCTAATAATAATAACACGAATACCTATTTTAGAATCTATAATAATACAGTTTCAAATGGCGGAACGTATGCATTAAATTACCAGATGCTTGGTGGTAGTTATTTTGCTGACTTTGCTGGAGAGGTAAGAGGCAGTCGCTTTACCGATATTAATAATAGTAACTATTACTATGACCCTGCTAGTACAAGTAATGAGGCAGGAAGACAAAGAGGTGGTACATTATACGGACCTAACCCAACTTGGGGTCGCTATCTTGCTGTAGGTACAAATGGTCATTGGTCCTCTTCGTATGCATCCGTTGCAACAACTAATGGTAATCTCCACCTTGATTCTCAAGGTGGCCGTAATATGTACCTTCAATGGTATGTGGGTGGAACTGTATATAATAATAATTCTTTCCAAACTCAAATTATGTATGATAGAAATAGCACATTCTATCGATGGGATGGTCATGATACGAATATAGGGGTCCGGGTTTATAAACATCGCGCATACGTATATGACAGTATTATTGCTGGTGGAAATTCTGGCATAGCTCGATCTTCGTATCCGTATGGGTTTGGTTTCCAAGAATCCGGCGGATGGAGTTTCCCATATCCAGATATGGTATTCCAATATCATACCGGTATGAAATTCTCTGCGAACCCAAGCTATGAAGGTATGCGATTCTATAATGACTATAATAGTGGTGCTTTAAGATTCCAGATTAATGGCGGAAGTGGTTATTCGTACAAATATACATGGTTATATACAAACAGGACCTCTGGTTATTACACTAACCGGAGTTCGCAAGAGGGACGTGATTGGCACATAGAACCTGGTCGTGATGCACTCACCGCTTATGGTTCTATGAATGTGAGAGGTAATGGTCGCGGTTGGTATGGTATTAGCTGGCATCAAACCACCGGCCGAGCTCATATCATGTTCCAGAATGGTGGTGGTGGTGCTGGTGGACTTTATTGGCAATCATTTGGATGGTCTCAGTATTGGAGATGGGACAATTTTTGCCAGGGTATAGGCACTTCTGCTACCTCATCGTCTTATACAATGTATGTAAATGGTGCAATTTATGCTACAAGTAATATTGTTGCTTATTCTGATCGCCGAAAGAAAGAGAACATCATCACGATTGATGGTGCATTAGAAAAGGTTCTAAAATTACGTGGTGTATACTATACATTAAAGAACCCCGAAAAGGTAGCCGAAAAACAAAAGATTACATTAGAAGAGGCTTCAGCCAGACGATCAGGTGTAATTGCACAAGAGGTTATGGAGGTATTGCCTGAGGTTGTTACTTATGCTGAAGATCGTGATGAATATGGTGTTGATTATGGCAAGATGGCCGGCCTCTTTATTGAGGCTATAAAAGATCAACAAAATATCATAAATAGTCAACAGAGTCAGATTGAAGAACTCAAAGAAATGGTGAATAGATTAATGGAGAAAATATAATGGCTTTTATTAGATCATATGAAATTGGCTCAACTGGAATGATTGTACCGGAGGCTTATTACGTCGTGTCTCATGTCGACATAGACAAAAGAATTAAGAATATCTTGCCTCCCGTAGATCCTTCTACAGATACTGGTTATACATCCAATATTGATCCTACCGATGAAGCTCAAATGATTGAAAATATGGGCCCTCCTGTTTACTGGAAAAAGGGGTATGTAGGTACAATCGCAATCGAGGTCTGGGCTTCAAAGGCTGCCAGAGAAGATGAAGATAAAGAACCAATTGGATTCATTGGAGATAGTCCAGTAAAGGGCCCGTCTATAGATGCACAAGTAGATGAAATGAGACCTGAAACCCTTGGTACCGATGGAATGGACCATTGGATTAAATTTTTTGTTGATGTCGAATCTGGCGAAAATTATCTTACCCAGGCTTATAGACATCTCAGACAGACATCCTATTTTGCAAATGCAATAGAGGATTAATAAATAATAGAAATAAACACGGAGATATTTTATGTCCTTAACAATGTCGTATAAGGTCACGGGTCTTAAAGTCCGCGATCAAGTAAACACAGAAGGTGCTTCGCTTTCAGATGCTGTAATCCAAACATACTGGGAAGCAACTGGCACTGATGAAAATGGTAACACAGGGAAATTTCCCGGCGCTACTCCCTTCACAGCAGAAAAAGTCCCAGCTGGTGAGTTCACTGCATTTAGTGATCTAACAGAAGAGACTGTATTAGGTTGGATTACTGCCTATATCGATTCAATGCCTGGTTATATGGATGATATACAATCTCGAATCATCAAAGGTATTGAAGATGAACTGAAGGTAGTTCAAGAAAAGCCATTACCTTGGGACCCAGATGCACCTCTCTTGGGCCAGCCAGTGATGGACGATGAGGATATCGAAGCCGTTGTCGATCCAGCAGACACTGATGATGCTCCCTAATGAATTATTCTTGGGTTATAGATAGCCTGGAAACCAGTGGAGAACTTAATTTTGAAGGGTATATGTTTCAAAATTCTGTTCGGGCTGTTCTTTGGAAAAGGGTATTGACTGGACCGGATGGTAGATCCGAGTCTTTTTCTGGTCGTTCATCTTTTTCTGCTATCGATAGACCCAAGAGTGATTTCATTTTATATGGTAATCTCTATGAGGACCAAATAGTTGGTTGGATAGAGAATGATGTTTTGCCTGAAGAGGTGAAAGAAATAGATCGAAAGCTTCTTGTGAAATACAACAAGGTACCGAGAGAAACAAAAAAGCTTCCTTGGTAGTCCTATATAGTATTGTGCTTTTTATTATGGAGAGTGTATGCACGAAATACAGTATGGTGGCCTGGCGTCCTGGGCCGTAAAACGAGGAGGTAGTCTACACCCAATCTTTTTGCCCCCAGAAGAGACTGCCGAGACGGGCCAAATGAACCCGTCTATCCTTATCCACAAAGGAAAAATTCTTTTTAATATCCGACAGGTGAATTACGCTCTCTATCACAGCGAAGGGAAGCGTTTTCCTCACCTATGGGGCCCCCTGCAATATATCCATCCAGAAAATGATATTAGTCTGAAGACTGATAATTATATCTGCGACCTCAACGATGACCTAGAGGTAGAGTCTTTTTGTAAGGTCAATATGAAATTTGATACCGGGGCTCCGACCTGGAATTTTATTGGCCTTGAAGATGGAAGGCTCATAGAGTGGGATGGCAGATTATTCTTATGTGGTGTTCGTAGGGATTGCTATGACGATAAGGGCACCGGTCGTATGGAGATGGCCGAGATCGAATATCGTGATGGTGAATGGCAAGAGGTATCTCGTAATCCAATTCGTGCACCCAGTGATACAACATCTCTGCTGGGCTATTGCGAAAAGAATTGGATGCCAGTTCTTGATATGCCATGGCATTTTATTAAATGGACCAATCCAACTGAATTGGTATATTACGATATTAGTACCACAAAATCTTATACGACAAAATTGGATGAAGGAAAGCGTTATCGATTCCCTCGTGATATCAGGGGAGGTACACAAGTCATTCGGTTAGATGAAAACCACAGAATGGCGATAACCCATGAGGTAGAATTAAATAAGGATGCCCATGTCAGAAAAGATGGTCTGTACCTACACCGTGTGATCATTTGGGATAACGACTGGAATATAGTCAAAGCCTCGGATGGTTTTAGTTTTATGGGGATGAATCATTTCGAAGACGACGGCTGTGATTACGGAATCGAATTTGCGGTCGGAGTCCAGATCCATAATGGCAGTATTTTGATTTCCTATGGATTGGCAGATGCGGCCACCTATCTTTTGAAAATGCCTTTGGTAGATTTTCTTGAATTTGTTGACAGGACGCAAATAGTATGTTAAGATTGACACAATTATTAAATGAGCACCTTAAAGATGTTCACGATTCAGGGTTACTCTATGAGGTAGGTAGGGAATATGATCGATTGGGTCAGTGTTCTGCAGCGATTCCCTTTTATTTAAGAGCCTGCGATAAAGAATGGGAAGATACCCTATTACAATATGCCTGCCTTTTGCGGATGGTTATTATGTACCATCGATTGGGTCGAAGAGATGCTACGGTAGAAGGGATTCTTCAAAATGCTGTGACATTGAGGCCAGATCGACCAGAGGCCTGGTATTGGTATGCAAAGACAAGTAAAGAAAAAGGTAAGTGGAAACAGACTCTAATGTATGCTTCTGTTGGTCTTCAGTGTGAAGAACCCGAGGAAGATATCGATGTGGATTATCCAGGCCATTTTGGGTTGTCTTTCTATGAGTGTATTGCTGATTGGTATGTTCGTGGTATTCAAGAATCCAAAGAAAAGACCTTTGCTCTCAAATATTGGTTCATTGGTCCGGTCAATCCTACGTATGAAAAAGAAGTTGACATGCTCCTCGGTGTACACAAATATCCTAAGAAAATAATGTATAATGGAGAGCTGAGTGGTCTGTGGAAATATGGATTCCCCGGCCTAGAATCTATCACAAAAAATTATTCTCCTCGATTGCAAGACATGATTGTCCTTACCATGTTGAACGGTAAAAGAGAAGGAACATTTTTGGAGTTGGGTACAAGGTTCGCAGATCGTAGTAATAATACGTATCTATTGGAAAAAGAGTTTGGGTGGAAGGGGTTGACAATCGAACCGGATCACCGAGTCGCGACAGAATATAAAAAGAAAAGATCTAATTATTACATATGCAAAGACCCCTTGTCAATAGATTTTGAGGATTTATTAGAAACACACAGTCTAGGCGATATCGATTATTTACAGATAAATTCAAAATATAAATCCTATCAAATTGTGATGGACAAGATACCATGGGATTTACACCGATTCAAGATAGTCTCTTTTCATATACCAGATATGAATGAGACAGATAACACTTTGTATAAAAATAAGATGAGACAGAAAGGGTATACAATGCTAGCAGGAAATATATTCTATGCTCCAGATAATGATATACATTATCATGAGGACATTTGGGTTCATTTGCCTTCAATGGATGCTGACCTCTTCAATCAAATAAAACAAAATGAAAGCGATTTTATAGTGGATAACTGGTTCGATCATGTCTATAACTGAAAAGCCTTGGGGCCACTATAAAATTCTCTATGAACAGTCACCTCAGTTTAAGGTAAAAGAGCTCGTTGTTTGGCCCAGACAATCTCTGAGCCTCCAAAGACATCGCAGTAGAAGTGAGCAATGGACTGTTGTTATGGGTTCACCAAAAGTTTTACTTGGCTCAAATCGAGATTTGCTTAAAACCATACAATTAGAAAGACATGATATGATTGATATTCCGGTAGGGCATTGGCATCAACTTCGTAACGATACAAATTACGTAGTAAAAATTTTAGAAATTCAATATGGTGAAAATTGTGACGAACACGACATCGAAAGAATAAATATAGAAAAACCATAGAGGAATAATTCAATGGCTCTAGTAATGGGCGCGACCACAGTCATTACTGATGCAGATGTTGCACAGAATATGACATACACAAACGTGCAGCCAGCGGTAACATCCGACACAGCTGTAACCGGTACAAAAAACATAGACATGGCCGGAGCGGCAATGGAATATTGGCAAATGACTGGCGCATGTACTTTCACTCCAACTGGCGGTTCCGAAGCACTCGGTAGAACAAAGGTCATTTTACTTGATACAAACACTACTGGGTTTGCACCAACATTTTCTGGCATAGAATACCCAGAAGGTGGTGGTGCTCCTAGTTGGTCTAGTTATCGTTATTGGCAGGTATATCTTATTTCGTGGAGTGCTACGACTACAAGACTCACAGCAGTAGGGTTTTCTACCTAAATGTCTTTGCCTCATACATACAATCCAGTATTTACTGCTTCGACTACTAGTCCACCAGCAGGGGGTGCTGATCAGGTGACGATTCCTTATGCTGGATGTTCTGTTTCATCAACATTTAATTCCACTGAAGCAGATATAATATTTTCAAATAATGGTACATTATCATTTACTGGTTTATCGTTTGATGAACTTTTTCCTTGGAGCAGTGCAGCGAGCTTAACTAGCATCGATAGTGCTGGTTGGTGGGAATCTAAAAGTGGTACTCTTACAGCTTCCGATTATGATATACGATTTAGTTGGAGTCCAGGCTCTTTCCAAACTGTGGTCACCAGCCCGGTAATGGTGCAAAATACTTGGTATACCCTCGGCACTAGTCGCACTGTCACATTTGGGCATAGTGAAGCGACTGCAAATCAAAGAGTTAATAGTGGTACTTTATCTGTCGACATTAGATTAAACTCTACGAGTAATGTTATTTGCTCTAAAAGTCTTACTATCGTAACTAGAATTAACGAACCGTAATAGAGAATTTTATGGCTACTATCATACCATTAACTTTTGATGATCAACCAATTCTTACAGCTCAAGGCAGTTATACTAGCCTTAATGGTGGAGATGTAGCAAGGTATATTTTTATTAATGGTTTAGCAACTGAAAGCTGTGGCTTTTCCATAGCAGGCGGTTCTAATACAACAAATAAACCCACTGGCATAACGACTTACCCGAGTGGTGGTGATTACGAAGCAATCTCTGGATCTTGGAGATGGGAAACAGATGATTTAGATGTAGTACAATCACAATGGGCATTATTTCCATACGACGATGGTTCCGCTTGGACAGATGTATATTGTTATGCTGAAGAAATTCAAGCTCCTAGATCTGATCCTCTTTTTGCTGGCAGCCAACAAAATCTCTCTTGGCTCGGCAGCAGTTCTTCTTTTGATACTTGGCTTTCACTATCAAGTGATCAACAATATACCTGGGTTTTTCAAGCAACTGGCAATCAAAATGGTGGCAATGGCAGTCCATTACATTGGTATGCTCAATTTGATATGTGGATTTATAGTGATCTTTTAGGAAGCGGCGCTCCAACAAATCCACCAGCATCACAGGGTCAGGTCACCAATTTGGGTAGAGTAGAATTAATTATTTTAAATAGTACTCCTTAAGGTATATAATATGCTAACACAAGAAGAACACCGCATTCAAACAGAAAGATTGAAGCAGCTATATATTAATTTGCAATCCGTACTAGATTCTAATGGTGGTGATACTACAGATCCGGAGTTTCTAGCAGTAAGATCGGTGATTTATAATGTTCAAAATGCCTTAAAAGAACATCAAAATGAAAAGAAAATTGCTGCTCAAGAAGCAGCCGATGCAGTTGCAAGCCGTATAGAAGAAATTAATGCTCTTCTTGCCAACACAGAAATCAACAATTCCTAGTTATAAATAGACTAAAGAAAATAGATTCGAGAGTTTCAAATGGCTCAGCCTACCACCCGAGAAGAATTCAAAGAATATATCCTACGTAAAATCGGTGCTCCTGTAATTGAAATTAATGTTGCCGAGGAACAGGTGGAAGATCGAGTAGACGAAGCAGTATCTTTCTGGCGAGACTATCACTACAGTGGTAGCCAAATGATATATCTCAAGCATCAACTTACTCAAGATAATATCGATAACGGATATATTGATTTACCTAGCACCATCCTAGGTATTTCAGGTATCTTTAATCTACAGACCAGTACTGCCACAGGCGCTGTTATGTTTAATTTTAATTATCAATTTGTATTGAACAACCTTGAAGACATCACTGGATATGAGGTCCAGAATTATTATCAATCAATGCAACACCTTGAGATGCTTCAAGAAATTTTGGTAGGCCAACAACACATTCGCTATAACAGACACGTCAATAAACTTTGGCTAGATGTCGATGCTGCCAACCTTGTTGTGGGTAACTATGTTATTGTAGAGGCATATGATGTTATCGATTCCTCAGTTTATCCAGACGTATGGGGTGATCGTTGGCTTCAAAATTATGCAGCTGTTCTGGTTCGCGAACAGTGGGGTCTCAATCTCACAAAATTCACAAATATGCAATTGGTAGGAGGAGTCGGGTTCAACGGAGAGGCTATCTTGGCTGAGGCCAGAGAAGAAAGGCAGAGAATGGAAGAAGAAGTCATTCAGAATCTGCAACCGCTCACCTATAATTTCATAGGATAACCCATGCCTACAAATCCGTATTTTCGCAATTACGACAACTTTAATGAGCAAAATCTCATTGATGATCTCGTGATTGAATCGATCAAGATGTATGGTATTGATATCATCTACATCACAAGATCCTATCAGGCAATCGATACCGTACTCAATGAAGATGATTTGAGCATCTTCGATCAGACGTTTGAATTCGAAGTATATGTCAAGACGATGGATGGTTTCGAAGGCGAAGGCGATTTCCTAAGTAAATTTGGTCTTCAAATCAATGATACAGCCACATTCACTGTAGCCAATCGTTCTTTTGAGCGATACGTTACCAAAGAGAACTATCTGAAGACAATGCCAAGGGAAGGCGATATTATCTACTTCCCATTAAATGATCAGATGTTCGAAATTAAATTTGTCGAAGATGAATCGGTATTCTTTCAGATGGGATCGTTACAGGTCTATGATATGCAATGTGAATTGATGACATATTCAAATGAAAGATTCCAGACTGGTCGCGATAACATCGACAAATACTTTAGGCATATCGATACCACATTCGAAGGTACAGCAAATACTCAAACTCTTGAGACCTTGGCAGTTCAATCTCAAGGAGCTCGTAACCTGGTATTCGAACAAGATGCTGATAATATCTTAGATTTCACAGAGACAGATCCTTTTAGTGAAGATATTACAATTCAGGATTTGGACCCATAAACCATGGCCATAGCTAATTATTTCTACAATCAGACGACCCGTAAATATGTAGCACTTTTTGGCACATATTTCAATCAGCTGCAAATTGTTCGTGTCGATAATGCAGGAAATATAATTCAGCGAATGATTGTGCCCATATCTTATGCTCCATGGCAAAAGGTATTGGCCCTGGCCACACAAAAAGATGTTAGTCCCACCACGCAAATGACACTGCCTAGAATGTCGTTTGAGATTACTGGCTATTCGTTTGATCCTTCAAGGAAAATTTCTCCCACACGAAAGATTCGAAAGACAGTCGGAGATTCGGATACTGGAGCTAGAAATTTTCATTACTCTGGTGCTCCTTACGATATAAGTTTCTCTTTGTATATCATGACAAAATACAATGAAGATGCTGTACAGTTAGTAGAACAGATCGTTCCTTTCTTCAATCCAGATCTGACACAGACTGCTAGAATAGTGCCTGGTTTAGATCCATTGGATATACCATTGATTTTAAATGATATTTCTAGTGAAGAGATTTACGAAGGGGCTTTCACAGAATCTAGGTCTATCTTGTGGACACTTAACTTTACAATGAAGGCCTGGTACTTTGGCCCTGAGCGTGAGAAGAAGGTCATTAAATTCGTTGAGGCTAATCTTGCCACAGATGTACGATCTGATGTTGACTTTGAAGAAAAACAAACACTGCAACCGGGTCTTACTGCCAATAATCAACCGACCACTGTGGTAGGAGATTCGGTTCCGTACCTAGATGTCAACTTTGATGATCCTTATGGATTTGCACAAGCAATAGAGAATTTCCCCGACCCATAACCGAGACTTTATATTATGATGAATCGACGACCTGCTTTAAACCAACAAATGAGTACTAAGGGCCTTACATATGAAATGGCCTCTGTATTCTATCACGAATTTTTTAGAAATCAAGATTATACGTGGTTTCATCGAGTAAAGCCTGGTGATGTTTGTGTTGATGTGGGGGCATGCTGTGGGATGTTCACTGCTCATGCATTAGATGAAGGGGCATCAAAGGTCTATATGGTCGAAGGCAGCAGAGAATTGCTCAAGGTCGCGATGGAAAATGTTTCCGAATATATGATGAATGAACCCGTGCCCAAGGTGTATCCGGTAAATGCGCTGCTTGGAGATTGTAATCCAACTGGCGTATACGAGACACCAACAGACGACCTAGGTGTTGATGCAATAGATAGAATGTCATTAATGGAGCTGGTGGATCTTTACGATATTCAATACATTGACTATTTGAAGATGGACATTGAAGGTAATGAATTTGATACCCTCACTGCAGAGAATTTGGATTTTTTCAAGAGAAAGGTAGGCCATTTTGCAGGTGAGATACACACACAGGCATTTGATGGGGCCCAAGATAAGTTCCTAGAATTTCGTGATACATTTTTAAAACCTTTGATGGATAATCCAGCAATAAAGATCAATGCTCAGATCCATGGCAACAATAAAACAAAATGGTTAAATAGTATACTATGGGATGATGATGCAATCAAGGCGTTGACTCCCGACCAAAGTTATTTCATGTTATACATCACAAACGAATGGTAATATAATGAGTAAAGATATCATCGCGGAAAATCTAGGCCTAAGGCCATTATCTGAGATCGAAGAATCTACAGAGCAAGAGACACTCCCCGCGGTGCAACAAGATCTGTTTCCTGCCGAGCTTGAAGAAAACGCCAAAGAAAATATTCAAGATATAGAACTTGCCAGACAGAATGTTCGAAATATTATTGATCTGGGTGATGACGCTGTGCGTGAAATGGTAGAGATTGCCAAGCAATCCGAATCGCCCAGGGCTTTCGAGGTGGTATCTACCTTGATGAAGACACTGCTAGACGCAAACAAAGAATACGTCGAAATCTCTGGTAAGAAGAAATACGCGAAGGAAGAGACAGGAGAAAAACCAGCCACACAGGTCACCAATAATAATCTTATCGTCTCGACAGCAGATCTATTGAAGATGCTCAAGGGCGACGATGATGGATAGAGGCTATCTAGGTAATTTAAATTTAAAGCGAATTGGAGAAGAAATCGAGTGGTCACCCGACATACTTCAAGAATACGTCAAATGTGCCAAAGATCCCTGCTATTTTTCAGAGAATTATATCAAAATTGTTCACGTTGATAAAGGCCTAATCAATCTTGACCTATATAGTTATCAGCGAGAGATCATCGAAAAAATCACCAACAATCGTAGGGTTGCTGTACTCACTGCCCGACAGGCTGGTAAGACTACCACCGCAGTAGCTGTCATCCTTCATTATATCCTCTTCAATGAATATAAGACGGTTGCCATTCTTGCAAACAAAGGCGACGCAGCTAGAGAGGTATTAGGAAGAGTGCAATTGGCTTATGAGGCACTTCCTAAATGGATGCAACAAGGTGTTGAAGAGTGGAACAAAGGTAATATCACCCTAGAGAATGGCTGTAAGATATACGCTGGTACTACGACTTCCTCGGCCATTCGAGGTAAATCTATCTCTCTACTATACCTCGATGAGGTCGCGTTTATCGAAGGCTTTGACGAATTCTTTGCATCGGTCTATCCCACGATCTCGTCTGGTGAGACCACAAAGCTCCTTATGACCTCTACCCCCAACGGATTAAATCACTTCTGGAAAACATGTAAAGGGGCGGAAGAGGGTACCAACGGATACGAATTCGTCAAGGTCATGTGGAATGATGTGCCAGGCCGAGATGAAAATTGGAAACAAGAGACCTTGGCAGCGCTAGATTATGATGAACAAAAGTTTCGCCAAGAGTATTGTGGGGAGTTCTTAGGGAGCTCAGGTACCCTTATTGATGGATCGAAACTGAAGAATCTGGCACCTTCTAGGCCAATAGCGGAATCCGAAAACCTATATCAATATGAAAGGCCTAATCCAAATAGCGTTTATTCCATGACTGTAGATGTTTCAAGGGGTAAGGGATTGGATTATTCGACATTTACAATTATTGATATCACAGCAATGCCTTATAAGCAGGTATGTACGTATCGTGATAATTTTATCACGCCGGTTGATTTCTCGTCAGTTATATATAGGATAGGCAATTTATACAATCAGGCAGCAGTGCTGGTTGAAATCAATGACATAGGTGAGCAGATATCTGATATTCTTTTGATGGAATACGGTTACGAGAATCTTCTGTTTACTGAGAACGCCGGAAGAAACGGCAAGAGAATTTCCTCTGGTTTTGGTAAAAGATCAGATGGAGGCATCAGAACAACAAAGACAGTGAAATCTGTTGGTTGTTCAATTTTAAAAATGCTGGTCGAACAAGACCAATTATTAATACAGGATTATAATACCATACAAGAATTATCGAGATTCTCAAAAAGAGGGGCCTCATATGAGGCGGAATCTGGATATCATGATGATTTGGTTATGAATTTAGTCATCTTTGCCTGGTTAACCGATCAGGCTTTCTTTAAAGATATGACTGACATCAATACGATGTTAGAACTACGGAAGAAAACGGAAGAACAAATTGAGGAAGAACTTTTGCCATTTGGCTTTATTGATGAAGGTGGATACGAGGATCAAAACGGCTGGGCTATAGCTGTCGATGATAGTGATAGCTGGATACATTAATAAAATTCAGTTTTTATAAATAACTTGATAGGTAAACCTGATTTAAAGCTTTAAATAGATAATAAAATAAAGGAGAAAAATATGGCTTTTTCCGTAAGTCCTTCCGTAATTGTTCGCGAAGTCGACGCATCGGCAGCAGTTCCAGCCATTGCAACCGCGCCTGCAGCTATTGCAGGTGATTTCAACTGGGGTCCAACCAATGAGGCTATTCTAATTACGTCCGAAAGTAATTTGGTGGCTCGGTTTGGTAAGCCAGATGATTCTAACTTCGAAACTTTCTTTGCCGCAGCAGATTATTTGTCTTACGCGAATGCGTTATATGTTTCTCGTGCTAGTCGTGGGGGAACTGAGGCAATCTCATCTGCTGATATACCCGATCCGGCTAATAACGAATTAACCATTTCTGTAGATGCTGGCTTCTCTGCAAAATATGAAGGTGCACTTGGTAATAATATCCAAGTAGCATATGTTAAGGGTGGTTCCTTCTCGGCTTCTGTGTTAGATGCTGGGGATATCCCTAATTCATATGAGGCTACGCCTGGTGATTCAAATACATTAACTAGCCAGAGTATCGATTATCTCACATCAGATTTTGATTTCAGGGTTGTTCCTGCTAACAGAATCACAGAAACAATTGAGGTAGGTGATGTTCTTCGAATCGGTAACGATTCTGCTGGTTATCAAGATTTTGTGGTTTCAAGTTTCGCTGAAGGTGAGGTATTGAACCAAGCAAATAACCAAATCACTGATTATTACACTTACCAGATCGATGTGACTGGTAAATATACTCTCGGTGAATTGGCGTATGGTTCGGTCAAGATTGAGAAGAAATTCAAGTATCATGCTCTTTTCAATAATGAGCCTTCATCAGCAGAACACATGCACGTAGTTGTTGTAGATGAAGATGGTGGAATCAGTGGTACAGCTGGATATATCTTAGAGACGTATAGTGATCTTTCAGAAGATTCTTCTGCTTCTCTGAGCGATGGCAGAACAAATTACTACCAAGACGTAATCAATAATGGTTCTGCTTGGATTAAAACTGCTAATACGATTCATCTTGAAGCTACCGAATATTCCTATGAAACTCTTGCTGGAGGTTCTGACGGTGGGACAGCAACATTAGGTCAGACTGCCATGGCATGGGACGTATTCAAGAACACTAATGAGATTGATATTTCATTCGCGATCGTTGGTAAATCAGACGATGCTGCTACGATTCCTAATTATGTGATCAGTAACATTGCAGACTACCGTAAAGATGTTGTTGCTTTCGTTTCGCCTTCCAAAGAGGCAGTTGTAGATACTCTTGTAACCGAAACTAAGATGACTAATATTGTCGCCTTCAGAAATAAGTTACAGAATTCTTCTTACTGGTTCTTAGATTCTGGATACAAATATCGATACGACAAGTACAATGATACCTATCGTTGGGTACCACTGAATGGTGATACTGCTGGTCTTGCTGCTAGGGTTGAACCCTATGAGTCTCCGGCTGGATTCCGAAAAGGTGTAATCAAGAATGTTGTTAAGCTTGCTTTCAATCCGAATAAGCCACAACGTGATGTATTATACAGTTCAGATATCAACCCTGTAATGTCTCAGGTAGGTCAAGGTATCATTCTGTTTGGCGATAAGACAGGACTCGGTCTTCCTAGTGCCTTCGATCGTCTTAACGTACGAAGATTGTTCATTGCTGTAGAAAAGGCAATTGCAAATGCAGCACAATCGTTCTTGTTCGAACTGAATGATGAGTTCACTCAAACACAATTCAAGAATATCGTCGATCCTTTCCTTCGTGAAATACAAGGTCGCCGTGGTATTACGGACTTCCGTGTGGTATCTGATGGTACTGTTAATACGGCAGAGGTAATCGATGCGAATCAATTCCGAGCAAATATCTTCATTAAGCCTGCACGATCAATCAATGTCATCGAATTGACATTTGTTGCGACGAGGACTGGAATTGAATTTGACGAAATTGTTGGCTCACTTTCATAAATAGAAATAACAATAGGAGAACGAGAACATGAGTTTCAATATCAACGAGTTTAAATCACAGCTTGTAGGCGGTGGTGCTCGTCCAACTCTTTTCCAAGTTCAGATTTTGAATCCTGTGTTGCCAAATGCAGATTTCAAGGTACCTTTCATGGTTAAAACGGCCCAGTTACCTGGGTCGACCCTTGGAACAATTGAAGTTCCATATTACGGACGTAATGTTCGATATGCAGGTGATAGAACCTTCGAAGATTGGACTGTCACCGTAATTAATGATGAAGATTTCGCAGTTCGCAATTCATTAGAGGCATGGTCTAATGCTATCAACACACATGATAGCAATCTCCGTGCACTCCCACAGGATTATAAGTCTAACGGAATCATTACACAATTTAGTAAGGACGGATCACCACTCCGAACTTACGTATTTGAGGGAATGTACCCACTCACAATCGATGCAATCGAACTGGGTTGGGATCAGGTAGACACCATCGAAGAATTCGGTGTTACCTTCCAATTTGATTTTTGGAGAGTTGAAGGCGCTACTGGCATTTCCACCACTTAATAAAATAAGGGGTGTTATAACATGAAGTTATTTGGTTTCTCAATAACTAGGGCTTCCGATCAAGAAACCGGGGGAAATACTCCGGTTTCTTTCGTCGAGCCACAAAATGATGATGGAGCAATAACAGTCGGGGGCTCCCTCGGCGGTTTCTATACATCAATGCTTGATATGGAAGGTTCGGCTAAGACCGAATCTGAACTTATCACGCGATATCGTAACCTGGCAATGCAGCCAGAAATCACACAAGCTATCGACGAGATTGTCAATGAGGCAATTAATATCGATACGAATGACCAGGTAGTCGAAATCGTACTCGATGATGCAGAAATACCTGATAAAATTCAAGATAAAATTCGCGATGAATTCGGCACTATATTATCCTTATTGGATTTCACAAATGCTGGATACGAGATATTTTCAAAATTCTATGTAGATGGTCGTCTCAACTATCACGTAATGATAGACGAGAATGATATCAAAAAAGGCATCACCGAACTCAGATATGTAGACCCACGAAAGCTCAAACTAATTCGTGAGATGGCCAAAAGTAAGGCCGGTACTGGTGAGGCATCAATACCCACGAAACAAGTTAAAAATGAATTCTACATTTATTCGGACTCTGGTTTTGGTGGATCGGGCTCTGGTGGTGCTGGTGGCCCTCAACAGGGTATCAAGATTGCCAAAGATTCAATCGCTCGTGTAACGTCTGGTATCGTCACCGAAGATAATTCTATGGTGTTATCACATCTTCATCCGACAATGAAGCCTCTTAATCAGCTTCGTATGTTGGAAGATGCTACGGTAATCTATACACTGACACGAGCTCCAGAACGTCGAATCTTCTATATCGATGTAGGTAACCTGCCTAAGAACAAGGCAGAGCAATATCTACGGGATATGATGACTCGCCATAAGAATAAACTTCAATATAACTCATCCACGGGTGAAATCACTGATGGTCGTAAGATGATGACCATGACGGAAGATTTCTGGTTCCCACGTAGGGGCGGGGAAAGAACGACAGAGGTAGATACACTTGCAGGTGGATCTGCCCAGGCATTGAGTACTGATGAGAACCTTCAATATTTCCAAAGGAAACTCTTTAAGGCTCTTCGCGTACCACTGTCAAGACTTGAACCAGAAGCAATGTATTCTTTCGGTCGTGTTTCAGAGATCACCAGAGATGAATTAAAATTTGGTAAATTCATTCGAAGAGTTCGTGCACGATTTGCAAATATCTTCATACAATTGCTAGAGAAGCAACTTGTTCTGAAGGGTATTATGAACCCAGACGACTTTGCCCAGATCAAGAATGATATTCGCTTTGATTTCATAAAAGAGAATTATTTTGAGGAATTAAAGCAGGCAGAGATTCTCCGTGAAAGATTAGAGACCTTGACCACTATTGAAGAATATAAGGGTCAGTATTACTCTAAGATCTGGATTCAGAAGAACGTTCTTCAGATGTCAGAAGAAGATATCGAAACTATTACTCAGGAAATCGAAAATGAAAAGGCTTCCGGTGATGGTGAGGATGAATTCGGCGATATGGAGATGGATCTCGACCCACGTGACATCAAAAAGACGGCTAATACCTCAAATAAAGATACCGCTCTCATTGTAGATTCTAAGGAGAAATTAGAAGAAAGTCAACTAAAGCTTATTGACAGTATGACGAAATTTATTGAATCGGAGTAATATAGTATGAACGTAAATGAGATTGTTAATAACGGTTTCCTCGTCAGTATATTCAAGAAGTTTCGAAAAGAGCTCAACGAAAACGTAGATGATATCTATCGTAAGGTTGGCCAACTTGATTCTAATACCGTAGTACGAGGACCCCAAGGCCCGAAAGGTGAACAAGGTGACCCAGGCACTCGAGGCCTTATAGGTGAACAAGGTCCGGCAGGACCTCGTGGACTGAAAGGTGAGCGTGGTATCGCAGGGAAAGATGGTAAGGATTATACCAAAGAAATCCAGGCCTTCGAAAAGACTCTCGTAGAGACTACCCAACTCACAGAGAATCAAATCTCTAAATTCATTTCTGAAACAAAAAAAGACATCTCAAGTTTCGAGGCCAAGATCACTACGGCATTTGATTCGAACGAGAAAAATACCGAAGCATCTCTCAAAGATATTACAACAAAATTCAATGAATTTGTCAAGAGGGTCAACCAATCGCTCAGAGAAATCGGCGGTGGTGGTTCTGTGAATATCTTGCAGATGGATGACGTTGAATTTAAGAAACGTCACATGATGGAAGGTGATGCAATACTGATATTTGATACAGAAAAACAGAAATTCGTCTCTCAGTCTTTCATAGATATAACAGAGAGGTTACAGATAGGCATGGAAAAACAATACGACAGATTAATAGATACCGACGAGGTGAATGGATTCACATATGTCGGAGAGGCAGATCCCGGTTCGAATCGGGCGAATCCTGTTTGGCGAATTAAGCGTGTCTATGAAGTAGGTGATGACATCGAAATCATTTGGGCAGATAATTCGGCCGATTTTGATAAGGTATGGGACGATAGGGCAACATTCGAGTATAATTGATTATGAATGATTTGATTGCCACCACACGAGAATGTGGTGAATGTACATTATGCTGCAAAATGTTATACGTATCGGAATATGAAAGTCCGATTGGAGAATATTGTAAACATTGTGTGCCAAATAGTGGATGCAGTATTCATGAAAAACGGGATGAAATTTGTAGAACATTTGATTGCTTATGGATAAAGCAAACACAAATACCAGACAGTTATAGACCAGATCGCTGTCATGTATTATTTGAATTGCCATCACATAGTTTAGTTTATTGGGCTCATGTAGATGATGATTATCCAGATGCATATAAGTCAGATGAAGTGCAAAAAATTATAAGAAAAATAAATGACGCAGGACATGCAGTTGTAATGAATAACGGAGGCTACTATTTACCTGAAGGAATGACGGTATCAGAGCTTACAAAGGATTTACAACACATGGCTACCGAAAACGATAAGCAGGGTACATTACAAAAATGGCAGCAACAAGCGTAACAACAGATCTGACTACGGTCGCTGCGGCTGACATCAATAACACTGACGGCGGCGGCACTGAAACGTGGGCGCAAAGTACCGACGGTAATTTTAATGACGGTGGTTCTCCATCAGACGAACCGGATTTCTACATTCAGGGTACTACTTGTGTTTCTGCAAGCCATACCAAGAACGGTGTAAATACCAACACTCTACTTTATGACGCTGGAGCTACGCAAACTCTGCCTACTGACGGTGCTTATTTAATTTGGTGTTTCTGGGCATCACCTCCCTCACTCAACACATACGGCGCAGCCACGCCAGGACTATTGACTGCGGTTGGAACTGGCTTAGGTGCTCTCGATTTTTATGCTGCCTCTGGTTCAGATTTTCCTCCTAACCCACTTGGCGGTTGGTATTGCTACGCAGTTGATCCAGCATCACATACTGCTGATGTAACAGCATCAACCAATGGTGGTGGTGGAGATGGCCAGGTACTTGGCATGGCGGTTACTGCAAGTAGACAGGCTCGTGGTCAGTCATTTGCTGTAGACGCTATTCGTACAGGCCGAGGCAGTAGTATTGTTACTGGTGGTACTACACCAGATGCTGCAGCAACATTTCAAGATATCGCTGATACACTTGATACTGGCACAAACCGATATGGCATTTTTCAGGCTGTGCCAGGTGGATTCTCTTGGCAAGGTAGATTGGCCTTAGGAGATGGCACAGACGAAGTTCGTTTTGTAGACTCTAACCAAAATATTACAATTCTTAATACACCTAAGGTTAGTACTGGTTATCATCAAATAGAAATACAAAATGGAACGTCTGTTGCATCTATTGTTGATTGGACAAACATTTCGTTTATTAACTCCGGTGTAGGTGATGCAATTGCTGCAACAAATAGTAGAGGCAACTTTGTAGCTACAGACAATGCTACTATCACCTTCAATGGGTGTACCTTTACTGATATGGGTACTTTTGTATTTAATGATGGTACTAACTCGAACGATATTACTAGCACAACATTTAGACGTTGTCAAGCTGTTACTCAAAGCGGAGCAAACTTCACTGATTGTACTTTCGATAATACTGATTCGACAGCAACAGAATCTCTTATTTCCACAACAACTACGATTTCATCAATCACCGATTGTGAATTCATTAGAGACTCTGGTACTGTTAATGCAGTATTCATTGATAGCATTACAACGACTGGTACATTAAGCTGGAATGGAAATACCTTAACTGGATATGGTACTCAAACAGTTGGAACTGGTATTTCAAGTACATCCGGCGGTGCATTGCGTTTAAGATTTACTTCAGGAACTCCTACGATTACCATCTCAGTTGTTAATAATGCAACAGTCCCTACGGTAGAAATAGTAAATGCTGGCGGTACAGGAACCGTTAATATAGAGCAAAACGTAGGTATTAGTATTTCTGTAAAAGATGCTTCAGGTACTGCAATCAACGGTGCACAAGTAGCAGTATTTAATGAAACAACCGGCGCCACGATTACAAATCAGCTTACTAATTCGAGTGGTAATTTTAGTTCTCCTGTTTCTACTGCAGCAAACACACCTATCGTGTTAAGGATTAGGAAAAGTACCACAGGAAGTACAAGATATATTCCAGTAGAAACAACTGCAGATACAGGAACGTCAGGTGCCTCAGTAAGTGTAACGCTTATCGAAGACGAGTTAGTGGAGTTATAATATGGCAACTGAATCTTTATTAAGCGGTGACATCACAGTATATTTTGCAGGAGATGCTGCCGGCGATAAGCAAATTAAATGGACAGGATCAACTGCCACTACTGCGACTCGCACAGTGAATGAATTATACACAGCACTTCAAGACCTTTTTGATAATAATACCTTAGGCGTAGGTGATTATATTGCCAAAAGTTTTGGTATTCCAATGAAGGCCGTTACACCAAGGGTATATGATATTGGTCTCATTGAAACAGGTGATGACGATCCTTGGTTCATTGATCAGGCTACGATTGAACATTTAACTGGTGGTTCGATACAAACCATTGGCTGGACTCGAACTGTGGGTTCTGCCACAGGCATTGTTTGTGTTCCTATCACAAACGTAGATATAGTAATAGGTGATGTTGGAAACACGATTACACACGCAGATGGCGATTCGGGTACTCTTCTTGATTTCGAAGATAGTGATTACGGAACTTATCTTTGGATTCGTCCAGATAGTAATGCAGCAGGAAATAATTTTGATTCGACATCGGGTACATTAACCTGTAACGCACATACAGCAACGCAAACTGCTGCAGCAAATGATGGTGAAAAAAGATGGAATAATATTGCAACGATTGGTGCAATTGAATCGGCTACAGATATTGAAGTTGCTCAAGATCAAACATTACTTACAAAATATTGGCCTGCAGGATTCTTAGATCGACTTTTCTTGATTACAGATTTAAGTACAGATCCTTTTGGTACCATCGATGGCGAATATTTTACATTCTTTGCTAGGAAAGAAAATACTCTTTACGATAACTTTTTAATTCAAACAGATGAAGGCAGAAACGTCGTACCTCTTGCAACAGCACCAGATTTAAATAACGAATCGCCGTCTCTCACATCCATTGCTGGTTTTAGTATCACGTTTGGTCCTGCAACTGCTGACATTAATGATGATACAACAAATGAAAATTATTCTATCACAGTTAATTGTGGGGGTGCCACTCTTGCCAATGCGTATCGTTATCTTCAATACCTAACAAGAGATGGTGATACGACACTCAGAGCAGGTGTAGAAGGTCAGCAATATATTGGGATTGATCATTATATTCAATATGCCTCGATCACTGGAACGATCAATGTCGGCGATGAGGTGACGGGATCTTCGAGTGGTGCAACTGGTTATGTCGCGAGTGTAAACACAACAGATACTTATGTGATGCTTCACTCATCGCAAGGTACATTTACTGCTACAGAAAATTTGACCATTGGTGGTAATTCAATTAATAATATTAGCAGCATTGAAATCGTTCAGCCTAAGAAAGCAACACCTTTTGGTAACTTTGCTGGTGGTCGATTCTTTGGTGCTCGTGGTGTGTTGGTCACAAACTTTACAGCAACAAACAATTATGAATTAATTGATGATCAAGGAAATAGCGTAGAACCCCCGACGACAAGAACATTTGCTCTGACCGGAATGAAAGATGGAACCGAGGTGAGAATATTCAAAACGGCAGATTCATCGGCAATTGCTGGCATTGAAGATATGACTGGTGGAGTTGGTACATCACCTGATAATGGAGATGGGACTGTTACCATCACCGGATCTACCGATAATAATACCTTTACCTTCTCGTGGGTATATCAAGATGCACCTACAAGTGGTTCAGATGTACCCATCTTTATTGCTATTCTAAATAATGAATATGAATATATAAGTCTGACTGGACTGTCTTTGGAAAACAGTGATTCATCCATTCCAGTGCAACAAAGATTTGATAGAAACTTTAGTGACCCCTAACTAGGTCTCTTTTTTTATAAATATTGAATAATTTGTTTTTTATTAACGTACTAGATTATGTGGAAGTGATTATTTTAAACCCTAACAATCTAGGAGAAATACATGGCAACTATTAATACGGCGCAAACGTATGTTGACCTAGATAAGCTTAAGACTGTGGGAGGCACACCTGAGCAACCTTTGGATAATACCGAGGCTGCCAGTGGTTTTTTTCAATCAGATGAAATCTGGTTAGACGCAGTCAATAAGATTTTCTATTTCAAAGGCGCACAAAACTTTGCGGCTGCCGGATCTGGTGTTACAGGTCAGGCACTTTATTCATTCTTCAAGGATGTGTGGAAAGAAGACAGCAATCTTCCCCAGTATCCTTTCCCTATGCTATCTATCACGAACGAACAGTTCGAATTCCAAAATGGCTGGAAACCAGCTGATGGTGAATTGGTAGGAACTACATCAGCAAGTGACATCACATTCGCAATTGCGACTGATGATACAATTACCTCTGCAGCCGATATCGATTTTGCTGCTGCTGGCTTCACTGATGCAGACTACGTTGTTGTATCAGGTTCTACTGATAACGATGGTTATTACAGGGTTAAATCAGCTTCAGGTGGTACACTTACATTAGAAGGGTCACCTCTCCCTGGTACGGCTGGTGCTGATACGGCAACGATTTCAATCTATCGTAATGCTGTATATCAAGCTGGTGATATTTACACTACTCGTGAAATGATTCGTACTGCTGGATGGTCAGAAGTTGGTGCTGGTGGTGGGGTATCTCGACGATACTTCGGCGCTGTAACCTTGGGAGCGTTAACCGCAGCTGACCAAACTTACTATGTACAGGATAGTGGAACAAACGCTACTCCTGTAAATACATCATATGCTGGTGCTGTAAACCAGGCTGTACAATGGTATGGTAATACTGATTACGGTGACACCCGTGCTGATGACTTCATCGGTGATGTTGGTACTGTAACACTTACAGCTACTGTTGATTTCGATAACGCTACAAAAATTATTGATTTCAATACGGCTCATTCTTTCAACGTTGGTGATTTGGTTAAGATCACCGGTGCTACTGCAGCTGGTAATAACCAATATGTAACTGTACGTTCTGTACCTAGTGCCAATGAAATTGAGGTATCAGAAACATTGGTCACGGCTACAAGTGATGCATCAACTACTGGTACACTGGTAGGATATGTACGAGATGATTACTTTAAGATCTTCGTGCGTACTCGAAAGTCGACATATGCTGACGCTGACTTGACCGACATCGGTGTTAGTCAGTTGACATATATTGTATACAGATTCCCTCTCACAAATGCTGACGATTTGAATATTAATACAACTAATGATAATGCATTTACCACAGCGGCAATCTCTTCGATCTCTGGTGATGGAACGACAATTACAGTTCAAACCTCTGTTGATCACGGTCTTTATACAGGTGCTCCGGTATTCATCGTAAATACTGGTGTTGCAAACTTTGGTGGTGCAACTGGTAAGGTATATACAATTCTTTCGAAGGTTAGTGATACCGAATTCACCATTTCTTCTGGTGATACAGGTTCTGCATCAACTGGTACTACACAGCTTGGTTATACCAATGATATTACTGTTAAGTACATGGTCAACCCTGTTACAACAACTCTTGATGTTGTACTGAGAGGCGATTATGCTGATGCTACAGCCTATGCTGCTGGTGATGTTGTATTCGATGTTGGTAACTCAGAAACCGCGGTCGGTGGTCCTCGTTGGTATTATGCTGATATAGCTGGAACCTCCTCTGGTGCAAACGTTGCTGCTGATTCGTCTGGTATTACCTGGACCTATTGGGATCCAGCTGTTCTTTATGGTTCAGTGGATTCTGCAATCGGTGCTTATGGTGGCCAAAGAAACATCGAAGAAGATGCTTCGGCGACACTTTCTGGTCCTACTGATGGTATCTGGTCTGCATATACTATTGAAATCGATGGTAATGCGCCTGGTGCAACTGATGCGCCTGGAGCTACCAAAGAGGTTCTTTATGAATATGCTCAGTACTTGTTGCGACAGACTGGTAACATTAACGACCTGAATATTGGTACCTCAGGTAGTGCAGGTTCAGTTCGACGTGGTGATATTGCAGATCCTCTGGTATTCTTCGTAGGTTCTACGTTGAACACTTACCGTGATGGAGATGTTCCTTCAGCTGTAATGGTTGATGATATTGCTGCTGCTGACGTTAACAACATTCAGTATAATGAAGCATTATCTGTAACATATGATGGTGGTGCTCGATCTACAGCTCACAGATCACCAATTGTTGTAACGGTTTCTATTAACTTTAATACTAACCTTACTACTGATGCTGATGCTGTATTCTATGCATACTATACTACTGGTGTAGGTGCACAGGCTGGTAACGACTTCGGTACAACAGGCGCATTGCAGCTTCAAAGAGTTGTAAATGGTGTTGAAAGTGACGTTGGTTCAGATATCAGTAATCAGGTATCTAGTGTGACCAATGGCGTGTATGAATTCAACTACGCCTTCGACGCTGACACGACCAATGGACGAACAGGTGGTACTGACGTTCCTGTAACGGTTGTGGCAATCGGACTTGAGACAGGCCAATATGTACTCCAGACTGGTACTATTACCGAGGCTGGTGGTGCTATCTCACTTGTTGCTCCGTTGGAAAGAAACTTCACCGACCCAGAGTAACACTATAAATAATAATGAACAGGGGGTCCATTTGGGCCCCCCATTTTGATTTTAATATGAGGTTAATAAGATGACAGATCAAGAGAAAAAACAAGCATTGGATGAGTCAATCCAATATTTCGAAAATGTGATCAATAAGGTCCTTGTTGTAGCAGGTACTACCGAAGGACTAGAAGAATTAAATCCTATGGAGATTGTGAGACATTATAATCTCGTTAGGCAAGAGTTATCAAAACTTTACGTAGATTTAGACTAATAGGAAAGTAGCAAATGGCAGGTGAGAAGACATATCTCAGAGTTCCACCAGATAGTACAGGAAAACGCGTAAAGGTAATCCACACGGCTCAATTATTCTATAATAACGCAGTCGTAGAAAATTATGCCTGGGATATTGGTGAATTCTATTTTGCCAATATGATTATAGGTATTGAATCTCCCTCGAAAACACCTTTTCATGTACACGGACATGTACCACTAAGTTCTACGTCTGGCATCCTAGAAATTCATTTCAATAAGACTGCAAAATATAAAAATGCTGCTTTTGTTATTGGTGCTGATATTATCGATGAAGACGGTGTCACAAAAATTGCAGAAATTCAAGATGTCGAAGAAGTTTATATCAACGCTCAAAATATTATGGGTTATGACAATCCAGAATATGGCTGGGATATTGACAGATTCGGCGCAGGAAAAACTACATTTTCTGAAGGACCTCCGCAGATTACCGGTACTGGTGCACTAAGGGTAAATGATGGTGCATTACTTGCTTCGTACGATTTTTCAAAAAGCGCGCTCTCAAACGAATTCACACAATCAGTTGAAGGTGGTGCGGATGCCTCTAATGAATGGGACTCATCTACTCGAGGTGTTGCTCTTACTGTAGGTACAACACCCGGTGATCGAGTTACTCATTCGTCTAATCTCTATCATTCGTTTGAAGATGGTGGTTCGAACCTATACATCATGGCAGCAAGATCTGGTGATGCTGGAAAACAAAATGTCATAAGATTATGGGGTGCATTTGATCCATTCGACGGCTATCTTTTCCAAATTAATGGATCTGACGATAACCCAGGTAATACAATGATGGGGGCTGTAACGCCTGGACCTGGTACAGCACTTCGTATTGTTCATCGATATAGTGTAGGTGGATCTGTCGTCAATCACGCGATCCTTCAAAAAGATTGGAATAAAGATACACTACTCGGAACATCTGGTGCTACGAATCCATCTGGTATGGAACTTGATGTGACTAAGATCAATGCATATTGGATTGACTATCAGTATATTGGTGGTGGACGTACACGTTGGGGTGTGTACTATAACGGTGAACGTATTGTGTGCCACGAAATGTATCATGGTAATGGTGCAGAAGGTGTGATGACACAAAATCATAACCCTCTCGCCAATCCTTCACGTCCTATTTGTTGGGCAATGACTAATACCGCCTCCACTGGAAGTGTTTCACAATTTTTTGCTTACGGTGGATCTGTAATCGCAGAACAAAAATCAGATCCTTTAAAATCTGCTCAGCAGGTTTCATTAGATTTCAACGGAAAAATATGGGGAAGACCTCATCTTCAGCCTTATTGGAGAACAAAACAAACGCGTAGTGGGTCAACCAATTGGCCAGCATTGTTAAGAACGGGTACTTATAGTAGTGCGTCGTCGACTCAATATGTCGGTACGATGAGTCCTCAGCAATTCTTACTCAACGGCGACGAGAATCATACTGTATACCAACCTCTTACGTTCCAGCTTAGTAATCATCGAATCAGAGATAACGCTCCTCGCGTAGCCGAAATCCGAGCGTTCTATGGTTGTGTTATGCGCGGCTACGAACTCGAAGACGAAAGACCAAGTGTACCAACAGTAGATCTTGATGTTGAGGGGGATCATTTAGCTCACGTTATTGAAATTGGTAGATTTGTTGTCAATGGCAATGATAGCTTTGAATTTGATAAGTTTTCAGACAACTTCCAATATGGAACTGTAAAGAATACTTCTGATCAAAGTATTGCAAGATATTTGCAACCAATAGATGCATTCACGGCTTCAAACGATCGATATGGAACTGGTGTAAACCGAGTTATGATTGAGGTTGGTAAACACCCTTTATATGGAGATTTTGGTTTATCAGATCGTCATTTCTTTTGGGATAAGCAACCTATTGTATTGAGACAAGACGGTGGTGGCACGGATATACAAAGTGCCTTTAGTACTGCTACTACAAATACGATTAAGATTACTGGCGGTGCTGGTTATGGATCATTGGATAGAGTAGACAATCCGGCTGATTGGTACTTCTTATCATACATTGATAGGAGTAGAGCTTGGTTGTATAATTCACAAGCCGATATTGATGACGATCGTCTTGCAAGAACAATAGATGTAGATGATTGTAATAATCTTCAAATTGGAACTACATTAACAGTAACTAGTGGCCCAGCTGCAGGCGCAACCTGTGGTATTATGAAGATAGATGTAACTGGAACTGCAATTCTTGCAGAAGAAATGATTGGCGGAGTCCAATATCAAGTAATCACCGTAGCTGATACGGATTATACTCGTGTTGGTGCTACAATTAATGCTCCGGGCGAAATCTTCACAGCCACAGGCCAGGCCCTTGGTGGTCTTGGAACTGTTGTTGCTGTTTCAGGCAATCCAGGTACGTTGGTAATTTGTGGTCGAGGATTAGAAACAGCCGCAGGTGCTAATGCTACTGTATCTGCGCTTGATACTGGTCTTACTACTGGTGCATTTACAACAGACACTGGTGGTGCTGGTAATATTACTGGTTCAGGAACATCAACTATTGCAAAAGATTATTGGACATCATTGAAAGCCTTGCAATGGGATACAGATTTAGGCTTAGATGCTGCTGAAGATCTTGGTCCAGATTTAATATCTCTCTATGGTAATCCACCACCAAGAGCAGCTTGGACGTTCATGATTCATTGGTTAGAAAATGAGAATGAAGACGAAGATGGCGATTCAGGCCCAGTAGAAGAAAATTCAATAACGAATTGGAATATCTTCTGGCGTGAAAGGCTGCAATAATGCAACTCATTTACAATTACAATAATTGGTGGAGATGGGCTCCTCGTTCAGAAGGTGGCGCTCCTTTCCAGAAAGTTACATTCTCAGGACCCGAGCGTATTATATACGTTGCTCCAGAGGTAACAGAATTAGATGTAAAAACTGACATATATTCTGCATGGAAAGAGTGGAATTTATATTCCCAAGAAGCTCCTCATGCAACTGTATGGCCTAGAGCCATTAGTGTGATTGGTGGTGAAGAAATTTCAGCGGATACCTCGGTCGGTGCTACATTCTTCTTAGAGAATGGATGGAGAATCCAGCCGTTTGTCGATACAAAGGCTTATACGTTATCTATTTTAGGTAATTTATATACTAGAGAAGTTGGTGAAAACCCCTTCTTATTTGCTCAGGGTGTTTCGGTATCATTAACGAGATCGAATATTGTCGATTTGATTCGAGTAGAAAGCCTCGAGGCAAATATTACAGATGTAGATTTGGCTGCTATTGCAGATAGAGTTGCACCGGCAGTATGGGAAGAATTACTTGCAGATCACCAGAATACTGGAACGACCGGTAAGAAATTAAGCGATAACCTGAAGAAGAATCAGTACATCGCACGAATTTAATAAAAATTATAAATATATTCTATAACGAATTTTTTAGGAGAAAGCATGAAATCTTTAAAAAAGCTTCTGAGTGAAATGGATCAGCCAAAGCCAGAAGAAGAGAAAAGATTTAAGGCATTACACACAGATAATACCGAGATCATAGACTACGTGATCCCTCAAGAGCATGTATTCAAGGGTACGGTAGATCGAACTCCTCGTCGTGCAGATGGTGGAAGTGAAGAGACATACGACACTTCTTATGTACGAACAGAGCCCGTGAAGCCTATGAAAGAAGAGACTGGTAAACTCGATGGCCGCCGTAAAGAGTTCAGAGAAAAACTCAAGGCACTTCTCTATTCTAAAATGAAGCAAGAGAAGAAGGTTGTTGAGACGATGACAGACCAGATCATTACTCATATGGATGAAAATGCTGCCGAAGAAATTCCAATGATGGAAAAACAACTTTCATTCATTTCTTATGCTGCTGATGAGATCGCGGATTATATTAAAGAGGCTGGTGATCCAGAAGAATGGTATCAAAACAAATTAGCTACTGTTCACGGTGAGATCAAAACTCTCTATTCATATGCCCAGGGTGAAATGCAATCAATGGGTGAGGAGACTGAAGAAGATTTAGATTCTCTTTTCGAAGCTGCCATGAGTGCAAAGGACGAAGAATCTGAAAAGCAGAAAAAATATCAGGCATTTTTTAAATCAGCTCTCAAGAGATTCGGTGTAAAATCTCCCGCGGAATTGAAGGGTGATAAAGAGAAAGAATTCTACGATTATATCGATAAGAACTGGGACGCAGAAGACGAAAGGGATTAAGAAATGGCTGGTAAGTATATAAGACCTATTGGAGCTGAAGGAGTCTTGACCACGGCAGATCCTGTTGGAAATGCTCGGTTGGTTCGTTTGTATAATCCTACAGTTAATGCAGCTGATGTGGTGGTCACAATTGCCGGGACAGTAAATGGCACTTTTACCTTGAAATCAGGTGATGTTTGTATCGTAGAAAAAGATTACACGGACACGGTTGCAGTGTCTGGAGCCGGCGCTCTTGCTGTTCAAATAGCGTACCGGGTATAAAAAAATTTAATTATAAATAATTCTTAAACAAAGGGTTTAACAAATGCGACTAATTACAGAAATCACAGAAGAGTGCGAGATCGTCACCGAAGCCAATGAAGAAAGCGGCAAGAAGTCCTATTTCATTGAAGGTACCTTCATGCAAGGTGATATCAAAAATCGCAACGGTAGAATTTATCCTGCCAAGGTTCTTGAAAAGGAAATGAAGCGATATATCAAAGAATATATCGAACCTAAGAGAGCCCTTGGTGAATTAGGTCATCCCGATGGTCCTACAATTAATGGTGATCGTGTATCACATCTTATCACTGAAATGAGCCAAAGTGGCTCTGATTTCACTGGTAAGGCAAAAATCCTCTCAACTCCTATGGGTGAAATCGTAAAGACTTTCATCGATGAAGGGGTTAAGATTGGTGTTTCTACTCGCGGCCTTGGTTCTGTTAAGGCTGGCAACGGTGGTGCAATGGAAGTACAAGATGACTTTCATTTATCCACGGTAGATATTGTTACTGATCCTTCAGCACCGAATGCGTTTGTGAATGGTGTGATGGAGAATGTTGAATACTACTACGACATCGCGTCTGGTCATTGGGTTGCTCAACAACCTATCGAAGAAGTACTTGAAGAGGTTGTCGAAGAAGTTGAAAAGCAGTATAGGAAGGTTGTGAAAAGAATAGATGAATCAGATGCAGCTAGACTGCTTGAAAAATTCATTTCAGGACTAAAAAATTAGTTTATATAAATAGATAATACTTTTTGCAATTAATTTATAATTTAATAAAAGGAGAATCACATGGCAGACGAAAATCAAGTTGCTATCGAAGAGCAAGAAGTTGCTCTTGAAGTAGCGACAGAAGAAACGCCTGTGCAGGTTGAAGAAGCCACTGAATCTACAGATGAAATCGTAGAGGAAGTTGTTGAAGTTGAAACTTCTGTTGCTTCTCTGTTCGAAGGCGAAGACCTCTCTGATGAGTTCAAAAATAAGGTAACGGTTGTTTTCGAAGCAGCTGTTAATGAGCAAGTCGAAAAGAAGGTTGCGGAAATGACTGCTGATCTGACCGAATCTCTTCAGTCTGAGAAAGAATCTCAGATGGAGACAGAGGTAGCACAGATCGTCGAGAATCTTGATAAGTATCTCGATTACGTAGTTGAGCAATGGATGGAAGAGAATGAAATTGCTGTTGAGACCGGTATCAAGGTTGAAATGGCTGAGTCATTCATGGAAGGCCTCAAGTCTCTCTTCGAGTCACACAACGTCGAAATCGATGAGGAAACTCATGACGTAGTTGCTGATCTTGAAGCTGAGGTTCAAGGTTTGAAAGAATCTTCCAATGAATTGGTAAACAAGAACATCGAGCTTCAGAGCCAAATCGATGACCTCAATGCAGAAATTGTTTTTGAGAACATCGTTGAAGGATTGACTGAACTCGAAGTTGAACGTTTTAAAATTCTTTCGGCGAACCTAAACAATAAAGACCTCGAAGAATATACCCATAATCTTAAGGTCATTAAAGAATCTTTCTTTGCAGAAGCTCCTGCTCAGACTGATGTTCATGGTGATGAAGAAGAAGCTGTGATCACCGAAGAGGCTGCGCCTACCCCGGCACCTGCTTCTGATTACACTTCTGTGAACGCTCTTGTCGAGGCACTCAACGCAAGAAAAAACAAACAATAAGTGATGATAAAATTAGGTTTTTATAAATAATTTTCATAGTAACATTTATAACAATTTTAACAAGGAGATAGATACATGTCAAACTATCAAAAACTTGTGGAAAAGTGGGGGCCAATCTTAGAGCACGAATCTTTTTCACCGATTGAAGATAATCATCGTCGCGCAGTAACTGCAACGATTCTGGAAAACACAGAACGTGCACTTGCTGAAACAGGTGATCTTTCTGCAAACATGACATCATTGCTGTCAGAAGCTGCACCTAATATGAACACTGATCCAGCTGGTACTAGCAATCCTGGTTTCGGATCAACTGGTGCTTCACCTGTTGCTGGTTACGATCCTGTACTGATTTCATTGGTACGTCGTGCTATGCCTAACATGATGGCTTATGACATCTGTGGTGTTCAACCTATGACTGGTCCTACGGGTCTTATCTTCGCAATGCGTTCCAAGTATGGTGCCCCCGATACGGGTGCTGAAGCTGGATACGCTGAAGCTAATACTTCGTTCTCTGGTACAGGTGGCGATACTCATGATTCAGCTGATTACACTTCTTATGACGCAGGTACTGATACTGCTACTCAAGAAGGTCGTACTGGTGCTAGTGATATCAATCAGATGTCTTTCTCAATCGAGAAAGTTAGTGTTACTGCCAAGAGCCGTGCTCTGAAAGCAGAATACACTACTGAATTGGCTCAGGACCTCAAGGCTGTTCATGGTCTGGACGCTGAAACAGAATTGGCTAACATCCTTCAGGGTGAGATCCTCGCGGAAATCAACCGTGAAGTTGTTCGTACAATTTATACTGCTGCTAAAGGTGGTGCTACTGGTACTGCTACTCCTGGCACTTTCGACCTGGACGTTGATGCTAACGGTCGTTGGTCAGTAGAGAAGTTCAAGGGCTTGATGTTCCAAATCGAACAAGAAGCTAATGCTATCGCTAAGGCAACTCGTCGCGGTAAGGGTAATGTAGTCATCTGTTCTTCAGATGTTGCTTCTGCTCTTCAGATGGCTGGTATGTTGGATTACACTCCTGCATTGAACGGAAACGCTCTTGCAGTAGATGACACAGGTAACACATTCGCTGGTGTATTGAATGGTCGTTTCCGTGTATACATCGATCCATATGCTGGTTCTAACTACTTGGTTGTAGGCTATAAGGGTTCATCTGCATTCGATTCAGGTGTATTCTACTGCCCATACGTTCCTCTTCAGATGGTACGTGCAATTGGTGAGAATAGCTTCCAGCCTAAGATCGGCTTTAAGACTCGATATGGTATGGTTTCTAACCCATTCGCTGGCGGTGCAGCTGTCGGTAATGGTGGACTCGGTGCTAACACTAACGAGTACTATCGTCGAGTGGCTATTGCCAACTTGTTCTAAGATTAGAATAAGAAGACAAGATAAACTTGTCCACGACTTTGAGGGCCCTTCGGGGCCCTCTTTTTTTGTCTGCGATTTATGCCGACATCACACTCTCATAGAGAGCTTCGACATCTTCAACGTCACCTACCAATTCGGGTAGATTCTGCTTGTGGAATACACGAGCCATTTTATTCAGGACCTTCTTAGGAATATCAACTTCCTCAGATAGAGACTGGATTGCCTCTTTTACAAAGTCCTTCTCAGCCTCGACACG
>Ga0181563_10000294_pt1 | contig 46236 bp, 38 predicted proteins | sample 011ome_25_FD_133759 | JGI IMG/M metagenome (GOLD analysis project Ga0181563, IMG submission 133759) | Coastal salt marsh microbial communities from the Groves Creek Marsh, Skidaway Island, Georgia - 011512CT metaG (megahit assembly) | ecosystem: Environmental > Aquatic > Marine > Intertidal...
CATCATACCACAGATTCAAGCTAAGTATCCTACAATAAGCCCCTCTTATGAAGGTCAAAATAGAGAGGCCTCAAAATTATCAGCTTCTTTAGCATCCGCTGGGATTCCTATTTTAATCCTGATTTACATGACAATTGCATTTACATTCAGAAGTTTTTCTCAACCTGTACTCCTTATTTTACTCGTGCCTTTGAGTATTACTGGTGTTGCATGGGGTCATTGGATTCACAATTTCCCACTGAACATCCTCTCCATTCTTGGAATTATTGCACTGATTGGAATTATGGTAAATGATGGACTCGTATTAATAGGAAGGTTTAATAATAATTTGAGGCAAGGAATGTCATTTGACAGCGCATTAATCAATGCTGGAAAGTCCCGGTTTAGAGCCATTTTTTTAACCTCAGTCACGACGGTTGCTGGATTAGCACCCTTATTGTTGGAGAAAAGCAGGCAAGCCCAATTTTTAAAGCCCATGGCGATTTCCGTATCCTACGGTATAGCCTTTGCAACCTTGTTAACGCTTATAGTTCTTCCAATATTTTTATCCTTTAGTAATCAAATAAAAGTGTATCTCAAGTGGCTCAGTTCAGGAGATTTTCCAACTAAAGAGGCGGTAGAACGTGCTTTAACTGAACTTAAAGATGAGAAAAAAATGAATGAAATAGAAGAACCTAATACTCAAGAATCATGAAGCATGTTCAATTCATACTTATTCTTTTAGTATTCAATCTTACTGGGATTCAAGCCCAGCAATTGCTTTCAAAGGAGGCTGCTCTAAGCTTGACTTTGGAAAATAATTTTGGGATACAGATGACTCGAAATGTCAATGAAATCAATAAAAACAACAGTGAACTTCTCAATTCGGGCTTTCTTCCAAATGTAGCTCTTTCGGGCGGTAGTAATTTTACAGCTTCGGATTCAGAAATTGCATTTCCAGGGCAGTTTCTAGAGGATGGGACTCCCCGACCAAGTGTAAACTTAAATGATCAAGAAGCCCAGCGATACAATGCTGGGATAAATCTCAACTATACACTTTTTGACGGCTTGGGTAGAAAGTTTACTTACAAGAGATTGAAAGAGCAATACGCATTGAGTGAGCTTCAATTGCGAGAAACAATCGAACAAACCATTTTACAGCTTTTTAGCGTATATTTTGAAGTCGCACGTTTAACGGAAACAACAGCAAATTTTAAACAGACTCTGGTTGTGTCAAAACAGCGTCAACAGCGTGCCGAAACCGCATTTGCTTTTGGTCAGATTAATAAGTTAGCTGTCCTAAATGCACAAGTCGATGTTACCAATGACAGTATTAATTTATTACAAGCAAACCAGCAATTGGATAATGCAAAGCGGGACTTAAATCTCATTATTAATCAGCCAATAGAGACTGATCTAATAGTAGAAACCAATTTGAATTTTATTCCAGAGATTCAAATAGAACAGTGGTTACAAACAGCATCACAGTTTAATGTAAGTCTGTTGCAGCAACAAAGTAATAGTCAGATTAACGCCTACGATCTAAAGGTTAGCCAGTCAGGTTATTTACCCACTTTAGGCTTGAATGGATCTTATGGGTGGAACTTAAATCAAAGTCCCGCCTCTGCCTTTTTCCCGGGTACAAACAACACCACACTTTCCCTTGGCCTTGGGGCTACTCTTAGCTGGAATTTGTTCGATGGAGGGCGAACCATTACTCAAGTAAAAAACGCAAAGATTGCAGTGGAAAATCAGAGAATTCAAGAAGAGGAAACCAGACTTACCTTTGAGCGAAACCTGAGAAACGCCCAACAGAGCTATCAAAATGCAGTTAAAATTTACTCTATTCAGAGTAAGCAGGTGGAAACAGGAACCTACAATTTTGAGCGTTCCCAAGCACAGTATCGATTGGGATCAATAACAGCTATTGAGTTTAGACAGGCACAAATTAATCTGCGAAACGCACAGCTTCAAAGAGCTGCTGCTAAATACCAAGCCAAATTGGCAGAATTAAATTTGATTCAATTGAGCGGGCAATTGTTGAATGTAGAACTTTAAAAGCTGACATTATACAATTGTTGGTTCCGATGGTAATCCAACAATTTATCTCGTTCTTCTTTGTATACTGATTTACTTTTTGAGATGACTAAATCTCTGGAGAGATCTTGGGTTACTTTAAAAAAATATGTGGAAACCTTATTGAAATCACGATCTAAATATTTATTACTCCACATTGACATTTCATAAAGCACAGTATTGAGATCCATGCCTTTGTCCGTAAGGTAATAGTGTTTTACTTTATGATCATTTCTATCATTGACAAAATCAATAAAACCGCTTTCTTTCAGTTTTTTGAGTCTATCGGATAGGATATTAGTAGAAATATTTTCTTCTCCTTCATTTAACAGTTGAGAAAAGGTATTTCTTTGTAGAAATAAATCGCGAACTACTATTAAGGACCATTTGTCTCCAATCAAGTCCAAAAGGTTGGTCATAGGACATTTGGATCTAAATTTTTTAGGCATAAAAAGTTCTTTTAGCTGAACTTTCAAAGTTAAGGACTAATGATAATATTTTGGGGTTTCGAATGATGGGCTAAGCTAAAAAAAATAAACTAACTCAAAAACAAATGAGATCAAAAGACAAAGAATGTTAGCGTTTATTTTTATTTTTGTGCTGAATTTAAATACACTTATATGGCCTTTGATATAGAAATGATCAAGCAAGTTTACAATCGCCTTCCAGAGCGTGTAGAAGCTGCTAGAAAATTGACGGGTAAACCACTCACAGCTTCAGAAAAAATCTTGTACTCCCATTTATGGGGAACACAGGTTGATAAGGCATTCCAAAGAGGTGTAGATTATGTTGACTTTACCCCAGACAGAATTGCTTGTCAAGATGCTACCGCCCAAATGGCTTTGTTGCAGTTTATGCAATCGGGAAAGGATAAAGTAGCAGTACCTACTACAGTTCACTGTGATCATTTAATTCAAGCGAAAGATGGTGCGGATAAGGATTTAAAATCAGCAAACAGTACTTCTGCTGAGGTTTTTAACTTTTTAGAGTCTGTATCCAATAAATACGGTATCGGATTTTGGAAGCCAGGTGCAGGAATCATTCACCAAGTGGTCCTTGAAAACTACGCTTTCCCTGGAGGAATGATGATTGGGACAGACTCACATACCGTTAATGCTGGAGGTTTGGGAATGGTTGCAATCGGAGTAGGTGGCGCAGATGCAGTTGACGTAATGGCCGATATGGCCTGGGAGTTAAAATTCCCCAAGCTGATTGGAGTGAAGTTGACAGGAAAATTAAACGGATGGACGGCTCCGAAAGACGTTATTCTAAAAGTTGCGGGTATTCTTACTGTCAAAGGTGGAACTGGAGCTATTATTGAATATTTTGGCGAAGGTGCCGAGTCCATGTCTTGTACTGGAAAAGGAACCATTTGTAATATGGGTGCTGAAGTAGGGGCAACTACTTCTACTTTTGGATATGACGAATCAATGGAGCGCTACCTCAGAGCTACTAGTAGAGATGATGTAGCAGATGCAGCCAACCAGGTTAAAGAGCACCTTACTGCAGACCCTGAGGTTTACGCAAATCCAGAGCTTTATTTCGACGAGTTGATAGAGATTGATTTAGACAACTTGACTCCACACGTCAACGGACCCTTTACTCCAGATCTAGCAACTCCAGTTGCAGAAATGAAAGAAATAGCCAAAACAAATGGATGGCCTTTGCAAGTAGAATGGGGTTTGATTGGCTCATGTACCAACTCATCCTATGAAGACTTGTCACGAGCTGCTTCTATCGCCAAACAAGCAGTAGATAAAAAACTAACAACTAAAGCAGAATTTGGGATTAATCCAGGTTCAGAGCAAGTACGTTATACCGCAGATCGAGACGGTTTGCTCTCTATCTTTGAAGATTTAAATGCTAAGATTTTTACCAATGCCTGTGGACCTTGTATAGGCCAATGGGCAAGAGAAGGTGCTGACAAACAAGAGGCCAATTCAATCATTCATTCTTTTAACCGTAACTTCTCTAAACGAGCAGATGGTAATCCAAATACACACGCATTTGTAGCTTCTCCTGAAATGGTTGCAGCTGTGGCAATTTCTGGACGATTGGACTTTAACCCCATAACAGACAGCTTGATCAATGAGGAGGGAGTAGAGGTTAGATTAGATCCTCCTGTTGGATTGGAACTTCCCACTCAAGGATTTGATGTTGAGGACAACGGCTACCTAGCTCCTCTCGAAGACAGCTCGGGAGTTGAAGTGATTGTAAAACCAGACTCTGAACGCTTACAGCTATTGACTCCTTTTGCTCCTTGGGACGGTCAAAATTTGATGGGAGCAAAATTATTGATCAAAGCCCATGGCAAATGTACCACAGATCATATTTCTATGGCAGGACCATGGTTGCGTTTTAGAGGTCATTTAGACAATATCTCCAACAACTGTTTGATCGGTGCCGTTAATGCATTTAATCAAAAAACTAATTTTGTCAAAAATCAATTGACTGGAGAATACGGTGGAGTACCAGACGTTCAAAGACAATACAAAGCAGCTGGAATTGAAACGGTTGTTGTAGGGGATCACAATTACGGAGAGGGTTCTTCCAGAGAACACGCCGCTATGGAACCGAGGCATTTAGGGGTTAAAGTAGTCCTAGTAAAATCGTTTGCGCGTATTCATGAGACCAACTTGAAAAAGCAAGGAATGTTAGGAATCACTTTTGCAAATGAAGCGGATTACGATTTGATTCAAGAAGACGACACTTTTAACTTTATTGACTTGGCTGAATTCGCTGCTGCTAAGCCATTGACTATTGAAATTGTTCATGCCGATGGAAGCACAGACACTGTGATTGCAAACCACACTTATAACGAACAACAAATAGAATGGTTTAAAGAAGGCTCAGCTTTGAATTTGATAAAAAAGCAAAACGCCAGCTAAACCAAATCATTTTTGATTAGAAAATTAAGGCCCGTATTTTCGGGTCTTTTTTATAGACTTAGCCAGTAGGTAAGCTTGAGGTTAATCGAACGAAAAACTGGACCGAATTCTCGAGTGTAATAGTTGTCATTATAGACAAGGTACAGGTCTGAAAGGGGAGCAAAACGCCATTGTAATCTAGAGTTTATACCCAAATTATCCGATTGATTGCTGTATTGGATTAAAGTAGACCAAAAGAGTTTTTTATTTAAAGTCAATTCCACTTTTGGACTCACTAAGATGATGTTAGCAGAAGGATAGGGGTCCGGAAGCCGAACTTGATTGTAATCCCAAAGTAGGCTCATAACAAGCTTGGGCTGAATTCGAAATTGGGTATTTCCTTGATAAGAAAACCGAGTTCCGTTATAAAATGTGCCGTATGAAAATTGGGAAGAAAAATTAAATAAACGCGCTACATTGGATTGATATTCAACAGACCATGCATTAAATTCATAGTCGACATTTGCAGGTAAAGGGATACCGTTTTCAGAACGTGTAGGATCAAATGAATTTGACAAATAGACGTATTGATTCCTCAATGAAAAGCTTAGCTGATCCTGTTTTTTAAACTCAATATTGTATTCCACCCTTTTAAAGTGATCGGTTTTTTTATAGTCTAGGCTTTTTTGTTGCCAGTTGTAATTCGCTATTTCTATACTATGCGAATTTATTTTCCCCTTTTTGGGGTAAAAGATTCGAGTTCCAGAAATACCTGTTTTGATGATTCCAGTACGCGGTATAAAACCTAAATCCGAACGATAATCTTGATCGACATAAATCCATTTAGATGAAAATTGCCAAGTACGTGTATTGTAATTTATGGATGCTCCAGAGGAAAGATTGCCTTCATTATCGTCCGGTTGAAAAGATTTATGGGTATAAAATTTACCCACCCATTTATTGTTTGCAGAGTTGAGATTGTAATCCAATCCAATTACCCTGTTGTACCTATCCTTTTCCTCCAAAAAATCGTAGTCCTTAATGCTTTCACGATTTACAATAAATGCTCCAATCTGAGATTGATTAAAAACTTTTCTTTGAAGGGCAAACATAGCATTGTTATTAGAGGCGATGTTATTGCTAATGTCTTCTTGATTTTGAATACTTAACACACCTAAGCGCCAGTTTTCGTCTAGTTTACCACTCAATCTTACTCCTCCTAAAATATTGTTTTGTATGGTATTACCAGCTAAATCTCTTGCAATCCCAATCCGTCTGGAGAAAAATGGGATGGCTTCCCTTCTCCCTCCAAAATTCCCAAATAAGTCTCGGTTGTCAATAAAAAATTGACGTTTTTCTGGTAGTGAAATTTCAAAGCGAGTAAGGTTAGTAATGATGTCATCTACTTCCACGTTGGAAAAATCGGGATTTAATGTGATATCTAAATTCAAACCATTTCCTACAGCAATTTTTAAATCTCCTCCCACATTTAAAGAGTTTGCTTTAGGGGAGTCATTAAATGAGTTGGAAGAGAGCCCGTTGATATAAGGAATCAAATATAAAGGTGTTTTGTTTTTTGAAAGAGGTTCTTCAAAAACGAGTTCCCCCAGGTATCCCAAATTGACGGGAATTTGATTTTGAGGGACAGAAGACCAAGAGCTTCTCTCGTTAGTTTGCATATCATACCGATAGGATTGAAATCCCCAACGTTGGCTTCCTTCAGGATACTTCAATGAATTGAAGGGAATGGCTAACTCAATTGTAAACGAATCTTCATTTCGCACGGTCTCAGCTTTCCATTTAATGTCCCAAGTCAAACTAAAGCCATTTATGGTTACCCCTCGATCTGAGATCAGGCCTTCACGTTGGACGCCGTATGCACTAACACCAAATAAAAAAGCATTTTGCCCATCTCGAAAAGTGTCAAAAAGGACGGTTACATTATCATTGGAACGCGCACTAAAATCGCGCTTTAAAGAACTTACCATAAAGTTAGCACCTACACCCTTTGCATGTGCGCTAATGTAAATATAGGTATCATCATAAAGCAATTTCACTTCGGTTTTGTTGGTAGAACGAAGGGAATCGGTTGGAAACATTTGCCAAAAATCAGTCGCTATATCGGCCTCATTCCAGATTGCTTCATCAAGTACTCCGTCAAGCTTAATTTTCTCTTCAATTTTTCTTACAAAAAGGGAACGTTGTTCCAACTGTTGACCGTAACTATCCAATGGATTAATTACAACCAATGCTGTCAATAAAAAAACAAATTGCGAAAAAACACTAAGTTTCATTCAGTATTGAATTTGATGTATAGATGGAGCTATTAAGCTTGAATCGTTAAAAAACCGATTCGTGAGTGCTTTTTATTTAGTGGATGAGTATTTTTTGGAATAGCGTTTCCAAAGTTCTGTTTGATGAGTTTCAAGACTAATTGCTCTCCCTGCAATCCATGCCTTGTAAATTTGATTGGTTCGCATATCCAATGCATCGCCCTTGGATAGAAAAAGCGTTGCATCTTTGCCTACTTCAAGAGTCCCTAGTTGACTGTCGATTCCTAAAATTTTGGCAGCATTGGAGGTGATGAGTTGCAAGGCTGATTCTTTGTCCATACCGTATGCAGCAAAACTCCCAGCATAAAATGGAAGGTTACGAGTGTACATTCTTTCCATACGCCCGCTAACATCAATACTTACTAAAATACCAGCATCTGTTAGTTTGGCTGCTAATTTAAAGCTGCCTTTTATATCCTCGTCTTCACCGTCTGGAAGTCGGTGAGGTCTGGAGGCAATTACAGGAACATTGTGGGCTTTAATAAATTCGATTTGATTAAGAGCCTCATTCCCTCCGACTAAAACAACTTTTTCAATTCCCAAACCTTTGAGGTAGCTAATACCGTCTACAATTTGTTTTTCATCTTCAGCGTGGAGATAGAGTGTCTTTGAGCCATTAAAAAGACCAGCCATTGCTTGATATGGAAGGTGTACAGTTTTTTGATTCAGATCGTACACTTTTGAATTTTCAAAGAAGGTTTTGATTTTTTCAATACTTGGTAGATAGTTTTTATTGCTTTTGAGCGTTGGGTCTTCACCCATCCACCACCTTCCTCTACTATAAGGATTGGGCCAATTGAGATGGATTCCTTCATCCGTCTTAACCAAAGCATCTTCCCAATTCCACGCATCCAGTTGCATTACTGATGAGCTTCCAGAGATCTGACCGCCTCTGGGCGTAATTTGAGCGACTAGCACTCCATTAGGGCGCATGCTTTCCACTATTTTAGATTCTGCATCATAGGCAATTGCTGTGCGGATATGAGGTAAAAAATCACCCAATTCATCTTCATCTCTGGTGGCTCGAACTGCATCGACTTCTACAAGGCCTAGTGTAGAATTCATGGCTATAAATCCGGGGTAAAGGTGTTTGCCTTCCGCATTAATCATGACTTCATATTCAGCCCTGTTGGGTTCTGTTCCCACGGAAGTTATTTTCCCATTTTTAAAACCCAATGCTCCGTTAGCGATAGTACTTCCATCACCTAAGTGGAGAAATGCATTGGTAATTAGTATAGATTTTTCTTGTGGATTGGCAGGAGTTTGTTGACCCATTACAGGGATCCACAAAATCAGTATGAGTATGTTGATTATATTTTTCATGTCTTATTTAGTCTAAAGTTTCACAAGTAAATTCTCTCTTGGCTCCCTCAGGTGGGGCTTGGGTTACAGCTCCTTTTTCTTTGGCCATTAACATTTGACTGATGATTTGCTGTTTTTCTGTTTCCATTGCTTGCAGTTGTTCGGCAACAGTATCAGCGTCGTAATAAACGACTCCTTCAATTATTGTTTTCTCTGCTTTAGCATAGATGGATAGTGGATGATCAGACCAAAGCACAAGATCGGCATCTTTCCCGACCTTAATACTTCCAATACGGTCGTCTAGGTGAAGAAGCTTTGCAGGGTTAAGGGTAACAAATTTCCACGCATCTTCCTCTGAAATTCCACCGTATTTGACGGCTTTTGCAGCCTCTTGATTTAGTCGGCGTGACATTTCACCGTCATCAGAGTTAAAAGCCACCGTTACTCCTGCATTATGCATAATGGCACCGTTATATGGAATGGCATCTTTAACTTCGTTTTTGTACGCCCACCAGTCAGAGAAGGTAGAACCACCTACGCCGTGTTCAGCCATTTTATCAGCAACTTTATAGCCTTCTAAAATATGGGTAAAGGTGTTGATTCTAAAGCCAAATTTTTCTGCCACTTTCATCAACATATTGATTTCAGATTGAACATAGGAGTGGCTTGAGATAAAGCGTTCACCATTTAATATTTGGAGCAACACTTCCATTTCAATATCGTAACGCGGTTTTTTCGTTTTTGCCTTTACTTTTTTGGAAAGACCATTATAGCTATTCCACTCTGCACCGTATTCTTTAGCGCGTTGAAAATAGTCTGTAAAAACTTGTTCCACTCCCATACGGGTTTGTGGGAAACGAGAAAAACTACCCCAATTCGATTGCTTTACATTTTCTCCCAAAGCAAATTTGATAAAAGGATCTGCATTCTTAATGATCAAATTATCTGCAGCTTCCCCCCATTTGAGTTTGATAATTGCAGAACGTCCACCAATAGGGTTTGCAGAACCATGTAAAATTTGAATGGTAGTTACTCCCCCAGCTAAGTCTCTGTAAAGGCCTATGTCATCTGGCTCTAATACATCTTCTATGCTTACCTCTGCAGATGAATTTTGTCCTCCCTCGTTTATACTTGAAGCCCCGAGGTGAGAATGTTCGTCAACAATTCCTGTAGTTAGATGCTTTGCTGTTGCGTCAATGATTCTAGCTCCTCGAGCTTCAAATGAACTCCCTATGGCAGCAATTTTACCATTTACAACAAGTACATCTGTATTGTTTAAAATACCTGCTTCTTCATTGGTCCAAACAGTTGCATTTTTAAAGAGCAGGGTTTCAGATTTGGGACGTTTACTAAAACCGTAAGCTTTGTTTGGATAGGTAACGGGTACTGGGTCGTAATACTGAGGAGTCTTCTTCTCTTTAGTCTCCTCTTCTGCTTCGTCCTCAAGTTTGGATACATTCCACTTTATTGTGTTCCCTGAAAAACCTTTTCCTTGACCTTTTTCAAAACCAGATTCATTTATTTTAGTACTCAACTGGGCGTAAACTTTATCTTTCGAATCCATTAGTGTAATTGACAACCAATGGTCTATATATGAAGCTTTGGTTTTGTATTTCAAGCTGTCCATTTTAGCTGAGACGCTGATCTTCTCCTGACTATTCTTCAATTCAAGACTAATGGTTTTTCCTTCGATCTCTAAACTGTATTTTCCATCAATATTTTGGATATTATGATCTGCGATTAGGTGAGGTGTCCCTTTGACCCAATTTTCAAAGATTTTAGTTTTATCCTCGAAGAGAGGTCCGGAGGTCACTATAAAGTTGGCGAGTTTTCCTTTTTCTAGGGAGCCTAAATTGTTTTGCTGTTTAAGAATTTGAGCAGGTATAGTGGTCAAGGAAGCCAATGCTTTTTCTCTTGAAAGCCCATATACAATAGCTTTCTTGAGGTTAGACATAAAATCTTTTTCGGATTTTAACTCATGAGTTGTCAAAGCGAATGGGATTCCAGCTTGCTCCATCATTGCAGGATTCGTTGGGGCTTGATTCCAATGGCGAAGTTGAGCCAATGTTATTTTCTTGAGTAGTAAAGGGTCGTTAGCGTCATAAGCTTTTGGGAAATTTAGAGGTAAAATTAACTTGGCTTTACTGCTTTTAAGTTGATCTAGTAGTTCGTACTCTTGCCCACTAGCGACTACTGCAAAATCAAGACCCATTTCATTTCCTACTTTTACTGCTCTAAGAGTATTCAGTTTGTCAGAAGCTTCAAAAATCTTAGGAAGATTTTTATTTTTTAAGGCGGCTTCTATGGCTAAATCAGTGTGATCTGCATTACCAGCTTCATACCAACTTACATCGTGATAGAACTGACGAATTAAAGCCATGGCGCCCATAATAGAGCTGGGATAAGATTGATTTGAAGTAGTACTCTTTTTGAAGGAAAAGTGTTCTACAGCTTCTGTATTGATAAAACGTTCTCTGTCTGGAAGTTGATCGCTCAGCGCTAGCAAAAGGCTTGTGCCTCTGTGTATTCCATTTGCTCTGTGAGTATTGACAACACCAAAACCAGCATTCCTCATGCTTTTGGCTTTGGTTTTATCATAGCTGTAATCTGTAAGTGAATTGTAATCGCTGATAATATGATCATTCCAATAGTACCCATCGCGACTTGCTTGGTATTGAGCGCTTCGCCCTGATTGAGATTTTTTTTCCATTTTGACACCAAAATTGCTGTTGAGTTCAATAAATGATGGGTAAATATGAGTTCCAGATTTATCGTATACCCTGGTGTTATTAGGAAGAGTTAAATTTTGGCCCACAGCAACAATGCGTCCATTTTGCTCCAACAGAGTTGCATCTGTAAGTACTGTGGTAGGGTTAAGATGGATCGTTGCATTTGTAAAAGCTTGAAAATTCAGTTCTTGTGTTTTTACCGCTGTATTACTTGGAAAGTAAACCTGAGCTTGGAGCACACTAAGCGGGAAAATTAATAATAGTAATAATTTCCTCATTTGTTTTTTTGTTGAAAGTAGTATAAAAAACTAGAATAATGAAATAAGATTTTTTATTAAATTAATTATCTCCTCTTTTCTTTGCAAGCATCCTGACTACTGAAGATTGACCTAAGTGGAAAGTACCTTCAGCGAGTTCAATCACTTCTTCTTTGAGCTCAACCATATCAAAACGTTCAAAATCGTTACTGAGTTCCATAGAATCATAAAGCTGATTCGGCATTTTAGGACCACCAACTCCGGGATTGAGATTTTGATACTTTAGATGATTTTTGCTAAAAGCTTCAAGAATTATTGTTCCATGAGGATTCAAAAGTTTTGTCAAATGCTGATGATTTGGTCTGCGTATGTTATCAGGGAAGTGAACATATATGAGTCCAATGGCATCAAAAAAATTATCAGGGAATTCCAAATCCGACAATGACCCGATTTGATAATTTATAGAGACTTCTTTTTCTGTTGCTAGCTTCATGGCTTTTTTGTAGGCAAACTCGCTAAAGTCATATGCAAAAACTTCCCAGCCGATTGAGGCAGCATATACTGCATTTCTTCCCTCTCCCTCTGCAGCGAGTAAAATTTTTCCTGGTTTGAGTGAATTTAAAGCTCTTTTAAAGTAGTTATTTGGCTCTTTACCATAAACATAGGTTTCTTGAGCATAACGCGCATCCCAAAATTCTTTCATTTCTCATTAAAGATTTGAAGTAGCAGTGTTTTTAAGCTACCATTTCATTTAAAATCCCTTTTCTAAAAGCCTTATAGCTAGAAGAAATTTCAGAGATTACCTCCTTGGGTTTTCTGCCTTCAATAGCCTTATACCAATCGATAGATAGAGGGTGAAATTTCATGTCTAAGTTTTTTTTACTCCACAGGGATAATTCATAAAGTAGGGGGTAGAGTTCAATACCACCATCTTTTAGATAGTATATCTTTATCTTTTTATTTTTAGGATTCTTTACATATCCAATAAGGTCAAGACTCAATAATTTGTTTAACCGATCGGTTAATATGTTGGTGGAAATTTTTTCTGGGGAATTCCTGAACTCTGAAAAAGTAGTACGTTCTAAGAAGAGGTCCCTTATCACGATCAAACTCCATTGGTCCCCAATTATTTCAAGTGCGGTGCTTATTGGACAGCTTGAACGATTATCTTTAACTTTAATCACAGTTTATATTTTTTGACAAAGTAAATTGATATTGGTCTAAAAAGAAAATTATTTTATTTATTAACTATTTACTAACATAACTTTTTACTTTGCAAGTAAAAATTACTTAAATTAGTACTTTATTATAATAACCATAAACCAATTTTATTTAGGCCGCTATTTTTAGCGGCTTTTTTTTATCTCGTTTTGATTTAAGGGGATTTGTGAGCCATACGCTTTCAGTAAATCAGTTTATTTGGACCTCAGGTTTGCGTTACAAACTCTAATTTTTAAAATATCGAATTGGCACTAAAATCATCATTTTTAACTTGTTTTTGATCTTTTTTGTTCATTTTTAGCCTTTTTTCACTCATTTTTAGCTTTTTTTGTAAAAACGACTACAACACAATGAAGCGTCTTAAGTGCTTAAATAGCCTTCAGCATAAGTGCAAGCTTCACCACCAATAAGGACTCTATCTTCGACTAATTCACAGCTTAATTCACCTCCTCTTTCCGAGAGCTGTAAGGCATTCATTTTTTGTTTTTGGATCCGCTTAGCCCAAAAAGGAATAAGTGAACAGTGAGCTGAGCCGGTCACTGGATCTTCAAGTATGCTTGCTTGGGGAGTAAAAAATCGAGATACGAAATCAACGGTTTTCCCTTTGGAGGTAATAATCACTCCTCCAGTTCCTAAGTTAATTTGATCAAAGAGTTGGCGGTTTACACGAAGATTTTGTACATCCGACTCAGTTTCATAGAGCAGCAGGTAGTCTCTTGCCTTATAAACTTCCAAAGGTGGGATACTCAGTGCATTTTTAATTTGGTTTGGAAGTGTAGATTTTTTGGGAGGTCTGGATGGAAAATCTAAAAAATACATACCATTACTATGGTTTACTTTGAGGGTTCCACTGAGTGTTTTGAATTCTAGTTCAGCTTTGTCATAATCCATATGTTGTATTATACAATGGGCGCTTGCTAGTGTGGCGTGACCACAGAGGTCCATTTCTATATCAGGAGTAAACCACCTCAAGTGAATGCCGTTTTCTTGTATAGTAAAAAAGGCGGTTTCTGGAACTGCATTTTCTTTCGCAATATTGAGCAATACACTGTCCTCAAGCCAGGTATTCAAGGGGACAACACAGGCTGGATTTCCGCTAAAAAGTTTATTGGTAAAGGCATCAATCTGATAAAACTTAATTTTTTTTTGCATAAAAGGCTATTGATAAATTAAAGATAAGGTGTCTAAATTCACTCACAAAAAAACCCTCTTAAAAAGAGGGTTATACAATTGAAAAGGATTCTGACTATCTACTGTATCCTGCAATAACAGAAACATAATTCGTTTCATAGGTAAGTAATTTAAGAGTTTTGAATTGAAGGATTAGTTACCTGCAAAAGGTGAACCGATGATTCCAACGGCTAATTCTCCCCAAATGAATAAAAAAAGGAGTACCGCCACCGTAATAAAAATAATTTTTTGTCTGTTGGTTTTTGTTTTTAAAGAGATTAAATGAATCCCAAAGCCCAGTACCAGCAATAATATCCCCATCAGAATAAAATCGAATAACGACCAGTTCACTTGGTCAGTAAACTGCATACCAATAAAAGGGATTGCTAATAGTGTCAAGGGATAAAAAAGGGTTAACGGTATTCTACTGAACATGTTATAGAGTTTAATTTAAAATTAAGCAAAAAATTTCTAAAGCTTTTTGTTTGCTAGGTTTCGGAACACATAGAACATTTCTGAAGCAATTTGTATGGAACGCTCATCGTATTTTTCTGCTTCTTGAGCGGTATCGTCAAAGGCTTTTGGATCTTCATAACGCACAGGGATACGACATTCAGCTGCAGGGATAAAAGGACAATTTTCATCTGCCTGAGCACAGGTCATCACCGCTGCAAAAGGGCTTGGGGTATCGTCAAAGAGCTTAGAGAAAGCAACTATAGGTTTTGATTTGGTATCGTAGTAAACCGAATATTTTGGGTTGATCTCACCCTCTTTTTCAACCTTAAATCCGCATCGTAAGATTGATGCCACGGCACGTTCGTTAAAAGCAGTAAGCTCTACACCTCCTGAAAAGCAATCTACATCGATAGCAAAAAAAGCAGCTGCAGTTTGTGCCCAAATTTGAGAAAATTGACTTCTACGTGAGTTGTGTGTACAGATAAAATTCAGGCGAGGCGTCTCTCCAATTTCCAATTTATTTTGGATATAATCTTTGAACTTATCGAGTATCACCTTTCTGTTATCAGGAATAGGAATTTTGAGGACTTGCTCGATGGTTGAATTTAGTTTTGCTAACATTTATACAGTATTAATATGCCTCTTTTAGCAACAGCCTGACCCTGGCGCACATTCATTTTGAACCGTTGGCTTTTGAATAGCGGGACGTTCAGGAATTCCACACTGATCTTTTGCCAAACAGGCCGTTTGGGTTGAGACCAAAGTCAATCGAGAGTTTTTAAATTCGAGGGCGTATTTTCCTATAGTATCCGATTGGTATTCTACCTCAATCTCTAAGTCTTCAAGCCCTAGAGCTTTTTCTGATAATTCGATTATGGATTTTAATTTTTGCACACTCAATCGATGATCGAAGTCATCAGCAGTATAGAGCTGAAAATTGATCACAGTTTCTTTTCTTAACACTCCACCACAGTCGATAAATCTTTTATCAATTTGTCCTACTTCGGTTACGTGGAAATGCTGAGGGACTAATCTACCATCAGCTAGGGCAAATTCAACAGTTTCAATCTTGTCAAGTACAGTTTTTAATTTTGAAAGTTTCATAGGTGTTTGTTTTAGGTTATTCACAGTTTTGATTTGTTTGGGGGATTTTAAACGCTTTTATTACAGTTTTAAGTTCTTCCCATTTTTTCTCATTAATACAATAGCAGATATTATTTCCGTTGATAGTCCCTTGGATCAACCCCACTTTTTTTAATTCAGACAAATGCCTTGAGATGGTAGGTTGCGCAAGAGGTATTTGCTCAACAATATCGTTGCAAATACAGGAAGGGCTATTGATTAGATATTCAATTATTGCAAGCCGCCCTGGATGCCCTAGGGCCTTAAAAAGAGCTGCAGTGGTTGTAATTTTTGGCTGAAAGCCTTCGGTTTTTGTTATTCCCATATTGCAATATTACAATATGTTTTTAAATTAAAAAACTGCTTTGAGATTTTCTATAGGGTGAAATTGTGATGAGTATCTACGGTTTGTTATTTTGATTTATTGAAATCTCTTAGGATAAAAATCATAACAAGTATCATGGTGATGACAACTACTACTGCAACGCCTTTAATGGTCATAATAATTTAGTTTGGGCGAAGATACGGTATGGATTTTTCTAAAAAAATAGAATGAACAAAATTAATTGAAGTTTGCTACTGCGATATTCAATTTTAAGCTTAAAGCGATAGAGCGCAAAGTCAAATTCCATTTTTGTAATTTTAACCATATATCTCGACTTATGTTTTTATTAAAAAAATTCTATCTCCCAATTTTAATATTCCTTTTTATAGGATGTACCTCCAACAGCCAGTTTGATCTTTTAATATTAAACGGTACTGTTTACGATGGAAGCGGGAATGAGCCTGAAGAAACAGCTATTGGCATTCGAGGAGATGAAATAATAGAAATAGGAGAATTAAAAAATAGAGAGGCAAAGAGTATAATTGATGCTCAGGGTATGGTTGTAGCCCCTGGGTTTATTGATCTTCACGCACATTTAGAGCCTATTTTTGAGCTTTCCGATTGCGAAAGTCATATTCGGCAGGGAGTTACTACTAGTTTGGGAGGACCTGATGGTAGAGGTCCAATTCCTTTTGGGGTATTTGTCGATAGCTTAAAGCAGTTAGGTGTGGGAATGAATGTAGGTTTTTTAGTAGGTCATAATTCCGTTCGAAGAGAGGTGATGAATCTTGACAATAGAAAACCAACTGCAGCAGAGCTAGGCGAAATGAAAAATCTAATTGCTCAGGCTATGGATGAGGGCGCTTACGGAATTTCGACGGGTTTAAAATATTTACCTGGGAGTTTTTCTGAAGTTGAAGAGGTCATTGAACTCTCGAAGGAGGCCTCAAAAAAAGGAGGAATTTACACTTCACATCTAAGAGATGAAGGTTTGGAAGTTTTAGCCTCTGTAAAGGAAGCCATCACCATATCTGAAAAGGCAGAAATCCCCGTGATTTTAACCCATCATAAAGTTATCGGTAAACCCATGTGGGGCAAGAGTAATGAAACATTAGCACTAGTTGATCAGGCGCGAAAAAAAGGTTTAAATATCATGATGGATCAATATCCGTATAATGCGAGTTATACCGGGATTTCAGTACTAATTCCAGGGTGGGCTCGCGCTGGAGGAAATAGCAAATTTATAGAACGTTTGGAAAATTCTAAATTACGCGATAGCATTAAAAATGGAATTGTTTTTAATATTCTCAACGACAGGGGGGGAGATGATTTGGATCGAGTTCAGTTTGCCAAAGTAGGATGGATGCCAGAACTGGAAGGAAAAACCTTGAAATACTGGTGTGAACTCAAAGGTTTGGAACCTTCAACTGAGAATGGAGCAGAATTGGTAATTGAGGCGCAAGTAAAGGGTGGGGCAAGCTGTATTTTTCACGCTATGGATGAAAATGATGTAGTCAATATCATGAAGCACCCTCAAACCATGATAGCCTCTGACGGTCGATTAGTAAAACTGGATGATGGTCATCCTCATCCGAGATGGTATGGAACATTTCCTCGAGTATTGGGTCAATATGTAAGGGAAAGAGGAGTATTATCACTATCGGAAGCTATTTACAAAATGACCTCCATGCCAGCTCAGGCCATGGGTCTTAATGACCGCGGAAGTATTTCGGTTGGGAAAAAAGCGGACATTACCATTTTTAATCCTAAAACAGTTATTGACAAAGCAACCTTTGAAAAGCCCCATCAGTATTCAGAGGGAATTGAATATGTTGTAATTAATGGAAAACTAGCTGTAGATAAAGGAATATTTAAGCCGATTAAATCAGGAGAGGTATTGCTTAAAAATTAAGTGGGGTTTATTTTTTTTGATAAATCCTAACAAAATCGACTTCCATTACATCTTCACTAAAGTTCGGATCTACAGTACCGCCAAGATTTCCTCCCATTGCAATATTGAGTAAAATGTATTGATCGTTAAAAAATGGCCAATTCTCAGAAGTTTTTACCTCAGGGCTGTAAGTGAAATAGACTTGATCATCAACAGTAAAGTCTATTTTGTCAGCATTCCATTCCATCCCATAGTTATGGAAGTTAGCGGTTACATCAGTAAGGTCAACTTGCTTTACAATGGTATTGTCACCATGTGTAGCTGGAGTGTGAACCGCACATTGAACCATTTCAAAATCTTCAAAGAGTTGTTCCATAATATCGATTTCACCACAAGCTGGCCATCCTACAGTTTCAAGGTTACTTCCCAGTGTCCAAATCGCTGGCCAAGTACCTTGTGCACGAGGCAATTTTGCGCGAACTACCACTTTTCCGTAAGTAAACGAAAATTTGGAATTGAGACGAGCTGAAGTGTAGGCTTGTGTAGTTCCTGAGTGGGTATATTCTTCCTTTTTAGCAGTAATTTTAAGTGTTCCATCACTTACAGAAGCGTTATCCAAGCGATCAGTATAATGTTGAAGTTCGTCATTATACCACGCACCATTATTTGGAGCAACTGTTTCCATAAACCATTTGGTATCATCTACCCTGCTATTGGTTTGATCAAATTCATCGCTCCAAACCATTTTATATTCACTAGTGGATTCTTTTTTTTGTGAACAGGAGATCAAGATGCATATAAAAAGAAGAGAGAGAAGCTTGTTCATGTATTTGGTATTTTTTTAATTTGATTATTAGATTTCAAATTTAAGAAAACCATTGATTGGAGAAATAAAAATCTCAATGATATATAATATTAAAAAAACGGGTAAAAATCAGTTTGGATGCGCTAGTTTCGCATTATGGTTTATAGGGCATTGCGGATTTTTTCAGGGGCTTCTCATTTAATTTACGGCATTTTAGCCTTGGTAGACCCATTTTACAAGGAAGAGTTTGTGCGCTTTGGTTTTTCAGACTACAGAATTTTGATTGCTGTCACTCAATCTCTCGCCGGCGGGGCGCTACTCCTGGGTTTTTATAGGTTTAGATTTACTCAATATAGCTCTGCTCTATTGGCAGTAATGATGACGGGAGCATTTATAACTCGGTTAGTAATTCATGACGATTTACTTCAGTCTACTCCTGCGTTTGTGTATATGTTTGTAAATTCTCTTATCTTTATAAAAAGCATAAAGACAAGAAAATGAAGGTTTTAAAATATTTACTCTCGGCGGCTGTATCTTTAGTAGTCCTAAACGTGTGGTTTTTCCGTTTCAATCAATCGACAATTTACCGCGGTGGTGAGGCATCAAACATGGTAGAGGAATTTGCCGTTTACGGACTCAACGAAACCATGGTTTATCTAATAGGCGGTTTAAAAATTTTAGCAGCTTTAGGTCTCTTGATTGGTTTTTTTAAGGAAAAAGTAATAATTCCCTCGGCCCTCATTATGGCTGCCCTAATGCTAGGTGCAATCTTTATGCATTTTAAAGTCTCAGATGAGGCAATTAAATATTTACCCGCTGGTTTGATGTTTGTCTTTAGTGTGGGGATCTTTTATCTACAGACAAAAATCAATTCTACAAAATAGTACTTTCTTAAAGTTAGTTTTTATGTATTCTTTCCGTTCAAATATATTTGGAAGCCTTATGCTATCTCTTTTCCTGTTGATAGCGTGTAATAAAGAAGTTCGTCCACTTCAACTAGCACCTCTTTTTACCGACCATATGGTTTTACAGCAACAAAAAAAAGTAGCTGTTTGGGGGACAGGGGAGCCTGGTGCTCAGATAAAGATTATTTCCAGCTGGGGTGAAGAGGTTAAAACAAAGGTTAGTGCTAGAGGTAACTGGGAGGTAGAAATTCCAACAATTGAATTTGGTGGCCCTCATCAGCTTTCAATCCAAAGTGGTCAACAAGAAATCGCACTTGAGGACATAATGTTAGGAGAGGTTTGGCTTGCATCAGGGCAATCCAATATGGAATGGCCATTATCAGCGCGAGTTGTCAATAGGGAGGAGGAAATTAAAAATGCTGATTACCCCCAGATTAGAATGTTTTCAGTTCCTAGAAACCTCAATGGTACCAATATAAATGATGCTGAATGGAAGGTTACAACGCCTAAAAATGTTGAGCAGTTCAGCGCTGTTGGCTATTTTTTTGCACGTGAATTACATCTTAAATTAGGGCTACCCGTTGGGATTATAAACACCTCTTGGGGAGGTACTCGGGTAGAGGCATGGACGAGTTTGGAAAAACTGGCTGAAATGCCTCCAAGCAAAACTGAGGCTGAAGAAATTTTAAATCAAGGAGGTCTATCTGCCCTAAAAGAAAACTATAAACAAATCAGTCAGGCAGTTACTAAGGCTAATGAAAAATACTTTAATGCTCCTAGTCATCCAGTCCCTCAAAATATTAATGAACTAAAAGCTTTAGAACTAAATGACCAAGCTTATGCTTTACCAGAATTTGATGATACAGATTGGAAAGAATTTTTAGCAATTGGAGCCTCAAACGAAATCATCAGATTTGAAGATTTTTTTAAGCCAGGAACATATGCCGGAGATGGAGTGGCTTGGTTAAGAAAAACTTTTGACGTAAAAGATCCTACTGCTGAATACACTTTTATAGTAGAAGGAGGGATCGATGATTTTGATTATACCTATATCAATGGAACTTTAATTGGAAGTGAATTTGGTTGTTGTACCACTCGGTCTTACATCATCCCAAAAGGCCTCTTAATGGAAAAGGGAAATGTTTTGGCTATTCGTGTTATTGATACTGGAGGAGAAAGCGGATTTCGTGGAGCAGCTTATGTTCAAAGTAATACTGAAAAGCAGCAACTCGATAAGGGAAGCTGGAGATTAAAGCACCATGCATTTTATCTCAATAACTCAGTACAAGAGCACGGCATGGACTATAAAACTTTAATTGAGAAGGCACAAGATATTCAAGACAATATAAAAATTGGGAACAATATAAATGACCCCAATGTATATAGTATTTTATTTGAGAACATGGTTCAACCATTAATACCTTATCGAATAAAAGGCGCTTTGTGGTATCAAGGAGAAAGCAATGTTCAGAATCACCAAGATTACAAAACACTATTTACAGGAATGATTACCGATTGGAGAGATCGATGGAAGGCGGACTTTCCTTTTTATTTTACACAAATTGCACCCTATCAATACTCTACAGCTGAATTTTCTCAGTCTTTAAGAGATGCACAGCGTAAGACATTAAGTTTGGATGGAACGGGTATGGCGGTTACTTTAGATATAGGTGAAGAAAAAGATATTCACCCAGCAAATAAGCAAGATGTTGGCTTGCGCTTGGCGCGTTTAGCCCTTCACAATGATTATGGACAAAATGAGATTGTCCCTTCTGGCCCGCTGTATAAAAGCCAAACGATTCATTCAGACTATATCGATTTAAGTTTTGAGCATATAGGTTCAGGACTAATGGCAAAAAATGATCTTTCAGGATTTGAGATCGCTACTTCCGATGGACAATTTGCTCCTGCCCAAGCAAAAATTATAGGAGATCAAATACGTATTTCATCAAAAATGATTAAAAACCCAAAAAGAGTTCGCTACGGTTGGAAAAATTATTTTGAGGCTACCTTATTTAATCTAGAAGGCTTACCTGCATCTTCTTTTGAAACACCCTGACGGCTAAATTTTTTATCTGAAAATAAAAGAAAACCCCCAATTTATTTGAGGGTTTAATTCGGTAATTTAGAAATTTATTTATCTGCTCCTGCGAGGTCGAAAACTCTTTTTTCAATATCAACATGCCCTATATGGAGATAAATTTGGTCTTCATGCTCTCCACTTACAATACTCCAAAAGATTTTACTGGTCTCTTTGGCTTCATCAGAAGAGATCGTTGAATTTGTAGTAGCTGTTGCAAAATCCACTAGAGATTTAAAACACTACCAGACTTCAACTTCTGGTTCTGATCCCATATAGTGATAGGAGAAACCCCAGCGATGGAAGTACCAGCATCAACTCCTGAATTCATAAGTATGTCTGTCAAAAAAAGAACGGTGTAAAGACTCAATCCATTTGAATTTGTTTGTTCAGTTCTTTCATCTTGTTATCAAGAGAATCTATGACATTGGCATATCGCAAATCCCACTCCTCAAGTCTATCTGAAGCTTTTAGTGCTATTTCGTACTCTATCCCGGGAAGTATCCATGCTGCATAACCACTAAATGGATCTGATGAAGCGTAAAGAGATTTGTACCAAGCTCCAAAATACATTCCCTTTTCTGAGATAAAACTTTTTTCTAGAGCGATAAGTTGTGCATTGATACGGTTAATTTTATTTTTTGAAAAATTCTTGTTTTGTAAATAAGACTTGATTCCTTTTGTAAGTGATCTGCTAGTCTCTTGGAGTGAACGTATTGCACCTAAAGTTTTATTAAATCCATTAAAATCCTCATTGAAGGCTTTAATTTTTTCAGTAGCATTTTCTATGTGCATTTGTAAATCAGAGGCATACCGGTTAAGGTTATAAGGGACGAGTTCAGCATTTGCCATACGCAATGCCATCAATCCAGCCATATGTTCGACCATAGGGCCCATCTTGAATTCTGGGTCTACAAACTGCTCATAAAATTGAAAACTGTCGTAATTAGAATGGTATAGATTAGGGCCACCTGCCCCACCACTAAGAGAGGGTACGCCTACATGCATATAAAATGCAATATGATCAGAGCCTCCACCTAAATTTCCAATTTTAGGTTCAGTATTATTTTCTTTTTTCCAAAACTCATACAAACTTTGTTCTGTGTAGGGGTAATCTACTGCCTTAGAAGTTTCAATTAATAATTTTTTAAGTGTAGGGGCAGCTGATGCACCAAAATTTTTACCAGAAACACCGCCATCAAAGTTCATGTAGGCTACACCTTTTGCATTGAGTTGTTTGCGCATTTGTTCCACCCATTCGCTTGACCCGATAACCCCGTGTTCTTCAGCATCCCAATGGCCAATTAAAATTGATCTTTTGGGTCCATATCCTAGACTTTTTAGTTTACCCAAGGTTTCACTCAGACTCAAAAGCATGGCTGTTCCGCTATTGGGATCGGTGGCTCCAAAACCCCAAGCGTCAAAATGACAACCCAAAATAATCCACTCGTCAGGGTTTTCACTTCCTTTTAACATCCCAACCACATTGGTAGCTCTGACAAAATCAATTTTTTGCTCCACCTTAAGAGACACACTAAGTGATTCTCCTCCCTCAAGTCTGTAGGTAAATGGGAGTCCGCCTTGCCAATTTTGTGGGACTGGTTTTCCTTTCATCTGTGAAAGGATTTTTTCAGCTTCACCATAGGCGATAGGAGTCACGGGGATACTGTGTAGTTGAGCCTCTTTTGGATCGAGTCGCTTTATTTTTTTCTTACCATCAAGTGGAAGTGCAGGCTCAAATGGAGTTAAAGGGTCTCCAGTAAAATCTGTTGTAAGTAATGAACCTCTTTGAATGGTAGACTCATTGTAATAGGGCCCTTCAGGGTAGACTAGACCTTTAGTATAACCACTGTCTTTTGGGTCAGTAAAAATTATAAGTCCTGCGGCACCATTGGCTTCAGCAAATTTTGCTTTAAAGCCCCTAAAATTTCCACCGTAACGTGCAAGGACAATTTTGCCTTCAACTTCTACTCCAAGTTCTTTTAAATTTTCAAAATCTTCTTTGCGGCCGAAGTTGGCATAAACAACTTCAGCAGTAACTTCTCCACTTCCCGAAAATGCATTCCATCCCTTCCAAAGTAAAGGGTCTTTTGTAAAAGGATCCTCTTGTAAAATATCCTCTTTTTGATTTAAAACTACTCTTTTAGGGGTGACGATTTCGATAAGAGAGTTTCCTGGATTTTTTGGCAAGTACACATCATAAGGGTAATTGGTTACTTTTAATCCAGCATTTTCCATAACCTGTGCCATATACTTTTGAACAGCAGTGTTGGTTTTACTGCCAACCACATGAGGTCGTTCTGTAAGTTTTTTTAGGTGGTTCTTAAAAGAAGTAGCATCTAAATTTTTGAAAAATAGTTCTTCAATTTCCAATTGCTCTTCCCAGTTTGATAAAGAATAGCCTTCGTACTGACCAACACTTATTTGTAAACCTAGGATGATTGTAGAAAAGCTTAAGAGTAGTTTTAATTTCATTTGAATGTTATTTAAAAATTTAAAGCTACAATTTTTAACGAAGAGATAAATTATTCTTAATCTTTTATAAGACGTAAGCGCACGTTAATAATACTGAAATCAAAGTTTTTATCGTAAATTAAAGGCTAATAATAGTAGTTCAAAACCAAAAACTAAAAGTATCCCATAATGATATTTGTTAGAAAATTTTTACTTCTATCCAATTTATTATTCTTCCTATGCTTCTCCAATGGACGAGCCCAACAAACAAAACCTTTTGAAACAGTAGTTTCATTTTTTGAGGCTTTTCACCAAAAAGACAGTAGTGCATTAGCAACTTATTTTGATAAAGGAGCTCATCTCAATTTTACTACTAATGACAAGGATGGTAACCCCCAAAAGAGGAGTATGAGCATACGGGATTTTATAAGCAGAGTCTGTAACAGAGCAGAAACCCCCGTGTGGGAAGAACGTCTTGGGGAACCTAAGGTGGTTGTACATCAAAATTTAGCTACAATATGGATTCCCTTTGAATTTTATTTAGATTCCAGACGTTCTCATTCAGGCTATAACCTCTTCCAGTTGTTTTGGAATGGCAGCGAATGGAAAATTATAAATTTGGCTGATACTCGAGAAACAGATTGATTAACAGAATTTTAGCCTAAAGTTTTGAAATTTTAAAAAAAGAATCTAAATTAGATTTCCCATGAAAAAAAGGATATTATTTTTCGATTTTCCAGAAGGAGTAAATACCGTATTTATCGATGGTAAACGCTACAATCGCCATCAATATGAATTGGCACGAAACAGAGAAAAGAGAAGATTAAAAAACGGTCGTTTTTCTCATTCAGTTGAAGCTTAAACTTCAGCTCCAATCAAAATTTAGTTTATTTTTTTTTTACCGCATTGAAGGATAGAGCCGTATCAATTAGTGCAAGGTGGGAGTAGGCCTGCGGGAAATTTCCGAGTAAACGTTTGGAATCAAAATCAATGTCTTCACTAAAAAGGTCTAGGTGATTGCTATAACTTAAAAGATCTTCAAAGTATTTTTTAGCTTTCTCTACTTCTCCAATTTTGATTAGACTGTTGATGAACCAAAAAGTGCATACGGTAAAAGATGAAGAGGGTAGACCAAAATCATCTTGGTTTTTATAACGGTACAATAGTCCATTATAAGCAAGTTCTTTTTCAATAGCTTTGACCGTTTTTTTAAAGCGTTCTTCTTCTGCTGAAACAAAACCGTATTGTTCTATAAGCAGAACGGAGGCGTCAAGGTATTTAGAGTTATAGGATTGAGTGTAAGCTTGAACTTCTTCATTCCATGCGTTGGTTTCAATATCTTCTTTTATCGCCTCTTTAATTGGAATCCATTTGAGTGCAGTTTGCTGTTTTCCTACTAGATTGGCAATTTTGATAGCCCGATCAATTGCTACCCAACACAGTACTTTTGAAAAAGTAAAATGTTGGTCTTCGGAGCGAAATTCCCAAATCCCTTTATCAGCTTTTTGCCAATTGTTTTTAACCACCCAGACGATTCCTTTTACTATAGACCAAATTTCTTCAGAGCGTTCAAAATCAGAGGGGAACTCTTTCATTTCTGCATGTATAGCGTCCATGAGAATTCCATAAATATCATTTTGTTTTTGAGAGTAGGCAGCATTACCTATTCGTACAGGCTTTGAATTTTCATATCCTGAAAAATGATCCAGTATTTTTTCAGTCAAAATCTCTTCGCCATTGATTCCATACATGATTTGAAGCTTCTTTTCCTTATCAGGAATGAGTTCAACTATGTAATTGATAAAATTTTTGACTATGCGTTTATGTCCTAGTTTTGAAATCACTCTAATAACCATAGAGGCATCCCTAATCCAACAAAAACGGTAGTCCCAATTTCGAACTTCACCTATGGTTTCTGGGAGTGATGTAGTTACCGCAGCTAAAATAGCTCCAGTTTTATCATAAGACATCAGCTTTAGGGTCATTGCACTTCTTTGAATCAGCTCATTGTACTGTTCAAAGACCGGTGTTTTAGCACACCAATTCAACCAATATACCTTGGTTCGCTCATAATCCAAAAGACAACTTGAAAGGGAAGGAAGTTGGAGTTTTTCATTATATGAAATTGAAAAAAATAAGGTATGCTCTAAGGTTATAGTTTCTTTATTTAAAACCGATTGATGATTTGCATTGGTGTAGAGAAATAAACTGTCGTGTATAGGGGCATCTACTTCGCTGACTATAGCATTGTGTTTGGAACTGTGAGTGGTCAGTCCTTGAGCATATTCTAAGCGAGGATCATATTGAAACTGAATTTTTGGATTTCCTTTAAGCGGTTTGATAAAGCGAATCAACTCAGGAGGAGCGTAATACTGCCCATTTTCCATTTGAAAGCGAGGCATAAAATCGATTAGTTCAAAGGCTTCTTCTTTGCTTTCAAAACGAGTAGCAAGGATGCAAGAGTCACCAGAGTATTTTTGAGAGATTTCAAATTTTGATTCGGTTACCAATTCAAAACTTCCTCCTTTGTCATTGTCGAGAATTTTAGCAAAGATAGAGGGCGAGTCAAATTTTGGAAGGCAACACCAATCGATTGATCCGTTTTCATTGATTAAGGCAGCAGACTTACAATTTCCAATTATTCCGAAATTCATGTTCTTAGTTGAGTTCATAAAATCAATTTTAGTCTGTTAGGTGATACCATTCCAAATGGAAATTCAAATATGTCAAAAATTACCCTATTTATATAACCTTGACTTCATCAAAATTTCGCGATAATTAAAATTTATTAAAAACAGCCTCTTGTATGAAGAATTCACATTTAAACTCATCGAAGATTTGTAATTCCAAATTATTTTAAATTCTATAGATGGATGTTAGCGATTCCCTATTTTTTCTTTTAACTTGAAATTCAAGACTCAAATTATGCCAAAAAACATCATTGTTTCTAACCGCTTGCCTGTCCAAGCACAAAAGGGGAATGACTCATGGTCATTTACTCCTACAAGTGGAGGCTTGGCTACAGGAATGAAATCCGTACACCAAGAAGGTGATTCTTTATGGGTAGGCTGGCCAGGAATAAGTTCAGATATCCTCGACAAAAAAAGTAAAAATCAAATAACTCAAGATTTAGCTGAGAACCAATTGTATCCAGTTTTTTTAAATGAAGATGAATTGGATAATTTTTATTTTGGTTTTTCAAACAAATGTCTTTGGCCTTTATTTCATTATTTTATCGAATACCATCAGTTTGACAACAAACAATGGGAATACTATATACAGGTGAATCAAAAATTTGCCGATGCAGTTTTGGAGGTTATTGAGGACGGTGATATTGTTTGGGTTCATGACTATCAGTTGATGTTGTGTCCACAAATGATAAAAGATGTAAATCCAGAGGTAACCATTGGTTTCTTTTTACATATTCCCTTTCCTTCTTTTGAAATTTTTAGAATTTTTCCAGAAAGAGAACGCTTGCTTAACGGCTTATTGGGATCAGATTTAATAGGCTTTCACACTTATGATTACGAAAGACACTTTTTGAGTTCTGTTAAACGGATACTCAACTTTGAAGTCAATTTTAACATTATACTGCATCACGGTCGTGAAATTGTAGTCAACACCTTTCCTATGGGAATTGATTATAAAAAATTTGAAGGTGCAGCAGTTGAAAATTTAAAGAATAGTTCTTTAGAAAGCTCTGAATTGAAAAAGCAAATTAGCGCTCATAAATTAGAGAATAAAGGAAAGTTAATTTTATCAATAGACCGTTTAGATTATACCAAAGGAGTGGTAAATCGATTACTCGCTTTTGAACGATTTTTGGATACCTATCTAGAATATCATGATAAAATTCGCCTGGTGATGTTGGCAGTACCTTCTAGGTCGAAGGTGTCACAGTACCAACAATTAAAAAGGCAAACAGATGAGGTTGTAGGAAGAATAAATGGAAAATTTGCAACTGTCAATTGGACACCGGTTTGGTATTACTACCGCTCCATGCAATTTGAAAATCTTATAGATCTTTATGTTTCCTCAGATGTTGCAATGATCACTCCCCTTAGAGACGGGATGAATCTTGTAGCCAAAGAATACCTTGCAACTCGAGTTGAAAATGACGGTGTCCTCATATTAAGTGAATTGGCAGGCTCCTCAAAAGAACTGCCACAAGCTTTATTAGTCAATCCTTTTGATATCGAACAATTAGCTCAATCCATTAAAACTGCGATTGAAATGCCACTCAAGGAACAGCAAGAGCGCAATACTATTTCGAGGAAAAGAATTCGACGATATGATATTGATAAATGGTCTTCGAACTTTATGAATGCACTTAATGAAGTTGCTAACAAAGAATCCAGTTCTCAGGTACAGTTGGTCAATACGGCTGTTTCTACTAAAATAACCCAGGCATTTAGCAAAGCCAAGAATAAATTGTTGCTTTTAGATTACGACGGTACATTGGTTGGTTTTCACGAAAATCCAAATAAAGCCGTTCCTACAGAAACTTTATTGAATTTACTAGAGGATTTAAGCAAGAAGGAAGGGATAGATGTGGTGATAATTAGTGGTCGTCCTCACGAGTTTTTGGAGCAACATTTTGCTCATCTCAATATTACTTTGGTAGCAGAACACGGACTGTTTTTAAAGAATCCCTCTACTGAATGGAATGAGAAAAAAGGCATGAGTGGTGAGTGGAAAGAGCATTTGCTGCCTGTATTAGATACTTTTACAGATAATACCCCTGGAACTTTTATTGAACACAAAACAAATTCTTTGGTATGGCATTATCGCAAAGCGGATCCTGAGTTGGGTATCGCTCGATCAGTTGAACTTAAAACTGTTCTTTCAAGTCTTTTGCCCAACGATCTGACACTCTTAGATGGCAATAAAGTTTTGGAACTTGTCCCTGCTAATATCAATAAAGGAGTTGTAGCCTTGGATATTTTCAATTCTAAAGATTATGATTTTGTACTGGTTGCCGGAGATGACGTAACGGATGAAAATATGTTTATGAACCTTCCTTCGGAGGTTTTTAAAATTAAAGTTGGTAAGAAAAAAACGGTGGCAGATTATTTCATTAGAAATTACACCAACTTTATTTCGCTTTTGAGTAAGCTGAGTTAGAAAAATAAACAACAGTTTATTTCACTTTTGAGAAATATTCATCCTGCAATTTTAAAGTCTGCTTATCCTCTTTTACAGCCTTGATAGCATTGGCTAGAGATTCAATGATGGAATCGGTCAATAACTTACCTAATTCTATAGATGAAACTTCTGCTTTGCCAGCATAGTGGTTTGGGTAAGCAGCATACCACCAAATTGCGGTATAAAGGTCATTAGAAAGTTGTAAGCGATTTTGATTTTCACCAGATTCTGAAGTACTCTTGTCCAATTTGACCAAATCAGGACGGAGGTAGAGTAAAGAGGAGGTTTCATTTTCACCGCCGTGCATATCAAACTTAGCTTCTGACTTTCTGAGTTGAGAAGCCTTTTCAGCCACGTCCTTGGGAGTTTTAGGATCAAAAAAGTATACTGCATAATCTCTCTTTTTTTCAAGCTGATTTTGAATAAAATAGCGGATCATTTGTGGATTACCTCCATGACCATTGACGATTATAATTTTCTTAAAACCGTTTCGACCAATTTCTTTACAAGTGGCTTCTAGAAGCTCCATAACCAAGCTGCTTGGTAATGAAAAGGTTCCATATTGCTGTTTGGCTTCGTTGATTTGCCCATAAAAATAATCTGGAAAAACGACGGCATACTCCTTTTTAGTTGCCCGTGCTGACCATTGCCTAACTTTGATGAGGTCTGACCCTATAGGTCCGTGAGGCCCGTGTTTTTCTAAAATACCTATAGGAAGAATGCAGGTGGAATCTGATTTTTGTAAAGCCATTTCCCAATCACTAGCAGTCAATTCGTCCCAACGACTTGGCAAGGTTTGAGACCAAGTGATAAGGGGAAAAAAAAGAAGGAAAGAGATGATTTTCATTTGAATGATTTTTATTTAATTTAAATTTAAAAAAGTATTTGTATAAAAAAGTAAAGTGAGCTCTTAAAAGGCTGTTTTTAATTATTCAGTTGAATAGCATATACAGTTTAATGGTATTTTGTATTTTAACTCACTTGCTTGAATTAAAACTAATTTTTCATGAAACCTAAACATTACTTTTTACTATCCTTAATTTCATTTCTTTTCACATTTTTTTCGACCCAAGCACAATCTGATATGTCAGCAGCTTATACTGCTGTAATCACTGGATTTGACTGGGGTCCAGCTGTCAATAAAGTCGTATTGAATTCTTCAATCCATTCAGAATCTTTACCAGCAGAAGATTTTCAAGTTCTGGTGAGTAGGAGTTCTGATACTGCTCCGATACCACCTCAATTTCAATCGGGCGAGAGAAGTGTTCTCAGAGCATTTACATCTGATGAAAAGGGTACTTATAAAGAAGAAGGAGAGTATATTACACTTTTACTTGCAGTTGCTCCAACCAATCCTTTGGGATCACCTATTCAATATTATAGAGGGGAGACCAGTGGTGGGAATATATGGATAGATTATAAGATGACCATTGTACATGTGCCAACCCAATCGATCTGGAATACTGAAAATAGCAGAATAATCCCTGTAATTGATGAGTTTGATACTTCTGGAACTTACGAACACACCGACGGAATAATCTTAACTTATGCTTCGTATTTGCCCCAGACCAATCAAGGTAAAACCCCGTTGATTATTTGGCTTCATGGAGGTGGAGAAGGAGGTACAGATCCTACCATTCCTCTGATTGCTAATAAGGCCTATAATTATGCTTCTCCAGAAATTCAAAGGTACTTTAACGGAGCTGCCGTGCTCGTACCTCAAACTCCTACCCGATGGATGCATGGAGTGACCTCAAGCTATACTAGAGGTCAAGAAGATGATATTTATCACAAAGCATTAATGGGATTAATTCAGCGTTTTGTGGAAGAAAATCCCAATATAGATCAGAATAGAATATACGTAGGGGGTTGTTCCAATGGGGGCTATATGTCTTTAAAACTATTAATCGAAAATCCAAAATACTTTGCTGCTGGATACATTAGTGCTTTGGCTTATCACAACGAATTTGTATCTGAGGAGCAGCTTTTAAAGCTTAAAAACATCCCAATTTGGTTTGTCCATTCTCAAGACGACCCTACTACAGTGGCTGATAAAACCGCAACACCTCTTTACAAACGTTTAAAGCAAATTGGAAGTAAAAATGTGCATTACAGTCTATTTGACCGAGTTATTGACATTACGGGTCAATATGGTGGAGATAGTTTTTTATACAACGGACATTGGTCTTGGATCTATTTACATGACAATCAAGTCTTTTACGATTACGACAAAAAACCAGTGGTTTGGAAAGCTAAGCCTGTCAGCATTATGGAATGGATGGCAGCACAGCACAAATAGAATTTTACGTCCAGCTTACAACTATGCCGATCGGTGTTTATCTTGAATTTTGGTGCCTCGTGAGGATACTGTAAATTTCTTATAAGCCCTCAGGAGGCAAAATTAATTTAGGGATTTACCCCCTTTTTCACCAGTTCGAATTCGATAGGCCTCATCTACTGGAAGCACAAAGATTTTACCATCGCCGACCCGATCTGTTGCCGCAGATTTTAAGATGGCATTGATTGTAGGTTCTACAAAGTCATCATTGACAACGATCGAAATATAGCGTCTTTGAATTTCTGAAGTACTGTAGCTAATTCCTCGGTAAACATGGCCTTCTTTTTCATTACCTATACCCGTGACATCCCAGTAGCTAAAAAAATTGACTTCTACATTGTGAAGTGCTTCTTTTACTTCTTTAAACTTTGATTTTCTAATAATGGCTTCTATTTTTTTCATATTATTTATTTAAAAGTTATTCGTTTGAGGTATATGATTTAACTCCAAAAGATACTGCGTCAATTCCAGCCTTTTCTTCTTCCTTTGACACTCTAATCCCAACAGTGATTTTGAGGAGACTCATGACAACGTAAGTTAAGCAAAATGAAAATAGTGCAATACTTAATACGCCTATAATTTGTGCGAAAATAAGGGAAGTCCCTCCTCCATAAAAAAGATTAATGCTGCACATAAGGCAACCCAAATAGTGTTGATAGCAAAGGTTTGCTCAGTCATGAGCGAAGAGATTTCTTCCATGAGAAAATAAACTATAGTTTAAGTTTAATTCTTAAGTTCAGCCAAAGTAGAAAAAAAATTAAACTAATCTCGCTGAGAAATAACATTGAGATTGTATTTGAGTACTGGTAAATTTTAAAGAGCAAAGGCAAGATATACATCACCAGAAGCAGTACCTAATTTTCCACCACCACAAGCAATAACAATATATTGTTTACCTTCTACTGTATAGGTAGAGGGCGTTGCAAAACCTGGGAATGGAAGTTTTGTTTCCCATAATAAGGCTCCAGTTTTTTTGTTGAATGCACGGAACATCCCATCTTTTGTTGCAGCTAAGAAAACCAATCCTCCTGCTGTAACCATCGGTCCTCCGTAGTTTTCAGTTCCAGTATGAAATCCTTTTTCTTTGAGTTCCTCAGTGTCTCCAATTGGTATTTTCCAAACAATTTTACCCGTATTCAAGTCAATAGCATTCAGCGTTCCCCAAGGAGGGCTTATTGCAGGATAGCCGTCTTTTGTTAAAAACTTATTGTAGCCTGTACTTGTATAGGGCATTTCCCAATAAGGATTTAATTCTTTGTCAGCAGCGTTATAAGCGAGTTCTTTTATATCGTTTAACAGAAGGACATAACTAGCCAGCACTTTTAAATCTGCTTCATGGAGTTGAGCAAATGCGGGCATCATTCGCCTTCCGTTTTTTATCAGTTCAGTAAAACTCAATTCGCTATATTTTTTTTCTACTCCTGCCAAGCTGGGATTGTTTCCACTTCCTTTTTGATCGACCCCATGACAGCTCATACAGTTTTTTTGGTATAGGCGCTTTCCAGCGCTAAAATTAGTTTCGGTTTTATTCGCATTTTCTTGCTGTTCGACCATGGTTAAAATCCACGGCATCTCATTTGAATTTATATAAAGCAAATTTGTTTCAGGGTCATAGGCTGGGCCACCCCACTCTGCACCGCCGTCATAACCAGGAAAAATAACGGTCCCCTTTTTTGTTGGAGGATTAAAAGTAAAACCAGTACTTAAAGATTGGAGTTTCAGTCTAATTTCTTCTTGCTCCTCTTTACTTACAAATGGATTTACGTCTTTTTCCGTAAAACGTTGACGAGCAAAAGGTTCGATATCGATGAGCCAGGGTTGAGTAGGTGATAACTTTTCTCCTTTGAGTTCTGAGATGTTGGGTACTGTGATTTCTTCAATTGGAAAAAGAGGTTTACCGTTTGTTCGGTCAAATAAAAAAACCAAACCTCCTTTTGTAGGCTGTGCGACTGCATCAATTTTTTCCCCATTTTGTTCTACCGTCACAAGTGCAGGTGCAGTTGGAAGGTCACGATCCCATACGTCGTGATGCACTGTTTGAAAGTGCCATATTTTTTTTCCAGTTGCAGCATCCAAAGCAAGTATGCTGTTGGCAAATAGGTTTTCACCTTTTCTTTTACCACCATAAAAGTCGTAAGATGCGGATCCGATAGGGGCGTAAACGATGCCTCTCTTTTCGTCAAGGCTAAATCCAGCCCAAGCATTTGCCCCACCAATATTTTTCCAAGCCTCTTTATCTTCCCAACTTTCATAGCCTTCTTCACCTGGTTTTGGTATGGTGTGAAACTTCCACCTTAGGGCTCCAGTATAAACATCATAAGCTCTAATATACCCGGGGGCAGCAACAGCGCCTTCGTTTACTCGTGAGCCTATGATTATCAAGTCTTGAAATATTATTCCAGGGCTGGTCATCGCGATATACATTTGAGAAGTATCACGATCTAAATCCTTATGCAAATCAAGCTTGCCATTATTGGCAAAACCTTCAATAGGAAGTCCTGTATCAGCATCGATACAAAACAAGGTTGATCCTGCTGCATAGAATACTCTTTTGGAATTCTCATCGCTGTAGAAAGTTACCCCTCTACAAACATTCATAGAAAAATATCCAGTTCCTTGAACGGATTTAGCAGTTACATTAAAAGGATCAAACAACCACTTTTGTTTACCAGTTTTAGCATTTAAAGCAAATAGTTTAAGCTTAGGAGAAACCCCATACAAAACGGTGTCAATAACTATAGGATTGGCTTGAATTTGGGTAAATTTTTCATGGTCTTGAGTTTTAAATTCCCAAACGGGATTTAGTTTTTTGACATTTGAAGTGTCAATCTGGGTTAAAGCAGAGTAGCGTATATTTTCTTTGGAGCCTCCATATACCTCCCAACTCTTGTATTTTGGAGCTGACGATTCACAACTTAGGCAAAAAAATAAAGTTGTTAAAAATAGAAAGACAGCCCAATGAAGTTTTGTAGTAAAAAATATTTCTTTAAAGGATATCATAGTATAAGATTCACTTCAAATTGTAGAAGCTCTAATTTATAAATATAAGAAAAGCACTCAATTTCAGCGTTTTTTAAGATATTGTTATAGATTTTTTATTCACCAATAACAGTAATAACAAGACTTCTACTTGTTGCTGAATTTCGATGTTCACACAAATATATTCCTTGCCATATGCCCCATTGGGGAATCCCCTTGTCAATCGGAAAACTTACACTGCTGCCCAAAAGACTGCTTTTAATATGTGAGGTCATGTCGTCTGGACCCTCTTCAGTGTGTAGAAAATTGGGATTATCTTCTGAAACCAGTTGATTAAAAAACATTTCAAAATCGCTTCTTACAGTTGGATCAGCATTTTCGTTAATTGTTAAACTCGCTGAAGTATGTTGAATAAATACTTGAACCACTCCAGTTACTTTGGGGAGTTCTTTAACTACCACGTTGCTTATCAAGTGAAAACCTCTTGAATATGCTACTAATTGAATTTTTTTTTGGAAGACCATCAATGGAATAAAAGTTCTAGAGCATTATCTTTTGCCCAGATGCACAAGCCTTGTAAATGGCGTCTATAATTTTCATGTCTTTTAGACCTTCTTCCCCATTTACTGCTACAGGTGCTTTTTCATTATTTAAGATGATACCTGCCATAGCATCCATTTGGACAGTTTGATGTGTTACTATTGCTCCTTTTAAAGGGCCAAGATGTGTTTTCCCTATGATTGGGCCGTAGCCAGTTGAGGGCTGCATTTCTACATGACCTTTAGTCCCATTGAGATAAAAGCGATCTAAATCTCTCATGCTGTAAGTTGAAAGGCATGAGGCCACTGCACCACTAGGGAAACCCATTTGAAATTGTATGGTTTCATCCACACCTTCTTTAAACTTTATTGGGTCTGTTTTTGTCTCTTGGGCAGTTACCCAGTCAGGTTCTTCTCCAATCATATAGCGTGCTCCGTTGATTGAGTAAATCCCTATATCCATCATGGCTCCTCCACCTGCGAGTTCCTTATTAAGGCGCCATTGGTTTGGATTACCTATACGAAAACCGGACAAGCCTTGAAAAAACATAATCTTACCTAAGGCTCCTGATTTTCTAAGGCTAATAGCTTCCAATGTCTTTGGCTCAAAATGCATACGGTAACCGATGAGTAACTTGACATTTGCTTTTTTACAAGCATTAATCATTTTTTGACCTTCTTCAGCATTGATTGCCATGGGTTTTTCACAAATCACATGCTTGCCCGCTTCTGCGACTTGAATAGCTTGTTGACAATGCAATGCATTTGGTGTAATGATATAAACTGCATTTATGTCTGGATTTGATTTAATTTCTTCAATAGTATCGTAGTTATAGCAATTTTTATCCGGTATACCATAACGTGCTTGCCAGTCTGTTATTTTGGAGGGAGTTCCGCTCACTACTCCTGTTATTTTTGCCCGAGTACAATACTCCATGGCTCTTGCCACTCTGTTCGCATAGCTGCCTAATCCCATAATAGCTACCCGAAGTAATGTATCGTCTTGAGATGAAAAGGTGTTTTCAAAAAAGGGATGAGATTTTGAAATCAATGGAAGCGAAGCTGCACTGATACCTGTGCTTTGGATGAATTTTCTACGTGAAATCATAATCTTTTAATTTACATTATTTCAATTTAATTAAAATTTTGATGGATTCCATCTCTTTAACTAAACTTAACTTCGTTGAATTAAAAAAAATTAACCCCCTTTATCTCTTTAAATAAATTTTGTAAGTTTATTTGAAACTATAAGCCTTAGGGGAGATCTAAATCAAAATGAAACGCAAAAAATTTTTATCACAAATAGGAACAACATTTGCGGCAGCAGCTTTGGCTCCTAATTTAATTTCATGTGTTCAGAAGCAAGCTCAAAAGATAAGAGGCTTAAAGAATTGGGCCGGGAATTATACTTATCAAGCAGATGAGGTTCGGTATCCTCAGACTGTTGAAGAATTAGCGAAACTTTTAAAGTCACAAACCAAGAGTAAAGCTCTTGGGACCCAACATTGCTTTAACGATATAGCAGATACTCCAGGAATGCAATTGAGCACTAGAAATTTAAATTCAATTATTGAGCTCAACCAAGCATCTTCCTTTGTAATTGTAGAGTCAGGGATTAAGTACGGGGATCTAGGAAAAGAGCTTCACAGTAAAGGTTGGGCACTTCATAACTTAGCTTCTCTGCCCCATATTTCTGTTGGGGGTTCGTGTGCCACAGCAACCCACGGATCTGGAGTTAAAAATGGAAATTTAGCAACTGCACTTCAAGGATTTGAATTACTAACTCCAGACGGAGACTTGCTTTGGGTAGATCCAGAAACAAATGCAGATTTGTTTTATGCTGGAGGGGTGAGTATGGGGTCTTTAGGGATCATGACAAAAGTAAAATTAGCCATTCAACCAACCTTCGAGGTATCTCAAAGAGTCTTCGAAAACTTACCGATGGATGCCCTAAAGGAAAATTTTGACACCATTATGAGTGCAGGCTATAGCGTTAGTTTTTTTACACATTGGTTGGATAAAAACATCAATCAAGTTTGGGTAAAATCAAGAGAAGATAAACTAGGGGAAATCCCTTCTGATTTTTATGGAGCTACTCCAGCGACAGCAGATTTACACCCGATTAAAGTTAATTCACCGGTCAATTGTACTCCTCAAATGGGTGTACCAGGACCTTGGCACGAGCGATTACCCCATTTTAAAATGGATTTTACTCCCAGTAATGGCGATGAACTGCAATCCGAATTCTTTGTTGGACGAGAAAATGCATATGAGGCCATAATGGCAATAGAAGCACTTCATGACAAAGTTGCCCCACTACTTTTTGTTACAGAAATACGCTGTATAGCAGCGGACAATTTTTGGATGAGTACAGCTTACCAAAGAGAAAGTATAGCCATCCATTTCACATGGAAGCCTGATACGGCTGGGGTGCTTGCCATTTTACCAGAGATTCAAGCTGCCCTTAAACCATTTGAAGCCCGTCCGCATTGGGGTAAAATCTTTACACTGCCAGCTGAGGAATTAAAAGCTCGATATCCAAAGTTTGAAGAGTTTATATCCCTCAAAAAAGAGTTGGATCCACAGGGGATACTCAACAACTCTTATTTAGACAAAGCACTTAAAATTAGTTGATTACCTTCTAACAAATCCACCAATAGAAGTCCTGTATTCAATTACAAAACCATTTGCTTTGGCAAAGGTTTTAAAGGCTTCAGTTGGATTTCCAACGGTGATAAACCGTTCAATTTCAAACATCTTAAAAAAGGTTTCAAAATTAGGACCGTTTATAAAATCTATCCCGTGTTGTGTAGCATCTTGACTGTTTTTATAACGCTCTATAAGGGTAACTTTTTTCCCATCTTCTGAAATGTAGTATCCGTAAACTATTGAAGGTTCTCTTTGGACTATAAAATCTGAAAGGTATTGAGTAAACTCACCGATTTTATCTTTTGAACTTTTAGTTTTTAACTCAATGATGAAAGTGACTTCAGATGAATTGTCATTTTCTACTGCCAAAGTATTTTTTACACCGATAGAATTCATTAACCCTGTAGCGTCAAAAAAATCGCCTTGGGCAATAATTTTTCCATCATTGTCGAAGTTAAAAAAGTGATAGGTTCTAAGAGGTTTGGTTTTTTTTCCAGTGTTGGAATCCACAGAATTCCATGTTCCATAAGTCCGAACGCTTCCATCAAGCACGCCATTAGCGTCCGTGCCGGGAAGCCAAACTTCTGGGGTGTACTTCAAAGCTTCAAAAGAACTGTGATACATTTTTAACAACTCTTGAAACTCATTTTTACCCATTGGACTCATTTCATAAGATGGCGGTGAATAAACGAGGTCTTCAGAAAAATACCCCATCTGTTCCTCTAGATTTTCTGATTCAAATAGGCTAAATGTTTTTTGGGCAGTTGCCAAGTTTTTTTGGTAATTGACATTGCTGTTACAACCAACAAAAAGTAGAGCAGCAACAAAAATTGAAGAAAATAATTTCATAGGAATTGGATATATGGTTTATGTTTAGTCTAAAGTAAGAAGATTTTACACTCTATCAAATCTTTTTAGAATGAACTGATTTATTAAAAAACTAAAGGAAGCATTGTATTCAGTCATCAGAGCATCACCATCGCCAGACAATACTATGGCTTCACCAGCACAATCTCCACCTTGATCATTAACATTAATATTTCCCCACTCAATTTCACCTGTTTAACTTAGCTTGACGAGATTTACAACTCATTGTTTGGGCAGTTATTTCACTTTTTATGATTTGAAAATGTTTAATTTTATAAGTATGTAAACTTTCCAATAGATTTCAAAATGAAAAAAATCATTTGCATTTTCATTCTTGGTTTTCTGATCAATTGTCAATCGGTGACTGAAAATGAGTCACGACCAAATATAATTTTGATTTTAACAGACGATCAAGGATGGGGAGATTTGAGCATTAATGGGAATCAAGATTTATTAACTCCAAATATAGATCAGTTAGCGTTTGATGGAGTTCGTTTTGATAGGTTTTATGTTAGCCCAGTTTGTTCTCCAACGCGTGCTGAAATTCTGACAGGAAGACATCACGTTAGGACAGGGGTATATGATGTTTCTAAAGGAGGAGAGAGAATTGATTTAGATGAAGAACTCATTTCAGAGGTTTTTAAAAATAATGGCTATAAAACAGCAGCCTATGGGAAATGGCACAATGGGATGCAAGCACCCTATCACCCAAACACTCGAGGTTTTGATGATTTTTACGGCTTTTGCTCTGGACATTGGGGAAATTATTTCAATCCACTTTTAGAACACAATGGCGAACTCGTGAGAGGAGAAGGATTTATAATAGATGATTTCACTAATCGAGGATTAGAATTTATTGAATACAATAAAGAGAATCCTTTTTTCCTTTATTTACCTTTCAACACTCCTCATAGTCCAATGCAAGTTCCTGATAAATTTTGGAAAAAGTTTGAAGCAAAAAGTCTCATTCAAAGTGGAGACTCAAGAATTTATAACAGTTCCAAAGATAGTGGGATTGATACGATCAATAGATTAAATCACACAAGGGCTGCGCTGGCTATGTGTGAAAATATTGATTGGAATATTGGAAGAATAAATAAAAAATTAAAAGACTTGGGAATTTTAGAAAATACAATCATTGTATTTCTATCCGATAATGGACCAAATGGAAATAGGTGGAACGACGGAATGAAAGGGATAAAAGGATCTACAGATGAAGGAGGCGTAAGATCACCTTTAATCATTAAATGGGAGGGAAACTTGCCTAAGGGTAAAATTGTAAAAAAAATCAGTGCAGCTATCGATTTATTACCAACTTTAAAAGATTTGGTCAATATCAATGATTTACCGAAAAATAAATTAGATGGATTGAGTCTTAAAGGTTTAATTTATGGAGAAGATATCCCTACGGAAGACAGAACTATTTTTAACTATTGGATAGGAAGATTAAGTCTTAGAAAACAAAAATTTAGACTTGACCATAACGATAATCTTTTTGATATGGAGAATGATCCAAATCAATATGAAGAGGTCTCAAATGTTTTCCCTGAAATTTTTCAATCCATGAAGAATGAAAAAATAAAATGGAGACAAACAGTTTGGAACGAACTTCCAGAAAAAGATGAAAGACCATTTATAATAGGTCATCCTAAAATGCTGTATACTCAAATTCCAGCGAGAGATGCAAACGCAAATGGAAACATTAAGAGATCAAATTATTATCCAAATTGCAGTTTTATGACGAATTGGATTGACATTAATGATTCAATTACTTGGCAAGTAGAAGTTGCTGAGGATGGAGATTTTGAAGTGGTTATTTATTATAGCTGTGCAGAAGATGCAATTGGCTCTCAATTTGAATTAACTTTTGGGGAATCTAAACTTATAGGTGAAATTAATAATTCTCACGATCCTGAAGAATACGGAAAAAACCAAGATCGTTCTCCAAGAATAGAATCTTATGTTAAAGACTTTAGACCTTTAAATGTTGGAAAAATTAAGTTAAAAAAAGGAATGGGAACCTTGAAGTTAAAAGGCATTAAAAAGACAGGGAAAGAATTAATGGATTTTAGGCTTTTAATGTTAAAAAGAGTTTAATATGCTTATTCAGTAAGTTTCTTTTAAGAAGAAATATAAGAGGTAATTCTATTTCAAGCCTTAACTTTTGATGACAACTGAATTAAATTTCAATAGCTACGTGAATTACTATCCAAGGTCTAAATCGGGAGGTATATCCTTTTTTATTTAGTAAATTTTGAAAAGTTGCAGCCCAAATGAAAAAAAATGTGTGTTTAGACGGTTTGACTGTAACAATTAACAAGGATAAGTGTCTATAAAATAAAACGCTATGAAAAAATTACTATTTGTATTTACAGTTCTTCTAATTCTTAACTCATGTTCATCCTTTAAATCAGGTCTAATAATTCCTGCCAATCATACATTCTTGTTGGGAGAATTCAATGATAAATACTATTCTGCAGAGTTGATCAATAAATCAAACTTGACAGTCATTGTGAAAGCTGTAGACAAGAGTTCTGGAGAGCAAACTCAGAGTTTCGCTTTGGTACCTGAAGAAAAAACCAAAGTATATATCAGTAAAGAGGAAACCGTTTATTTTGAAAATGAGAATGGAACAGAAGTAAAGGTTGATGTGATTCTTAGCAAGGGTGTAGAAGGGATGCGTTATATCAATAATAAATAAAAAACGGCTACACTTTATAAAAGTATAACCGTTTTATTGTTTTAGTAGCGAGGGCATGCCAGTGCGCCTTTGGCGTAACTCGAACCTGCGTCCGCCTCAGGCGGATAAGAGCCCATCAGAGTAAATTTTGATAAATCCATTTTCTACCAACACCAGACTTCAGGAATTTTTCTCTAGCTAGAGCATTTTTCTTAGAATCAAAAAAATCAACGTGAATTACTATCTAAGGTCTAAACCGGGAGGTATATCCTTTTTTACTTAGGAAATTATGCGAATAAAATTGTTGAATCAAATTTGAGGTATACCCTATGTATATTTTTTGATGCTGAGCACTGTGCAATATGTAAACGACAAACTCATTCATGGGGCAAAAAAAACCCTTCATGTTTGAAGGGTTTAGTAGCGAGGGCAGGACTCGAACCTGCGACCTTCGGGTTATGAGCCCGACGAGCTACCACTGCTCTACCTCGCGATTTGAAATGCAAATTTACAACTTTATCACTTGCTGTGCAACTTCATTAACCTTAGAATTTATGGGGCGTATTTTCATTATTTACTGGAGCTGTCAAAATCTTTAATGATTTGAATCAAACCCTTGCATAGAATAAAGTACTTTTGCACTCAAATAAAGTATATGAGCAGTATTGTTGCCATAGTAGGTAGACCCAATGTAGGAAAATCCACCTTTTTTAACCGGATGATTCAAAAGCGTGAAGCTATTGTTGATGCGGTAAGTGGTGTTACCCGCGACCGCCATTATGGGAAGTCTGACTGGAATGGACGTGTCTTTACTTTAATCGATACTGGGGGATATGTAGAACGCAGCGATGATATTTTCCAAAAAGAAATTGACAAACAGGTCAACTTGGCAATTGATGAAGCCGACGCCATCATTTTTATGGTAGACGCTACTGATGGAGTCACAGGTATGGATGAAACCATGGCGCAACTGCTAAGACGAGCACAAAAGCCAATTTTTCTTGTACTTAACAAGGTTGACAATGCTCTGCATAGGGAAAACACTTTAGAATTTTACGCTTTAGGATTTGAGCAGCTTTACCCCATTTCAAGCATCAACGGGAGCGGAAGTGGAGAATTATTAGATGACCTCATTGAAAGCCTTCCTAAAGAGCAAGAGAATGAGGAAGATGCCCTCCCTCGATTTGCCGTTGTCGGACGACCGAATGCTGGGAAATCATCTTTTATCAATGCACTAATTGGAGAAGACCGATATATAGTTACAGATATTGCAGGGACTACTCGTGACAGCATAGATACTCAGTACAATCGTTTTGGTTTTGACTTTAAATTAGTTGATACTGCTGGAATTAGACGCAAGTCTAAAGTAAAGGAAGATATTGAATTTTATTCCGTTATGCGTTCTGTTCGTGCCATTGAAAATGCTGATGTTTGTCTATTAGTCGTTGATGGGACACGAGGATTTGACGGTCAGGTTCAAAATATTTTTTGGCTGGCTCACCGAAATAATAAGGGCATAGTTATACTGGTTAACAAATGGGACTTAGTGGAAAAAGACACCAACGCAGCCAAGCAATTTGAGGCGGCAATTCAAAAGGAAATTGCTCCCTTTACAGATGTCCCAATACTTTTTATTTCCTCATTGACCAAGCAGCGAATTTTTAAAGCTGTAGAAACGGCAGTAGAGGTCTATAAAAATCGCTCCTACAGAATTCCTACCAAAGAATTCAATAACCAGATGCTTCCCATAATCGAAAAATTTCCACCGCCTTCTTACAAAGGAAAATTTGTAAAAATTAAATTTTGTACTCAACTACCAACGCCATATCCTCAGTTTGCTTTTTTCTGTAATCTTCCTCAATATGTCAAGGATCCTTATAAAAGATTTTTAGAGAATAAATTGCGATCGATTTACGATTTTAAGGGAATTCCGGTACAGATATTTTTTAGAAAAAAATAGTTTACATCTTTTCTTTTAACTGAATTAAAGAAGCTTTTACCCCTTCCAATTTAGCAAGTAGCTCTTCTTTAGAGGCTGGCTTAGACCTCAATTGCAATTGTTTTTTTGCTCCTTCTAGGGTCATGCCTTTTTCTTTGACCAAGTGGTAAATAAACTGGAGTGTTAAAATATTTTCTGGGGTATATTTTCGTGTACCGCTGGTCTTTTTTTTAGGCTGAATTTCTTTAAATTCTTTTTCCCAAAAGCGAAGTAAAGAAGGCTGAACATTAAATGCTTTTGCAACCTCACCGATTGAATAATATCTTTTATCAGGAAGGTTTATATGCATTTTAATCCATGGATTGGTTCTCTAGTCTAGACTGGGTAAGAAGCGCGTCAAATTCTTTTTGGGAAAGATTACCGTAGTAAAAATTTAAAGGATTGATTTTCTTTTTATCCTTAAATATTTCATAGTGTAAGTGAGGGCCAACAGATCGTCCTGTATTTCCAACATAACCGATGATGTCTCCCCGTTTTACTCTTTGTCCTCTTCTAACATTGTACTTACTTAAATGAGCGTACAGACTGATATATCCAAAGCCATGATCTATTCGAATATGTTTTCCGTATCCTGAGGAACGGTTGTCAGCACGTTTTACTACACCATTTCCCGTTGCGTAAATGGGAGTCCCTTTGCGTGCACTAAAATCCATACCATAGTGAAAACGTCTTTTTTTAGTAAAGGGATCAGTGCGGTAGCCATAACCTGAAGCCATTCGCGTCAAATCCTGATTTTTAATCGGCTGTATGGATGGAATTGCTTCGATAAGTTCGGCCTTATTTTCAGCCAGGCGTTCGATCTCGTCTAAAGATCGAGATTGGACTACTGTTTGCTTAGATAGAACATCAAGTCTTTTGGTTGTATTGATAATTAAATCAGAATTATCATAACCTTCAAGGTTTTTGTAGCGATTGACACCACCAAAACCAGCTCTTCTCTGTTCCTCGGGAATTGAGCTAGCTTCAAAATAAACCCTGTAAATATTATTGTCTCTTTCCTCTATATTTTCAACTACCGCCTCAATTTGATTTAACTTTTTACTTAAAATTTCAAATTGAAGCTCGTAATTCTCAAGAGCTCTTTTTTGGCTAATTTCTGCTGGAGTATTGATCCAGTCAGAATTTAATAAGATAAGCAGAGAGCTCAAGCCAAATACGAAAGAAGCGAGAATGAATAGTACAACATTCGAGATTCGCTTTTTGTTGGTAATTTCTATAGGTCTATAGGAAAGCGTCTCAGGATCGTAATAGTATTTAACTTTACTCATAAAGTTTTATAAATTTTCTTTTCTTTTGCAGTATCAATTTAAATACTCTCTCAAATTTATCAATTTTGAAAGAGATAAACCAATTATAAACCGTTGCAAAGATAAGCAACTTTAATTTTATAAGAGTAAAGGCATGAAATCCAACGAAGTAAGGCAGCAATTTTTAGATTTTTTTGCTTCAAAAGCACACAGCATCGTTCCTTCCGCGCCTATGGTCATTAAAGACGATCCAACTTTGATGTTTACCAACGCAGGAATGAACCCTTTTAAGGAGTATTTTTTAGGAAATGCCAAGCCGAGCTCAAATAGAATATCCGATACCCAAAAGTGCTTACGTGTATCTGGGAAACACAATGACCTTGAAGAGGTAGGTATAGATACCTATCACCATACTTTTTTCGAAATGCTTGGAAATTGGAGTTTTGGAGATTATTTTAAAAAAGAAGCTATAGAATGGGCATGGGAATTGCTAACCGAAGTTTATAAAATTGACCCTTCAAAATTATACGTAACAATTTTTGAAGGTGCCCCAGAAGAAGATATCGCTAAGGATACCGAAGCGTACGACTTTTGGAAAGCAATTTTACCCGAAGATCGGATTTTGTTGGGTAACAAGAAAGACAACTTCTGGGAAATGGGTGATCAAGGCCCTTGCGGTCCTTGTTCTGAAATCCATGTAGATATTCGCTCAGAAGAGGAAAAAAGTAAAACCCCTGGATCAGAATTGGTAAATAAGGACCATCCTCATGTAGTTGAAGTCTGGAATTTAGTCTTTATAGAATACAACCGTAAAGCCGATGGGAGCCTTGAAAAACTCCCCCAAAAGCATATTGATACAGGTATGGGCTTTGAACGCCTTTGTATGGTACTTCAAGACAAAAACTCCAATTACGACACTGATGTGTTTACACCTTTAATTCGTGAGATAGAGACCTTGACCAATTCTATTTACGGTAAAACTGAAAATACAGATCGAGCAATTCGAGTAATAGCTGATCACTTAAGAACTGTTTATTTTGCGATTGCCGATGGTCAATTACCAAGTAATAATGGAACAGGCTATGTGATTCGTAGAATTCTTAGAAGAGCAATTCGCTATGGTTTTACTTTTTTAAATCAGAAAGAACCCTTTATTCACAAACTTGTAGAAACTTTAAGCAAGCAAATGGGGAGTGCTTTTCCTGAGCTTATAAAAGAACAGCAATTGGCATTTAATGTGATTCGAGAAGAGGAGAGTTCGTTTTTGAAAACTTTAGACCAGGGCTTACTTCTTTTAGAGAGCATTCTTAAAAACGCAAAAAACAAAACGATTCCCGGAGCAAAAGCCTTTGAATTGTATGATACTTTTGGTTTTCCATTCGATTTGACTGCACTAATTGCTAGTGAAAGAGGATTTGAGGTAGATGAAAAAGGATTTGATTCGGCTATGGAAACCCAGAAATCACGGTCCAGAGCTGCTGCAGCATCCAAAACCGGAGATTGGGTTGTTTTAAGAGAAGATGATACAGAAGAGTTTGTCGGATATGATCATTTGACGACCCAAGTCAAGATTACTCGATATCGAAAAATGAGTTTGGCTAAAGAAGGTGATTTTTATCAATTGGTTTTTAATTTAACACCATTTTACCCTGAAGGAGGAGGTCAAGTAGGTGACAAAGGTTACTTGCAATCGACTAATGGTGATGTTTTTTATATTCTCAATACCCGTAAAGAAAATAATCTTATACTTCACCAAACAAAAACAATACCCGATCATTTAGATGCTAGCTTTAGTGCTGTAGTAGATGAAAAACAACGTAA
>Ga0181563_10000301_pt1 | contig 45997 bp, 38 predicted proteins | sample 011ome_25_FD_133759 | JGI IMG/M metagenome (GOLD analysis project Ga0181563, IMG submission 133759) | Coastal salt marsh microbial communities from the Groves Creek Marsh, Skidaway Island, Georgia - 011512CT metaG (megahit assembly) | ecosystem: Environmental > Aquatic > Marine > Intertidal...
CCGAAAATAGATCCTCACTTCGCGGCGCACGTGAGCACGTCGTGGAGTCCCCTTGACGACGGATAGAACGCGGAGAACGAAGAGCGTTCGCACATTCAACGTTAACGGTACCAGATCGAGCGCCCGCGTCGAGTCGGATCCGGCGCGCACGCACTCGCATCTCAAGATCGATCCCGCGCGGGTGCCCGCTCGCGGATCGCGCGCGCGATGTTCTTCGAGCGTTACGCGCGTGGTCGGCGTCTGCGACGATCGACGCTCCATCGCGAGCGAGTTTAAAATGAAGAAATTAAAGTCCTCCATACTGTATCAGTCGTTCTACGGTGCGGCGCGTGCGTAACGCACACGATTGCGGTATGGATTCCCCTCCTCGATGCCACGGCTCGCCAAGGCGGGTCGTGGATAGGTCCACGAGTCCCGAGGGACATACACGTGTGAACTATGTAACCCAAATTAGGGGATGGGGTATGGGGTGATGCGACATAGGTCGGGGTTGTGCTGCAATATGCTGAAGTCAGCATATTGAAGGGCATACTAGGTCGCGTTGTCATCATTGCCACGAGGCTACCGATAGCCTCATAGTAATTTTGTAATCCTATACCCTAATTTTGCCGATCCCCTGTAGATGGGTCAGTCTTAATGGACCCAGTCTAGTTTTTAAAACCATTTCACTACGACTCGTTCAAAACGAGACTCCCCATGCAGACACTGAGACAGTTTTGTCATCCGACGTGGCTGTTGCGTCACAGCGCGCACGACGACGTGCACGTACACGACGACGACGACGACGACGACGACGACGTGTGTGAGGACGAGGATGATGATCATGACGACGACGACGGCGACGGTATCGTGCGCGATGAATCCGAGGACGCCGAGCGCGTGCGTGGGGCGTAAGACTGCGACGCTCGGTGCGCGATCGCGCACCAATTCGGGCGCGGTGCGAGGCTTTGCGGTGCGCACGCACGCGAGTGGAGGGGTGTCGAAGAAGTCGTTAGATGAAGGGTATAACTGCGTCATGCGCGAAGACGGCGTACTCGTGGCGGAAGGGGATATTCCCACGGGCACGTACGAAGTGAGCGCGTGGTGGGCTGGGGTGAGAAACGACGGTCAAGGCAACGCGCCGCGGTGCGATTCGGAACGACAACGTGGGTGCGAAGTGCGATGCGAACTCACCGCTGAAGGTGAGTTGGTGTGCGAAGGTATTGAATCGGGAACGTACTCTGTGGTGAATGTGAAGGATCTCGACGAGGTGTGCAAGGTGTCCATGGATGGCGATAGCATTGACTGCGCTTCGGTTGAAACGCCGGCGGTGAAGGCTGACACTGGAGACTTGAACTTGAAGGATAAGACCCAACACGGGATGCGACTCGGGGGATAAATGTCGCGTGGTATGTAAATAAGTGTCGATGCGCTCGAAGAGTTTGTGTTTGTAATACAGCTGATGATAAGTTACAATGCGTGAACGTGAGCGCAAAAGATATTATGATTTGCGCGTAAACGATCCTCCACGCTCCATGTGCTGGAACGAAGGCGCGAGAATATCCAGAAGTCCTTGCGGGTTGTCTATGTGTACCCAGTGTGCGGAGTTTGATAGTAAGTGCACATTCGCGCCCGTGGAATGAATGCGCGCGACGTCTTCATCCGTCCACACAAACGCGGATTTATCGGCGCGCACGAAATCCAAGCTAAGCCCAGCGGGCTGGGTTTCGAGCATGGGCCACAAATCGCACGCCTCGTACGACGCATACATCTCTGCAATCCCATCTAGATCGAATGTCCAGTCGAATCCCCCATTAGCGCCAGCCTTCAAATTTGTCGTCATCCACTGCGCGCCTTCAATCGTGAACCCGGCACCCGTGAGCGATTCCACCAACGCCCGCCGCGTTGGAATCGGCGCCTCAAGCGTGCGTACGAACCGAATAGTATCCCTCGGATGATCGCCCACGTCGTCGCACCACACATCGCCCGGAACGGTGTCAAGCACCCACACTTGTACCGGTCGCGGCAACGCTCGCCCAAACTGATGCACCATGGACATGGCAACCTTACCCCCGAATGAATGCCCTATGAGCGTGTACGGATAAATTTTCAAATGATTCAACACCGCTAGAACATCTCTCGCGGCATTTTGCACCGTATTCGCCCCTTGCGGCTTCACCTCAAACGTATTACTCTCCCCGTGATTACGCAGATCGACGAGCAAGAATTGCCAACTCGGAAACTTCTCCGCCAACTTCTTCGCAAACGACGACAGATTCCGTCGAGATCCTAATATCCCATGCATCAACACGCACGTCGGTGGATGTGGTCCTTGCGGTTTCTCCTCGCTCCATCGCACGAGCGCGCCTTGGACCATTTCATACGCCAGCGGTGGTGGTCCCGTTGACGTCGTCGATGGTTTCCCCGCATCCGTCGTCGACGCCGACGCGCGCACCGTCGTCGCCCGCATCACCGTCGTCGTCGTCGTCGTCGCCCGCATCGTCGTGCGTGTTCGGCAACACGCAGCGGCGGCGGCGGCGGCGGCGGTGGCGGTGGTGGCGCCGACCCCCACCATGCTCGCGTCTCGCAGTGCCGAACGCGTCGATCGATCGAACGAAAACGACCTCGAGGAAAAAAGGCGCGTGTCGTTCGGTCGTTCGGTCGTTCGTGGGCGTTGACTGACGTCACCTATGTGACGCTTTGCGTGTGGGTGGGTGACGAAAGGGCGCGACGACGACGACGACGATGACTGGGGTGACGACGACGACGATGATGATGATGATGACTGGGGTGATGACGCCCACGACGACGAGAAGGACGACGACGACGACGACGACGACGACGACGACGAGAAGGTTGAGGACGACGTTGAGGAAAAAGATTACGATGACGAGCGCGAGTGGTGGTGCAAAGGATGATGAAACGGCATCGGGTGTGAGTATACATAATGATGCGAGACGCGTTGGAGTGATGGCGACGATGACGGCAACGGTGGCGATGACGCCAGCGGCGGCGTTTGCGGCGGATAACGCGTTGAGCGGGGCGTGGGCGTCGTTTACGCACGCGTTCGCCACGCCCGAAGCCAAGGAGCTTTTCATGTATACGTTGAAGACGTTGATTTCTTGGGGCGTACCTTCGGTGACGGTGGCGGTGGCGTTGTTTTTTGCAATTTCAGCGTCTCGTCGAGGGGCGCGAATGGGTGGAGATAAACCCAGCGGGCCTTTTGGGTTCATCAAAGGCGGCGCCAACGGGGCCAAGCCGAGAACCGAACCGTACTTGGAAATTAAGCGCATGAATGACAAATTGGACGACTATGGATTATCTTTTGAAGCGGCGACGGTGAGTGAATTGCAAGCCGAACGCTCGCGTAAGAATATGGAATTTTCCAAGAAGTTTGGTGCCGCGCTCGGGCAGTTGTCTGAAGACGAGTGCCAGGCTATTCTCAACGCAAACAAGAAGTGGCAAATGACGGATGCTCGATTGGCGAGTCAAATGAACCAGATTTTGGCGCAAATGCGCGCAACGTCGATTGAAATGGGTGGCAAGCGAGGGAAAAAGGATGCATCGGATGATGAATCGGCGGCGAACGCATCGAGCGACGAGTCCAAGGATGACGAAGAGTCCTCGTCTTTCCTCGATGGACTCAAGAATGTGTTCGCGAGCGACAAGAATGCCGGTTTGTCTAAGAAGCTTGCCAAGTTAACCACTGCACGCGCCAGTGCCGAAAACCAATATTTACAAGCTGTCAGCGCCGCACTTCCGAAATCTCGTCGCGAAAGCTTGATGAAGTTGCTCGCCGATCCTCGCGAACTCGCGGGATGGCAAAACAACACGGACATTTTGGCGTTTGATCCAGAGAATGATGAAAATTCTAAATTGAAGAAGAAGCACGTGTTTGTCTTGAACTTCTTTGGCGATGTTCGTGCATCTCAAGCAGAACAATTGCGTGAAGAAGTCACTGGTTTGTTACGCTCTGCCAAGAAAGAGCGAGGCGACGAAGTCGTGTTGCGACTCAACACGGGCGGCGGCACCGTCACGGGCTATGGCCTCGCCGCGGCGCAGCTGATGCGCATCAAGGACGCAGGCTTGAAACTCACTATCTGTGTCGAGCAAGTCGCCGCGAGCGGCGGTTATATGATGGCGTGCGTAGCTGATGAAATTGTTGCATCCCCTTTCGCCGTTCTTGGATCTATTGGCGTGATTAGCGAGCAACCGAATGTGTACGAGCGACTTAAGACGGAGGGCATTGAATTCCAAACCGTCACCGCGGGTAAATTCAAGCGCACTTTGACTCCGACGAAGAAGGTGAACAAGGAGGATTTAGAAAAAAGTAAGAAGGATATCGAAGCCGTGCTTGTACTTTTCAAGGGATTCGTCGAGCAAAACCGCCCGTCTCTTGACATTGACAATGTTGCCACTGGTGAAACGTGGTTCGGCAACGATGCGTTGCAGCGCAACCTCGTAGATAAGTTGAAAACGTCTGACGATGTTCTCCTTGATCTTCTTGGCGCTGGCGCTGAAATTTTTTCCATTCAGTTAAAGCAACCGTCGAAGGCACAAAGCTTATTCGCCGGTGCTGGTGCTAACGCTTCTTGGCAGTGGGATTTGTTGCAACGTGTCGCCCTGGGCGTCGCTGACTACGCCAAGACATCCAGCGGAATGAACAATGTTCGCGCACCGATGATGATTGACCGCGCCGCGGATAATGTTATCGCATACGATGATGAATACGACTACGTCGAGAGAATGTAAAATTAAACATCATATAACCTAAATGACATATATCTACCGTAGTACAAGTAAATGAATGGTGCTCAGTTCAATTGACCAATCCGCGAACAGTGCAATGTAGCGACTTTGTCGTAAACCACGAGTATACCCCGGGCAAAATCACATCTACACTCTCTCTAAATTCGCGCACGAGCTCGCTAATTTTACTACCTACGTCGATGACCAAAGTCACACCTGAACCAGTACTATAATGCTCCGACCGATGTCCCGGCGCATTGACGCGGTCGAGGTAGTCGTCAGCCGACGTCTCTGCCAATACGTCTTCCACTTCTTGCAGCCGCGTCTGGGTAATCGCTGAGCTACCTGCATCATCAGTATGTGATAATTTAATTGCTTTCACCGTCAAGCGCTCTTCACAGCATCGATTGGCGAATACCACAGCTTTGACTCGGTTGACGTCAACCTCGACGTCTCTCGCGCGTGCGTCAAACTGTAAACACAAACCACGTAAAGCCTCGAGCTCTTCTTTAGTCAAACGTCGATCAGACGTCAAACATCCAATACTTGTTTTCGGCCACTTACTCCCAGGATTCTCGCGCTGCGCCAACTGCTGACTCTCGAGCGCATCTTTCAATCCGTCGAGCGCTCGAGGCCAACCAGCATAAGCAAACGTCAGCACACCGTGCCACGCGACGAAGAATCCACGACCGCGTAGGACACAAGATTCACCAAACGTTGCGCACGTGCTATCGAGTATCGACGTCGAAGCATCGCTGTCGTCTTCGCTGTCGTTCGCTGTCATGGCACGCACACGAGAACTTCACAGACTGACGCCTGCCACCTTCGTCGTCGTCGTTGTCAATTCAATCGCTCAACGCGCGTAGATAGCACGCGTATCAAAACGAAAACATGGCGTCTTCGTCATCGTCATCTTGGCTCGAGAATACGCACGAAGAAGAACGTGCCGTGGGCATCGAGCTCTACGCCAACACCGCCGCCGGCTTTGAGGGCGTGTTAAAGGAGCGGTTTTCGGACTTTGTCGTACGAGAAATCGATCGTACGAGCGGCAAAGCGGTTGTTTTGACTGATATTAACGCCACTGTGGATGAAGCCATCGATGCGAGGGAGCGCGCGAAGTTTGAGCGCGCGAGAGACGCGGCAAAAGAGAGGGAGGCTGAGCGCGCGCGTGAAACAGAAGCGGCGAGCACGGCGACTGAGGAAGATGTCGACGACGGTGACGATGGCATCGACGAAGAAGCGATGAAACAATTTGAATCTTTGTGTGGTGAGGAAGACGCGAAGAAGTTGAGAAAGTTTTTGGAAACTCCAGGTGTGACGGCGAAAAGTCAGAAACTGTTGGGCGCAAATGCGCCAATCCCAACTCCATTGGTTTTAACGCCTTCGACTGACAAGGGCAAACGTACCGCTGTGCATCAATTTTTCAAGCAACACTTTCATTTACCTACGGATAATGTCGTGGTTTCGCAAGAGTCCGAAAAGGAAGCTTTGAAGAACCTACAAAAACCGCCTTCGAGCGTCCGCGTGCACGCTGCGGAAAAAAGCTCTGGTAAAAAGCGCGCAAGAGGAGGAGATATAATAGATCACAGAGCGTCTGGTAATTTCTGGCCTGAAGGCGTGCCCGAGCACTTAAAGTTTGCGTTTTGCAAGGAAAACAAAGAATCCTACGAGATGCTGAATGTCATTGCTCGTTCATTGAATATTCAAGTGAAAAACATGGGTATCGCCGGGACAAAGGACAAGCGCGGCGTCACAACTCAACACGTCACCGTGCACAAGATTCGTGCAAAACGTTTAGCAAAGATGAAGTTCTATGGCGCTAAAGTCGGTAACTTTGAATACGTAGACACTCCGCTAGGATTTGGCGATCACGCCGGGAATTCTTTCGAGGTTACTTTGCGACAAGTGGAACCAGAGCAAGTGGAAAATGTCGAGAACGCCGTGCGCTCGCTCAGAAATTCAGGCACGATTAACTACTTTGGTTTGCAACGTTTTGGCAACGGAGGCATTGAACATGGAACGCATAAAATAGGAATTAAGCTTTTGTGTGGCGATTGGCAAGGTGCACTGGATCTTTTGCTCATGCCGCGTGAAAATGAGCGTACTGACGTCTCCGCCGCGCGTGCGAAATGGGCAGAAACAAAAGATCCTAAAGCAACTTTGAAAATATTGCCGAGATGGTGCACCGCCGAAAAATGTGCGCTCGAACGTATGATGAAGGTTCGCACGACAGACCTCGTTAGCGCGCTATTGGCTGTTCCTCGACAAATCCGGTTGATGTACATCCACGCGTATCAAGCATATATTTTCAACAGAGTTGTCTCGGCTCGAATCCGTAAATTTGGCGTCAACACTGTCGTTGAGGGGGATTTAATTTTAGAAGAGGGTGAGTTAGCTGGAGATGAAGAAAATGAAGATGATACCGGTCGCGTAAGCATGCCGAGCGTTCGTGTTGTAACCGCCGAAGAAGCTGCTGCCGGCGTCATCGACCCGGCGCTTTTGGTCTTGCCGTTGCCTGGAAACTCCGTGGTGTATCCAACAAACATGGGAGACATCTACCAAGAAATCGCCGAAGAAGACGGCGTTGATTTAAACACTCAAGTGCATGCTGTTCGTGAGTTTTCAATGGTTGGGTTTACCGGAGACTATCGCCGAGTGTATCTCAAGCCTACGAATGTTGCGCACCGCGTCGTTTCATACGCCGACCCAAAGGCAAATTTAGTATTGACTGACCTCGATCGCATCAACGGCGTGAACGAGTTAGAATACCAAGACGGACCATTACGTGCGGTGACGATTGAATTTCACCTTCCTCCGTCATCCTACGCCACCATGGTTCTACGCGAACTCATGAAGAGCACGACGGCAACCGCTGCGCACAAGCGCAAAACGCTCGACGCCAATGCCGCGGCGGCGACGTAAATGTGAGATGTCTTACAACGTTTTTAGTTTTGTTATATAATTTTGCAACGTGTTACGGTAGTATCAGCACCACGCATGCATTCGTAAAACCACACATGCGTCAGGCTCCCGGTCAACGCAATCCACCACTCCCGGTCAACGCGCGCCTGTGTCCAATCGGTTGGGTTGGTTATGTCCCACCACGATCTCGCGACATTTGGATGATGTGGTGACGACGAGCGAGGCGTCACCGCACACACCGACGACGTCGTTGGTGAACGTTGAACACACAACCTACTAGGGCGGTGTTTCACGCACACGTGCACACGCACTCGCCGTCGTCATGGTCACCAAACCCACCGACGTCGACGCGTCGTCAACGGCGACGACGAAGAAGAAGGATGAGGAGCGCGATGACAAAGGCTCGAAGACACAAGAGAAGGGCAACAAAGATAAGAAACCCGAGATGGAGATGAGCGAAGAAGACGCGGCGTTGAAGGAAAACTTAGAACTCATGGTTATGCGGGCGAGCGATCCACAAGAAGGCGTGGCAAAGCTCGCGTTGGAAACCATGAGACGCGAGATCAGAACGGCAACGAGGTACGCGATTGGGACAGATCTTGACCGAACGCCACGTAGATGTAACGCGCTGAATGAGCCTTAGTGAGGGTAAAATCAACGCGATAATGACACTAACCATACGTTTATATCACTCGCACAGTTCTATGACGAGCGTTCCGAAGCCGCTCAAGTTTTTACGCCCGCACTTGCAAACCTTGAAGGAGGTGTTTGACAAATTCAAACAAGGTGAAAACAAGCTCTTACTCGCGGACATCATTTCTTTGCTGTCCATGACGAACGCACCAGTGGCGGGTGAAATTCCTGAATCTCTCAAGTACAGGTTGTTAGGATCGAAGGAGGACATAGGGAACTGGGGACACGAGTACGTGCGTAATCTCGCGGCGGAGATCGGCACAGAGTACCACCGACGGGTGGAGCAAGAGGGTGACAACGCATCTATGGATGATCTCATGACTTTAGTGACCGAAATCATTCCGTTCCACATGCAGCATAATGCCGAGCCAGAAGCGGTAGATTTGCTGTTGGAGGTGGAAAAGTTGGACATTCTGCTTGACAACGTCAACGACTCCAACTACTCGCGCACATGCCTCTACTTGTTCAGCTGCTCCAACTACTTGCCCGAACCTGAAGATGCCATTGTGTTGAAAACTGCTCATTCTATATTCATGAAGGTTGGCAAGATGCCGGATGCTATGCGTGTTGCTCTCAAGCTTGGTCTCCAAAATGTTATTGAGGAAACTTTCATTGCGTGCACGGACATTACTATCAAGAAGCAACTTTGCTACATGCTCGCAAAGCATGGCCACCCTTTGAAACTTGATGATGGTCCTTGCGAAATCGAAGGCGATGATCTGGACGTGTTACAGAACATCATGAGTAACTCAAATTTGACTGAGAATTACTTGACGCTTGCGCGCGACTTGGATGTGATGGAAGCCAAATTACCGGAAGACATTTACAAATCGCACTTAATGGATGTTCGTGCGCCATCTGGATCAGCGGTCGATAGCGCTCGTGCAAATCTTGCCGCTACGTTCGTCAACGCTTTCGTCAACGCTGGCTTCGGTCACGACAAGCTTTTAACGTCCTCTGAGGCGGCTGACGGTACGACGTCCAACGTAAGCTGGATTTTCAAAAACAAGGAGCACGGCAAGATGTCGGCGGCAGCCAGTCTCGGCTCAATCTTACTTTGGGATGTCGAAGGAGGTTTACCGCAAGTCGATGCTTATTTGTACAGTGAAGAACCAAATATCGTCGCCGGTGGCTTGCTTGCGGTTGGTCTCATAAACACGAATATTCGCAATGACTGCGATCCGGCGTACGGTTTATTGTATGAGAGCGTAACCAAGGAGAATCCGTCGGTGCGCATTGGTGCCATTATGGGTCTCGGCTTAGCGTATGCTGGAACGCAAAAAGAGGAGGTTTCAGAGTTACTCACTGAGGTCATTCTTGATGACTCTGCGCCGCTTGAGGTTGTTGCATTTGCGGCGCTCTCCCTTGGTCTCGTTTTCTGCGGTACTTGCCACGAAGAATGTGTGCAGGCTATTGTTCAAACACTCATGATGAGACCCGAAAAAGATCACGAGAACCCTTTTGTGCACTTTTTGTGCCTCGGCTTAGGTTTACTCTTTTTGCAGCGTCAAGTTGAAGTCGAAGCAACGTTGGAGGTTGCGAAGACGTTTCCGTCTCGCATCAGTGAATATTTGCAAACCGTACTTGATGTGTGCGCGTACGCAGGTAGTGGTAATGTTTTGAAGATTCAGTCTCTTTTGGCGAAGTGTGGTGAGCATCCTGAGGCTGAGGAAGGCGATGAGTGGATCTCTGATCCTCAAAGTGTAGCAGTGTTGGGCATCGCGCTCGTTGCCATGGGCGAGGAACTTGGCTCTGACATGGCTGTCCGTGCGTACGACCATCTCATCCAATACGGCGATGCTTCTGTGAAGAAAGCAGTTCCACTCGCATTCGCGTTATTGCATACATCGAACCCGAAGCTCGACATCACCGATTTGCTTGGACGCCTCAGTCATGATAGCAATGAAGAAGTGGCGCAAGCGGCGTGCCTTGCCCTCGGTATCGTTGGTTCTGGTACTAACAACGCTCGCTTAGCATCGCAATTGAGACAGTTGAGTAGTTACTATTACAAAGAACCGTCCTGTTTGTTCTTAGTACGAGTGTCCCAAGGTCTCATTCACATGGGTAAGGGTCTGCTCACACTTTCACCGACGCACTCGGACAGAGCGTTGCTGTCGAATGTCGCTCTTGCGGGGTTAATTATCACAGCCTTTGCGGGACTTGATATGAAGCACACAATCTTGGGCAAGTACCACTACATGTTGTACTTTTTGTTTGTTGCGGCCCAACCACGTATGCTCATGACTGTTGATGAAGAGGGCAAGCCATTGCCCGTTGCGGTACGCGTTGGTCAAGCCGTCGACGTGGTTGGACAAGCGGGTCGACCGAAGACAATCACTGGTTTCCAAACTCATACGACACCGGTACTTCTTTCCGTTGGCGATCGCGCGGAATTAGCGAGTGAACAGTATATCCCATTAACGCCTGTCTTAGAAGGGGTTGTCATCTTGAAGAAGAACCCCGAATGGGCTGAAGAAATGGCAGCATAATTAGAAAAATTTAGCCTTTGAAATGACAAACGTATGTCTTCATTCACCTCCACGCCTAGCACCGATCATGACGGTAATGCAACTCATGATGCAGCCTTTCGGCATCATGAATGCACTGCGTGAAAAGTTCATCATCCCTGTGAGCGCAACCGCGGCTTTAGCCGTAGCAGTATGTGCGCCCAAGAGCACTGGCTTGTACAAGTTGTGTGGTGCGTTGGTTGACCAACCTCGGTCAAACGTTATCTAATATCATATTTCGTAGAGTGGTGGACGCTAGCCACGGCGTCGTTTATGATGCTTTTCAGTGCAGTATGCTTTTTACTTCTTGAAACCGAAAAATACGGGCGTGTTCGAGCTGTATTCGACGGAAGACCTTGGAAAAACATGAAAGGTCTCATGGAGGAGCCTGACAACGCGACCACCGTCGAGTCAAAAATAAAAATGTGCCCTTTCACAGGTCAAGAAGCTCACGGTACGTGCCCAATCTGTCATTCTATTGTATCATATGACGGTTATTATCGTGTAAGTACGCTGATGCAATGTTTTACCAACTCAGACTCAAAGCACGCACAGGGGGATCCACCAATTTTACACTCAGTTGCCGGTGATTCCATTCTTGAGCACCGACTCGCTATGCAAGCGAGTGAGAGCGACAATAAACCTAGACTTGGACGAATTCAACTCGATACCCTCATCAAGTATCGAGGAAACTTTTTATTCGCGACGATTAGTCCTTCTTGTAAGGGTTGCTACGTCAAAGCTTGGTGCTGGACAGTCGGCTATCGTATGGTTTGGCAATCCACTATTTTAGGCTTCAACACGATGCTATGCAGCTATCTCTTCGGTGAGGACGTCAACGTATTTGACTTGAAAAGTACACTTCTTTGTCTGTCTATGTTTTTTTCAGTATCTACTGTGTGCATGTTACTTTCTCTGCTCGCCACAGCTATTACTTTTGTTCGCGAGCACCCATTCATGTTGGAAGCCGCCGGTACGCCCAAATTCTTGGCACGCGACATGGGTGTGTTAGAAAAGCTCATTCTTCGAATGGCGGATCCTTGCGCCAAATTTGGAGTGAATCCGACGAAAGTTTATTGGAAATGGTTATGGAGCATTAAAAAGTCGTGAGAATGCAAAGTTCGCGAAAGATGTGAGACTTTACAGGGGGGCGAGCGACGCGGTGTCAGAAGTGTCAAACGTTGAAAAGTAAGCACTACAAAGATGCGAGATTTTGAAGCCGTTGATCACCTGAAGTGGTGTTTTAAAGTGTTATTGAAGTTATTGTGCCGCCTGACTCTGAGGTGCCAACTCATTTTTCCCTGGGTTGCGTCTGTCGAGCTCGACCCATGACAGATACTTGCCGCTGCGAAGCTCAGCCAGGCGCACCTGTCTGTTACGTTTGCGCACATCATCGAGTTCACGAGCGGCTTCGCGCTCGTGATTTTCACGGTCATCGATCTTGTTCTTTATGTTTTGCTCCGCTTCGCGCGCGCAAATGCTCTACAGATGACAGAACAGGAGTGAGTGACAGAAGTTGTGAAAGTTGAAATATTCCCACGCACCTCTGCAATCGGCGCTGGGAGATCCGTAAAGTCCTTGTCGTAGTCGTCGAACTGAATTTCGCCGTGCGCGGTGAATAGACGCTCCCACCAGCTATCGCTCGGTTCCGCGAGCTTGCTTTTAAAGAGCTCCAAGTTCATTTTCTTTAAATACAACACGAATCCATCGTCGTCTTCACCTCCTATGACGCGTACAATTAATTCATTCGAGTCGCGATCGATACGAAAATTGACACTTACCAAGATGTACCCATGCTGACTCTTCAGGAATGACTGGACGAAGTAATTCCCCCTAAATAAATTAGGGTCGAAATTAATTCGGAGTCAGTGAAATAATTAATTCAACATACCTGCAAATAAATTTGCCCAGTCTTCTTGCAAGCAACTCTTACGGTGGATGACGTGATGCAAACGTCGAGATCTTCTTTTGTCGCATCTTTGGGAACGTGTAGAGCTTGTACCACAATCTCAGACGAGCTTTGATGCCATCTACAAGACTTATCCTGGGAAGCAATTAATTAAATCCTCGAATTATTGAAATTAATCATCTGCACATCAACGCACCATTATTTCAGCCCATACTTCGCGCTTGTGCATTCCTTGCGCACTATAATGTACTTGAGACATGCAATATGCTGTTTTGTTCACTCTTTCGACCGGAGTACCGTCATTGTAAACTAATTTATAAGTTTTGTATGGAAGCTGCATATCCATCGGCGGTCTAGATGCAACAACAACCTCCTTGCCGCTTTTAAGCGTAGACAGGATGACATCCTGCAACTTACTGACCCGTTCGACAAGTTCTTCCGTGCGTAGCTCTTTAATTTCTCCTATAGATGTGAAACAATTTAATTAATTTAATTCATCCTTGCGGATTCAATTAAATGAGTCTCACCAAAAACTTCTGAAGGCTCGCCCATAACGGTCGTCGCGTGAGTTCCACCTAAGATTAATTCATCACGGGCTTGAAGTTTGGCCATTAATTCCTGCGAAACGTTTGTAAAACACTACCTTAGTTTGTAATTAATTCACTCACCTGAGCTTTCTTTTCGACTTCGCCAACGAGGATTCGATACTTCACAACGATGCACTTTACATCATTCATGAGGCTTTGTTTTACGCTCTCAATCAATACGTCTTGCTTTTTGATTTCAGCAGCGTCCGCGACGCACGAACGAAACTCGTCTCGCACGTGCGAGTCGAACTTCACGAGCGAACCATGCGGAAAGTGGGCGTGAACAGAGACAATGTACGCCGTCGCCTTTGGCACTGTTCTAAGTCCATATTCCGTGGCTTCATACTGATCGTTGACATCGCTGAGTACTCGCCCCATGTCAACATCTTTCATGCCTTCACACATGATCTTGAATGCGTTCGCAAAAGTTGGATAGTCGGTTGGAAGCTCTGTGACCGCCGAAAAGCACTTGGCTGCCGAACGCTGGTCCCCAGTCCCGCGCTGCTCTTCGTACGCTTTACCCAATTCGTACCACGCCCATGCTTTGGTGATGACTTTAGCTTCGGTATACACGCGAGTGAAAGAGTCCTTTTTGTATGTGAAGAACATCTCGTCATCAGTGAGAGCGAGCGACGGATCATCCTGCAAGAGCATAAGCGCCATGGCGGCGTCGGCGCGCGCCTGTTTGAAACACAACGCGTGACGATACATGCTCGCTCGTTGAGTGTACGCCATAGCCAAGCTCATCGGGTACATATTCCAATGTTGTACGAACCGATAGTAATCCCCTGGCTTCTTACTCATTTCGTCAATGTCTTTTACTTGACAAAACATGGCTTCCGTCATTTCGAGCGACGTGACAGTCTCCAAGTGCGCCGGTTTCATCATCTCACGAGCTTCGTAATCATCGAGTACTTCGAGAACCCACTCTCCAATCTGTTCGCGAGTGAATTGTGATATCGTACGATTCATCACCTTCACGTGTTCTTCCTCGATTGCGCAATCGACCTGTGGTTGATGCTTCAACGACATCTTGTACGCGGCGAGCGCCAGAGGATACTGACGCAGTCCGACGTGCGCTGCACCTTTACGCCACCACGCCTTGCCAAACGTCGGAGTCAATGCGACTGCAGTATCAGCATCTTTCAATGCTAATTTAAAATTCGCCGCTTTAACATACGCCATCGAACGATTACACAACACCTTACTTCGCTCGGCGCCATCGCCGACGCGCAACACATCCAAGCACTTGGTGTACGTCTCGTACGCCTCCTTGTACCGTCCTCCTTCCAACGCGTTCTTGGCTTTGGCTTTGAAATGATCTACTTTGACTTGAATAAAATCTTTTGTCGTCGTAAACGTTGATTCTCTGTCATCCTCCATCGTCGTCGTCGTATGCAGGCACCACAACATCTCCAGCTCGTTCGTTTTTCACCCAGCCGTTTTAAAAAACGCCCATCGACATCGATGTCGATGTACATCGATGTCGATGTGCTCGCATATCGAGTCGAGTCGGTTGCGTGCGACGGGGTGTGGAATCGCACACCGCGACGGGGACACATGACGACGACCAAGGCGTTACCAGCGGCGTTATTAGCGCGATTGAAAGCCAGGGGAATAGTACGAGATGATGACGACGACGCAGGAACGACGACGACGACGACGACCAAGCGACGACGAGAGTTGGAGACGAATGAGGAGGATGCGTTGCCACCAGGGTGGAAAGCCAAGAAGGATGAGACGTACGGCAAGGTGTATTATTACAATAAAAAACTCAACAAGACGCAGTGGGAACGACCTGGAGAGGTGAAGGATGATGTGCGCCCGCGAGCGACGACGGTGAGGGCGGCGGCGGTCGGAGCTCTCGCGCCGCCGCCGCCGCCTCTTCCTCCAGGATGGAGCGTAGCCATAGACCCATCGACGAAGAAAGAGTATTACTTTAACCCACACACGCAGAAGACGTCGTGGGATCGACCACGAGACGGGGCGTCGGCGGTCGGCATGCGGAGGTGTTTAGGATGCGGTGGATTCGGTCGAGGACTCGTCAAGGCGCACGGGTATTGCCTACACTGCTCGCGCGTTTTGCGTAAATATCCACCCGGCGTGGATTCATTAGATGTCGTGGAGAACAAGTTCATGACTAAGCAGCAGCGCGAACGCGTGGCACCACCGCTACCAAAGATAGAACAGTCGATTAAACCGCCGACGGTGAGCGTGACGCGCGCCCCAAGCGCGGCAACAACTGGCATCGGTCCGGCGCATAGAGGCACACAGCAGGTGCCAGTAGCAAAGAAAGTTGCCGCGCGAGCGGCAGTTCCCAAAGCTAAGGCTGACGACCCCCTAGACCCGATGGATCCGGCGGCGTATAGCGATGCACCTAGAGGAACGTGGGGCACTGGAATAGACAAATCGCGCGAAGGTCCCTCGTAGATATTGTAAAATTACACTTCGTCTTCCTCGCGGAAGTATATGTACCCACGCTCGAAGAGCTTTAAAACTAGTGCGAGCGCTTCTTCATCAAAATCGCACGCGTCAGTTTGCGTATCTTCTTCATACAAGTCACCTCTGTTTGAAATGACTCGGGCGGTTTTCAGCGCCGCGTCGCTTGCAATGTCCCAGCACTCGCCATTCGCAAAAAATAATGCGTTTTTCAAGCTCCCATCGCCAACTTGGTCGATGAAGGCAAATCGAAGGTCTTCACGCGCAACTAAAGCCGAGTGTTCCCACTCTCCGAGTAGCTCTTCTACGCTTACTCCGCCGCTATCTTCCTCTTCTACTTCATCACCCGTGCGCGCGGTGACATGGCAACCAAACCATCGTGCGACTTCGGCATCGTTCTTTGGGTACGTGCGCTTCAGCATCTCCGAAGCAAACGATACAGACTCTGCAGAAATCGCACCAATGTCTTCCACGGGTTTGAGCCAAGGATCGGACCAACGTGAACCTTTCACCTTCTCCGTCGCCTGCGAAGTGTACGACAGAACGAGCTCATCTATAGTGGGTGCCAGGAATCCAATACTAAGAGTCACGCTTACCCCAGGCGTAGAGTTCACTGCAACGCCGTTATGCGCAACCTTTGGCGGCAAATAAAGCATGTCTCCGGGCACGAGTACGAACGAGTCATCCTCGGTAAACTCCTTGAGCACACGAATGGCGCAATCCGGCACAAACGCTTTGTCATTGTCAGGCCAATAGGCTTCGTTTGATGCCACTGACCAGCGTTTTTCGCCTTCAGCCTGAAGTAAAAATACATCAAAATGGTCGGTATGAGGACCGACACCTCCGCCATCCGGTGATACGCTTGCTTGGATGTCTGCGATGCGCCACCGCGGAAAACAGCTGAACAACTCCAACAAGTCACCGATGGGTTCAACTTGCGAGTCTAAATCATTCACGATCAAACTCCAAGGCTTATCTGTGGGTAAAGAAGTAAGATCTTCTTCGCTAAATGGTCCTAACATTTTCTCCCACGATGCATCATCGTCGCCTCGTCGCACAAACAAGCGCGCGCTCGAGTCCTCTTCGCACGCCACGCCAGCAATTTCATTCCCATCCAAAGGCGGTTTGAAATCCCGAATCGCCCCTCGAATCAGCAGTGGTTTCTTTTGCCAATATTCATTCATGAATCTCGCGCTCGCATCGTCGTCGAATGGCAACTGCACATCCGTCCACACGTCCACGCGCGCGCGCGCAGCCAACCTCGCAGCCGCCGGCGCTGGTGCCCGTCGTCCCTCGACGCCGTACATGCGCGATGGCGCCCCTCGCCCGCGCCTCCGCGACGCGTACGCGCGCGAGCAATCGTGAATCGCGCATCGTCTCGAGCGCGTCGACGCCATCGTCGCCGTCGTCGTCGCCATTCGTGCCGCGCGCGCGTCGTGTGGCGTAACGACCGAGGCGCGACGTAGTAAAAACCATTAGGGTATAGAAGTATCGTAGTGTGGTTCGTTTAGTTCTATATACGTGAAAATCCTGGACCCTAGCCCTCCGACCACGACCTCGCTGGTGTTTTTTGAATTTTTTCCCACCGCTGCGACGACAGCCCGAGCGCGACGTCACACTCGCGCGACGCCTTTCGTTGTGACGACAACGACGACGACGACGAAGCGCTGTAGAAATCGACATGGTTAATGCCGAGATGGGTGACGCGAAGACGGATCTGCGCCACGCCAACGCCCCGTGGGTGGATAAATATCGCCCACGCGTGGTGAGCGATATTTCGAGCCAAAAGGAAGTGGTGCAAGTGTTGCAAAGCGCGTTGGAGAGCGGGAACATGCCACACTGCTTGTTTTACGGACCGCCAGGGACGGGGAAAACGACCGCGGCGTTGGCGATTTGCAAACAATTGTACGGACCGGATTTGTACAAGACCCGGGTGAAGGAATTAAACGCGTCGGATGAGCGAGGCATCTCAGTGGTGCGGAACAAGATCAAAAACTTTGCGGGTCTTGCGGTGGGCGCACCGGCGCCGGGGTATCCGTCACCGCCGTATAAGATTTTGATTTTAGATGAGGCGGATGCGATGACGAACGATGCGCAGTCTGCACTTCGTCGGATGATGGAAACGTATTCAAGAGTGACTCGTTTCTTTTTGTTGTGCAACTACGTGACAAAAATTATTGATCCAATTGCGAGTCGTTGTTCAAAATTCCGATTCAAACCTTTAGAATCGGATACCATGGTCGGGCGTCTGCAGTATATTAGCGAACAAGAAGGTTTGGAGGTTAGTGAGGACACATTTGCGGCGTGCACGAAGCACTCTGGTGGGGACATGCGCAAAGCGATTACTTTGTTGCAAAGTGCCGCCCGCTTGTTTGCGAATAAGGTCTCTGGTGCGAGCATCACTGAAGTTGCAGGATATATTTCGCAAGAAAGAATTACGAAGTTGTACGATTTGTGCCGCGGTGGAAAGTACGACGAAGCGCAAGCGCACATGGAGGATATTTTGCGCGACGGTTTCACCGCGCTCGCCATCATGGATCAGTTCTCCGACGTCGTACTCACGGCTGACATTCCTGATGCTGTCAAGGCTGAGATCTTCATCAAGATGGGCCAAGCTGATAAATCCTTGGCCCAAGGTGCGGATGAAGGACTCCAACTCGCTTTGATTGTGAGCACCGCAGTGCAAGCCATGGCGAAGGCTCCGTCGGCTTAAAAGTAGAAATTTTTAGAATTGGACATGTAAACAAACCCGCACGTGAGTAAGGTTTTTACTTTGAACTCGCACGCAGCATGATAAGAATCGTTTCTAACAAGTAGCTAAATTATAAGTCAATGCTCAGGCCAAATCCAAGGTTGAGCGGCTGCGTCTCTAAAAGCCAACCCGCTTGATTCATAACAAACATCGTCGTCCCTTTGCCCGCGCGATCGAACAAAGCCTTGCGATTGGCAATTGCTTCTTTTTCTTCCGGATACCACACTCCTGGCGCGCAATCTCCATCGAGCATGGCTTGCGCAAACGCCGCAGTGCACGTGCCAACGCATTCGCTCAAGCGAGGATGCGTGTACAAACCGACAGATTGCTTACCATCCTTAAGCTTCACCTCGATGCGAATCGACGTCTTCTCGCCGACGATGTTATCAACGGCGCGAACGAATGGTTCGGAGAAGCTCGCCAACGCCTTCATCGCATCCTGATTTTCCAACATGTCTTTAGGGACGATGTTTGCGATGGCAACCATCGCTCCGTTCCAAATTCCTGGAGACGTCCCAAAACGTGCCTTGACCGTACGAGCGTTGAACACCTCGCGCGTAGACGCTATTTCAGGAAGGTTGTACAAAAACACCTCTCTTTTACCCACTCCCTTGCCAAAATCAACCACTTTGCGTTGAGACGCCGGTTTCGCGACGACGCGCTCGCCATCCTCCCACACCACTACGTCTTCGCCACACAACAAGAACGAGGTCGCTAATATAGTCGTCCCTACGCCACCCGAGCCCGCGGTAAAATAGTTGTACAACACGTATTCAACTTCAGGCTCCTTCCCAGCGTTAGCTTCTTGCCCTCTAAACTCCTCTGACATGGACTCAATAGTGTCGCGCACCATCAAATTTGACACGCCGGGATAAATCCCACCGCACGTGATCGCCGCCACACCCGCGGCTTTCGCGCGCGCACTCAATTCTTTCGCTTTTTGTCCATAGCTCGCATCGTCACACACATCCAAATACTTCACCCCAGACTCGATAGCCGCCTCGAGCGCCGCGCACGTTTCACGGCGCTGAAAAGGTCCCGCGGTGTTAATCACCAAATCCGCCCCCGCAATCGCCCGCTTCACGCTCTCTTTATCGTTCACGTCAACTTCAACAAACGCCGCATTCGCCAGCGCGGGGTGACGCGATTTCGCCTCCATCGCCGCTTCTTTCCGTCGTCCCGCGAGCGTCACCTCTCGCGTCGTGAGCCCAGCGTCTTGGCCCAACAACGCCGCCGCCGTGGCTCCACCCACGCGCCCCGTGCCCCCGAGTACGACCACCTTTGCATCCTTCGTCGTCGTCGTCGTCGTCGTCGTCGAGCCTTCTGCGCGCACGCTCACCCCGTATCCTCCTCGTCCTCGCCTCGTCATCGTCATCGTCTTCGACGTCATCAACGTCATCGGTGTCCCACGACGCGCCATCGACATCATCCTCGTCGTCGTCGTCGTCGTCGTCGTCGTCGTCGTCGTCGTCATGATGACCATCACGAATCACCCGCACCCCGTCGTCGTCGCGCGTCGCACTGCCGTCGCGCACGGCGTCGTCGTCCCGTCGTCCCACCCACACCCAACCTCGACACCGTGATGGCGATTGATCGACTGCGATCGAGCAATCGATCGATCGAGCAATCGATCGATGGAGCAGTCGATCGATGGAGCAGTCGATCGATGGAAACCTACGACACGATCGACCGCTCCATCGACACGATCGATCGACTGCTCCATCGACACGATCGATCGTCATTCGACGTCGATCGATGGCGACGACGACGACGACGACGACGCGCGCGCGCGAGCGCGAACCGCTGTTGATACCGATCGCACCCGACGACGACGACGACGACGATGGACGACGACGATGGGCACGACGGACGACGAGTAGGATGTTTAAACCGGTATTCGCCCTAGGCGTCATCGGTGCCGTCGTCGTGGCGTGCGGGCGAGGACAAACGCGCGGCGTGGGCGGACGCGCGAATGGTGTTGTGCGAGAATTAGTGCACGGACGAGGACGAGGGGCTGTGGAGGAGACGACGAGGATGTCGTCGAGGACGGCGATGGATAATATGGGTGTGATGGACGAATCTACGACTGGTCTCGGGGCGAGCGATCCGTTTATCATCGATGGGGTGAACCGAGCGACGCCGGATGACGGGGTGGGAACGACAGAGTACCGCGGCATCATCGGGGGACGGGATGATGTGGTGCAGAATACGCGCCAAGGGGTGGATGAGATCGAGAAAGGCGATCCGAGAGATGTGACGTTTACATTACTCACGGCGTGTGCGGCGCGTGAGACGTTGACGTTTCCCGTGGGGACGTGGGAGGGCGTCGGCGCGCGCGTGACGACCAAGAGCATGTCGGGGGACTTCATATTTGACGTGTCGAAAGAAATGCAACAAGTTTCGTGTGGGACGTATCGAACGTCGCTTAGAATTGCCCCGGGTGAGCAGTTTGGGTTTTATCTCTATCCGTTTGATGACGCCAATAATGACGTTGCTACGGTGAGCGATATCGGGTGCGTGCGAGAAGGCGACAAGCGCTGCCCGGGTTTCGCCTCGCCGAGCGCGCTCGCCGAGATGACGTGTGCTAAAGAATATGAGTCTGGTGAGAATATATTTTATAACCGCATATGGGATGGCGAAGAAATGACCTTTGTATTTGGGTCTTGCGACGTCGGTTGCGCCAGCGAGGCGCCCGTCGAATGTCCGGGCTTGCAACCTGACGAGTTACCAACGCGCGAGCACGACGACGACCACGAGCGCGCTAGAAACGAAAACCAATAATGTAGAATGTATTACTATAGGTACAGTAGCGAACACGATCAGCGACCGGCGACTGGCGACCATCGAACGACGCGCGGTCGCGGGTGGACTCCACATTTCATCCAAACATAGGCTATCGATGGCCCCACTATGAATGATTCCTCGCACACCCTCACCGGGGGTGTGGATATCTCGTAGTATACGTCTCTAACCCTCTATGTGTTGACCATTGATGTGTGTTTATGTCGATACCCTCAAGACGCGTCAAACCCACGACATCCACGACGGACGACTTCACTCGGACGACGCGGCGTGAGAGGTGCGTGCCGCGACGCGACTGCGCGGATATCGCCATCGAACACGACCGCACGCGCGCACGCGCGGCGGGCGCGACAGCGCGCACGCACGCGCCCTAGACGCCACCGCACGCGGAAACCACAACATCGTTGTTACGCCGCGACGACGACGACGACGATCGGGGGGCGTGAGACTGACGAGTATGCGATTCGCGCGTGACGTAGGATGAGCGCTTTGAGTTCTAAATCCATCCCTCGCGTGGCGCTGGTGAAGACGCGGGCGACGGCGACGAAGGCGCGTCGGGTGACGACGGTCACGCGCGCCGAGGGCGGGGCTACGCCTTGGGGCGACTCCACGCAAAGCATACACAACGGTGCGATATAGTGTCGAGCGCGAGACGCCATGGGATGTGCGGTGACGTTGATGTAGAGATGATACGTGTATGGTGCTTGCACGCGAGCGAATACTGATGGATTGAGTTTTTTACGCACGCACACAGGCGAACGCAGCGGACGACCGCGAGTGAGCGACGCGTTGACAACCCCGATCGTGTGCACGTCGACGTATCACTTTAAGGATACTGAGGAACTTATTGCGTACCAAGAGGGCAGATATGGGAGCTTTGAGTATGGGCGTTATGGTAACCCCACCACACAGGCGTGCGAGGAGAAGATTCGTCAACTCGAAGGCGGTGAAGCAGCGCTGTTGAGCGCCTCTGGTATGTGCACCGCGACAACGATGTTGCTCGCGCTCGTGCCGGCTGGTGGCCACATCGTCACCACAACAGATTGCTACAGACGTACGCGACAATTCATTCAGACATTTTTACCGAAGATGGGTATCTCGTGCACGGTGCTCGACCCGTCTGACTACGTTGGTCTCGAAAAGGCGTTGAAGGAACACGAATGCTCATTGTACTTTTCTGAGTCGCCGACGAACCCATACCTTCGATGTGTCGACATTGAACGCATCGTGTCCTTATGCAAGCCTACCGGGTGCCTTGTGTGCATTGATGGCACGTTCGCGACGCCATGCAACTCTCGTGCGCTTGATTTTGGCGCAGATTTGGTGATTCACAGCGCATCTAAATTCTTTGGTGGTCACAACGATGTCCTCGCTGGCGTAATTGTCGGTAGAAAGGATGCCGTCGACAAGGTCAAGCAGTTCCACAATATTCTCGGGGGTGTTATTGATCCGCATGCGGCGTACTTGGTCCTTCGCGGTTTGAAGACCTTGGCTCTCCGCGTTGAACGTCACAACGACAGCGCCATGAAAATTGCAAAATTCCTTGAAGCGCACCCGAAGATTGAGCGGGTGCATTATCCTGGTTTACCCAGCCACCCTGATCACGAAATAGCGAAAAAGTATATGAAGGGTTTCGGTGGAGTTGTTTCTTTCGAGGTCAAGGGCGACCTCTGGCAAACGGCGAAGTTTATTGACTCGTGCAAGTTGCCGTACATCGCGCCGTCGCTCGGTGGCGTCGAGTCTCTTATCGAGCAACCAACTGTGGTATCGTACTGGGATCAAGGTCCGGAAAAGCGTGCGGAAATCGGAATTAAGGACAACCTTGTTCGTTATTCCACTGGTATTGAGGATTATGCTGATATCGAAGCCGATATGGCTCAAGCCCTCGACTGCATTTGATAGAACATATCTACCTGAAGTGAGTGAGTTGTAATTTGAATTAATACTGGTAATCATAGACGCGTGTCGATGAATGATAGTGTGGAAACATGCGTAAAGGAATGTCCGAATAATATTAAACATGCGAGCTAATGTGTTTGCATCGTAACTTTTCTTTACGCAGAAACTTCTTCGACCTCTTTCTCAACCCAGCGATCGTTCTCCTTGATGAGCTCGATGAGCGCATCCGTCGCCTCCTCGGACGGAATACCCTTCTTCACAACCTCTTTCCCGACGTATAAGTCGATCTTACCCGGAGCACCACCGACATAACCGAAGTCAGCATCCGCCATTTCACCCGGACCGTTCACGATGCACCCCATGACGGCGATAGCGACGCCCGGCAAGTGACCAGTCTTCTCTTGGATTTGCGCCGTCACTTCTTGCAAGTCGAAGAGCGTACGGCCGCACGACGGGCAGGAGACGTATTCGGTCTTCGTGTTACGCATACGGGAGCCTTGAAGCAAACCGAAAGACGTGGTTCGGAGGAAGTCAGTTGTAACAGCCGCATCAGAGCCAGTGTATTGAATCAACACACCGTCACCAAAGCCGTCAACGAGCAAACCGCCGACTTGAGAACCGGATTGAATGACAATGTCAGACTTGTCCCCAGCCGCCATGAACATGTGGTGAATGACCGGGACCTTGACACCAGCCTTGGCCATTTCTTCGGCGAGACGACGGGAAGAGTGAAGTCGAGACTCGGAGGACGCAGTCTTAATGAGCACCATGACGGCATCAGACGCGGCAACCGCCTTGATTTGCGCAGCGGTTTCGGTACCGTCCAAGGTGACCGCCATGCGGGCGGCACCACCCGGCAACGGAGCACCAATCTCATCAACAGTCACGAGAGCGATAGAGTTCGCCAACGGAGTCGACTTGAGGACGGCAGCCGGGACAACGATGCCGACGCCAATTTCTTGCAAGCGGCGGATGGATCGCAACGCCTTTTCTTCAGACGCAGCCGGGACTTCACTCAACAAGATGGAGTCAGACGTGGCGATGTCGCGAAGCGGCATACCAACGGCGAGCTTTGCACCCAAGCTGCGGTAGAAAGGATCTTCCGAGGCGAGTTCCTTCGTGCTCACTGCGGTAAGCACAGAGCCATCACGGTGGAGAATGTTGCGGAAGTCAATGGCGTCGTCAGCCTTTTGCACCGGCAAATCGCCCGTACGGCGAGTGAACGTCTTGAAATCACGAACGGTTTCTTCGAAGCCGCCCTTGACGCCAATGTTTTCGGCGCATGCCTTCATGCCGAGGTTGGCTAAGCGCGTGCACGGCTCGATTTCGAGCTCAGACGCTTCAGTGAGGGACACGCGAATGGTATCTCCGAGACCGTCGAGCAAGAGCGCACCGATACCGATGGAAGACTTCATACGGCCATCTTCACCTTCACCGGCTTCGGTGACACCAAGGTGGAGAGGGTAGTCCCAACCAATCTTGTACATTTCGTGGGACAACAAGCGGTAGGCTTGCACCATGACGAGAGGGTTGGACGCCTTCATGGAGAACACAAAGTTGTGGTAATCGTGCTTGCGGCAAATGCGCGCAAATTCGAACGCAGATTCCACCATACCCATCGGGGTGTCACCGAATCGGGACAACGTACGCGCGGACAAAGAACCATGGTTGGTACCGATGCGCATCGCGACGCCGCGCTCCTTGCACTTCAACACGAGCGGCGTGAACACTTCTTCAATTTCAGCCAATTCAGCTTCGTATTCCTCATCCGTTTCGTACAAGATGTTTTCAAACTTCTTACGACCATCGGCAAAGTTACCCGGGTTCACGCGAATCTTATCAAAGCACTCCGCGACCAAAAGCGCGACTTTCGGGGCAAAGTGGATATCCGCGATGAGCGGCGTGTTGTATCCCTTGGCCACCAACGTGTTCTTAATCTCCACGCACGCCTTGGCTTCTTGCATACCCTGAACAGTAATGCGTACCATTTCCGCACCAGCATCCGCGCATCGAATAACTTCCGCCACCGTCTTCGCCACATCCCGCGTATCGCTCGTCGTCATCGTTTGCTTGACGATTGGATGCTCCGAGCCAATCTTCACGTTCCCCACGTTCACCGTGCGCGTCTTACGTCGCACCGTCTCCGCGTGATTCACGCAATACTTCCCAGTAGGCATGAGCACGCCGTTTTCATTCATCGCGTACTCCTGGCTCACCGCTTGCGCGCGCGGTTGCACCACCCGTCGCGTCGTCGTCCCTGACCTACCACGCGCGCTCCCGCGTAGACCCTTGTTGGGTGCAGCGCGCGCGCCGACGCTCGCGCCGCCGTTCGCCACCACCGTCGTCGTCGTCGTCGCGGACATCATCATCCTCGTTCACGTCGTCGTCGTCGTCCTCACGGTCGTCGCGGTCCTTTACGCGCGTGACCTCACGAACGCACGTCGGCGTCGCGCACTGGATACGGATATAATCGAATCGTTCGGATAATAACCCGTCAGTCACGTACGGTCCGGTCCGTCCACCCCAAAGGGCGCCCCGAGCCGCACCCGCGCGGTGTGTGGGCATGGGTGGACCTAACTATGGGTCCATGGCGCGATCGATGCTCGATGGGGCTACCGGGATAAAATGTTGGTATAAAACGTGATGATCGCTGGTGATAGGGGTCAGACGCGCGTGCGTACGTGTGTGCATATATGGCGGCGCCGTGGTCGATATCATCGAATGTCCGATGATTGCGCGTCCCGCGCGCGGCGGACGGGTGGATGGCTGGGCGTGGGGACGATGACGATGATGACGATGATGACGGATGATGATGACGGATGGTGAGCGCATTGCGTGACGCTGCACTCACACATCCACACCCGACGATCACCATGGCGATGACGATTGGCACACCGATGACGTTCACCGTGCGCGCGGCGAGACACCCGCGGAAGAAAGCCACCAAGGGGCACACCGCGAACCGGCCGAAAAAGCTCAGACCGTCGGACCGCAACCGCACGCCGGTGTCGTACCCGGAAGTGAACCCGGCGGACGTGCCGGCGGTGATGACGGTGTTGAGCAAGTAGATTGCTCGACGATGACGACGAGGATTTAGATTTAAACACCACCACGGAACGCGCTAGGTCGTGGGATAGGTATAGGATTCTTTTTAAGGGTTTTGGGGTTTGCGAACGCGCGCGCGGAACGGCTGTAACGCGCGATTGTAGTGTGACTTGAGACGCATTTATGACAACAATCATCTCTGCTTAGGTGTTTTCCTCTTTTATAGCGCGCGTTTCGTGTGATGATGTCGTATGATGACAGAGAGAGGTGCAAACGCGCGCGCCGGGCGGGGCCTACCCACGCAAGGCGCAGACGTCGTACGCGTTATTTTACAACCCATCTTCTTCTTTCGAAACGTACGCTTTGAAGATGGGGACTAATAAAGAACTCGCTAGAATTTGAATAGGGTGGTACACCACGAGAGGTAGCAAGTACGCAGCGACGTCGGGATTACCTTGGAAAGTTGTCGCGATGAGAGGCAAGCCAAACGCGAGCGTCTTGTGCGAACCCATGTACAAGGCGGCGACGCGGTCTTGGCGCGTGAACGAATCAATTGCCGATGACGAGGCGTAGATCACGCCTTTGTGGAGTACTAAAAATGCAAGCAAAAATACCACCAAACGTAAGGTGGACTCGAAATCTAACACACCAGCCTCGCTCGTCTCTGCGAGGACAAACGTCTTGGCGATGATGCCGAGCAATATGACGTCGCTCAACAACTTGCTCGGTGCCTTCATCGCACCAGACATTGCGTTCGCCACGCCCGCGTTTTGACGGATTAGTATGCCAGCGATGACAGGCACAAACGCGCCGACGAAAAGCTTTGAGCTGCTCACCACGGGATCTATCGACGAATCCACGCCCAAGTAGGCGTGAATCATAAACGGCGTGAGAAAAATGCCGAGAAGATTACTCGACATTGAGTTCAACAGTGCCGCCGAAAAGTTCCCTCCCGCGGTTTGTGTAAATGCCACACCACTTCCTACCGTCGTTGGTAAGCACGACATGACGAATAACCCATCAACGATCCTCTCATCGAATACTTCGTTGGCAATCAACGCCGGCGCGCACGCGGCGATAACCGCCGGAGGAAAAATAAAAATCATCCCATGAATAAACGCATTAAGTTTCACATCCAGCGCGGCACTTTTCAACACATTCACATCCAAACCCAACCCTGCAATAAAAAATAACGCGCTAATGGCGTACTTTTCGGCGTTTTCATTGCCCGAGCTCAACGCGCCAATCGCGGCGTCTCGCACCGGCGAATCCGCCCCTGCCACCGCGAGCACCCCAAGCACGCCAATCAAAAAGAAATTCTCCTTGACCGCATCGAGCAACGATGGTTTGCGGGCGTCCTCGTCATCGCTCGCGTGCGCGCGGCATTCGCGTCGGCATCGACGATGACACGACATCGACACCAATGGCGCCCGCTCCGTCATCATCATCATCGTTTTGTCGCGCACGCGCATCGCCACCGCGGGTACGCGCCGTCGCGAACGACGCACCGCATCGACCCGCGTCGTCTTTACCACCACCCTCGTCCTCGTCGTCGCCGCTCCGCCGCCGACGCCCCCGACGACGACGCCCATGGGGCGCGTCAATGTGTCGTCACACCTCGCCGCATGTGGACGACCATCGTCCTCGCGCGTGCGTCGATCGGTCGCGCGCGATCGCGCGCACGGTGCGATGGGGGCATCGATGAGATAACGCGTGCGTTGCGCTCGCTCGCGCCGTCTACGAGCGCGCGGGATTGCGACGACGGTGGCGGCGGTGACGGTGGCGGCGGAATGCGACATCATGTTGATTACGTCGCCGTTCGTCGTTCATGGACGCTAGATGACGCACCGTGGCGACGCCGAACGATGTGGACGAGCGCGAGGTGCGATAAGAAAGCATACGGCGGTGGTGGTGGGCGAGGCGGTGCGGGTCGCGGGTCGGGGAAAGCTGAGGTTGGGTACAAAGGACGTAAATTGGGGAAGTCGAGCGACGATGACTCTGACGGCTCTGACGGCTCTGGCGATGACGATAGGTCGAAGAAAGCATCGAAGCGACCTGGGTTGAGTGCTGAAGTTCAGGTATCAAGATATAGAAAGGTTGAGCGCGCTGGAAAAGGTACATTGCGTTCGAAGAAGAAGACGGCTGGAGACGCGAAGGAGACGCGGTCGCTGACGTCGCCGAAAGCAGGAGGAACGGTTGATGTGAGCGAGGGTTCGACGTTGAGTGAGTTTGCGAGAAAGTTAGAAATGGAGGTTATAGATTTAGAATCAGTGTTGGGGAATTTAGGGGAGTCTTTAGCGTCAAGCGAAGATGTCGTACCGACGGATGTCATGGAACTCGTCGGTTTGGAGTTGAATGTCGACATTCGCGTCGTGGCTAACCCAAATGCAGATGCTGCGCAGCTCGTGCGGCGACGAGCGATCGTGGCGGTCATGGGACACGTTGATCATGGTAAAACGACGTTGTTAGACTCGTTACGAAAGACTTCGGTCGCGGCTGGTGAGGCTGGTGGTATCACGCAACACATTGGCGCGTTTGTCGTTGAGCTTCCGGGAGGACATGGGTCGTTGACGTTTCTCGACACCCCAGGACATGCAGCGTTTAGTGCCATGCGACAACGTGGAGCTACGGCAACCGATATTGCAGTGCTCGTTGTCGCGGCGGATGACGGCGTCATGCCTCAAACTCGCGAAGCTGCGGCGCATATTCAAGCTGCTGGCGTGCCGATGGTTGTGGCGCTCACGAAAATTGACAGAGAGAATGCCGACCCAGTGAGGGTGAAAAATGAAATTTCAAGCATGGGCATCGCACTTGAGGAATTTGGGGGTAAAGTTCAGTGCGTGCCAGTATCCGCGATCACGGGTGCGGGATTATCAGATCTCGAGGAGTGCTTGGTACTCGAAGCGGATACGCTCGATTTGAAGACATCAGAAGTCGGCAAAGTTTCTGGAGTTGTCTTAGAGGCGCGTTTAGACAAAGGCCAAGGCCCAACGGCTACCGGTTTACTTGAATCAGGCACATTAAAGACTGGTTCACACGTCGTTGTTGGTTCGCAATACGGTAGAGTACGCAGCTTGCGCGATGCTGCAGCGAAAACTATCGACACCGTCGGTCCATCGGAACCTTTTGAACTCATAGGCTTAAAGGGTGTACCTTCAGCGGGAGATACCATCATCAATGTGGACTCAGAATCGCGTGCCAAACGAATTAGTGAAGCGCGCGCTGAGCGCGAAGCAAGAATAATTCGCGATGCCCAAGAGGTTATACCCGAAACGGAGCAAACCGGCGCTGACGTCGAAGAGCGTGGTCATTTGAATGTGATCATCAAAGCTGACGTGCAAGGCACTGCAGAGGCTGTGCGTGATTCGTTATTAGGACTAAGCACAGATGCCGTGAGCTTGAAGGTTGTGTATATCGGTGTAGGTGCAATCACTGAGAGTGACATTAGTTTGGGTTCTGCCATCGGCGCACCTGTGCTCGGTTTCAACGTGCGCGACCCTCCAAATACGCTCGCAAAGTTAGCCAAACAAAAAGGTGTTCGTATCGTGCGACATCGAGTAATCTATCACCTGCTTGATGAAGTAGGAGAGATGCTCACTGGCTTGGCCCCTATGGAGGAGCACGAACAGGTTGAAGGCGAGGCGAGTGTGGTGCAAATTTTCGATATGTCTGACAAGAAAGGAAATAACGCTACCATTGTCGCAGGCTGTGTCGTCGGTCAAGGAGCCATGAAAGCCGGAGAAAAGTTTAAGTTATTTCGTGATGGCAAGTGTCTGCACGAGGATCTTCTCGATTGCGCATCTATGCGTCGACATCGCTTAGAGGTTGACTCTGTCGGCAAAGGCAGCGACTGCGGGATATCGTTATTGAATGTCGTCGATGTTCGCATGGGTGACATCATTCAGTGTGTGTCAATCATCAAGAGGCCTTTGCGCACGGTTAAAGTAGAATCTGGCGGCGCACGCGTGGTGAAGAGTTAATGCATTTAGGAGTGCGCGCGCATACCGCTGGCGCGTTTCCAGTCGAGCGCGTGCGCAAATTCTAGAACGAGTTGTCGAGTGAGTTGTACTTTTATCAGTCTAAATAGTCTATTAATACACATTAGGTCTAGTCGTTCTCACAACGGACATTTGCTTTCAAATGCTTGCTGTTCCGCTCGGCACTTCTCAAATTGATTGCTCCTGTAATCCAAGCAAGCCGCGTACGCATTCGTCTCATCCCCGCACTTGCCCTTCAAATCTCTCAACACCTCCACCATGCATCCCGTCATCGCCGCGCCCTCCTTCAAGCACTTCTCCGGATCTTGATCGCTCTTCTTACACGCCAAAAATGCCGCTGTTTTACCCGCGCATCGCTGTTGCAGATGCTTGTGCACGGCGAATAACACCGAACTCGTCGGCACGTCGTGATCACCCATGGTGCGCGCGAGGTGTCCCGAACGAAATGTGCGCGTACTGCGTGTGACTCAACGCCACCTCTCTCGCGAAGACGTCGCGTGCGATGGGCGAGCGAGACGTGCGCACTCGATCGGCTGCCGTCGCGTCGACGTTTCCCGCGCGCGCGCGGCGGCGTCGACGCGCGACGGCGCCCAGCGTGATGATGGTGGATGCCCTAGATGAAAACATACGAATATAGTATACTATAGTATGTAAATTTCATATAATACATGTATCTAGGTCTATATAACTAATATCACGACATTCGGACAACCGGCGAAACACATCACCCGAGTGCGACGTGCCCGTGCACCGCCGTGGCGATGTTTGCGCGCTCACTGGGGCGTCCCAGCGCGCCGCACGCGAAGATTGCCCGAATCAATCTTGACTACCTTAACATCAGACTTCGGGTTAAGGTTTTGAGTGGCTTTCCTTGCGTCGATGAAGTCTTGAATGACGCGCGCGTCGAGCGGTTTCGGGACGCGCACGGCATCCATGGCTCCAAATACGAGCTTGGCATCGGTCACGCACGAGTCCCCGGCGTATTTTGATGGGACAGACGCGTTCTCCTCACCGAGTTCACTCGATAGGGCGTGTGTTGTGGTCACGTCAGGGGTCGATGATGACGCCATGTCACCGGGAACATGAGGCATCGGTCTGTGTCCATCGATGCTGCGGCGTCGGGCAGGTTCGCTCACATCTGGTGGTACTAGGGGCCGCAACGAGTACGTGGCATCGCGAATGACTTTTAAAGATTCGCTTGCGCGCACAGTCGGGGATGCGTGTTCGTTCGACATCTCTCGCGCGCACCAATGTGTGGGGAACGGGAACCGAGAATCAGCCTCGGAGCGTACGTTAGGGTATAGAGCTCGTCACTCGTCGACGCCTCGTGAGCTCGCGTGCGAGGTGTGGTGAGCCGTGCGCGCCGTTTACGTGGCACATGGAGACGTTTTCTGTCGATGGATTCGACGCGCACGAAGCAAACGCGCGTGTGGGGGTGTGGGTGTTTAACAATGTCACCAACGCCGCCGAGGTGAAGCGCGCGCTCATGGATGGGAAGTTGGATGTGACGCTACTCAACTCGACATCAGTGGCAGCGATGTCGTGCATTGAGTTAGCGTGTTATAAAGCTCGCGTGGCGGAGTCGCGCGATGGGTTGGTTACGAAGGCGTTGCATGCTGAGGTGGTGTTTTGCTTATCGCCGTCGCGACACATAAGCGAGTCGTTTCGGCGGTTTGGTGGGGATGATTCGTCGACGTCGCTCATAGTGTGTAAGTTTGATCCGCAAGATGGTGACGATGCTGCATTGCGACAGCTCATCGCGGGAGATGTGGTGAAGTTTGCAGATAAAGCTCCTCACGACGCGGCAACCTTGCGCAAGTGGTATAAAATTAACGAAAGCGAGCTCACGCTTGGTAGCTTAGAAGACGCAATTTTGAGTAGGATAGCAATCAGAGACGTCGCATAGTGGTTATGAATAACTATATAGTTTTACAGCATTAGGCTAATAGGCAAACAAGCATGACTAGATTTTGTTGAAGGGGTAGTTTAATTCGTGCGCGACACTCCTTTCTTCACGCAATACGCGATGAAATTTATCTGTGTATCAGTTGACAGCGACCATTTATTGCGAATCGGGTCAAATACCATGCCCGCGAGTTCTTTCATTTCGCATTCGCCTCGCTTGGCCAGCACCGCAATCTCTCCGGGGGTGAGAAACTTTGAGAATTGGTGCGTGCCGGGCGGAACGATGCCGAATACTCGCTCCGCGGCTACGATAGCCATCGCAAAAGATCGCGCGGTGCGATTCAACGTGCTTATGAACAGTGCTCCATCGGGCTTCACTAATCGCGCGATCGATTTCGTAAACTCCAAGGGGTCTGTGACGTGTTCTATGACTTCTAAGCTCGTCACGCAGTCAAATGATGCCCCGCGTTCGACCAACTCCTCCGCCGTCACAGCTTCGTAACGTAAATTCTTCGCAAATCTTTCGGCATCGAGCGCGGCGTGTGCTTTAGCAATCGCAATATTTGCCGCCCCTGCATCGATAGCCGTGACATCAGCGCCTAATCTCGCTAAACTCTCTGCTAAAATCCCACCTCCGCACCCGACGTCCAACACGCGCACGCCCTCCAGCGTCTTCGCCGCCGATGCCCCTGGTGTCAACGCATAGTGCTTCACCAGCGCGTCTCGTATGAACTGCACGCGCAAAGGATTCATGGAGTGCAACGCGGCGAACGGACCTTCGTTTTCGTTCCACCACAGCGCGGCATCGGACTCAAACTTTGCACGTTCATTCGCATCCACTTGGCCTTTCAGACGACTAGAGCCGAGCTCTGCGTGCGCCTCGTGCGCTCGCCGCGCGACAAACACCGCCGGCATGGCGTTGAAATCACTATAAATCCCACCTCGTTGCGCGCGACGCGCGGAGGTTTGTGCGAGACGACGCAACATCGCGCCACAACACGTCGCGTTGTGATGGCGTGGGGAAAGCCAAACCCAGACATCGCGCCTGGCGCGCGCGATGCCCCGCCCTGGCTCGATGCCATCGAGAAGAATGATCCCAAGCTAATCTCTCTGCACGTCCTTCGCGTGCGGGCGTTCGATGAAGCGTTGCAAGTGGCGACGGCGAAGGCTTTGGAGACGAATACGCACCTCGAACACTTCTACGCGAGTGGACATCGAGTGTCAATGTCGAGCGCGCACGCTTGGGCGGCCTCCTTGGCGGTGAATGAAACATTAAAGTCGTTATGCATCGGCGACGACGCGTTTGGGACGACGATAGACGCGAATGATGGAGGAGATGGGAAAAGCGCTTTGGAGGCAACAATGCGAGGCGTCGCGCACTCTAGTTCGTTGGAACTTTTGGATTTGGAGTACAAGGGCGTCACCGATGCGAGCGCAGATGCGATAGGAAAAGCTATGGCACAGTGCGCGACGCTGCGAGAGATTCGATTGGGGCGGAACACTGCGTTGAGTGGGACTGGTTTGACAAAGGCGTTGGCTGGAGCCGTCGACGGCGGCGTTTTGGAAGTTTTAGATTTAACTGACAGCGCTTTAGATGTCGATGGCTCCAATGCCGTACGAGAATTACTGGCATCATCGTGTCCGGTGCGTACGTTGGGCTTGACACGGTGCACGCTCTCAAATGATGGATTACAAGCGATAGGCGCAGGCATTGCGTCGTGTGCGTCTTTACGACGTCTGGACGTAAGCGGGTTGAAACTCGGCGACGGGGGTGCCGCAGCATGTTTTGGTGGTGCGCATTTTACTGGTGTAACAAGTGAGTTGTCAGAGATCGAGCTTGTTGAATGTGGCGTATGCGATGGAGAAGACATCAAGGCGCTCGATGCATTTTTACGATGCGCCCCGCGTTCTAGAGTCGTGAATTTACGTGGCAATGCTTTCGGCGATTCCGGCTTAGAAGTCTTCGCGAGTGGTGCGTTTAGCACGCGAACACCTGAGTCTCTTGATTTAGGGTCGTGTGGATTGACATCACGCGCGGTTGATGCGCTCAAAGTACCAATAGCCATGTCAACTTCGCTGTCGTTATTTGACAATCCCAAATTGGGCGACGACGGTGTCGTGCGTTTGTTTGCCGCCGCTGAGTCGTCTTCAGTGGTTTGTCTCGACCTCGGAGCGGTTGGCTTGACTGTTAATGGGTTAAAATCTGTCATCGAGGCGTTGAAGAACCCAAAGACGTTTGAAAACCTGCGTACGTTTGTCATTGGTGGCAACCCAGGAGCGCAAGGCGACGAATGGGAGCAACTTGTCAACGATTTACGTGCCATTCGCCCCTCCCTCGACGTTGCTTGGCGCGCTGCGGATGGCGGTGATTCAGAAAAATTGCAACGCGATGCTCAAGGTCGCGTCGTCGGCGTCGATCCATCGCAAGGGTTACCTTAGAAAAGTTTTGTCCCAGTCCTTTTAATACAACGTTGGTGACGTGACGTGCGGCACTTTGCCACTCGCCGAACAACACCACTTCTGCGCACGCGTTAGAGTAAAACACTACCGAATACGTCGTATAAGTCTCTACTGAGTTCTACTGAGAACGCCGAACGCGCTTTTCATCGTCGTTTATCGTCAAAGTCCCGCGGCGGTTTGCTTGCCTACCCTAAGGTTCTCCGTCGCATTCAACACAAAACATGTCATTCCGTCGACGTTTGAAAGGTAAAGCCCCGCCCGAAGGGTTTGAAATGATCGAGTCGGCGATCGAGGACTTCGAAATGCAAATGAAAGACGCCGTGAACGAAGAACACGAGGGCAAGAGGAAGAATGAGCTCACCTGGAGAATCCATCGAATTCATTGGGAAAAGAACCGATTGATTTACGATTTGATGTACAAACGCAAAGCGCTGTCGAGAGAGTTATATGATTATTTGTGCCGCGAGAAAATAGCCGATCAAGCACTCATTTCCAAGTGGAGGAAACCTGGGTTTGAGAATTTATGCTCGCTCTTGTCTATTCAAAAGTCGGCGACAAACTTTGGGACAGCGTCTATTTGCCGTGTACCCATGGCAAATCGAGCACCGCAACAGCAATTGACGCCGAATGTCAAAACAGGCTGCATCTCTTGTTGCTCGGGTGATGGCATAATGGGTGGACCAATTTGGTGGAACACGCCAATCACGCAAGCGGTGACGGCTAAGTTGGACAAGAAGCGTAAAGCAGAGACAAAGGTGAGCGAAGATCCTGAAGTGGCAAAGCGCATTGCGGCCCTGAAAAAGGAAATGATGTCGGGCGCTGGAGGGAAAATTAGTAACGATAGCGATAGCAAACATGCCGAGGCGTTGGATTGAATTAAAACGAGCGCCTCCTGGTATTTCTAGATGACAAAACAAGTAAAACAAATTACAAAAGTATAAAATCATTCTATGCGTCGCCGCGACTTCGGATAAAATTAAATAGTTTGACATATTCCTCCATGGTCAATTCTTGCGGTCGAACCTTTGGTTCGCGGGCGATGACGTTGAACGCTTCTTCCATCGTCACTTCGTCGCACACCGCCTTCAAATTGTTGCGCAACATTTTACGCTTTTGCGCAAAGCACGCCTGAACAAAGGTAAAGAATTGCTTATCGGTACCACTTAGAGGTAATAACTCGTGTGGCTCTTTGGGTTTGAAACCAATTAAGCACGATTCCACGTTCGGAGGCGGCATGAAACAGTCACGCAGCACTGGTCGGATGTAGTACGGCTTTGAGTAGTAGTGCACGCGCACACTCATCGCTCGATAATCTCCACCACCTGCATCATCATTCACCAAACGCTGCGCGACTTCTTCTTGAAACATGAAAATCATGTCCTCAAATGTCTGACCCATGGGGAGCAAAACCTTCAACACGTCGGTGGTGATGTTGTACGGAATGTTGGCTACAACCTTGGCTCGCGGTTGGCCAGGATCCGAACGCCTAAACGCGTCTTCAAGCCCATCCCATTTCAAAAAGTCCCCTTCAATTAATTCTAAATGCTCTGGATACTCCTTGCACAACCCCTCGCGCAATTTTTCCGCCAGATTCCTATCCTTTTCCACCGCCGTAATGCGCACGCCTCGAGACAACATCTCCGCCGTCAAGTTCCCCGTCCCAGGTCCAATCTCCAATATCCGATCCCCTTCTTTCAACTCTGCCGCCTCAATTGCATCTAACACCACACTATTATCCACTAAAAAGTGTTGTCCAAGCCATCGTCGCGCTTCATGATCCGCATCCGCCACTCGCCCTCGCAACGCCCCATCCGCCTTGGTCTCCTTCTTCTGCGCAATCATCTCCTCCTTGGCGCGCTTCTTATTCTTCGACAATCTCACCGGTCGTCCACCCGCGGCAGTAACAATCATCATCCCTCGCCCTCGCCCGTCGCATCGCCTCGCACGGTCTCCGTGCCGCGCGCACCCAGTCGTCCTCCTGGTGCGCGCCCTGGCGGCTCCACCTCGAACCACCGCTGTCCCGGACGTCGTCATCGTCGTCGCCATCGTCGCACGAACACCGCGATGACACACACCCGTGCACGTCTATCCCTCGCACGCCACGCCCGATGACGCCACCGCACCGCACCGTCGACGAATGACGTTTTATGTACTTTTGAGAGCTACCTATTACAACGCAAAGAGCTACACACGCGTTCGACGTGCTCGGCGACGTCGACGAGCTTGCGACCCAACGCATGGGCACCGTGCGCGGAATCGCGGGCGAGTTCGGCAAAGACGCGGTCTATGGCATCGAGAGACGCGTCGAGCGACGCCGCGCGCGCGTGTCGTACGTCTTCGTCGACGACGACGGTCTCGAGCCGCGGTGCGTCTGCTGGCACCATCGCACGCATGGCCTCGCACGCCTCGCGCACGTCGTCACAGAGACGAAGAATATCGCGTTGTGATGTCACTGAGACATCGCGCGTGCGCACCGCGAATGCGACATCGCGAGCGTCTCGAATGGATGTCGATTGATGCATCAGTGTCGATGCGCACGCGGCGCGCCAGCCGTCACGAATCTCCATCGCAATCGCGCGCAACGCCGCGTTTTCGCGCTCGAGCGCGTCGCGACACGCGCGTTCTTCATCCTTCCACGCGCGTTTGATGTTTCGCGCGTGCGCGGTCGTGATTTCCGCCTTGATTCGTCGACGTTGGCGCGCGCTCGAGCGGCGTCGCGTCAGCCGAGACGTCGCATCGGACGTCTCTCGCACGGCGTCACGCGCCGCACGGACGGCGTCCAGCGCCGCGCGCGCGTCGATCGCGGTGGATGTATTTTTATCCATCGTTTACGTCGCGCGCGCGCGGCATCGGGCGCTCGGATGCTGGCGCGGCGCGCGAATGTGTGGCGCGCGCGGAGACGCGTCAGAGCGCGACGCGCGTGCGATTAATCGTCATCCGACGCGTCAATCGCGACGCGACGCGCGTGTGGGGTGAGAAGTCGCGGGAGGTGATCACGTGATACGCGTTCGAGCGAACGCGCGCGGGTGCGGCGGCGCGCGGCGGGTGACTTCGACGCGGTTCGCAATCGCGGAACACTTGGTGCTGAGTTCCGCGATTGCGCGTCTGCGTTGGTTGAATCATGCCGTCGAATGGGTGGTTTTCGCGTGCGTTTCGGAGCGCGACGGGGCGATCGTCGAAAGCGACGACGAATGGGTCGCCCACGGGCGCGGTGATGCCGGATGTGGATGCGTTGACGCGTGAGTTTGAGTTGCGCGCGCGGGCGGCGACGTCTTCGGGGCGGAATATTCCGAACGCTACTGGAGAGGGCGCGACGGTCAGTGGTGCGTCGACGACGTCGACGGGTGGTGTCGGGAGTGATGGTACGAGGAAGATGTGTGTGGAGGATTTTGAGCCGTTGAAGATTATCGGTCGCGGAGCTTTTGGTGCGTGACTCTTCGGAATTTTTAGCTCGCCGCGGTTTGTGTTGTCGTGCGTGCAGAGTATGTCGTCGTACACGTGGTGGGCTGACGCGTGATCGTTGTTTTTGAATGACGTGATAACAGGTGAAGTGCGCTTGGTGCGACAAAAATCAACTGGGGAGATTTTCGCGATGAAAAAGTTGAAAAAGTCGGAGATGGTTCGTCGCGGACAGGTGGATCATGTCAAGGCTGAACGTAACCTTCTCGCCGAAGTGAACTCGCGTACGGTGGTGACGCTGTATTATTCGTTCCAAGATGATCAGTTTCTGTATCTCGTGATGGAGTATTTGCCCGGTGGGGATGTGATGACGTTGTTGATTCGACGCGATACGCTCACCGAGGAGGAGACGCGATTTTACTTGGCGCAAACTGTGCAAGCGCTCGAGACGATTCATGCGCACAATTTCATCCATCGAGACATCAAACCGGATAATTTATTGCTCGATAAAGACGGTCACATGAAATTGAGTGACTTTGGATTGTGCAAACCCGTCGATCCGGCGTATCAGCAAGCGGTGCTTCCAGAGATATTGGAAAACGAAGCGACATCGGCGGAGGACGCGGCGCGAGGCTTACCCGCGGCAGATGACCCGAAACGCGCTGAAGAGCTCGCAAATTGGCAAAAAAATCGTCGTCGTTTAGCATTTTCTACTGTCGGCACGCCAGACTACATTGCTCCGGAGGTGTTGCTGAAGAAGGGATATGGATTGGAGTGCGACTGGTGGAGCGTCGGAGCGATTATGTTTGAAATGCTCATGGGATACCCGCCGTTTTACAGCGACGAACCGATGACGACGTGTAGAAAAATTGTCCACTGGAGACACCATTTAAGAATACCTGAAGACGCTCCAATTTCCGTTGAAGCTCGTGATTTGATTGAGCGCTTATTGTGCGACGGCGATCAACGCTTGGGTACGAGTGGCGGCGTCGACGAAATAAAGAGCCACAAATTTTTCAAAGGTTTGGACTGGAATAACTTGTACACGATGACCCCGCCGTACCACCCTGTGGTATCGCATGACTTAGACACGCGTAACTTTGAAGATTTTGAAGAGGATGAAAATATGCGAAAGAAGAGTCAAACGTTGCAAGATGTTGAGGCGGAGAAGGATTCCAACTTTGTCGGGTACACGTACAAAAACGTCGAAGTCGTCGGCGACCAGGTGAAAAAGGTCAACCCTACCCGCCCGTCACTGACGTCAATCTTCCCCACGGGATCGTAAATACGTTGTAGAGAAACCGAGGATCTATCAGTCTATCAGTATCATTCAACAAGAACCGGTAGCGCACGGCAAAGTTCTACGACTACTACACATGTAGAGTTTAAGTTTAAGTTTTTAATAACGATACTGTAGAACACAGGTGACGACGGACGTTAAAAATAAATTGCGATTGTTTTACAACAACTTCAACTGCGCGGTAAAACTACATGGATGGTACAACACATTTGAATTGCGCGCGTGCATTATTTAAGATTACTACGTTGAGACATTTGCTTCCGCCTGCCTCATCCTTTTTGTACATCATCGTCGTCAATGAAGTTATTTACTGCTTCAACGACGATTGTTTTTTGGTAGAAGAACCAAACTTAAACTTTCTCAAGAAAGAACTTTCACCTTGAATTGGGTCGTCGATGCCTGATAGCGCCGCATCTGCCTTAGTGAGCGTCTGAACGATCGACTGAAACGTCGGCCGTGAGTCTGGAACGGTGAGCCAGCACTGTTGCATCAACGTTGCGAATAATTCGCTTGTTTTTGGAGGTATGATTGGACGCAAGCCCTTTTGTACGACTGCTACAGCCGCTTGGAGTGGGTTCATATCATCGTATGGAATCATACCCGCTGACATCATCTCCCAAAGTAAGATGCCGTATGAATACACATCGCAACTGAATGAATACGGCATATGGGCGATAACTTCGGGAGCCATCCATCGATATGTCCCAGTCTCGGCCGTCATCAAACCTTCGTCGGCATTCGGTACGGCACGCGTGAGACCAAAATCACAGATTTTCGCCTCGCACTTGTCCGATAGCAACACGTTGGATGCCTTCAAATCTCTGTGAACCATGCCAGCGTTGTCGTGAATGTACGCCATACCTTGAGCGATGCACAACGCAATTTTAATCGCACTCCTTTGTTTGGGCGCACCGGTTTCTTGCAAGTACTTCAAAAGGGGTCCATTTTGCATGTATTCGGTGACGAGGCACAGCTTTTCTCCTCGCGTAATTGATCCGACGTACCCAAGCACGTTGGCGTGATTGAGCGATTGCAACACAGCGACTTCTTGGAAGAAATCATGTCGTGCGGTAGACTCGTTTTCAGGAGTAATGGTCAAAAATTTAACCGCCACTTCTCTTTTGACAACGTTCGTGCCGATGGATGACGAAAATACTGCGTGATGAAGCGCACCGAACGCACCCGAGCCGATGCGGCGGCCGATGGCGAGATCCTCTTCGCGAATGTCGCTCTGAAAACTCTCCTCGTGCGTCGACGTCTTGCAATCTGTCGCCTTAAAGAGCCCATCATCGACACGACCACTATCACTGACTTCGTTCTCGGGCGCTCTTGAAAGTAAATACTGATCAACATGCACTGGACTCGATGTAGATACGTTTTTAGACGTGCGCTGAAACGACCGATTCCGCGCTCTGTGTTTCGCCGCGAGCGTTGTCGTTCCTTGTCTACTATCGCCATCACCAACAGGATCAGCATTCAATAAGACTTCCATCTTCTGACCCAATGCCTCAGCATCCTTTCCTGTCCATCCTTTCACGACGAAAGCATCCAAGGCGTACCCGTCATCTGAACAAAAAATGTGCGCCTCGACGACATCCAACCCGCACCCATCCAACGCGTTCGTCACTTTTGCCAACACCGCCGGCTTATTCAGCGTCGCAATGACCAAGGTAAACAACGTATTCGAATCTGTTGGTTCTTCTTCTACTACCACCGTATTTTCCTTCTCCTCCGTCGTCGATGTCCGTCGCATCTGCGCCTCCAACGCGCGCACCGCTCCGCCGCTCGACCGCCCGCTCGACGAGTTCGACCCCAAAACCATCCCATCATCCATGTCCACATCGTACCCTTCACTAATATCACTCGACGTCGACACTCGACGCATCCCAGGCGCGTGCGCGCGCCTCGCCACCACCGCAAACGGCGCCGCATTCGAGTCCCCGTTCCCCGTGCCCACTTCGCACCGACGCAGCGCATCGAGCGCATCCCGTGCATCGATCGAATTCGACGCCGCCGACGGCGACGCACGCGTAAATCTCGCTCGCAACCGTCGCTCTTGTTCTTCTTCATTCAAATCATCCTCGTACACCACCACGCGAGGCGGAACGCGCGCAGTCGTCGTCGTCATGATCCCCCGCGACGCTTCGCGCGACACCGCGTCTCGTCCGGTCGCGATTCGGATTAATGACACACCGTCGTCGTCCGCGCGCGAATATCCCGTCGCTATACGACTCGCGACTCGCGATTCGCGTAGTCGCGGCAAAACCACACGTACGTCGCGCACACACAAATATTCCCGCACCGACGCGCGCGCGTGTGCCGACGCCCGACGACGCCCGACGACGCCCGACGACGCCCGACGACGCTTCGCGTGCGGTGGCGATATGGACGTCCACGAATATGGTGTCTGCTGTATATAGGGATTCGAGTCCATCGAGTACGTATATTGAACACCCGCATGTGTGGTCCGAACGGTCCGATCACCGCACATCGGTCGATCGCGTCGCACACTACGCGTGGTCGACATCCGCGCGCGGTTGACTAAATACAATCGATACGCATCAAAGGGCATCTTTGTTCCACATGTCCGAATAATACTATGTACGTCGTCGTCCCGCGCGTCGTCGGTCGTCGGTCGTCGCGGATCGACATCGATGTCGCGCATGGGTCGATGTCGAACTCGATCGATGCGTGCCATCGATCGATGGAGGGCGATGTCGCGATCGACCTCTCGAGGTCACACCCAGCGCCGCGCCGTCATTGATGGTCGCGACGATGGGGGTGTCGTCGTCCTGGAGTGTGGTTGGGACGCCGGTGCGGGATGCGCGCGCGCGACATCGTCGCGGGACGTGCGGCGGGGGCGTTGGGGTCGTTCGCGTGCGCGCGAGCGCTGGGCGCGCTGAACGCGAGCAGTTTCGCATGAGGTTCGTTCGTTCGTTCGTCGTGGTGTGTGCGTGTGTTTTGATTGTGCGTGCATGCATGATTGTGCGTCGCTCGAGGGATCGCGTGAGGGTTGAATGACTGACGAATGGTGCGGTGTATGACGTGAAATGCAGTGATGATGAGAATTTTAAGGGATTACCGCGCGATGCGCGGGTTGGGATCTTGGGAGGTGGGCAGCTGGGGCGCATGTTGGCGATCGCGGGCGCGCCGATGGGGGTTCGGCTCAACGCGTTGGACCCGACGGAGAACGCGCCGGCGTCGATTGCGGCGAATCAGATCGTTGGGAGTTTTAGAGATAAAGAGACTGTGAAGGCGTTTGCGAAGGAGTGCGATGTGGTGACGGTGGAGATTGAACATATTGATGTGGAGGCGTTGCGCGAGCTCGCGGCGGCGGGCGTGGATGTGCAGCCGACGCCAGAGACGTTGGCAACGATTCAGGACAAGTACGCGCAAAAGGTGCACTTTCAAAAGGCGGGTGTGCCTCTTGGACCGTTTGCGGATGTTCCTGACCAAGTCGCCTTGGATAAGGCGGCGATGGAGTTTGGGTTTCCTCTCATGTTGAAGTCGAAGCGATTGGCGTACGACGGTCGCGGGAACGCCGTGGCAAAGACGGCGGGCGATTTGGCGAGTGCGGTTGAGAAACTCGGCGGTTTCGCGCAAGGGTTATACTGCGAGAAGTGGGTGCCGTTCGAGCGCGAGCTCGCGGTGATGGTGGTGCGCGCCAAGGATGGCGAGACGGTGTGCTATCCAGTCGTTGAGACGGTGCACGAAAATAACATTTGCGACACGACGACGACTCCGGCGCCGGTTCCGAACAGAGTCGCCGAAGAAGTGCAAGCGGCGGCGCGTAAGGCGATTGCGTCGTTTACGGGTGCAGGTATTTTTGGTGTTGAGTTGTTCGTATTGAAGGATGGGTCGATTTTACTCAATGAAACTGCCCCGCGACCGCACAACAGCGGCCACTACACCATCGAAGCGTGCGCGTGCTCGCAATATGAAAACCACTTGCGGGCAATCTTAGGTTGGCCCTTGGGCGACACCTCGCTTAAGGTTGGCGGTGCGGTGATGAAAAACATTTTAGGCGATGGTGATGGGCCCGAAGCCATGGGACGGGCGCATCGGTTGATGGGCGCCGCCTTGGCCACGCCCGGGGCGAGCATTCATTGGTATGAAAAGCCCGACATGAAGACGGCGCGTAAGATGGGTCACATCACGGTCGTCGGCTCAAGCGCGGCGGTGGCGACCGAACGATTAGACACCATCCTTCGCACGGCGAATGGTGATAAGACGCCGGCGAAAAAGGCGCCGCAAGTGGGCATCATCATGGGCTCGGATAGCGATTTGCCGACGATGGCCGCCGCCGCCGAAGTTCTCGAATCGTTTGGTATCGGATGTGAAGTCACGGTCATTTCTGCCCACCGCACACCCGAGCGTATGGTTGAGTACGCACGAAGCGCGCACACGCGAGGTCTTCGCGCCATCATCGCTGGTGCTGGTGGTGCCGCGCACTTGCCAGGCATGGTGGCGGCCATGACGCCCTTGCCCGTCATCGGCGTCCCGGTGCCGCTCAAATACCTCGACGGCATGGATTCGTTGTTATCCATCGTTCAAATGCCCAAGGGCGTCCCTGTGGCTACCGTTGCCATTGGCAACAGCGCTAACGCCGGTTTAATCGCCGCTCGCGTTGTCGCCGCGTTCGAACCCGACGTGTGCTCCAAAATGCTCGCCTATCAAGACGACATGGAAAACGTCGTCAACGCCAAAGCCACAAAGCTCGAATCCATCGGCTACGTCGATTACCTCAAGCAAATGTAACTCAATATATATACACATAGAGCTCACAAACCACCCACGGCGAGTCGCATTATTCGTATTTTTCTCCATCGTCGTCCGACCAACCTCCTCGGCCAACCGCGACGTCGCGCCGTCAACTACCTCACACGCGTCCACGCGTCGCGATCGTCGCCGTCGGTTGATTTCTTCTCAACCTCGCGCGCAGACGTCGAAATATCTTCACCACTTGTCACCATTCGCCGCACTGCCGCGCTCGTGTCGTCTTACGGACGCCGCGACGTAAACATGTTTTGCCTGTCCCGTCCCGGCGGCGGCGCACCGAGCGCAGCTGCGCGACATTTCCCCGCACATACGTCGCGCACGTATCGCCAAGCGGTGCGCGCTCGCGCGTGCAGCGCGCGAACGCATGCGTTCGAGCGGGATGCGCCGGCTGGGGTGATGTGCGCGGCGATGCGCGGAGGTGAGCGCGTGACGAGTGTGGTGGGCGCGCGACGCCGAGGCGGGTTTGCGGCGGCGGCGCGTAGCTCGTCTTGGTTTACGACGCGTGCGATGGGCGATGATGATGAAGATGGTGAGAATGATGATATGGAGATGTTTGCTGACGACGAAGACGACGATGACGACGTCGAGGATAGGCGAGTGATGGGTTCGGGCGGCGTAAACGTCGACGCCGACGTGGATGCGTTGCTTTCGAGCGTGACATCTTCGACGACTTGGGGTGGCGACTGGCCCGAACTTGTCATCTTTCTCGCGCGATTACAAGCGCTCGGATACTCTGGGGTAAAACTTGAGGGCGAGGACGAAGATAGTGAGCGCACGACGGCGCCGCCAGAGTGGGCGCGCGCGGTGAGCTCTGAGCCACCAAAAATCGCGTCGCTCGGGGGCGGCGCCGACGACGGCGATGAAGTGGATCTCACGCCCTCCGATGCTGGTGAAGTCAAACGACTGGTTTTGGCATTCTGCCGCGATCGACCTGATTTATTTTCGCGATTGCCCGATCAATTGGTGTATCAACTCATCGACTGGCCGTTGCCGAGAAAATTGAACAATCGCAAGGTGAACGCTGGCTTGCAACGTCTTCGTAACGCCATGGGAATGGATGTGAACCATCTGCGAGGGAAGTGTTCAGCGTGCGATAAATTAAGCGATCGCAAACCGAACCCAATTCTTCAACTCTCGGATTTCATGCGCGTCTTGTTGGCATTGAGTGAAGTTGAAGAGCCGGATGAATTTCCTGACCTTCCGTCAAAGGATTTGGCGTCTGATGCTCTTCGCCGTTTGATGCGCATCGCGGATTCGGAAAAACCCGCAGAGGAAGACATGCCGAAAGACACGTCGAGAGCTCTGCCACGCTCCGAGCGTAACGATAGAGAATTCCGCCCGCGATGGGATGAAGACCGAAGAGGCGGAGGCGGGTACGGCGGCAGAGGTGGCGGTCGCTACAGCGATGACGACCGAAGAGGCGGTCGTGGCGGACGCGGTGGTCGATACGGTGATCGTGATCGCGATTTCGATCGACCTCCTCGTCGCTCGTTTGATCGCGATGATCGACCGCGGTTCGAACGTCGTGATGACTTTGGCGGCGGCGGCCGCGGGCGCGGCCGCGATTTTGACGACGACCGTGGATTTGACCGTCGTCCGAGGTTCGACCGAGGCGACCGCGATGATTTTGGCGGCGGTGGCCGCGGCCGGGGACGCTTCGAACGCGATGATTTCGGTGGCGGTGGTCGTGGTCGAGGTCGATTCGACCGCGGCGACCGGGACGACCGGGACGGAGGTGGATTTGACCGCCGACCGCCGCGCTTCGACCGCGGCGACAGAGACGACTTTGGTGGCGGTCGCGGCCGCGGACGTTTCGACCGCGGCGATCGAGATGACTTTGGTGGCGGTCGCGGTCGCGGACGTTTCGACCGCG
>Ga0181563_10000304_pt1 | contig 45621 bp, 40 predicted proteins | sample 011ome_25_FD_133759 | JGI IMG/M metagenome (GOLD analysis project Ga0181563, IMG submission 133759) | Coastal salt marsh microbial communities from the Groves Creek Marsh, Skidaway Island, Georgia - 011512CT metaG (megahit assembly) | ecosystem: Environmental > Aquatic > Marine > Intertidal...
CATTTTTTTATCACCTATTCAACCGGTTCTTTTTTCTTTCCCCTCCTACTGCCTAGCATCTGATTAATCGCGTTGGATTTGATATTTAAGGAAAGAAATGCGGAATGGGTTCACATGGGATACACTTTTGAGTTAGCTAGGAATTTATTCCTTCCATCAAGTCTAAAATTTCATTTAAAAACTCACGAGAATTGGAAAGTCGAGGAATTTTATGCTGCCCTCCTAGCTTGCCTTTTTTTGCCAGCCAAGACTCAAATAGGCCCGATGGCGCTGCATGGAGGCGAAGCCGCTGGAGAGCCAAATTTTTATACCTTTTGGCATCGTAATCTGAGTTCAATTGGCGGAGGCGTGCATCCAACTTCTCTGCAAAATCCTCCAAACTTTCTGGGGCAGAATTGAATTCTACCACCCATTCGTGGGCGCCTTTGGATTTTCCTCCTTCAAAATAGATAGGTGCAGCCGTAAAATTGACAATGGTAGCTCCTGTCAACTCACAAGCAGATGCAATCGCTGCCTCGGCATTCTCTACAATCACTTCCTCTCCAAAAGCATTGATGAAGTGTTTTGTTCTTCCTGAAATCCGAAATCTATACGGGAAAGCAGATGTGAATTTAATCGTATCTCCAATTTTGTACCGCCACAATCCCCCATTCGTAGAAATGACTAGTGCATAATTTTTTCCAACCTCAACCCCTTCTAAAGAAACCACCTTAGGATCCTTTTTATCCAAATCCTCCGTTGGGATAAACTCATAAAAAATGCCATAATCCAACAACAGAAGCAGCTCGTCTGAATCTGGCAGGTCCTGCATCCCAAAAAATCCCTCGGAAGCATTGTAAGTCTCCATGTACCGCATCTTCTCCGAAGGAATCAGTTGCCTGAATAAATTTCGGTACGGTCCAAATGCCACGGCTCCATGGAAAAACACCTCCAAATTAGGCCAGACCTCTAAAATATGAGTGGCTTTTTTAAGTTCAAGGATTCGTTGCAGCAAGACCAGGGTCCAAGTGGGTACTCCTGCAATAGAAGTTACATTTTCATTCATGGTTTCACGGGCCATACGCTCAATCTTGGCTTCCCAGTCAGACATCAGGGCCGTTTCCAAAGAAGGAGTACGTACAAATTGAGCCCAGATAGGAAGGTTGTGCATGATCAAGGCAGAGACATCACCAGCACGAGCATTCCCTTTGGAATGAAGTGGTTCTTTTTCAAGTGTTCCTCCAATGGACAAACTCTTTCCTGTAAAGATTTTGGTGTCAGGAAAATTATTGACATACAAGGAAACCATATCTTTCCCCCCCTTGTAGTGACATTCCTCCAAACTCTCTTCAGATACAGGAATGTATTTGCTCCGACCCGCCGTGGTTCCTGAGGATTTGGCAAACCATTGAATGGAAGAAGGCCAAAATACCTGTTGCTTTCCTTTGATAGTTTTTTCCAAGTAGGGACTAAATGACTCGTAATCAGAGAGAGGTACCCTGGAGGCAAACTCATCGTAGGAGCTGATGCGATTAAACAGATGGAGCTTCCCTATTTCGGTATTTTTCGCTGCTTCTAGCAATTCAAATAGCGTGGTTTGCTGTACCAAGTGGGGGTCTTGCTTAAACTTGTCAATTTGACCCAACCGACTTTTAAAAATCCAAGTCAGAAAACTATTGAGCACTTCCATTTAGGAAAAATTTTTACGTTTCAACTCAAATTGTGTTCCTAAATACACCTTTCGTACTTGCTCATCTGCCGCTAATTCCTCAGCTGTACCAGCTTTTAACAAACGGCCTTCAAACATTAAGTACGCACGGTCAGTGATCGAAAGAGTTTCATTCACATTGTGGTCGGTAATTAATATTCCAATGTTTTTAGTTTTTAGCTTGGCGACAATAGTTTGAATCTCCTCCACAGCAATGGGATCCACTCCCGCAAAAGGTTCATCTAGGAGCACAAACTTTGGGTCCACAGCCAAAGCTCTGGCAATTTCTGTACGGCGGCGCTCACCCCCAGAAAGTACCATCCCCAAGTTTTTTCGTACATGGGTCAAGCTGAACTCTTCCAAGAGGCTCTCCATTTTTTCTTTTTGTTGGACTTTAGTGAGCGAGGTCATCTCCAACACCGCCAAAATATTTTCTTCCACTGATAACTTGCGAAATACAGACGCTTCTTGTGCTAGGTAGCCTATCCCTAACTTCGCACGTTTGTACATTGGAAGTGTAGTGATGTCTTGTTCTTCCAAAAAAATCTTTCCCGAATTCGGTTGAACAAGGCCTACAATCATATAAAACGAAGTGGTTTTACCCGCCCCATTAGGTCCCAAAAGCCCCACAATTTCTCCCTGGGATACCTGTACCGAAATGTCGTTAACCACAGATCGGCCTTTGTATATTTTAAGAAGGTGCTCAGCTCGGAGGATCATATCTCAGTCAAATTTGATGTCTTTCACGTAGAGTTGCAAACTACTTTTGTCACGAAAGAAATTTTCGCGCATTTCTACCACAAGATCAAACCGCATTTTACCACGCAGCATATTGACGGTAGTCAAGTCAGGATCTTTGGTTCGGTCTGCCATACCAAAGCCTAAGCAAACAGGGGTAGTAACCTGCCCATCCTGTATGATTTTGAAACGCAGATGCTTGTCTTTAAGGACGGTAACTTCCTCGGCATATACATTTTGAATTCGAAATATTGGCTCTGTATTGCCCGGTCCAAAAGGGGCCATTTGTTTGAGAATGTTGTAAAACTTATAATTAATCTGATCCAAAAGCAATACATCATCTACCTCAATCACGGGCTTGAGGTGGATGGCTTCAATGCGGCTTTTTACGACTTCTTCAAATTTCTTCTGAAATGCTGGCACATTCTTTACATCTAAGGTCAATCCAGCAGCATATTTATGCCCTCCAAACTGATCCAGTAAATCCGCACATTCCGCAATAGCCTCGTAAATGTCAAAGTCTACTACAGATCGTGCACTTCCTGTTGCCTTGTTGTTGGATTCGGTAAGGATTATTGTCGGTCGATAGTATTTTTCGATGCACCGACTAGCTACAATACCTATCACCCCCTTGTGCCAATCTTGTTTGAATAAAACAGTTGCACTAAGCGATCCTTCTACCTCCTGCAATTCTAACATTTCAAACGCCTCTTTGGTGATGTGTTCGTCAAAATTTCGCCGAGTTAAATTCACCTCATCTACCAACTTTGCCCGATCAATGGCTTCATCCAACGTAGGGGCTATCAACAATGCCACCGACGCTTTGGCATGTTCTAGTCGGCCAGAGGCATTGATTCGAGGGCCAATCTTAAAAACTATGTCAGAAATTTGTATTTCCTTTTCAATTTTGGAAAGTAAAAGCAAAGCTTTTAGCCCCGGCCTTGGTGCATTGTTTATTCGATCAAGTCCATAAAATCCCAAAATCCGATTCTCCCCGGTAATGGGAACTATATCGGCAGCAATACTTACCGCAACCAAATCCAAATATGCATACAAACTGGACTCTTCCATCCCGCTTGCCTTGGCATAGGCCTGAATCAACTTAAACCCTACTCCGCAGCCGCTTAGCTCCTTGTAAGGATAGGTACAATCGCTTCGCTTTGGATCAAGTACTGCTACTGCTTTTGGAAGTTCATCTCCCGGGGTGTGGTGATCGCAAATGATAAAATCTACCCCTAACTCAGTCCCCAACTTCACTTTTTCAATTGCTTTGATTCCACAATCAAGTGCCACCACCAAGGAAAAGCCATTCTTCGCAGCAAAACGAACCCCAGCCTCTGAAATCCCATATCCCTCCTTGTACCTATCTGGAATGTAAAAATCAACGTGAGGATAAAAGCCTTTCAAAAACTCATAGACCAATGCTACTGCAGTAGTACCATCTACATCGTAATCCCCATAAACTAATATTCGCTCTTGATTCGTGATGCTTTGCTGTAGACGCTTTACTGCTGCCTCCATATCTTGGAGCAAAAACGGGTCGTGAAGTAGGTTGAGGCTTGGTCGGAAATAATCTTTTGCCTGCTCAAAATTTGCCACCCCTCTATTAATCAACATATTAGCTAAAGTGGCGTTCACATTGATGTCCCTGCTCAACTTTTCAATTGCAGCTTGAGCTGTTTTTGGCATTTGTTTCCAGACGTACTCCATAAGGTAATATTACAAGTAATTCCGCAGCAAATTGAAGACTTGAAATGGATCCTATCCTTTTAGCGGGATTTCATCCAAAAGGTTCCCTAGAAAACTTACCTATCCTTTCGAAAATACCACCAAAGTCCAGCTGGAAAAACCAATGCTCTTAATTTCAACGTGTTTTTCTGTGAAAAGGTCAGTCGTGTATCTAAGTGAATTTTTCTATACCACCAGGAAGCAGCCCAACAATGACCAACCACCGCTACAAATAATGTTAGATAGGTAATTAATTCAATCATCCTAGTTTTTTCGAAATTCCAGTGCCGCCCAGTTGTCTTTAGTCGATTGAGAAGTCAAACGAAGCCCATTCAATGAGGCAACCTGATTCAAATCGTCGATATCTTCCGAATAAAATCCACTCAAAAGTAGAATTCCCTGAGGAGCCAATAAACTCGAATAAATCGCTAGCTCGTCCAGCAACACATTTTTATTGATATTCGCCAAAATAAGTTCAAAAGGCCCTTCTGGCTTTACCTCTCGGATCGTGCCAAGTCCCATTCGCGTACTGAGTCCGTTCAACTCAAAATTTTCATTCCCATTGTCTACACACCAAGAATCAATATCAAAAGCTTCTACCTCCTTTGCACCGAGTAAATAGGCCATAATTGCCAAAATCCCCGTTCCTGATCCTACATCCAAGACCCGTTTGCCTTGATGATCAATTTTGCCTTGCAAAGAAAGTAATTGAAAGGTGGTGGCATGGTGCCCTGTACCAAAAGACATTTTGGGATTAATCACTATTTCATGCTGGAAACCTGATTGAGGGGCATGGAAGGAGGCTCGCACATACACCAACTTGCCTACTTCGATTGGATCGTAATTTTTCTCCCACTCTTCGTTCCAATTCACTTTAGGAAGGACGCCTTCCACCACAGTGAGTGCTGCAGGTTCACGATAGGTGAAGATGACTTCGTCAAATGAATCTCTGGAAAACTGTTCTTGAAGCACATACGCTTCTATGCCCGTTTCGGTTTCCAAAAATGAATCAAACCCAATTGCTGCAAGTTCGGCAATTAGGATTTCTCGGTACTCTTCCAGACAGGTAAGGGTCAATTGTACGTAATCCATCATTAATTCAAGTAAATCCTAGCCATTGAAGCCTAAAGTAGGTTCAAAAAGATCCGCGCCCGGCAGATCTTCTAATTAAAATGACTTGATAATTTCAATAAAGTCACGGGATTTAAGAGAAGCGCCTCCAATCAAGCCTCCATCTACATCGGGCTTACCAAAGAGTTCTTTTGCATTCCCTGGATTGGCAGAACCGCCGTACAAGAGGGAGGTTTGAGCAGCTAAATCAGCTCCATATTTACTCGCCAAATGAGCTCGAAGGGCTGCATGCATTTCTTGTGCTTGGTCGGCAGAAGCCGTCTTGCCCGTTCCAATAGCCCAGATGGGTTCGTAAGCAATCACCACCTTTGCAAACTCCTCAGGAGAAAGGTGAAATAAACTGGCTGTCAGCTGTGCTTTGACTGTTTCCTCCTGAGTACCTGCCTCACGAATTTCCAAAGATTCCCCACAACAAAAGATAGGAGTCAATCCATGGGACAAGGCTTGGTTGACCTTGGTTGCTAATAGGGCATGGTCCTCTTTGAAATATTCTCTGCGCTCTGAATGTCCCAAAATCACATAGGACACCCCAAAAGAGGCTAGGATCTTAGCAGAAACTTCTCCGGTGTATGCTCCACCTTCCTTATCTGAGCAATTTTGTGCTCCCACTGCTATCCCCACTAAATCCCCTACCAATTTGTTTACTGCATATAAATGCGGATAGGGAGGGTTGAGTACGACAGTCACGTCTTGAATTGCTTCGTCTTTGTACATCTGGACGATCTCGCTAGTAAGCTGCTGCCCTTCTTCAAAGGTGAGGTTCATCTTCCAATTGCCGGCTACGATTTTCTTTCTCATAAGGAGGAATCTATTTTTTAGGTTTGAATAAACTTGAGCAAAAAGTAATTTGCTTCAAAATTACCAAAAATGTCCACTTGGGGAAGAAATAACGGAGAGCAGTTACCAAAAAAGAATTGGAGCCTGGCAGAAGCGCGCGGAAAAATGGAAACCTTCTGCGCTTATCAGGAACGTTGTCCTTGGGAGCTTCGCCGCAAACTTTTTGAAAAAGGCATCCAAGGAGAGGCCATAGAGACAATTCTTGCCGAATTAGCAGCAAGTGGCTTTGTGGACGAAGAACGCTTTGCGCGAGCTTATGCTAGAGGAAAATTTCGAATTAAACGATGGGGGCGAAATCGAATCCGACAAGAACTAAAACTTCGAGACATCAGTGCTTCCATAATTCAAAAAGGACTTTCTGAGATTGACGGGGATGAATATTTTACTTTGATTGAACGAGAGGCAGAAAAAAAATGGGAAAAAACAAAAGAAACAGATGCTTACAAAAAAAAGTACCTCGTGACGAAGTACCTCCTAGGTAAGGGATTTGAATCAGATCTGATTCAAGAAGTTTTGTCTTCCTTGACTACGCAAACCGACGAGTAAAATTTACCAGCTTCCTCCTGCGCCCCCTCCTCCAAAGGAGCCTCCTCCAAATCCTCCGAAAGATCCACCCCCAGAAGAAAAATCTCCAAAACCTCCTCCACCTCTTCCTCCACCACCTTTCAGCATGTTGGCAAGCAGGATTGAGGTCCAAATATCCACCCCTCCTCCGCGTCCACCCATGTGGTTATTATTGTCCTTCCTATTTTTCAATAAGGGGAGGATAATGAAAATGAAAATAAGAAAGAGAATCAAAAACCCTGCTCCTCCAGCATCTCCGTCTGAGAGAACTTCATCCGCCTTGTACTCCCCAGAAGCGAGCTTTACAATCATGTCTGTTGCCTGATCCAGCCCTTCGTAATACGCCTCCATCTTGAAGTTGGGAAGGATCATATTCGTGACAATTCGCTTAGCTAAAGCATCTGGGATTGCCCCCTCCATTCCTCGACCAGTAGCAATAAAGATTTTACGGTCTTCCATTGCTGCCAAGATGAGGACGCCATTGTCTTTCCCTTTTCCTCCAATTCCCCATTTTTCTCCCAATTGAAAGGCATAGTCCGCAATGTCGTATGGCCCTACTGAACGCAAAAGCACAATGGAAACCTGCGTAGATGTGCTATCTGAATAGGCTACAAGTTTTTGTTCAAGTTGCCCTATCTCCATAGCACTAAGGGTAGATGTAAAATCCGTAACTAACCGAGGAGGATTGGGTACCGCTGGAAAATCCTGGGCAAAGCCAAGGCCAACTTGAAATAAGAAAATTAAAAAAATTAAGGGCTTAAATGCCGAAGGATACCTCATCTGATAATTCATTTTGGTCGTTTTGGGAATCAAAAGGAAAGTGTGCTTTTAGCTGCTCCCCAGCATGGTGGATGCCTTCAATCAGGCCTTCGCTAAACTTTCCTTGGCGGAAGAAATCCGCCATCAGGTCTTTGGTGCTTTCCCAGAAATTTGCAGGCACCAATGCATTGATGCCTGCATCTCCTAGAATAGCAAATTTGTGGTCTTCCACTGCCAAATAAACCAAAACTCCATTCCTTTCTTTGGTCTGGTACATTTTGAGGGTTTCAAAAACCTGAGCAGCACGATCTAAAACCGACCCCTTACAGCGACTTTCAATGTGTACTTGAATTTCACCCGAAGTTTGGGTTTCTGCTGCTTTGATTGCAGCAACTATCTGTGCTTTTTGCTCTGGGGAGAATAACTTTGCTGCCATCAGCTTAAAATTGAACGGTAGGGGCATTTTCAGCACCCGCTACAGCCTCAAAATAGCCTTTTCCTTCAAATCCATACCATCCCGCAAATAGGTTATTAGGGAAGGTTCTCAACGTGGTATTGTAGCCTTTAACAGTTTCATTGAAATTTCTACGAGCTACTGCAATTCTATTTTCTGTCCCTTCCAGCTGTGCCTGCAATTCCAAGAAATTTTGGTTTGCTTTGAGGTCAGGGTATTTCTCAACAGTTACAAGCAAACGACTCAATGCGCCAGAAAGTTGATCTTGTGCCTGCTGGAACTGGGCTAAATTCTCTGAAGTCAAATTACTCGGATCAATTTGCATGGAAGTTGCCTTAGCTCTAGCCTCGACTACTCCTGTCAACGTTTCCTGTTCAAAATCTGCATATCCTTTGACGGTATTTACTAGGTTAGGAATCAGGTCCGCTCGCCTTTGGTACTGGGTTTGTACCTCTGCCCATTGTCCATTAATTCCTTCCTCTAATTGTACAAACTGGTTGTAGGCACCTACTGCTTTGGCGTAAATAAAAATGCCTAGAACGGCAAGAATGGCTACTGGAATTAAAATGTTTTTCATGGTGATTGGGGGGTTAAATTGAAGAGTTACACGAAATTCTCTTCCTAGATGTTGTCTTCAAAGTTCAAAGTTACCCAAATTTTCTTTCCCTCCCGAAAAAATCAAATCTGCTTTTTCAATAAGAACCGAACGCTAAAATCTTGAAAAGTACGAGATCCGGCCTGCGTATACCGCCGCAACTCTAATTGAATTTCCCTTCCTTCCTCAGAGCGAAGTAGTTTAACCAATTGATCCATTTCCCAAAGCAAGATAGATACAGAATTGATACTCAAAATTTCATCAAAAGGCAAAACCCCTGCCTGCTGCGCTGGAGAGCCCTCCCGAACATCGCCAATTACCCAACGCTTTGGTGGTGTGAGCAACTTTTTGACTACCAGCCCACTCATGTCAAATTCAAAAGGTTGATAGAAGGAAGCATTTCTCTTTATATAATAGTAATTCTTTGGGTAATCTAGGATTATGGTAGTTCGCCCCAAGACCTCTGCACCCAAACTTCCAATGCGTCCACTTTCGACCAGTTGAGCACTAAAAGGGGTAACCTCCGGATAAGAAGTGAGTACCCCCCTGAAGGGTAAGCCTCGAAGCGAGAGGCCTTCTACGCGGCCAATAAACCCATACAAGACACCTCCCAAAGACTGACCCAATTGCGTTTCTATCCGTTGATCGGGTAATTTTATTGCATTAGTCGTTTCCCGATTCAATAACAACCCATGATTTGCCCCAGTGTCTAGTAGCACCTTCCCTCTTAATTTTTGCCCTCCCTGTTGCCTCACCTTTACCTCCAAGTAGGCTTTCCCCTCCTGAATCATCAATCCTCCCCTACGGAAAAATAGGGGTCTCCAACCTGAGTTTTCTGGTGGATAAAAAGTGATTTCAGACCGATCATAGTCAATTTTGACTGCATTGTGCCTAAAAAACTCGTAACCTAATATGCCAAACACAGGAACCCCTATTACAGATTCCAACTCCAAAAAATCATCCTCCAAAACCAATAAACTTTGAAGCTGCCCAACTACTGGTCCTAATTCTAAGGTATTGATCGGGGAAACCTGAGCCCAAACAGTAGTACTCCCATCTGCCCCCACCATTCCCACACGCCTTGAATAGGCTAATCCCAACGAGTCACCCAAAGACTTACTGAACAAAAGGTTTGCCTTTACACCCGTATCTAGTAAAAAGTAAATCGGAGGATGCCCATTTATAGCTACCGGCAAAAGGATAAGGCTATTGGAGGATAAAAAGGGTAGCTTCACCTTTTTTGACGTTCCTTCACTAAAAAATCCAGGCACCTGAGCTCGAAGAGCAGGTCCCAATAGAAAAAAAACAAACACAAAAAGAGCTCTTTTCATCATCCTCACCAACAATCTATCCCATTAAGTTACGGAGTTTAAGAACCTAGGTTCAAACAATTTTTCAAGAATTTTGACTCCCAACAGTCCCTGCTTGACAAAACCTAAACAAAACCCGATCTTTAATTTACAACTTCCCCAAAAAATGGCTGAACCCACCCTACTAGAAAAAGCAAAACAAATTTTTGAGAAGTTCCTTCTTCGTCAAGGAAGCAGAAAAACCCCGGAGCGGTATTCTGTTTTGGAAGAGCTTTATCTCCTCCATGAAGACGAACACATCGATGTGGAAGGACTTTTTCTCAAAATGAGAAACAAAGGCTATACCATCAGCCGCGCCACTATTTACAATACCCTGGACTTGCTCGTAGAAAGCGGCCTTGCTGTCAAGCACCAATTCAAAGATAAAGTAGCCCTTTACGAGCAGGCACTGACCTATACCCACCACGATCACCATGTGTGCAACCAGTGCCAAAGAATACGCGAATTTTCCGATCCAAGACTCACTGAAATTAAAGAAACAATGAGTCGGAAGTTTGCCTCTACCATGTCAAGCCATGCTTTAGTGCTTTATGGGGACTGCCAACTCAAGGATTGTGAACATTTGATTACTGCTACTACTTTCTAAAGACCCTTCTGTAAATAGGCTTTCTGTACCAAAACTGGAGCCATAATAAGGGATATAAGAGTGGAGTCAGCCAGAAAAAAACTCCTTCATAATGGATTTCATCTGAAATAATACTTCCATTGGGTCTTGCCAAAATGCGGTGGCAATGCCTCCACTTTCCAAGAAAAAAAGGGAGGACTATGCCCTCGTCTACAAAACGAAATTCCTGTGCATCCAAGTGGTCCTCCGTGATTTTACTCGTCCATTTTTGCTTGAAAAAAATAAAGTTTAACTCCAAATCTACAAGGTCCCCAGCCTTACAACCATCAAAACGAAGCACCTTCACCGGTGGAAAAGGAGGGGCCAACTTTGCAAATAGAGCTTCCGTAAAGCCTTCCTTCACCTCGAGGTGAGCACTTTCAACGGTAGTTTGGAGTACAAGTCGCATCAGAAGCTGAGTACAAAAAGAAGAAACAAAACCAGCCAAATTGCATCCATAAATTGCCAATACACCGTAAATAAACGAATGCGAAGTTTTTCAAAGGGATTTTTCGTCCACACAAGCTTTCGAATAGCATCCTGCTCAATTTTTCGAAGTTCACGCAATAAAATCACTGCAAAAACCAACGCTCCAAACAGGTGAATCACATGGATTCCTGATAAGACATAGAGGAAAGAACCACTAGGTAGACCTGTAAAATTAATCCCCTTATTCGTCAACTCTAGCCAGCCTAACACTTGAAATACCATAAATAGGATCCCTAAACCAAAGGTCATTTGAAGAGAACGGTACAATTTGGCACTATTTTCTTCCTGATAATGAAGGCGCATTTTTACAGCAGTATAGCCAGAAAGTACCAATAGAAAGGTCGATACAGAGAAAGCGAAGGGCATCTGTTCATTCAATCCTTGTAAGTACTGCCTCCCAGAAAAAAGGAATGCCAAGGCTAAAAACAAAAAAATAATTCCACTTCCAACCATGCCTAAGTATAGCAACATTTCATAGGGATGAAGATTTTCTAGCCGTTGCAGCCAGGTTTTTGGAGGGAGTGCCTGTCTCATTGCCTTAAAAAACATTTTGATAGACTCTTAGTTCAAAAAATGTCAAATTCCTTTGCAATTCAACGGAATCGCTCAAAAAAACCTAGATTTGCCCCCTCTCACCCCTAAAACCAAGCCCCCTGTGGACAGGCCTTCTTTTCTATCCATTTACCAGTCGGACCCAATTTTTCAAACACTTGCACATCAACTAAGTGAGAACAAGCCTTTTCAACTCCAAGTAAAAGGGCTTTCAGGGAGCTTGGATTCGGTGCTATTGGCTTCGTATTTTGAAAAATACGGAGGATTTCATTTGGTTATTGCGCAAGACAAAGAAGAGGCTGCCTACCTAAATTCTGATTTGCAAAATTTACTAGCTAGCCAAAACCACGGAATTTTTCCGAGTAGCTACAAGCGGCCCTATCAGTACGAAGAAATAGATAACGCCAATGTCCTACAAAGAGCAGAACTACTCAATCAACTCCTAGAAAACAAGGGCAGCTCACGCATCGTCATCACCTACCCTGAAGCCCTGTACGAAAAGGTGGTCAATAAGCGAGCCCTTGTAGAAAATACATTTACTGCAAAAGTCGGGGAGGCTGTAGACCTTGAATTTGTAACCGAAATTCTTTCTTCCTATGATTTTGAACGAACTGACTTTGTTTACGAGCCAGGACAGTTTGCCATTCGAGGGGGAATTGTAGATGTATTTTCCTTCAGCAATGAATTTCCATACCGCTTGGAGTTGTTTGGAAAAGAAATAGAAAGTATCCGAACCTTCGACCCAGAAACCCAGCTTTCCCTCCAGACAGTCCCCTTTATTTCTTTGATTCCAAACGTGCAAACCCGGCTTCTTCAGGAGGTCCGTCAATCTTTCTTGAGTTTTTTACCAGAGCGGGCTATCCTTTGGATCAAAGACTACCAGCTCACACTCGATGTAATGGATGAGTGCTATTTGAAGGCAGTACAGGCATTTGCACTGCTCTCGGGAGGAAACAAATCTGGTGCACTGGTCCTCCAACCCGAACAGGTTTTTGACCAGGGGTTTCAATTTGCAGCTGCTGCAAAAGAATTTTCAATAGTCGAATTTGGTCGGCAATTTTACTTAAAAAATGCCTCCAAAATATCCTGGGAAAGTCAACCTCAACCTTCCTTCAATAAGAATTTTGACCTGCTCGTGACCCACTTGGGGGACAATGAAAAGGCAGGATACCTCAATCTGATTACCGCAGAAAATGAAAAACAGATTGACCGTTTACAAGGGATTTTTCAAGAACTAGATCCCACTTTACAGATTCAAAGCATGCTACTTAGCCTCCGGGAAGGCTTTGTAGACAAGCAATCCAAAATTGCCTGCTACACTGACCACCAGCTATTTGAACGCTTTCACCGCTACAAGTCCAAGAGTAAATCCACCGCTTCCAAAGCACTTACCCTCAAAGAAATCAAGGCACTACATCCCGGAGACTATGTAGTCCACGTAGACTACGGAGTAGGCCGATTTGCAGGCTTAGAAAAAGTAGATGTCAGTGGAAAAATGCAAGAGGCTGTTCGGCTGATTTTTCGTGACGATGACCTCCTCTACATCAACATCCACTCCCTACACAAAATTTCTAAGTATTCTGGACAGGAAGGACAAGCTCCCTCCATGTCTAAATTGGGCTCCCCAGACTGGGAAAACAAAAAAGCACGTGTCAAAAAACAAGTAAAAGACATTGCCAAAGACCTGATTGCCTTGTATGCCAAACGCAGGTCTGCCCCAGGTTTTGCCTTTTCTCGAGATTCGGTACTGCAAGTAGAACTGGAATCTTCCTTTTTGTATGAAGACACCCCAGACCAAGCGGCTGCCACTGCCGATGTGAAGGCAGATATGGAAAAAAGCTACCCCATGGACCGACTTGTATGTGGAGATGTGGGATTTGGAAAAACAGAGGTAGCCATCCGGGCAGCCTTCAAAGCTGTCAACGACAGAAAGCAGGTAGCCATCCTGGTCCCCACTACGATTTTGGCTATGCAACACTTTCAAACGCTGCAGGAGCGCCTTGAAAATTTTCCTGTTAAGGTAGATTATCTGAATCGATTCCGATCGGCTAAAGACATCAAATCCATCAAAGAGCAGGTTGCTTCTGGGGAAATTGACATCCTGATTGGTACCCATAAAATCGTCGGTAAAGATGTCGCTTTCAAAGATCTAGGCTTGCTAATCATTGACGAGGAGCAAAAGTTTGGGGTTAAGGTAAAAGACCAACTCAAAAACCTTCGGGTCAACGTAGATGTCTTGACACTGACAGCCACACCGATTCCTCGAACACTCCATTTTTCACTAATGGGAGCACGCGACCTTTCAATCATTGCCACTCCTCCACCCAACAGGCAACCAGTGACGACAGAGGTACAAACTTTTGAAGAAGAAGTCATTCGCGATGCCGTATCTTATGAGCTAAGGCGAGGAGGGCAGGTGTTTTTTGTGCACAACCGCGTAGGAGAAATCGACAGCATTGCCAACCTCATCTTAAAATTAGTTCCTGACGCCCGCGTCATCGGAGCCCACGGTCAGATGGATGGGGATAAATTGGAAAAAATCATGGTGGACTTTATCCACCATCAATACGATGTTTTGGTGTCGACCAACATCATTGAATCGGGATTGGATATCCCAAATGCCAATACCATTTTAATCAACCGAGCGCATATGTTTGGCCTCTCTGACCTCCACCAAATGCGTGGACGAGTGGGACGTAGCAACAAAAAAGCCTTTTGCTTCTTACTGACTAGCCCCCTTTCTGGACTTACTGCCGAGGCTAGAAAACGACTTCAAACCCTAGAAGAATTTTCTGATCTGGGAGATGGCTTCAAGGTAGCCATGAAGGACTTAGACATCCGTGGTGCGGGAAACTTACTCGGTGCAGAGCAAAGTGGATTTATCACGGATCTCGGATTTGAAATGTACCACAAGATTTTAGATGAAGCTGTTCAGGAACTAAAAGAAACTGAATTTGCTGCCTTATTTGAGGAGGACTTAAAAGAAAAGGTGACGGTGTTGGTACAAGACTGCACCATAGAAACCGACCTAGAACTACTCATCCCTGAGGAGTATGTTAGCAATATCAGCGAGCGCTTGGGGCTTTATTCTAAATTGGATGGCCTGGAAAAAGAAGAAGAATTAATCCAGTTTGGGCAGATGCTTCAAGATCGTTTTGGCCCTCATCCACAGGCGGTACAGGACCTTATGGAAACAGTCCGGTTACGTTGGCAAGCGGAAGAATTGGGAATAGAAAAATTAGTTCTGAAGGGATCTCAAATGAAATGTTACCTCCTTCCTTCTAGCAAAGAAAGTTACTATACCTCTGCAATTTTTGGGAATGTGATGAAATTTGTGCAGCTCCATTCAAAAACTTGTAAAATAAAAGAACATAAAAATCGTTTAATTCTGAGTATTGATCAGGTGCTGAACATACAAAAGGCACAACATTTGCTTAAAGAAATAAGAAATTACACCTAAGGGAATTCTTTGCTGGTATAGTCTAAAATTTTATACGTCCCATAAAAGCAAAATTGGAGAAGAAGTATCGGGAGTTAAAATAATAGTACTTTTGTAATTCACACCTAAATTAAAGGCATTCTCCTTAGGATTTTAAGGAGCATTACACAACAAAATTAAAGCGGCTTTGGTGCTATGCATCTTGCCCTTGTATATTAGCAAAAGAAATAGACCAAAAACACACCATCTATGCGTCTAACCAATACTTGGAGGAGCTGGGCCATTGCCTTTCTACTTGTGACAGTTACCCTTTTGTCCTCCTGCCAGAAAAATAGTAGTTACGGCAGAAGATCTGCGAGTGCTCCAGGAAAGCGTAGCGCCACCACCGGTGCTGATTTCTCCTTCGACGCAGACGATTCTACCCAGTTTTTTGTTGCGAAAAAGGCTGAGCAAATCCCAGGTCCTAACTTAAGGCTAATCCAAGGTGGACGAGCTATTCTTGGTTCCCAAGAAGAGGACGTGATGGCATTTCGGGACAATTTAGAGCGTACCGTTTCCATATCTACCTTTTGGATGGATGAAACGGAAATGACCAACAACGACTACAAAGAGTTTTTATTCGATATGAAAAAGCGAGTAAGCGCTGATTCCGTCCAAAAATTGGAGCCTTCTGAGAAAGTTTGGAGAGGAGCCATGACTTTCAACGACTTATACGAATCATACTACTTTAGATTCCCCGGATTTAATTTTTATCCTGTAGCAGGGGTATCCTGGTCTCAAGCCAATGCCTATGCCAAATGGAGAACAGAGTTTGTACAAAAACTGGAGATTGAACGACTAAAATTAGACTCTGCACTCACTAGGCCCCAGCTTATAGAACGAGGAGTAGTTATTGCCGAATTCAGACTTCCTACTGAATCCGAATGGGAATATGCAGCGAAAGCCATGATTGGTACCCAATACTTGGATGAAAATCAAGAATACGGACGAATCTACCCATGGGATGGCAGAGGAGTTCGAAATCCCTACGATGGTAGAGGGAAGAAAGCAAGCAAGCAAGGAGACTTTCTCGCCAATTTTAAGCGTGGAAGGGGTGATTATGCTGGTATTGCTGGTGATGAAACCAACGATGGAGAGATTCTACCTACCAATGTCTACGACCTTCCTCCAAATGATTTTGGCTTGTACAACATGGCTGGTAATATGAATGAGTGGGTATACGATGTATATCGTCCCTTGAGCTATCAGGATGCAGACGACCTCAATCCAATTCGAAAAGATGGAGTATACGACGAAAGCAGCACCTATGGTACTTCCCTTTTAAATGACTCCATCCGTGTATACAAAGGAGGATCTTGGAGAGATGTTGCCTATTGGCTTGCCCCTGGTGCCCGCCGTTTTATGCATCAAGACTCTTCCACCAATCACATTGGTTTCCGCTGTGCCATGGTTTCCATTGGTGCTAGAGGAAAGTAAACACTACTGGTGTAATTCTAAAAGGCTCAACTACCCGTTGGGCCTTTTTTTGTTCGAAAGAGTTACCTTTTTAAGTACTATGCAGGTTCCTTCTTTCGCGGACGTGCCCTTTGAGTAAACAAGGCAAGTAAGGAGATAAAAAAAGTAATTCTGAAATTAAGGGAGCCCAAATCAAGAAATTAGTTACTACAAATCTGCTCCCCACATCAAAACCAAGAACAAGACACCGAGAGCAATTCGGTACCAGCCAAAAGAAGTAAAGCCATGGGTGGATACATACGTCAAAAACAATTTCACTGCTCCCCAAGCTGAAGCAAAGGCAACCACAAAGCCAATTCCCAGCAGCATCAATTGCTCGCTCGTAAAAGCTAAGTCCACTTTCAAGAGGTCGTAACCTCCTGCCGCAAGCATGGTAGGTACGGCCAATAAAAAGGAAAATTCGGTGGCCTGTTTTTTGTCCAAGCCATTAAATACCCCTCCAATAATCGTTGCAGCAGCCCTCGAAGTACCCGGCACCATGGATAAACACTGGCATAGTCCGATAAAAAAAGCATTTTTGTACGAAATCGCTTCTACCTCCATCACGGAGCTGCTTTGAGCAGTTACTTTTTTATCTATAAGAAGTAAAATCACCCCTCCCAAAATCAAGGAAACGGATACCACAATGGGATTGAACAGGTAGGCTTTGATGTAGTCATAGGCCAGCAAGCCGACTACTGCGGTGGGAAGAAATGCAGTAATCAACTTAAAATAAATGGTCAGGTTTCGAAAAAATCGCTTGATATACATCAAAGCAATCGCCAAAATGGCCCCCAATTGAATAAATACCTCAAAAGTCTTTACAAATTCCTCCTCGTGAATACCCATGGCAGTAGAAGCTAGAATCATGTGTCCTGTGGATGAAATGGGGAGAAATTCGGTAAGTCCTTCTACTACTGCGATCAGAATACTTTGAAAAAGAGTCATGCTTTCGATATTACAGCACAAAACTAATCATCACCAGGAAACCCCAATTAAATTTTATGTTTATTCCACAATTAATCCCTCGCAAAAAGGCATTAACCAAAATTAATTCGTCGAATCCCAGAGGCCAACTTTTGGTATTTTTTTTAGGATATTGGCCTAAGAATCTTGCATCTACGTCCAATTTTCCATCGCATAACTAAATTTAATGCCCAAAGATTTCTTCATGAGAAATGTATTTGACCCAGCAGTTACCACTGAATTGATTCATCGAATCGAAAAGCTTACACCACAAAGTACAGCGCTTTGGGGTAAAATGTCCGTAGACCAGATGCTAGCACACTGCTGTGTCGCCTTCGAAATGGCCTTTACAAAAGCCCATCCTAAGGCTAATCCGTTGATGCGCTTTCTATTGAAGACCTTCGTCAAGCCTGGGGTGGTTAACGAAGTTCCTTACAAAAGGAACTTACCCACAGCACCTGCTTTCCGAATAAAGAGCGAAAAGAACTTTGCCGAAGAGAAAGCAAGACTAAATTCCTTTCTAGAGCAAACTCTTGCAGCAGGCGAAGCAGCATTCGAAGGAAAGGCATCTCCTTCCTTTGGGCCTATGACCGCCAAGGAATGGAATAATTTACTTTACAAACACCTAGATCACCACCTCACCCAGTTCGGAGTCTAAATCACCAATCCATGGCCAAAAAAAACCTCTTTAAAAAACTAGACACCTGGAGAATCGGGTTTTCTATGGGTTTTGCCTGCTGCCTACTATCGTGTTGTAATCCAAACACTTCCCAGAAAATTCCTCCTCGTGAAGAAAAATCATTCGCACAAAAAACACCTCCTAACAGCGCCCACCCTACTTCCTCCTGGGTAGGTACTTATGAAGGCGTCCTGCCATGCTCCTACTGCGAAGGCATAGAAATTTGGCTTACTTTGAAAGAAGGAGGAACGTTTGAACTAAATACCAACTACCTCGGGCTGAATGATGCACGCGAGGAACAATTTACTGGGAAAATCTCCTGGGGACCAAAAGATAGCACCCAACTCCGATTGTTGGGTAGGATCGGGGATATGTCAGGACACTACCTCCTCCAAGAAAATGGGCTCCTCCACCTCGATGTCGATGGCAAAAAAATAACTAACCCCCATGCCGCGCGCTACCTGTTGAAACGTGTCAAGTGAAGCGAACGACCTTTCCATTGGCCTTGGACGTCATTTCGTAAGGAATTGCCTCGGCAATGGCTTTGAATAGCAATTCCACCAGTTTTTGCTTCAGGAAACTCCGGTTCAAAATAAGGCTCACTTCCCGGGTAGGCGATGCTCCGACAAAAGGTCGAAGTCTGGATTTTTCCTCCTTGGAAAGTTCCCAAGTTGCCAACTCAGGCAGTAGTGTCAGCCCCTTGTAGCGGTTGACCATGTTACGGAGACCCTCCAAAGAGCCGCTCTCATAATGGAAGTTTTTGTGGCCAGACAAATTTTGATCGCAAAAGTTAAGTACCTGGTCGCGAAAACAATGTCCTTGTTGCAAGACCCAAAGCTCCTCCGTCTTGATTTGCTCAGGACGAATCTCTTGGTGACTGAGCAACTCGTGCCCAGTTGAAAAATAAGCGTAGAATTTCTCGTAAAATACGGGCTTCTCAAGGATCCCATGTAGCTCTAACGGGGTCACTACAATCCCCAAATCCAACTCGTCATTCTTTAGTTTGCGCACAATCTCCTCGGTGACCATTTCCTGCACTTCCAATTTGACAAGGGGGTAATTCTCCAAAAATTTCCGAATAAATAAATGCAACAAGTAAGGGGCTAGAGTGGGCAATATTCCCAATTTCAAGACCCCTGAAATATCGCCTTTTAGTTGGGAAACTACCTCAAAAATTCCCTTGCTTTCTGTCAACACTTTTTTCGCTTGGACGATTACCTGTACTCCCGACTCCGTAGGGATCACAGGCATCTTACTTCGGTCAAAAAGAATGACCCCAAGTTCCTTCTCTAATTTGCTCAATTGAGCGCTCAAAGTGGGTTGGGTCACAAAACAGGCTTCTGCTGCCTGACCAAAATGCCGATGTTTATCTACAGCAATCAAGTATTCCAACTGTTGAATAGTCATTTCGATTGATTTTTTCTATGGAAATCTCGCAAAAACTGGGAGAAATCACCTTGTCTGATACAAAAAAAATCAACACCACTCAAAAGGCCAATGGTTCCTCTTATCACAATCCCAAAAGAAATTGGGAAAAGAAAAATATTTTCTACTACCTTATAAGTACCATTTAATTCGATGACCCCTTAACCCAAAATTTCCTATGTCTGCTTCTTTTTCTCGAAGAAAATTCCTAGGCGCCAGCCTCTTAACCTCTGCAGGAATTAGTATACTCCCTGGCCTTTCCTTTGCTTCGGCAGCTCCAGCACCCCTTTTCCAAGTTGCTCACGAACGCGTTCGTCTTGGCTTTATTGGGGTAGGGCGACAAGCCATGGGCTTGCTCAATAATTTTATGCGTATCCCAGGCGTAGAGGTAGTCGCCGGGGCCGATGTGTATGCCATCAAGCGGGAGAGATTTGCGCTTCGCGTTCAAAAAAATCTCACGGAAGCAGGCAAGACTGTGACTGCACCCAAACTCTACGAAGACTACCGAGAACTACTTCAAGATCCCAATGTAGATGCAGTAGTCATCGCCTCGCCAGATCACTGGCATGCTTTGATGGCTATCCATGCCTGCAAAGCGAAGAAGGATATTTACCTAGAAAAACCTCTGACCTTTACCATAGAAGAAGGGCAATTGCTTGTCAAAGCCGTTCGTGAAAATGGTGTTGTACTAGCTGTAGGTTCTATGCAGCGCGCCGCAGTCAACTTTCAGACTGCCGCCATGCACGTACAGCGGGGACAGCTTGGCAAAATCTCCCAGGTGCTCGTTCACGTAGGAGACAATCCCCATCCCAAGCCCTACGATTTGTCGGCTCAACCTATTCCGGAAGGCCTCAACTGGGAAAAATGGCTTGGCCCTATCCCGAGCCTAGCATTTAATGACCTGCTTAATCCAAGTATTAGCCTCAATCCTGAGAAGAACGAAACTGCCTGGGGAGCTTGGCGCTGGTTTAAGGAAACTGGGGGTGGTTTGATGACAGACTGGGGCGCACATATGATTGATGTTGCCCAATGGGGTCTAAGCAAGGATAGAAATGGCCCAACCACCATCATCCCAGGATCTACCGACCAACCCCTAACCTACCACTATGCGGATGGGGTGGAGATGATGATCACCAAGTTTGATGAGGGCCGACAAGGCGTAAAATTTATTGGAGAAAAAGGGTGGATTAAGGTTTCCCGTGGCAATTACGACACTTCAATTTCTGAATTGCAACTAGATAAAGCTCCAGAAAACTTCTCTTTTGGCGCCCACCATGTGGACTTCATTGACTGCATTCGCAAGCGAAAAGACCCCATCGTTCCGGTAGAAATAGGACACAGCACCTGCACAGCCTGTACCCTCGGCAATATTGCCCACGAACTCGGCCGTCCCGTCACTTGGAATCCACAGACTCAATTGTCCACCGACGCTGCAGTCAATGCCAAGCTTCACTATGCCTATGAACGAGGCTATCAACTGAGCTAAATCACTCAGCTGTGAAGAAATTTTCTTCCTCCAAAAACCTTAAAGTCCCTTCTTAAGTTTGAAGAGTAGTTCCTAATTTTGGGCCCCAACAGCAACTCAAAAAATCAAACTATAAATCATACGAAACCATGGAAAAACTAATTGTAGACTACACCGCAGTAGCGGTAAACACTGGAGGCAGAAAAGGACACGTGCGCACCGAAGACGGGATGCTTGACTTCGACGTGGCTATGCCCAAAGAAATCGGAGGAGAGGGTGGAAAAACCAACCCGGAGCAGCTTTTTGCTGCGGGTTATGCGGCTTGCTTTGGCGGCGCCCTGGCAGCAGTAGCTGGCACCACTAGCTTGAAAGATTCTGAAATCAAAGTAAAAGCACACCTCGGCCACTACGGGCCTGGAAGCTTTGGAATTGGGGTAGATATTGAAGTAAAAATTCCAATGGCAACCTCACTTGAAGAAGCACAGAAACTTGTCGATGCGGCACATCAGGTATGCCCTTATTCCAAGGCTACCCGCGGTAATATTGAAGTAACTGTCACTGCAGTAGCATAATTATTTTCTTAGTTTACTCCCAAGGCAGGCTTGATAAAGGTCTGCCTTTTTTTGTGGCTTTCTTTCACTAGGAATTGCCACCCCCTTTCCACTCGTCACTTTTCTAGGCTTAGTAACTATTAGAATTGCTAAAACCACTTAACTTTCTTATCGAATTTTATTTAACACATGAAAAAAATATTCTTTTCTGTTCTAGTGGCACTACTTTCTATAGGAAACGTACTGGCCCAACTCAAGACTCCAGAGCAGTTTCTCGGCTACAAACCAGGTGACCGCTTCACTCCTCACCACCGTATGGTCGACTATTTTGAGTATGTCGCTGCGCAAAATCCAAACATCAAACTCATCCAGTATGGAGAAACCAACGAGAAAAGACCCCTCATTCTTGCCATCCTAGCAAGCCCAGAGAATATGGCTCGACTCGAGCAAATCCGTACCGACAACCTCAAGCGAACTGGCATTCTATCCGGAACACCTAGTACCCAGGTTCCGATCAACTGGATGTCTTTCAACGTACATGGCAACGAGTCTGTAGGCATGGAAGCTGCCATTTCCACTTTCCATACTTTGGCCGATCCCAACAATGCCAAGGTACAAGCCTGGTTGAAAAATCAAGTGGTCATCCTCGATCCAGCTATCAACCCTGACGGTAGAGACCGTTATGCCAACTGGTACAACCAGAAAATGCATACCCAATTGCAACCCGACATGCAGTCCATGGAACACAACGAGCCTTGGCCCGGTGGACGTGCCAACCACTACCTCTTTGACCTCAATCGTGACTGGGCATGGCAAGTGCAGGTAGAGTCGCAACAGCGCCTTAAGATGTACCAACAATGGATGCCACAACTTCACTTGGACTTCCACGAGCAGGGCATCGACAATCCCTTTTACATGGCCCCAGCTGCAGAGCCCCTGCATGAGCAGTTGACCCCCTTCCAGCACGAGTTTCAAGATATTTTTGGAAAAAATACCGCAAAGTATTTCGACCAAATGGGCCGATTCTACTTTACAAAGGAGCGCTTTGATCTGCTGTATCCGTCCTATGGCGATACGTACCCTATGTACAATGGCGCCATTGGAATGACCATTGAGCAAGGTGGAGGAGGACGTGCAGGCATCGGTGGATACAATGCCATCGGAGATACGGTCACCTTAAGTAGCCGAATTGCCGGTCACTATACAGCTGCACTTTCTGCGGTGGAGATGACCAGCCAACATGCTGCTAGACTCCTTAATGAATTTGAGCGCTACTTCAAAACCAACGCTACTTCCCCGAAAGGCACTTACAAAAGTTTTGTAATTAAGGGCGAAAGTAATCCTGCCCAAGTAGCCAAATTGCTAGAACTATTGGATAAAAACGGAATCCAGTACGGAAAAGGCACTGCCAAAACAGGCTTGAAAGGCTATGAATACCAAAGTGGAAAGCCCGGCGTCCTTTTCACAATGAGTGAAAAGGACATCGTGATTTCGGCCTACCAACCGAAATCTGTCTTGACCCAGGTATTGTTTGAGCCTAACCCGGCTCTAAATGATTCAATTACCTACGACATCACGAGTTGGGCTATGCCCTATGCGTATGGGTTAAAAGCCTATGCACTAGACACCCGATTGGATCCGAGCGGCACCTACGTGACCCCTGCGGCGGCATCAACAAAAATAGTAGGAACACCAATAGCCTACCTAGCTCCTTGGCAGGGTACGCGCGATGCGGCCTTTCTTGCGGCACTTTTAAACAAAAAAATCCGCGTGCGCTACGCAGAATATCCCTTCACTGTAGAAGGAAAATCCTACCCAGCCGGCACGATGATAATCACCAAAGGGGGTAATGAAGGGGTGACTAATTTTGACCAGACGGTACAAGAAGCTGCCGCAACCTTAGGCATTACTTTGAGTACAACCCAAACAGGTTATGTGGACCAAGGGAAGGACTTCGGTTCGCCTACCGTACGCGTCATTCAAGCGCCTAAAGTGGCTCTAGTAGGAGGCACAGGCACTTCCTCCCTCAATTTTGGAGAGGTTTGGCACTTTTTTGAAAAAGAGTTGAACTATCCACTTTCTACTCTAGATGCTGCATCGATGGGCAATGCGGATTTGAGCAGGTACCATGTGATCATTCTGCCATCGATATATGGCTCTGCCTTAGCTCCATCGGCACAAACCAAGTTGACCGACTGGATAAAGGCAGGTGGAAAGGCAATTGCCATCGATGGTTCGGTAAATTTATTTGCCAATAAAGAGGGATTCAAATTGAAGAGCTTTGATTCGGAGGAGGAGAAAAAAGCTGCTGAGAAAGCTGGCCAAGAGCTGGCCAGGAAGGAGCGCTTGGAACCTTACATTGAGGGTGAGCGCTTGGACATTTCTGGAGGTACTGCTGGAGCAATTTATGAAATCCAGATGGACGAAACCCATCCGCTAGGCTACGGTACCGGCGGAAAATTCTACACCCTTAAGAATAACTCCAATCGCTTTGCCTTCCTAAATGGAGGTGCCAATGCCGGAATTATTGCTTCCAATGATGCTTATAGAACAGGCTACATTGGTTACAAAATCAAATCTCGAATGGGTCAATCACTCGTAATTGGTTCAGAGTCTTTAGGAAGAGGCGAAGTAGTTTATTTTGTGGATAACCCCATCTTCAGAGGCTTTTGGGAAAGTGGAAAACTCGTGCTTAGCAACGCCATCTTCTTGGTAGGGCAGTAGGTTTGTTTATCAAAAATGAAAATTAAATATTTCAGCTATTTTCATTTTAACAATTGACTATAATCATCTCCCAAATTTTCTTGCTGCCCAAGTCAAGCCAAAACCCACCAAAAATATAGTCATGGTTCCAATGACTATAGTCATATTGGTATGGAGAGGATTCGATAAAGTTTGTGACCATCCATTTTGAATAAGGATTGTGGATAAACTCATCCAACAGATCACTAAAACTCCAGAAAATACAGCAAAAATTGCTTGTGGATTTTTGGCTTTAGAAAGCAATCCCAAAAGAAAAAGGCCCAAAATTCCACCACTAAAAATCGAGGATAGTGCCCACCAGCCCTCTAAAGTATTGCTTATCCCATTAAATGCCAAGCCAACCAAGATACTGAGAAGACCCATCACAAGTGAAGAAGTTCTCAGTACCTGGAGGGATAACTTTTCCGATGGATTGGGGTGGATGTATTTACTAAAATGATCGGAAAGGATCACCGTTGCAGAACTATTAATACTTGTGGAGACTGTACTCATTCCAGCAGCAAATATAGAGGCTATTAGCAGGCCCGTCATTCCAACTGGAAGTTGATTAACAATAAAATAGGGAAATACTTTATCTCCTACAATCCCCTCGGGAAGCAAATCTGGAAAAGAGGTATAGTAAGCAAATAATGCGGTCCCCATAAAAAAGAAAACAAAGGAAACCGGAACATAAAGTAGACTTCCTAACCAAGTAGCTTTTTTGGCTTCCCCTTCACTTTTGGCTGTCAAGTAACGCTGGACATAACTTTGGTCAATCCCAAAATTTTGAAGATTTATAAAAAGGCCATAAACCAAAATCATCCAAAAAGTCGAACTAGTAAACTCTAATTTAAAACTTCCCAAGCTAAATTTATCTGCATCCGCTGCAATCCTAAAAATGGTTACTGGGCCATCAGGAATTCCAAAAAGGATAACTCCTAGACAAGCCAAAGCTCCACAGATTAATACGATGCCTTGCACAGCATCCGCCCAAATAACTGCCTCTATTCCTCCCCACATCGCATATAGTATCACACTAAATCCGATCAAAATAATCATGCCAGGTATACTCCATCCCAAAAAAGCATTCATGGGCAACGCAATTAAATAAACAATTGCTCCCATACGCGCGAGTTGGGTCAATAGGTAACAACAAGAGGTATAGATACGTGCCCATGGGCCAAACCGCTTCTCAAGGTAGAAATAGGCAGATTCACATTGTAATTTTCGGTAAAGAGGAACAAAATAGTTTACTGCAACCCAAGCTGCCAAAGGAATGGAGAAGCTGAAAACTAATCCATTCCAATTAGTCAAATAAGCATTTCCAGGCAATGCCAAAAAACTGATACTACTCACATAGGTGGCGAAAATAGACATTCCAATCGTCCATGTAGGAAGCCTACCTCCTCCTGTCGTGAAATCTTGTGCTGTCCTATTTCTGAATGAAAACGAAATTCCAAACCCAACGATTGCCAACATATAAATTAGAAAAATAGCAAGGTCTAGAAGCTGCATTTTGAGAGAGGATATTTTGTACGTAAAGGAGCTAAGAAGACAAACTCTAAATTTAAGTGATGCGATTATCCGCAATCGGATCAGGTCTTTAAGATGAAATTGGAAAACTGAGGATCACCAACTACTAAACATTAATAGATTTTTGAACCCTATTTTTTTCAATTAAGAGATTGTTTAACTCTTTCTTTGACCTGTAATAATTTAGAAGAAAGTATTGATTTTTCCGATAATGAATGGGGAAAAAGCGGGAGAGCAAAGTTTTCTTCACAAAAGCCTTCCACAGACATCGCTGCCTTCAATCCTTTGAGGTAACTGGACTGATACGTTCCATGTTGGTACAGCTTATTACTCAAGAAAAGGATGGTTTCTTGAAATTTATTGACAGTATCGTATTCTTTTTTTTGAAAAGCTTCATACAGTGCTACATAGAGTTCAGGAAAAAGGTTAGCCCCCCCAGTTACACCTCCATCACCTCCAATTTTTAGCGTTTCTGCTAAAATCTCCTCGGGCCCAACAAAGATTTTAAATTCTGGCTGTTGCCTAAACGCTGCACAAAGAGCTTGAAAATTTTCTATTTTTCCAGAGCTGTCCTTAATCCCAATAATATTGGAGTGCTTGGAAAGTGTTACAGCTGTTTCCACCTCAATATTGATTTTGACATGCGAAGGCATATCGTATAGAAACAATGGTAATTCTACAAAGTCTGCTAATTTTTGATAGTAGTTGATTAATTCTTCCTGTCCAATATTCATATAAAATGGCGGGGCTGCAACTACCGCATTTGCTCCAAAACTGTGTGCAATGGCGGCTAAATCTAGGCTTTCTTTAAATGAACAGTCTGTCACCCCTACTAAAATCGGAACCCTTCCTTTCACCCGCTGACAAGTAATCCGAATCAAGTCTCTTTTCACGATTGAACTCAATCCTGCAAATTCCCCTGTAGTTCCTAGGATAAAAATACCATGAACACCCCCCTCAATCAAGTGCTCAATCAGTATTTCAGTATGACTAATATCGAGAGAAAAATCGGCCTTTAGGGGTGTAATCATGGGCGGAATAATGCCCTTAAATACTGTCGATTGAGTCATAAGTTGAAAGTTGGATCGGAATCAAAGGCGCAAATGAATGTATTTAATTTTTTCTCTATTGAAAGTATAGCTCAGGTGAACGGTACCATCTTTAGCTTGAATGATTGCTGGATAGCTAAATTCCCCTGATTGTTCATTCTCCAAAACCAACAGTTCTTCCCAACTTAGACCATCATTTGAGCCTAAAAGGACTAATTTGTTTCTTCCTTTTTTTAGTGGGTTTACAACTAATAGGTGGTATCCATTAAAAAGTGTCACCCCATCAATTCCGGAATTATTATTTTCCAAATTAGTGGCTTCTAATGGGGTCCAAGTAGTCCCCTCATCTGAAGACCAAGTCTGTGCCACTACTCCTTCTTGCGTTCGACAAAGTAATTGGATCCTTCCGTCTGAATGAAAAAGAACAGTTGGCTGAATCGCATTGAAGGATCCTTTTATTTCTACTTTTTCCCAGCTAGTAAAGTTTGGATCTGATATTTCAACATGTGACGTCCAACGATTATTGATTTCAAAACTACTAGGGTGGAGAAGTTTTCCATTGGGAAGTTCGACCGATTTGTTTTTAACTGGCCCAAGAAATCCTGGGGGCAGTTGAGTTTCCTTAGACCACGTTTTCCCATCATCTTCAGAAACCTTGTAATGTCCCCACCATTCTCTGGGATTAGGGCCTTCTTTGTAGAATAGCACAATTTTTCCATCCTTTTTCCGATGCAAAACTGGATTCCATGTAGGATTTCTAAAGACCTGGTTTTCTATGCCATCGGCTACTAGAGATGGAATAGACCAGGCTCCATTTTTTCTGTGCGAAGCATAAATACTTACATCTGGATGACGCTCATAAGTGCCTCCAAACCATGCTGCCAAAATGCCATCTGAAGTTTCTACAAGGGTAGAAGCATGGCAAGAAGGAAAAGTGGCGGTTTCGTAAATGAAGCCTGAAAAGAGGATTTTTGGAGTGATTTCTTCACGTTCAGAAAACGAAAAAAAGCCTAAAAGGCTTATAAAGGAAATGAAAGAAAACATAGATCATTTGACTTGAGATAAAAACTCTTCCTTCAATTTAACAAAAACCAGAGATTATTTAAATTATTTTTATGGATCATCCTCAATTCTACCCGTGACTTAGTAGGAGTAGTTTCTGGAAAAAATCGTACACAGATAGCAGTCCAGGGTCAACAACTCTAAATTTAAAAAAGGAATTTGCCATATCTTAAAAACAAATCCGAATCTATTTTTATCCTTGAAATACTTAGATTTGACTCCTTTCAATCCCTCTGATTGCCAATAACTCACCAACAGTACCCTATTCCTAATTGACTTAAATGCATTTTCTATGAAAAAAATAACACATCCCACCTTACTTCTTGCCTTGGGAGCAACGGTAAGTTTGGCTGCTTGGATGCCTAAAACAACGGAATCGCTTTTCCCCAACTTAAATAGCGAGTCCGTTCAGTCGGATAGCACCAAAAAAGACTCGCTCAAGAGTTACCCCAAATTCAAAGACCTTCCTCTCAAGCCAGAGCGGGAAGTAAGTTTCACCACTGCCGAAGGGACTTGGATGAGTTTGGACGTAAGTCCAGATGGTAAAACCATTGCTTTTGACTTGATGGGAGATATTTACACCATGCCACTTGAAGGGGGCAAAGCCACACCGTTTACCACAGGGATGGCCTACGAAACCCACCCACGTTATTCCCCGGATGGCAATAAGCTATTATTTACTTCAGACCGTGCAGGAAATGACAACCTCTGGTACATTGATCTTATTAAAAAAGACACCGTACAAGTGACCAAAGACAAGACGGGAGATGTCCCAGGGGCCCATTGGACTCCAGATGGAGAATACATCATAGTTTCTAAAGGAAGACGTATTTCTAAATTATGGATGTACCACAAAGATGGGGGTGGAGGAATCCAACTCAACGATTCCCCTACAACCATGAAGACCATCGACCCCTTTGTAAGTCCTGACGGGAAAAAAGTGTATTTCTCTTGGAGAACCGGTTCCTGGAATTACAATGCCATACTTCCTCAGTACCAAATAGGTTACTACGATTTTGATAAGGGGAAAATCACTAGCATCACCTCCCGCTACGGATCCGCCTTTACCCCTACTTTGAGTAAAGATGGGAATTGGATGGTCTATGGAACTAGATGGGAAGAAAAAACGGGTTTAGTTATTCGAGATCTAAGGTCTGGAGACGAGCGTTGGCTTGCCTACCCCGTGCAGAGGGATGAGCAGGAATCCATCGCACCACAAGGAGTACTTCCGGCAATGGCTTTCACTCCAGATAGTAAACATGTAATTGCATCCTATGGCGGAAAATTCTGGAAACTTCCAGTAGATGGAAGTGCCGCCACAGAGATTCCTTTTGAAGCCGATGTCAACGTAGCCATGGGACCACGTTTGTACTTCAACTACGCAATTCAAGATACCACTCACAAGTTGGCCAACCAGATCCGAGATGCAGTTCCTTCTCCTGACGGAAAAAAACTAGCGTTCACCGCCCTCAACCGCTTGTACGTAATGGACTATCCAAACGGTACCCCCAAGCGGGTAACCAAACACGAGTTTACCGAAGCCATGCCAACGTGGAGCCCTGATGGCAGCCAATTGGTATTTGTGACTTGGGAAGAAAAAAATGGAGGAAGCCTCTACAAAGCTAGTCTCGGAGACAAAGGTGTAGTCACCAAGGTTACCACGGAGTCTGCATTTTATTCAGGTCCAGTTTGGGGTCCTAAAAACCGAATCCTCGTATTTAAAGGTCCAAAAAGAGCCTTGATTGAAGCAGAAGGGCCATTTGTGGATGGGTCAGAAGGTGAGTTGGTATGGATTCCTGCTTCAGGCGGCACTTTCCGCAAAATCATGGACGCAGGAAATTATGGCAATGCGCACTTTACGCAAGATACTAGCAGAATCTTCCTTAACGGAGGGGGTGGAGCACTCCTTAGCGTTAAGTGGGATGGAACAGACGAAAAAATTCATGCACGCATCACAGGCATCACTCCCTTTGGTTCGACCGCTGACCCAAAACATGCGGGTCACGATCATGGCAGCGACGTACGTTACGTGATGGGAAAAGCATTTTCCAACGCAGATGCGGTCAACTATTGCATGCTTCCGGAAGGCGCTAATGCACAAGAACCCTCGGTAAGACCTGCTAGTGCAAGTACGATTTACATGGCACCTGTAGGAAATAACGCATTGGCTCAAATCAATAATAACGTCTATGTAGTCACTATCCCTACCGCGGGAAAGGTACCGACTATCAATGTAGCTGAGCCTAGTGCCAGTAACTTCCCTTCCAGACAATTGACCGAAATAGGTGGAGAATGGCCTTACTGGGAGGCCAATGGCGAAAAAGTACACTGGTCCCTAGGCAATGGACATTGGGTGTATGATATCACTAAAGCAAAACTTGTGGAAGACTCTGTCAAAACTGCCAAAAAGGATAAAATTCGCTTTGATGCAGACAGCGTAAGCACCTTAAAAGCAAAAGGAGAGGCTGCTGTTAAAATGGCAGATTCCTTGGCTAAGGCAGATAAGAAGCGTATCGACTCCCTATTCAAGGCCGATAAAGGCCTATTTAAGGCTGACAGTCTTCACAAGGCTGACCTCAAAAAGAAGGAAAGCTACAGCCCTATCGAACATCAAGTAAAGGTATTCTTTGCCAGGGATACCCCGAAAGGAAGAATACTACTTCAAAATGCACGCATTGTCACCATGAAAGGAGATGAGGTCATTGAACAAGGAGATATTCTCATCGAAAACAACCGAATCAAGGCAGTAGGTAAAACAGGTACTCTGGAAGCTACTGGTGCGAAAGTGATCGATGCCTCTGGCAAAACCATCACCCCTGGATTTATTGATACCCATGCGCACATGTGGCCTACTTGGGGATTGCACAAAAATTCAGTGTGGATCTACGCCGCCAATTTGGCGTATGGGGTGACTACTACCCGTGATCCTCAAACAGCCACTACCGACGTACTTACCTACGGAGACATGGTGGATGCAGGCATGATTCCTGGGCCAAGGGTGTACTCAACAGGCCCTGGGGTAGGCTATTGGATGTACAACCTGAAGTCATTGGAGCAAACTAAAAGCGTACTCAAGCAATACAGCAAGTACTACAATACCCAATACATCAAAATGTACTTGGTGGGCAACCGACAACATCGCCAGTGGGTAATCATGGCTGCAAAGGAGCAGAAACTGATGCCTACTACAGAAGGGGGATTGGACTACAAACTCAACATCACTCAACTATTTGATGGCTATCCAGGTCACGAACATTCCATCCCCGTATTCCCATTGTACAAAGACGTAACGCAAACTATTGCTAAAAGCAAGATGGCCTACACGCCTACGCTCTTGGTCGCTTATGGAGGACCTTGGGCAGAAAACTTCTACTATACCACAGAAAGCCCCCTTCACGATCCAAAACTCAATCACTTTACGCCATACAACGAGCTCAATGAGAAAGCGCGTAGAAGAGTAGGGGGACTTGGGGGTTGGTTTGCTCCAGAAGACCATGTCTTCCAAAAGCATGCACAAGGTGTCAATTCAATTGTTACCCAAGGAGGTCTGGCTGGAGTAGGATCTCATGGTCAACTTCAAGGGCTTGGCTACCATTGGGAGCTTTGGTCTATTGCGAGTGGAGCAATGAAAAACCTAGACGCCTTGAGAGTGGCTACCATTTTGGGTGCGGAGGCTCTTGGTTTGGATAAGGAGCTGGGAAGTATTGAGGCGGGCAAATTAGCGGACTTGGTCATTCTAGACAAAAATCCTTTGGAGAATATCCGAAATACAAACACCATCACCCATGTTGTGAAAGATGGTCGAGTGTACGATGGAGGAACCTTGGACGAAATCCTGCCTACACCACGTAAACTTGATGCCAGTCAGTGGACGAAGGTTGCACCAACCGTGACAACTTCGGTAAAGGAGTAAAAAGGATAGAGGTCAACTGTTGGTAGTCCCCGTACCACACAGTTCGCTACCTTGAACCTCAAAGCTTTTTCCAAATAGGAAAAGCGCTGATTAAAAACAATTTCAATATAGCCAGTCAGCAATGCTGACTGGCTTTTTTTATGGATTGAGATACCAAATGGTCGCGTTCAAAACCGTTGCAAAAGTAACCCAAAGGAGGTAGGGAACCAACAAAAGGGCTGCCCAGGAATTGATTTGGCGAAAGATTAAGATGCAAAAAAGAATACATGTCCAAAGAGGAACGATTACCACTACCCCTAAAAGTGGGTTTTGGGCACCAAAAAATGCGGGTGACCAGAGCAAGTTGAGGAAAAGCTGCACAAAATATAAGGTAAGGGCTTTCTTTTGGAGGGGGTGTTTGTTTTTCCATAGTAGGAAACAAGCAATCCCCATCAACACATAAAGGGTCGTCCATACAGGTCCAAAAAGCCAGCTTGGAGGATTCCAAGAAGGTTTATTGAGCGTCAAATACCAAGTTTGGACGGAACTCAGGGTAAAGAATGCCCCTAAGCCTCCCGCAATTTGGGGAAGAAGCAAGCTGACAAGGAGTTTGATGGGATTGGACATGACTTAAATTGTTTCCAACAAGGTACGAAAAGCAATGGCTTGATCCTGGTACCTCTCTTGTGTTTTGGCACGTAAGGCTGGCGCATGCATTCGTTCGTACTGCAACATGCGGTCCATACTATCGGTAAAATATTGAATGCAATAGTTGACCGAGCCATCCTCAGAATGGTGTACCAAGCGGTAAAAAACATGATGATGGAAAATTCCTGTTGCCAAGACCTCGGGAATATGGCTAGTTTTCATCCAAGAGATAAAATCTTCTTCGATGGCTGGGCTTAGATTAAAGGTAATATTGTAAAGGATCATAAGTCAAGAAAAGGGTTTTGCTTACTTTTGTGAAGAACAATTTCAAAGAAACAAAGTTAGAAATCCCAAACAGAATACCTCTCAAGGACTAACAACTATGCAAACACTAGATTCCCATGAAAGTAAAACGCTACAATCTCGCGTGTGGATCGGGAAAATTATCTTAGTTGCCTTGCATCTGGTTGGAGCAATTGGGCTCAGCATGCCCGAGTTCAGAGACTTATTTTTGAAGTTGACTCCCTTTCATTTATTGGCCACAATGGGGCTGATCTTGGTCTTCCATCGAGGTTGGGCAGACTCCTTTCCCGTTTTTGGAGCAGCTGCCTTTTGGATAGGATTTGGATCGGAATTGATTGGCGTCCATACAGGTTATTTGTATGGTGATTATATCTATGGACCTACCTTGGGAGTGCAATTGTGGGAAGTTCCCTTAGTAATTGGAGTTAACTGGTTTGTGCTTAGTTACCTTATTGGATCAGTCTTTCACAAAACACCTAACGATTGGGGTGCAGCATTTTTGGGAGCTGCGGCCATGACTGCTTTGGATTTCATCTTAGAACCTGTGGCCATATCTCTTAATTTTTGGGCTTGGAAGTGGGACAGTATTCCGTTGAGTAATTATTTAGGCTGGTTTGGAGTATCCTTTTTGATTCAGCTCGTCTGGAGGAAAGCAAATTTTGAAAAATACAATCCATTGGCATCCTGGCTATTAATCACTTGGATATTATTTTTTACCCTTTTAAATTTTACTGTGCTGAAATAATCCATTTACTTATTTGTCAAAATCCTAAATCACAACAATTTATCCCCATCTGGAGTTACCCTTACAATGTTTCTGTCTATTGTCTATATCACTCTTGGATTTGCCGCTATGGAATTAGCTGGTTGGTTTATTCATAAGTACTTGATGCATGGTCCACTTTGGATAATTCACAAAACTCATCACCGTCCTTCTCATTCATTTTTTGAGTGGAATGACCTGTTTTCCGTGCTATTTGGAAGTATTGCGATGGTTTTAATCTTTTTGGGAGTAGAAACCTTGGACTATAGATTTTGGATGGGCATCGGGATTAGTATGTACGGCATGCTTTATTTTGTCCTTCATGATGTCTTAGTTCACCGCCGGCTTCGGTGGTTTAGCAAACCTAAGCATCCATTATTGAAAGGAATATACAAGGCCCATCAGGCCCATCATAAAACCAACCAAAAGGAGGATGCTGTTTCTTTTGGCTTATTCTTAGTCCCCAAAGTATTCTTTAAAAAGGAGGAACAGTGAGTACATATTCTATAAAAGATCTTGAACAATTGTCTGGAATCAAGGCACACACGCTACGGATTTGGGAGCAGCGGTACAACTTATTGCAGCCAAAACGAACGGATACCAACATTCGATTTTACGACGATGATGACCTAAAGCTAATATTGAATGTAGCATTACTCAATGAAAATGGAATCAAAATCAGTAAAATTGCTTCCATGTCACCCAATGAGTTGCGTGAAGAAGTCATGAAGCTCACGGAAAGATCATTAACTCACGACGATCAAATTCATGCCTTGACTATCTGCATGATTGAAATGGATGAGGAGCGCTTTGACAAAATCTTGAGTACCAATATCCTTAAACTTGGCTTTGAGCAAACCATGCTCAATGTGATCTACCCCTTTATGTCCAAAATTGGGGTTTTGTGGCAGACAGGAGCCATCAACCCTGCTCAAGAGCATTTTATTTCAAATCTGGTACGCCAAAAATTAATCGTAGCCATCGATGGGCAAATTCCCCAACAAGGGGGTAAAAAATTCTTACTCTTCCTTCCTGAAGGAGAACTACATGAAATTTCAATCCTTTTTGCTAGCTACTTAATTAAATCCAAAGGGCACAAGGTTATCTATTTGGGCCAGAGTACCCCGAACGATGATTTGCTATCTGTTTACAAGTTGCACCAACCAGAATACCTATTGACGGTGATTACGACTTCTCCATCTTCAGAGTACGTGCAAGAATACATCAACGCACTTGCTGATCGATTTGCACATGCTCAAATCCTTGTTACAGGATACCAAGTTTTGGGACAAGATCTAAGCTTTCCTGAAAATGTAAGCCAAATGAGTTACATCCGAGACATCAAAGACCTTCTGGAAGAACTTACTCCCACATACCAAGAGAAATAGTTAAACAAATTGATTTAACTCTTAAACAATTTTATTTTTTAAAAAATGGCCTTAAATCTTCTTAAAGGCCATTTTTTTGTTTTATTCCCTCTAAACACCTTTTTATGTTTAAACTTTTTTAAAATTTATTCCACAAAATGCTTGCTTTTTGTTTAATCGTAGTTAGATTTGATTAAACAAAACGCCAATTTCATGACTACTCTAGAATTTAGCTACTCTTTACAAAAGCTCTCAAGCTCATTGAAGCCATTTGCCATGAAGCTCACTCGAGATGTAGACGATGCCAACGACCTCTTGCAGGATACAATGGTAAAAGCATTTACCAACAAAGATAAATTCACCGAGGGCACTAACCTGAAGGCTTGGTTGTATACTATTATGAAGAACACCTTCATTACCAACTACCAGCGAATGGTACGTAGAGGGACTTTTGTCGACACCACGGACAATTTGCATTACCTCAACTCAAGCGATGCATTGATTGAAAATGGCGTTTTTGGTAATTTCACCATGGATGATATCCAGCATGCGATTGAAAAATTGGATGAGGTGTACAAAACTCCTTTTCTCATGCACTTTAGAGGCTTCAAGTACCATGAAATTGCTGATAAACTTCAAATTCCAATTGGTACTGTTAAAAATAGGATCCATATTGCTCGCAAGCTATTGAAAGAAGACCTAATGGTCTACAAGCACAAAAATTAATTATATGTCAAAAAAACATGTGGTAGTCATTGGATCCGGATTTGCCGGCTTATCCGCAGCTACCCACCTGGCAGACAAGGGCAATTGTACCGTTACCTTACTTGAAAAAAATGATTCCCCTGGAGGAAGAGCTAGAAAGTTCGAGCACCAGGGGTTTGTTTTTGATATGGGGCCAAGTTGGTACTGGATGCCTGATGTATTTGAAACCTATTTTGCCCATTTTGGAAAAAAACCAGCTGATTATTATGAACTAATCCGCTTAGACCCTTCCTATGCAGTCATCTACGGGCAGGAGGATGTCTTGGATATACCCGCCAAGATGGATGAATTTAAAGCATTACTCGAAGGAATCGAACCAGGTGCTGCTACCAATCTGGACAAATTCCTTGCTCAAGCAAAATACAAATACGAAGTTGGTATTCACGACCTCGTGCACCGCCCGAGCAGATCTCTTTTCGAGTTTGCATCCCCACGCTTAGTACTAGACATGATTCGAATGGACATCTTTCAATCCATGTCCAAGCACGTACGCAGCTACTTCAAACACGAAAAGATTGTCCGTCTCATGGAATTTCCTGTTCTTTTCCTAGGGGAAACGGCCAATAACATCCCCGCGCTTTATAGTTTGATGAATTACGCAGACATTGCCCTAGGAACCTGGTATCCCAAGAAAGGAATGCATGAAATCATCAAAGGGATGGTCGCTTTGGCAGAAGAAAAAGGCGTAAAATTCAAGTATTCGGCAGAAGTTGATCAAATTGAGGTAAACCAGGGAACCGCAAAAAGCCTCCTTCTTCGTTCAGGTGAGCGCATTGACGCAGACATCGTGGTAGCAGGAGCGGATTACCACCATGTGGATAAACACCTACTTGATCCAGCTTACAGCAACTATACCGAAGACTATTGGAACAAGCGCGTGATGGCTCCATCAAGTTTGCTTTTTTACCTAGGGGTAAATAAGCGCTTGAAGAATCTACGCCACCACAACCTGTTTTTCGACGAGCCGCTAGGACCGCATGCCGATGCCATTTACACCAACCCCAGATGGCCAGAAAAACCACTTTTCTATGCGTCTGTACCCTCTATTACCGACCCTACCGTTGCACCAGATGGGATGGAAAATCTTTTTTTACTCGTCCCACTCGCACCAGATTTGAAGGATACGGAGGAGATGCGTGAAAAATACTTCCACCTCATCCTCGACCGCTTGGAGAAGCTATCTGGCCAAGAAATTCGCTCGCACATTGTCTACAAGCGCTCCTATGCACACAACGATTTCAAGTCAGATTACCATGCTTTCAAAGGCAACGCCTATGGACTAGCCAATACACTGATGCAAACGGCCATATTGAAGCCAAGTCTCAAGAGCAAAAAAGTGCGCAATTTGTACTACACGGGTCAATTGACGGTTCCTGGACCGGGAGTTCCTCCCTCTCTAATTTCTGGACATGTGGTGGCAAAAGAAGTGATGAAAGAAAATAATTTGTAAACAAAAAGGTATATTACGTACATGGATGCCGTTTCCCTATATGACCAAACTACCCTAGAGTGCAGCAAGCTGATCACGCAGCGCTACAGTACAAGTTTTACTTTGGGCATCAAAACCTTGGCTACAAAATTCCATCTCCCAATTTATGCGATCTATGGCTTTGTCCGCTATGCAGATGAAATAGTAGATACGTTTCACGATCAGGACAAAAAAGCTCTTCTAGATCGATTCAAAAAAGACACATACGAGGCCATTGAAGCCAAGATTTCCTTAAATCCAGTATTACATGCCTTTCAACTTATTGTCAATCAATACCAGATTGACTTGGATCTCATCGAGGCTTTTTTGCATTCCATGGAGATGGATTTAGATTTCAAAACGTACAACGATTCCAAATACCATGAATACATTTATGGCTCTGCAGAAGTCGTAGGACTTATGTGCTTGAAAGTCTTTTGTCAAGGAGATGAATCAGAATACCAACGCCTGAAAGAACCTGCCTGTAAATTGGGCGCGGCTTTTCAAAAGGTCAACTTTCTAAGAGATATTAAAAGTGATTTCGAAGAACGAGGAAGGGTCTACTTCCCAGGGGTAGATTTTAACCGTTTCGACACCTCTGTCAAATCCCTGATCGAGGAAGATATCCAAAAAGATTTTGACGATTCACTTATCGGGATTGCAGGTCTACCTGATGGAGCTAAGCTCGGAGTAAAAGTGGCCTACTTGTACTACCAAAAACTATTTGATAAGATCAAAAAGCTCCCGCCCGAGACGATTACAAAGCAGCGGGTGAGGATCCCAAATGCTAGAAAGTTGAGTTTGCTTTTTGGAAGTTATGTAGAAAATAAACTTGGTTTCTCCTGATGGAAAAATACCTCTATTTAGGCATTCTCCTTTTTGCAATTAGTTATCCACTAGCACAATCCTTCGAGCACCGAATTCGCTATGCAAGTCAATGGAAATTCCTTTTTCCGGGCATGGCAATCACCGCAGCCTTTTTTATCGTTTGGGACCTGTGGTTTACCCAACTCGGTGTTTGGGAGTTCAACCCTACTTACATTGTAGGTTTTTTTCTTATCAACCTGCCGCTAGAAGAATGGCTTTTCTTTTTTATCGTTCCATTTGCCTCTGTATTTATTTATGAGGTCTTGATTTACTTCTTCCCTAGGGATCCATTTAAACCAGTTGGGAAGGTGTTTATTGGGATTCTAGTCCCATTATTACTCATGCTTAGTATACTCCACCTAGACAAGTGGTATACCTCGATCAACTTTTTAGTAGGGGCACTGGCCTTGACGGTTCACTACCTCCTATTCAAAGAAAAATATTTGGGACGATTTATTTTTGCTTACCTCGTCCACCTCATTCCATTGATGATTTGCAATGGGATTCTGACTGGAGGACTTACGGAAGAGCCGGTGGTGATTTACAACAACTCCGAAAATCTTGGTATTCGGATTTGGACGGTACCAATTGAAGACTTAATATACTCTATGACCTTGTTGCTGATGAACATTAGCTTCCTTGAATACTACCGAAAAACCCAAACAATTTCACCAAATCGTGGTTAATATGAGCATGAAACACCTACAGGTTCAAATAGATGATCATTCGGGCTTCTGCTTTGGTGTGGTGTATGCCATCGAAATGGCAGAAGAAATTCTCGAGGAGCAAGGTTATCTCTATTGCTTAGGTGACATCGTGCACAATGACGAGGAAGTCAGTAGATTAACCCAAAAAGGGTTAAAGATTATTGACCATAGCGAATTGCAAGCGTTGAGAAATGAAAAGGTTCTTATTCGTGCCCATGGAGAGCCCCCATCTACCTACGAATTGTCAATCAAAAACAACCTTACCTTGATTGATGCTAGCTGTCCAGTGGTGCTTAAACTTCAGAACAGAATCAAAAATTCCTTTGACAAGGAAGATAATATCTACATTTACGGCAAGCACGGACACGCAGAAGTAATTGGTCTTTTGGGTCAAACCAACAACAAGGCAGTGGTATTTCAAGACATTTCGGAATTGGATATTCCTAACCTCCCAAAAAACATTACACTCTACAGCCAGACCACCAAAAGCACAGGCAAATTCTACGAAATCAACGAGATTTTGCGAGAAAATGGAATCACTGTGAATACGAATGATACGATTTGTAGACAAGTGTCCAACCGAGATAAAGAGTTGCGTAGCTTTGCTGAAAAGTTTGATAAAATCGTATTTGTTAGCGGGACCAAGTCTTCCAATGGCAAGGTGCTTTACAATGTTTGCAAGGAGAAAAACGACCATACTTACTTTGTGTCCAACCCAGACCAAATTGAGGAGAGTTGGTTTGGACTTAATGAATCAGTAGGCATCTGCGGCGCAACCTCCACGCCCATGTGGCTCATGGAGCAGGTTCGAGAGCGTATTTTAACCTTTTAATCGCTCTGTCATGGAGGCTAACTCAAGTGTAGGTACTGTTGATCCCAAAGGCCTTTTAATCGGTTGGGGCATCATCCTCACCTGGGTACTTTCCTTGGCTTTTTTACTCTCTTGGGAATTCTCTTGGGCAAATCCCCTGACTTTTTTGGCCATCCTAGTCCAGACGCATCTGTACACCGGATTATTCATCACTGCACACGATGCCATGCATGGTATCGTTTCCTCCAATAAAAAAGCCAATCATTTCACCGGATGGATTGCAGCTATCCTATTTTCATACAACTTTTACTGGAAACTATTTCCCAAGCACCACGAACACCATCGCTACGTAGCCACCGATAAGGATCCAGATTACCATGCCTCAGGAAAGTTTTTGAGATGGTACCTGAGCTTTATCTTCCAATACCTAAACGGCTGGCAATTTCTACTGATGGCAGTCACCTTCAATCTACTCAAATTGGTACTGCCCACTGAAAACTTGATCTTATTCTGGATGGTACCCGCCGGACTCTCCACACTTCAACTCTTTTTCTTTGGTACTTTCTTGCCTCATATGGGCGAACAGACCAACGAACACCATTCGAGTTCCCAATCAAAAAACCATTTTTGGGCCTTCATAAGTTGCTACTTCTTTGGTTACCACTTTGAACATCACGATTCTCCTGGTACTCCTTGGTGGCGACTATGGCGGGTAAAAGAAAAAGAAAGCGCATAATTTTTTCCCCTCAACAACACTAAAAAGCCTTCTTTCCCCATTTGGTGTAAACCAGTCGGGGAATCCTTTGGTTATCATCTTACACGTTGCAAAAAACGACCTCGTATCTAGTCACTACACCAACTCATTCCCTTATGCGATTACCTCTACTCTTCAGCCTAGTCTTTATATCCCTCTCTAGCTTGGGCCAAGGAATCATTCGTGGAAAGATTACCAATTCCATTAATAACCAAGGAGTCCCCTTCGCCAATGTAATTCTTCTCAACACTGACCTAGGAGCCATTTCGGATGAGGAAGGAAATTTTGAAATTGTGAATGTGCCCCCAGGGCTATACAATGTCAGAGCTAGCTACGTAGGCTATAAGTCCACTACTGCCTATGAAATCCAAGTTAGCTTAGCGAAACCCGTTCAATTGGACTTTAGCCTAGTAGAAGAAGCCTCCGAACTCAGCGAAGTGTTGGTTAGCAGTGAATTTACTCGTTCGGAAGACACTCCGCTATCGGTTCGTAAACTAAACACCAACGAAATTGAGCGCTATCCAGGGGGAAATCGAGACATCTCTCGAGTGATCCAATCCTTGCCCGGTGTTGCAAGCACACCAAGTTTTCGTAACGACATCTTGATTCGCGGAGGGGCTCCCAATGAAAATCGATTTTTTGTAGATGAAATTGAAGTTCCTGTAATCAATCACTTCGCCACCCAAGGGTCTTCTGGCGGGCCAGCAGGAATCTTGAACGTAAACTTGATTAAAAATGTGGACCTCATCACGGGAGGCTTCCCTGCCAACCGAATGAATGGGTTAAGTTCCTTCTTTGAGTTTCAACTGAAAGAAGGAAGAAGAGATCGAATGGCTACACAATTGACTGTAGGGGCCTCCGAACTCACCCTATCTAATGAAGGTCCTATTTCCGAAAAGTCAACTTACATTTTATCTGCCAGAAGGTCGTATTTGCAAGGTTTATTTCGTTTACTCAATCTCCCATTTTTACCTACTTTCAACGATTTTCAGGTAAAAACCACCACAAAAATCAATGATAAAACCGAATTGACATTTATTGGTATTGGTGCCATCGACCAATTTGTTTTAAATGAGGAGGTCCCTGAAGAAGAAACCCCCGAGCAAAAGGATGATCGCCTCTACTTGCTCAACGTACTCCCAGTCCAATCCCAGTGGAATTACACCACCGGAGCCAAGTTGAAGCGCTTTCGGGACAATGGCTACTGGACCTTTGTGCTGAGTCGAAATATGCTTAACAACGAGTCCTACAAGTATGCAGGCAACAACGAGGAAGATAAAGCAAACTTACTCTTCAACTACCGATCCCAGGAGTCAGAAAACAAATTTAGGGCAGAAAATAGCATTTTTGGAAAAGGATACACCTTCAAATATGGGGTCAATCTGGAATACTCACGCTATTTGATTGACAATTTTGATCGCGCTGTACTGTCTCAAATTGGAGAAACAATAGACTTTCAGGCCACTTCTAATTATACCAGCTTTGGTGCATTTGTATCTGGATCCAAAAATTGGTTTGGCGACCGCCTACTCTTGAGTGGCGGAGTTCGAGTAGACGGATCAGATTTTGCAAAAACTGCCACCAATCCCTTTCAGCAATTCAGCCCACGAGCGTCTGTTTCCTACCAGCTCAAGCCCAACTTTTTTGCCACGGCAAATGCAGGGATCTATTACCAGCGTCCAGCATATACCGTACTTGGTTACCAAAATTCGGAAGGAACTTTTGTCAATCAAGAAAGCGATGTACGCTACATCAGAAATGTACAATTGATTGGAGGTATCGAATACCTAGTTCCTGAAAAGGCCAGAAGATTCACGGCAGAAGGGTTTTTTAAGCGTTACAGCAACTATCCCTCCTCCATCCGAAATGGAATTTCTTTGGCCAACTTGGGAGCAGATTTCGGAGCTATCGGTAATGAACCTGTAAGCTCCTCCTCTACCGGAAGGGCCTATGGTTTAGAGTTCTTGGTGCAACAGCGCCTCTACAACAATTTCTATGGTATTGCTTCTGTCACCTTGGTACGCTCAGAGTTTACCAACCTAGACACAAAAAAAATGACCCCATCTTCCTGGGACAATGGATTTATTGTCAGCCTAACGGCAGGCAAGCGCTTTGGGAAAAATTGGGAGGCAGGAGGAAGATGGCGATTTTTAGGAGGAACACCCTATACACCAGCCGACTTAAGCGCCACAGGGCTTCGAGAAAACTGGGATCTACGCAATGGGGCTATTTTAGACTTTACACGAATCAATGGCGTCCGACTAAAGCCTTTTCATCAACTTGATGTCCGCATAGATAAAAAGTACTTCTTTAATCAATGGAATTTAAACTGGTATTTTGATATCCAGAATGCGTACAACTTTCAAGCGAAACAAGCCCCACTTATCTTGCCGGTTAGAGACGATCAAGGCAACCTAACCCTAGACCCTAACGACGCAACGCGCTATCAACTCAAATCGGTAGTAAACCCTGCGGGATCAATATTGCCAACTGTAGGCTTAATTGTAGAGTTTTAACATAAAAAAACACCCCTTTTTTGTACGGGGTGTTTTGCTTTTAATTCAGTTTAATTGAGCCGCCAACGTACATTGAGTCCAAAGCCAGCTCGAAATTCCGTAACCTCTACCAAAAATAAATAGGGTCTAAAATCCAGTCCTAAACTAATAGGAACTTCTGAAAAAGAATATTCAACCCCTACTTCTCCAGCCCCACCAAATCGAAAGTCTTCGGACAAGTAAACCGAAGGACCAAATCCTGCATACCAATTGAGTTTAGTGTCGGGGATCTCCTCATAAACTGGATTCCAGAGCGCATCAATGCCTAATCCTTTTTGTCCAAAACTGACATTGGCATGCACCCTACTGAATTCTCCTGTAGAGAAAATTCCGTCTAAAGCCACATTGTTGCCATTAATGTGTCCAAATCGGATTCCGATTTCTTGGGCTTGAGCGGTGAAGGATCCTATTACAAGCCCCGCTAGTACCAGGATAAAAAAGAATGTTTTTCGCATAGTTGGTTCAATTAACTAACAAAAGTAGTAAGCGAAAATTGAGCCAAAATCACTTTATCAGGTGGAGATTATTTGCTTCCCCAAGCGAAGTACTTCTCGCACCAATAGCTCCATGTCTTCCCTGCGCGTACGCTGATTCGTATTGGCTACCCGCAAGGTATATTTTCCATTCAAAATAGTTGAGCTAGGGGAGGCAATGCCTTCTTCCTGAAGACGAAGCAGAATTTCTCTATTGAGTTCACGAAGTTCCTCCTCCGTCATGCCTGGAGAAATCATACGAAAGCAAGTGATGCTCATGGATAGGGGGGCCATTAATTCCAAATTTGGGTGTTGTTCTATCAACTCCGCCAAATAGGCTGCATGCCGGTTATTTTGAGCAATCATGGATGCATACTTTGCTCTTCCATGCTCTTTTAAAGACATCCATACCTTCAGGGCTTTGAAGCCACGCGATAGTTCAAAGCCGAAGTTATTGATGGATTCCAAACCACCGGACAGGCCACGCTGTTCCTGCAATAGGTAATTGGGTGTAATGGCAAAAGAGTCGCGGTGCTTATTTGCATCGCGGATGAGGGTACATCCCACTTCGTAGGGTACATACAGCCACTTGTGCAAGTCAAATGCCAAGCTATCTGCAGCTTCAATCGGCCGTAAGGCATCGGCATAGATTGGGTCAAGTTTGGCCAAGGCCCCATAAGCTCCATCTACATGAAACCATAGGCCGTATTCCTTAGAAATCTCAAGAAGCTCTTGCATGGGATCAATGGCACCGGTGTTGACTGTACCGGCTGTCCCAACGATGCAAAAGGGAAGAAAACCGGTCTGAAGATCGGCTTCAATTTGAGTTCGCAGGGCAGTAGTGTCCAATTGAAATCGATCGTTCACTTGAATTTTTCGGACTCCCTCACTACCTAATCCTAAAATTTCAGCTGCCTTTAAGATGCAGGAATGCGTTTCTACCGAACAATAAATCAAGAGTTGAGCGGAGGCAGCTTTTAGTCCTTTTTGACGTATCTTTTCTACACCAACCGAATTTCTTGCTACTGTCAAGGCCGTAATATTTGCCATTGACCCCCCGCTGATCAGGATTCCAGAGGCTTCAGAAGGAAAGTTCATTAACTCCTTGCACCAGTTGACTACCTGTCGGTCTACATACATCGCAGCATGCTCCCCGATGGTAGTATTGGGATTCATTCCGGATGCCAATAGGTCTGCGAAGGAACCTAGGGGAGTCCCCGTCCCTTGAATCCATGCAAAAAACCGAGGATGCACATTCCCTTTGTTATAGGGAAAAATGTACTGTTTAAACTCTTCGTACACCTCATGAGGATCTTTCCCTTGCTCTGGAAGAGGGCTATCCAAAAAGGTTTTCACCTCATCCGGGATGGGCTTCCAAGTTTTTTCTTCTCGTATTCCCTTCCAGTAATCAATCAAGTCGTCGACCATCTGGTATCCCAATTGACGCATGGATTCCCAATCTTTGGGGTCTAAGTTTTGATCGGGAATAGTTTCCTTTTGGGACATAAAGAGGGCTTTTGGGATTATTTCTTAAAGTTAATAAACAAGACCAATTTCTGGGAAATTGCAACATTAGAAGGTTTACTTTGATGCCTTCTTGTGACTTTGTTTTTTAGCACCGCGCAAACTCAAAAAATCAATTGGTACATCTCCTCCAACTTACTTACTTGGATAACTTGGATTTTAAATTTGCTCATATCCAATCCTTTGACCGCATACTTGGAAACGACAATCTTCTTGAAGCCGAGCTTCTCTGCTTCTGCAATACGGTTTTCTATACGAGATACGGCTCGAATTTCCCCTCCTAATCCTACCTCACCAGCAAAGCATATTTGCTCAGATACGGGTGTTTCCTCATAACTGGAAATCAAGGAAGCACACACGGCCAAGTCCAACCCAGGATCGTCTACGCGCAGACCTCCTGCTACATTCAAAAACACGTCCTGCTGGCCAAGGCGCATGCCTCCACGCTTTTCCAACACAGCCAAAAGCATGTTGAGTCGCTTCGCATCATGCCCCGTGCTGCTTCGCTGCGGGGTACCGTAGGTGGCTGGACTTACTAGGGATTGTATCTCGATCAGCAAGGGGCGGTTGCCTTCTAGCATCGCACCAATCGCCACCCCATTGAGCACCTCTTCTCGCTGCGTAAGGAGAATTTCCGAGGGGTTGGAAACAGCCCGCAGTCCCTCTTCGCGCATTTCATAGATCCCGAGTTCATGGGTGGAGCCAAATCGGTTTTTGGAAGTCCGTAAGATGCGGTAGGTCAAATGACGATCTCCCTCAAACTGCAGGACGGTATCCACCATGTGTTCCAATACCTTGGGTCCCGCTATGG